>JADMIO011294239.1_pt1 | contig 11822 bp, 13 predicted proteins | sample 8958161 | NCBI WGS metagenome assembly JADMIO01 (sample SAMN16585339, study PRJNA669376) | soil metagenome | isolation source: Crop rotation soil | place: USA: Cullars Rotation, Alabama | collected 2011
AATGCGAGCTTACTGAAAGAACTCGTCGAGTCGACTGCGCCCGACAGAGATGCGATCGTCGCTCAATTCATTTTTGGACACGCCGCGCTCGTAGTCGACCAGCCCGACCGGGGAAAAAGCGAACCTGCTTGTGCGGATGCCGCGTTTTCGAGCGCTCTCCACGTATATCGACAAGCGGTCAAACGTAATGTCGCAAACCGCATTGCGTTTCTTGACGAACTCAATGAATACGAACGCAAGGGCGAGTTGACAAAACATGTCGAGCAGCTTGTGGCCGCCACTCAGACATACGTCGTACAGGTGGTTGACTCGAATGGGATGCCGATTGCCGATGCGTTGATCGAGCCCGTTTCACTGTCGATCAATGGCGTACCTGTCCGCACCGACAAGCAAGGGCGCGCAACGATTCCAAAATTCATCGGACAAGAAACGAAATGGATTTCGGTTTCCAAGTCGGATTATCAGACGACCCATCACTTGGAACTCCCAAAAGTGTGGCCGATGACAGTCACGCTGCAACCTGGCAAAGCCGAGCCGCGTCCTTCGTCATTTCGATCCACGCCTCGTTAATCTCTATCGCAATTCCGTCTAGCAAGCCGTTCCACTTGCCCCGTGGTTGTTCGGCGATTTCGCACGTTCACTTCGTTCAAATTAGAATGTCGTTACGGCCCGTTCGACGTCGGGTCGGGCATGCATGGGCTGCGGATGTCACGTTTTTTTGGGATGGGATGTCGCGGGGTTCGGGTCGCAGGCCTAACGAGTCGTTCCAGTTGGCCCGCCGGTCGCTTGCAAGTTTGGCTCCGTCGCTTCGGCCAAGTTACAATCCCTTGACGGCTTGCTCACTTCGGGCGGGCAACTGATCTCAGGCGTTCGGCAGCGGAGACGAAAAGCGGATGTACGGCGTTCCGGCAAACTTGGACCTTAGCTTCCTGCACGGCGCTGACCTGATCCAGGTATGTTTGGGCCAGCACCAGTTGCAGTTCCACTTCCACCCGGTCGGGTCGATCTCGGTTGAGGGCGGCTGGGAACTGCGTGACGCGGCCGGGCTGCTAATCGACGGGCGACACGACGGGCCAGACCGCCCTCCGTATCAGTTGCACCGATTACTCGGCCAAAGGGCCGCCGGGTCAGAGGTTTCCGCCCCTGGTTGGTTCGCCCTGCGGTTCGCGGGCGGAGAGGTACTACGGGTCTTCGACGATTCGAAGCAGTATGAGTCGTTCTCCATCCAGCCGGGCGACATCTTCGTGTAGTATCGCCGAACCAGCCGCTCCACCTGACCGCGGCGGCGAGTAAAATCGTTTCGAGTTCAACATCTCACCCGCCGCCTCGGCAGGTGACCTTTTACGTTCGGCGGCGAAGAGGTGCAAATGAGCCTGGGCATCTATCCGGTGTTCGAGCCGAAACTAGTGGGCACCAAATTCCACGGTCTTGGGGAGGTTCTCATCGCCAACATCGATGCCCTGGAAGGGATTGCCGAGTCGGTCGGCCTGATGCCGTTAACGGCGTTTGCCGACAACCGTCCCATTCCCGACGACTTCGACGGCGATCCGGAAGAGTTGGACGAAATCATGGGCGAATGGACGGAATGGTTCGAACCGTCCGAGGGACTCGCCGCAACGCAGTCACTTGCCGACTACATCAAGAGCAATCCTGAAGCGGCCGAGCAACTCGACGACCCTGGCGAAGTGGTTGACGAGTTGGAAGAGATGGTGCGTGTGCTTGGAGTGGCCGCGCTCGAAGGCATCCAGTTCCGGTTGCATATGAGCTAGCTGCCCGCCGAACCAGTCGCTCCACCAGTCGCGGCGGCTTATACTCGGGCTTTTGATTCCACGCTCCACCTGCCGCCGCGCAGGTGATCTCAGTCGTTCGGCCATTTCTTTTCTCACGGCACCGCGATGAAAACGTTGCTCGTCAAAGAGCCGCATAGCGCCATCAATGGATCAAAGTATCCGCCTGGGATTTCGAGACTGATACGCGTGATCAGTTGGGCCGCGATCGGAACCGTCACAGGCCTTTTTTTGGCGACGTCTGCCATCGACGGTTCGTGCGAAGAAAGCTTCCAAAATGGTGCCGTTTTTCATTCGCGCCAACACGTCGAAGTGTTTGGAGTTCAAGTGTTTGACGAGTCATCGAACGCCAAACCGTCCCGGGCCGAGTTTGCGAAGTGGCGAGCCTACATATCGCGGCTACAAACCTGCTTTGCGATTACCGGCATGGTCATCGGCACAACGATTGGTTCTTTTTGGGGCCGCAAGAACACGACCATCATGGTAGCTCTGACCGGAATCGTTGTCGTACTTTTATTTGCCGCATCCAAAGGGCGGGACGGTTTTTTTCCAGTTCTCTTCATCGCCGGTGTCCTTCTCGCTGTGGCTTGGGGAGCCTATGCAGCCGGTTACCGCCGGGGCGAAAAAGTGCGCATCGCCACTCAGAGTGAGATACACGGCGATCGGGCGTAACCACGCGATCCAGTTGGCCCGCCGGTCGATCGTCAGTTTGGCTCGCTCGCTTCGTTGAAGTTACAATCCGATTCGACTCGCCGAGCGTCGGCGGGCAACTGCTCTTTGGCGTTCGACGGCGGAGGTGTACCGATGGTGGAGGTCGCCGAGGAATTGCTGATCATCGATCACCGCCTGCGGTTTACGCTATTCGGACTGGAATGCGCCTTTGGCGTCCCGTTCGCGGGAGCCGAGTGTGAGCGGGTATTCCGCGACGCCGCCGATGATCGGGTGTCGGCCAAGCGGTACAAGTTCTTCGAGTCGACGCAGTTGTCCGTCACCGGTCGCGTGGACGAGTACGAACCGGAGTCGGTGTGGGGCCACGTCGAAGGCCGTCGCGGCATAGGCGAGGTGCTGCGTCGGGTCGCTGAGGGAGCGGAGTTACAGGCGCTCCGACTCCGCCAATCGCTCGAAACCAACGCCGAACAACGCGCTCCACCTGTCCGTGGCGGCGATTAGAATTGTCCCAAGATCAACACTCACCCGCCGCCTCGGCAGGTGACCTTCAACGTTAGCTTGTTTTGCATTCCTCATGTGGCGTTTCACTCGTCAATTCGCCGTTGCGATTGCCTGCGTGCTCTTGTTGTCCGACAAAGTCAACGCATCCGGTTGGAACGACTACGAGCTCAAAATCGATCCCGAATACCGCATCGTTCGGTGCAACACCCTGGAAGTCTGCCTCGGGCGCACGAACGGTGGGTCGCTAATCTATTCGCCCAGTCAATTCGCCGGTACAGGGCCCATCGTTCAGTACAACGTCACACCAACTCATGTTTTCCTCCACACGTTAGGCCGATCGCCGCGCAATCTATTTGCGGGCGATACCTTTGAAAACGTCGATTCGACTGCCGAGTACTTCTTCATTCTGGATAAAGCAACCGACAACCTCATGGGCCCGATGACGGCCCAGGAATTTTCCTTCCACTCGTTGGTCAAGGAGTCGGATGGCATGACCTGGAAGGTTCCGGCTAATCCTCACCCGGAACATGCACGCGACGGCCAAGTCATGTTCATGGGTATGACGCTATTGATCTTTGGTTTGCCCGTGATGCTCGTCTCGTTTCCCATCTTGGTGATTCTGTTTTTGCGGTACCGTGGTCGATCAAACGGATATACTCGACAAAGCTAACTATTCTCACTCGGCCGCACTATGGATGCGCCCCGCTTGATTAACACGATCGACGAGTACGTTCCGCTCCTCATTCGCAGCGGACTCGTCTCAGAGGGCGAGGTCGCAAAGCTGCTCAGCGAATATCGCTCCCAATATCTTCCTACTCAACGCCTGCCGGACACTATCACTGCGTGGTGTGCGTTTCTCGTAGGGGCCGGCTCAATTTCGCCTTGGCAATCTGAGCGCCTTCGCCATGGTCAGTGGAAGGGATTCGTCTTCGAGGGCTATACGCTGCTCGACCGACTCGGTTCGGACGATAGCCATTCCTTCTACTTCGCTCGCAGTGTTGCGACCAACGCATTGGTCCGTCTTTCCATCTGTGCACCGCAGCCCGGCCGGTCGCCTCGTTTTTCGGTCGATCATGAGTACCCGTAGCAGGTCTGTCGGCCGAACAAGCCGCTCCACCTGTCCGACGGTCGTTCGTACGCTTCACTCGTTCGCTTCCGTCACGTTATTCTGGCGTTCGACCTTGTTCGCTTCGAACAGGATATCGCCGCTCGGTACATCGCGCGTTTCGTTGTGCGCCTTGTGATCGCATTGATTGGTATACCGTCGTTCTTCGGTCAACTAATCTCGATCGTTAGGCACCCAAATGCAAATTCGCCTTGCTCTTTGCCTGTCCATGCTGGCCGGTTCCTGCGCCATCGCCGAGGAAGCACGCCCGACGATCACCGTAAGTGCACAGAGTGAATATCGCGTTATTCCAGATGAAGCAATCGTGGCATTCTCCGTTTCCACACAAGACAAGAATCTGCTGACGGCGAAACGCCAGAACGATTCGCTGACGACGGCCGTCGTCGCCTTTCTTAAATCACGGACAATTGCGTCCGCCGAATTCAAGGTCACCGATTTGTACATAGGTCCGCGATACGAAAACCGCGATAACCAGCATGTATTCGTGGATTACCAAGTCAGACGATCGTTCGAGGTTCGTACCGGTGACTTTTCCAAGATTGACGGGATCATCGATGGCGTCGTCCAAGCCGGTGGAGATAGCGTCGGCGTTCAACAACTTTCGCTACAAATTCGCGATCAACGACGCCACCAAACCGAAGCACGTCGCCTGGCGGTCGAATATGCCCGAGAAAAGGCTTCGCATTTGGCAGAACTGAACGAAATGAAACTCGGAAGCGCCCTGATGATCTCCGAGGACGTGGAATACAACCAGAACGCAGGTGGAATGGGAGGGTTCGGCGGTGGAATTGGTTTGAGCGCGATCGAGACGGCACCCGATCTAAATACTTTCGTACGAACAGATTCAGCAGCCGCAAGTACGCGCGCGAAGTTCGTGTTTGTGAGCACGCGGCAAGAACAAGCCGCGCAAAAGGATGAGGCGAATGACGATCGAGGTGCGCGAGAGGCACTCCTCGCGCCGGGCCAAGTTAGCCTCAACGCTACGGTCAAAATCAAGTTTGAGTTGTTGCCAAGAAAGTAGCCGCAAGGAGTGCCGAACAACGCGTTCCAGTAGACCCGCCGATCGCTCGCAAATTTGGCCCGGCTGCTTCGTTCAAGTTACAATCCGTTGCGACCTGCTCGGCGTCGGGCGGGCAACTGAACTTGGGCGTTCGGCCGAATCAATATGGCCATCCGGGGAGTCGCCTTCGATCTTTTCCATACGCTCACCGGACCTGAGTCCGAGTGGTCGGATCTTCCGTGGACGTCGGATGTCCTTGGGATCGACCGGGTTCGTTGGGATGAGCTACTCACGGCACACTCGCGATGGCGGCTCATCGGCGAAGAAAAGGATCCGTATCGGATTCTGTCGACGCTTGCGCGTAAAGCAGATCCGACAATCTCGGACGATCGGGTTCGGGACGCCTTGTGCGTACGGATCCAGCGTTTTCGCGACTCGTTGATGCGTGTGCCAAAGGAAAACCTTGACGCTCTCGAGCGCCTTCGGGCCGCTGGTTTTCGACTCGCCCTGATCAGCAACGCCGATACGATGGAAGTTGCCGCGTGGAACGATTGCCCGCTCGCCGGGCTGTTCGACGCCGAGGTGTTCTCGTGCATGGTTGGCTGCGCCAAGCCCGAACGGGCGATCTATGAGAAGTGCCTACAGATACTTGGGTTGTCCGCCACGGAATGTCTATTCGTGGGCGACGGGGGGTCGAATGAACTCGTGGGCGCCAGAAACGTAGGCATGCCCACAGTATTCATCTCCGGAGTCGTTGCGGAGTTGTGGCCGGACCGCGTCCAGCAGCGGCTTTTGTCTTGCGATCATCACATAGAACGGATCCCGCAGTTGTTGACGCTGCTAGGCCTAACACGGCTTGCAGCCGACAGCGGCCGGTGACATCCTGACCGCCGTAGCGGAATTGACCGGAGAGGCATTGCGATTTTATTCCCTCTGGGACGCGCCCACCTGATTGGCCCGCACGCCTAGTCGCCGAACAACGCGCCCCACCTGACCGTGGCGGCGAGTAAAATCGTTTCGAGTTCAATATCTCGCCTGCCGCCGCGCAGGTGAACTCAATCGTTATGCGACTACTTCACTTTTCAATCATCCTCGCGATCTTGATGTTGTTCGGATGCGCCAAGCAAGAAGTCGTGAAGGTGACGGACGCGACCGGCCAGCCGATTGCGGGGGCGAACGTCGAAGCCGTGTCGCCTTCGATGAATGCCGGCCCCAACGTGACCGATGCCAATGGCGAGGCTCCGTTACCGTCTAACGTACAAGGTACGAAGTGGGTTGCGGTCTCCAAGACTGGATTCGAGCGGACGCAGGTCGATATTCCGAAGCAGTGGCCGCTCCGGGTCACGCTCAAACCGACCACCCGGCCGTAGTCGCATAACCCGCCGATGCAGCGGACCGAGCCGGCGGGTAAGCTTCTTGTGATTCGAGAGCGGCGTGGTGCCGGCTCGGCCACTGATCGGCACTACGTTAGGCGGCCTTGGTCGGAAAATTCATCTACTGCGAACCCAATCATGACGGCGCGAGTCTTTCATGCCCGTCCCGTGCGTGTGTGGATCGCCGGTGACTTCCTTGGACTTTTTGGCGCTTTTTTTCTCGCGCTGTCGACGTTTGATCAGGATCTTACGACACGCTGTGTAGCGGCCGTCCTCGGCGTCGTCACGCTCCCTATGGGCGTGGGAATCTCGCTGCTAGGCGTCGACTGTTCACTTCAATCTCCGAATCCGAAATCGTTATTTCAGATGATTTTCGTACGACGCGCATTCCAATCACTAGAGTTGAACGCGCGTAACAGCCGCGGAGATGTTTTTCGCTAACGGCGTGCCGGAGTTCGATACCGGTCCGGTTCGCTTTTCTCCCGACCGAACGAGACTCGAACTCGCCAAACGCTGAAACGACCGTCAGTCACTGGACAAACGGTAACGAGTCGTCGAACGCACACCGCTTGTTGCTGTATAGATCTGCCTATTATCCGTTTCCACACGGCAGAAAGGCGAACTCCTAGAGCCCGCGCGCAGCATATCTAACCTCAGGCAGCGGATCATTTTTTGAGACGTCATCGAGCCAGGTTGTTAGGGATACCGGTCGTCCTTGGACGACAAATCGAATATTCCGTTTCATGATATTCCTTCTTGTCGTGAAGCCGTGGCACAACTCGCATATTTGCTGCGCAACCTAAACACAGACTTGATCGTAACGACACATTGGCGAGGGTCGACGATGCGAGGTCGAACGGTTTACGGTTTCGGGCCGGATCCGGGATTCCAGCTGATCGTGCATTGCGGCAAGGCGGCTTTCAGCTTGGCCTCTTGGGCCGCTGTGACGCCGGAGCCGGTCACATTGATTTCCTTGACGCCGGTCAGATTGGCCAACTGTTCGAGCCCCGCCTCATCGATCGGCACGTGCCGCATGTAGAGCCATTTCAACTCCGGAAATTTTGCGAAATGGGCGATCCCGGCCGCAGTGATCGGCGAGAGGTCGATTTGTAGGTAACTGAGTTGCGGCATCGTCGCGAGACGCAGGAGATCGTCGTCGGCGAAACCGATGTTGCTGCAATAAAGCGTCTCCAGCTCGGATAGCGCGGCGATATCGGGAACGACGGCCCGGGTCGCCGCGGTACTCCCGATCCGCAAGAGTCGGATCGTTTTGATCTTGCAGAGCTTGCGGACGACTTCGTCGGTGACCCATTTGCAGGAATCGATCGTCACCGCACGTAATGCGAGTGATCGCGTCAAGACGTCGATCTCGGTCGGCTTGAGCGACGAATCGCGCCCGCAAGCGATATCCGTCAGATACGGCTTCGGGATTCCGTTTAGGTCGGCGCGGTTCTTAAACGGGATGTCCGCGGGAAAGCCGGTGGCGCCGAAGGTCGCTCGGCCTCCCAGGGCGACGATCCGTTCGGCCAACGCGATTTGCTGCTCGCTCGTGGCGCCGGTTCCGTCGCCCGTCGGCTCCAGGCGATCGCTGGGCGTCGCCGTGATCGACGAAGGGAGCACGATCGGCGAACCGTCGGACTCCACCCAACCCGCCTGTTGCAGTTTGGCGTGTCGGGCAAAGGGGGAAGCATCGTGCACCGTCTCGCCCGCCCCTTCGTCGAAGTGATAGAGGACTTCGGTATCGGCATCGGGTTGCAACCTTTCCGCGGGCGTGAACTTCTTCTGGTAGCGGACGACTCGACTGATGCGGACTTCGTCGATCACCGCCGTGCAGGCCCCATGCCACCGATCTTTGTTCGCGCCCGAGTTGTCGATCGAGGAACCGATCATAAACGGTTGCACGTCAGTGAAGTACTGCCGATAGGGAAACCCGGTTTTCTCCTGCTCGACGCCATCGATGTACAGCAAGAGCGATGAGCGATCGCTGACGACGGCCACGTGCGTGCGTCGTCCTTGCGTCGGCGGCCCGTCGGAGGAAACCAGGGCAAACTTGCCTCCCCCTTGAACCCAGACGAATTCCCAACCGGTGGTTTGCAGACCCAAGCGCAAACCGGCCTGCTTGCCGTTCCCCAAATACGATTGATAACTGATGATCTCCGGCGTGATCCAAGCTTCGATCGTCAGCGGCGTGTCGCCTTGATAGTTCCAACCGGGAACGGCAAACGGCTTGGCATTGATCCCGCCGAAACGGAGCGCATAGTTGCCCGGCGGAGGCGCGTCGGGAGCAGAACCTCCGAAGAACGCGAGCGGCGGAACCGAGGCCGCCGACGAGCGTGCGGAGCCCGACGGCGCGGCGAGCGGATTAGCTTTCGGTGAACCGCCGAGCGCCGCTGCCTGGGCGGTTGCCTTGTTCCCGGCATTTTCGCCGGCGGCGGAGTCGGACGCGTCGCCGCCGCGGCTCATGAAAAAGAGTACCGCGCCGACGACCAGCACCGCGCACACGCCGACGCCCGCGATGATCGGCTTCAGCGGCAGACCGTCGGCCGATTTTCCGCCGCGCCGGGCGTCGCGGCCGGCGGACTTCGGCGACGGCGCGAGCATTTCGCTTTGGGGATCGGTTTCGGCCTGCGCGGCGGTGTGCATCGCCGTCGGCGCGTCGCCCTGCGTTGCGCCGGCGGCCGTCGTCGTCTGGCCCTTTGCCGCTGCACCGGTCATCGAACCGGCGGGGCCGACGGTCTTGAGAAACGCCGAGAGTTCCGCGTTGACGGGCCCGGATCCCGTACCGATCCCCGAGCTCATTCCGGTTTGCGAGCCGCCGACACGACTCGGACGATACGGCTCCAGCGCCGCGAGCACCTCGTCCATCGACGCATAACGGTTTTGCGTCTCGACGGCGACCATCTTGTGGAACGCTTGTTCCAGCGGCCAACTGACGTCGTCACGCATTTTGACCAGCGACGGTCGCGGCTCATTGCGATGCTTCATCAACCGTTGGATCGCCGTGTCGCCGTCGAACAATCGCTTGCCGGTCAGCAAGTACCACAACGTGCAGCCGAGCGAATAAATGTCGGTCCGCGCGTCGACGTGTTTCGTGTCGGCCGCCTGCTCGGGGCTCATGTAGTCGACGGTGCCCATCACCTGCTCGGTGCCGGTCAGACCGTCGCCGCCCGACGCGTCGTCGATCCGGGCCAATCCCATGTCGAGAATCTTGACGACGCCCCGCTTGTCGACCAGCAAATTCGCCGGCTTGATGTCGCGATGGACGACCCCTTCGGCATGAGCGTAGGCCAAGCCTTGCGCCGTCTGGCAAACGAACTCGACGGCCCGTTCCATTTCCAACGGCCCGCGATGCCGAACGAGCGACGCCAGATCGCCGCCGTCGACGAATTGCATGACGAGATAACTCACCTTGCCCGCGTCGCCCGAGTCGTAGGCGGTGACGATGTTCGGGTGTTCGAGCTTGGCCGCGGCACGGACTTCGCGTTGGAACCGCTTGATGGCCGTCGCGTCTTTCATGGCGGCGACCGACAGGACCTTCAGCGCGACCGTGCGGTTCATCCGCTGGTGCTGCGCCTTGTAGACCTGCCCCATGCCGCCTTCGCCGATCTTGGCGGTGAGGATGTATTCGCCCATCACCAACGGCGTGTTCCGACCGGAGAGGATTTCGTCGGCCTGAAAAGGCGTTAACTTGCCTTGGTCGATCAGCAGTTTCGCGAAGCCCTCGCCCTGCTTGGGTCGAGCGTCGGCGGGCAACCCCGACCAAAGCGCCTTCAACTCTTCCGCCGTGAACAGGCCCGACGCCGTCAGCGCTTTACCGAATTGTTCGACGGAGACGGCCACGTGAAGCCCCTGCGGAGTCTTGGAAGATCCTGGCCGTCGTTTTGTTACGCCCTTACTAACGCCGCAACATTATGTATTTCCGCACGCGGCGTAACAATCATTTTCGCGGTCGGCGGGGGGTGGCCTCGCTGCGAAGACCGAGGCAAGAAAAACCTAGCGTAGAGAGTGGCCGAACAAGTCGCTGCAGTTGTCCCGCCCTCCGTTCCGCAGTTTGGCTCCCTCACTTCGGCCGAGTTACAATTCTGTGACGGCTTGCTCACTTCGGGCGGGCAACTGATCTTGATCGTTCGGCGACGCGGAGTGTGCGACGTGGAAGGTTTGTTCCTCGGTGAGCAGCACCCGGTTTCGGGAAGACGTGGCACGTTCGAGGACGACGGCAACTCCGCGTGGCTGTACCTGTCTGAGCCAGAGACTCCCCGTGTGGTCGCCGACGCTTGGGCGTTCAACCTGATTCCGCCCCCACCGGTGGAACGGGTCGCCTCTTACCGCCCCAGCCCGCCGCCGGCCGCTGAGGGTTTTGCTGGACCGCAAGCCCTATGTGCCGAGCCGTCCTTCCACCAGTGGTCCTTGCTCTGGTCAGTGGACGGAGAGTCCATCGCGGTACTCAAGGACGGCGTTGCCTTGGCCCTGATCGTGCGGGCGACCCGGCCGGGGTATAGTCGGCTTCTGGCCAAGTCCGGGCCGTGGGGACAAGTATGGGATGAGGAGTTGTTCCGCGCGGTTATGGGCCAGCACGCCGAACAAGCCGCTGCACCTGGCCGCGACGGCGAGTAAAATCATTTCGAGATCAATCACTCACCCGCCGCCTCGGCAGGTGACCTCTAACGTTCGGCGGCACCAAGCACGTGCTGTGAATACAACCGTCCATCTTTCGTTCCGCGATATCGAGATTCGCAACAGGGGCGAGCCATGACCGTCGCTAAATCTTGGGACATCATTCACGACTGGCTGGGCCGACATCATCCCGGAATGCTGTCGGAGCTACGAGGACCTGCCGACGAAGCGGCACTGAAAGCCCTAGAAAAGCGGATCGGGTTGATCCTTCCGGACGACTTCAAGACCTCCTGCCGAATTCATAATGGTTCCAACGAAATGTCCGGTCCGCTCATCGGACTGCCGTTAATGCCCTTGTCGGTGATCGGTGACAACTGGGAGATGTGGGCGTCGATTGCCGACGAAGACAATCAGGACATCGACGAGGAGTGCCGGTCTCATCCTCCCTTGGCCGTGAAACGGGTCTATGCGAACCGGAAATGGATACCGTTCGCAGGCGACGGCCAAAACTATGTCGCGATCGACTTCGACCCGGGACCGACGGGCAAGTCCGGCCAAGTGATCAACAGCGGTCGCGACGATATGATGCGGCATGTGATTGCGAACACCTTTTCGGGCTTCTTGGAATTCGTCGCGAAGCAATTCGCGGCTGGACGCGTCGTTCGTTCGGAAGAGAACGAACATTGGCTACAACTTGCCGCGGACGGGGGCGATCTACTCACCGGTCTGCGGCCGTTGCTCGGGCTTCCTTC
>JADMIO011560814.1_pt1 | contig 11822 bp, 12 predicted proteins | sample 8958161 | NCBI WGS metagenome assembly JADMIO01 (sample SAMN16585339, study PRJNA669376) | soil metagenome | isolation source: Crop rotation soil | place: USA: Cullars Rotation, Alabama | collected 2011
TGGCGGTAGCGCCACACCGCCGCCAGCCACAGCGCCGCGGCCAGGGCCAGCGCGCAGCCCAGGTAGACCGCCCACTGCTGCGCATCCGGCGACTCGCCGCGGGTGACCTTCTGCACCAGCTGGTTCTGCGACAGGAACGGCACCGCGTACTGCCACAGGTCGGTGTCCTTCAGCGGCGAGGCCATCAACGCATAGGTCGGGATCATCGGCAGCATCATCATCCACATCACGTGGCTCTGCGCTTCCTTCATGCTCTTGGCGCCGGCCGCCACGAAGGTGATCAGGCCGGTGCCGATGACCACCAGCGGCAACAGGATGAACAGCAGCTTGGCGATCGCCGGCATGCTCACGTCCAGCATCCGCCCCATCCCGGAGGCCAGCGAGGCGCTGCCCTTCAGCGCCAGCAGGATCAGCAGCAGCGAGGCCAGGCCGATCAGCACCGACGCCAGCATCTTGCCGCTGACGATGGCGCCGCGCGCCGCGGGGGTGGCCAGCAACGGTTCCAGCGATTGCCGCTCGCGCTCGCCGGCGGTGGTGTCCATCGCCAGGTGGATGCCGCCGAGGAAGGCGGAGATCAGCAGCAGGATCGGCAGCATCGCCGACAGCATGATCCCGCGCTTGGCCTCGGGCGTGGCCAGGTCGCGGGTGCCCACGCCCACCGGCACGCCGACCATCGGGTTGATCCCGCGCGCCAGCATGCGCAAGGCGCCCAGCGTCTGCGAGTACTGCTGGAGCGTAGCTTCGACCCGCTTGACCGGCACGTCGGCGTTGCGCCGGGTGGTGTCGGTGACCAGCTCCACCTTGGCCGGCACGCCGGCATGCCAGTCCTTGCCGAAGCCGGGGTCGATGACCAGGCCGACATCGTCCTCCTGGCTGCGCACCGCCTGTTCGACCTCGGCCACGCTGGCCTTGCGCGCGGCGATGCCGTGGCTGGCCAGGTGGGCAAGCAGGTTGGGGGCGAATTCAGCGCCCGCCACCGGGATCGTCATGTCCTTTTCCAGCTGCGTGCTGGCACGGTTCTCCATCAGCTTGAACATCCCCAGCATGATCGCCGGGAACAGGATCGGCGAGAGCAGCAGGGTCATCAGGAAGGTACGGCGGTCGCGGTAGAAGTCGCGCAATTCCTTGCGCACCACCACCAGCGTGCTGCGGAAATCGATGTTCATGCGTGCAGGCCCTCCTCGCTGCCGATGAGGCGCACGAAGGCGTCCTCCAGATTGTCGATGCCGGCCTTGGCGCGCAGCTCCTCCGGCGTGCCCTCGGCCATGACCCGGCCGTTGGCGATGATGACGATGCGGTCACACAGCGCGGCGACCTCCTGCATGATGTGGCTGGAGAAGATCACGCAACGCCCCTCCGCGCGCAGCTGCTTGAGGAAGTCGCGCAGGCCGCGGGTGGTCATCACGTCCAGGCCGTTGGTGGGCTCGTCCAGGATCACGTTGCGCGGGTCGTGCACCAGCGCGCGGGCAATCGCGGTCTTGGTGCGCTGGCCCTGGCTGAAGCCCTCGCACTGCCGGTCCAGCACGTCCTCCATCTGCAGCGCCTCGGCCAGGGTGCGGGTTCGCTCGGCAACCTGCGCCGGGCTCAGGCCGTGCAGTTCGCCGAAGTAGGCGATGTTCTCGCGCGCGGTCAGGCGCTTGTACACGCCGCGCGCGTCGGGCAGCACGCCCAGGCTGCGGCGCACCGCGTTGGCGTCCTGGGCCACGTCGATGCCGTCGACCAGCACCCGGCCCTTCTCGGGCTGCATCAGGGTGTAGAGCATGCGCATGGTGGTGGTCTTGCCGGCGCCGTTCGGGCCCAGCAGGCCGGTGATCTGGCCGTCGTGGGCGGTGAAGCTGACGTCATCCACGGCGATGACGGGCGCGGCCTTCTTGCCCTTGCCGGGGAAGGTCTTGCGCAGGTGTTCTGCGACGATCATGAGTGGGTCCTTGTCGGGAAGAGGGCGCGCATCACGGCTCCCAGCCGTTGTTCGAGGTGAACGGCGGCACGTAGGCCAGCTTGTCCAGGCACTTGGCGTCCAGCGCCTTGGCGTCGGCCTTCTCGATGAACTGCGCGAACAGCTTGGGCATGCAGCCGGCGCCGATCACGTTGTGGCCCTGGCCCTTGAGGTTCAGCCAGCGCGCGTTGGGCAAGCCCTTGTTGGCGATCTGCTCGCCGTACCTGGGCGGGGTCACCGGGTCGAACTCGCCGGTCAGCACCAGCACCGGCAGGTCGCCCTTGAGCGGTGTGTTGAAGTCGGCCGGCTTGTCGCCCTTCGGCCAGGCCTGGCACATCGCCGCCATCGCCTCGACCATGCGATTGCCGAGCACGGTGTCCGCATCCTCCGCGCGGGTGACCATGCTGGCGGCATCCTCGGTGCAGATCACCGACATCTGCATGCCCATCGCCATCGCGTCCTGCATGTCGCCCTGCATCATCTTGGCCAGCGCCATCAGGTTGGCGTAGCGGCCCTGGCTGGCCTCGTGGATCAGCTGCGGCAACAGCGCGCCGGCCGCCGGCATGTACGAATACATCCGCACCAGCCCGGCCACGTGGTCGGCGGTCATGGTCTCGGTGACTTCCTCGCCGGTGCTGCCGTCGCGGTAGGTCACCTGCACCGGGTTGGCGCGCAGGCGGGTGAGCACCGCCTGCAACTCAGCGCGCGGATCGCCCATCCGCGCCTTGCAGGCGGGGCTTTCCTTGCACAGCGCGAACTGCGCCTGCAGCGCGCTGTCGAGGTTGCCCGCGAAGATGTTGCCCAGGCCCAAGGTGTTGGGCACCGGCGAATCCAGGGTGACGGTGCGCACGTGCTGCGGATGCCGCAGCGCGTACTGCTGGGCCATGCGGGTGCCGTAGCTCACCCCGATCAGGTTGATCCTGTCGGCACCGATCGCCTTGCGCACCGCATCGAGGTCGGCCACCGCGTCGGTGGTGGTGTAGCGGCGCAGGTCGGCCTTGGCGGAGAGCTCGGCGATGCAGCCCTCGATCCAGGTGCGCGCCGCGGCCGGATCGCTGTCGACCTGCTCGTTGCCGGCCGACTTGCAGTTGAGCGGGTTGGACTTGCCGGTACCGCGCTGGTCCACCAGCACGATGCCGCGATCCTTCATCACGTCGCTGAAGACCGGCGCCAGGGCCGGGAACGTCGCGACCGCCGCCTGCCCGGGACCACCGGCCAGGAAGAACACCGGGTCGGTCGCCGGGTCGCCGGTGTTGCGCGGCGGGATCCAGGCGATGTTGAGCGCGATGCTGCGGCCGCCCGGCTTGCTGCGGTCTTCCGGCACGGCGAAGGTCGTGCATTGCGCTTCCAGCGGCTCGCCCCGCGGCGAGGGCGAGGGCAGCGAACAGGGCTTGAATGCCAGGCTGCCGAGGGTGCGCAGCGTGCCGGCATCGGCCTTGGCCGCCGGCGATGTCTGCGTGCAGCCGGCGGCCAGCGAGGCCGCGATCGCCAGCGCCAGCACGAGAGTACGGGTGGTCATGGTGAAACTCCTGCGGGATGCATGGATCAGTCCTCGGGGATGAAAAGGGATTCGATCGGTTGCCCGAACAGCCGGGCGATGCGGAAGGCGAGCGGCAGCGACGGGTCGTACTTGCCGGTTTCCAGTGCGTTGATGGTCTGCCGCGAAACCTCCAGGCGTTCGGCCAGCTCGCCCTGCGACCAGCCCTGCGCCTCGCGCAGTTCGCGCATGCGGTTGTTCATGCGTACCTGCGGTGCAGCCAGCCGCGGACCAGCGCATAACTGGCCAACAGCACCAGGCAGAGCCACGCGGCGACATGGCGGGCCGACCACGCGACCACGCCGGCGTCCAGCAGCAGCATCGCACCGATCGCCGCATGCAGGACGAAGCCGGCGGCCCAGGCCAGCGCGCCCAGCTCGATGCGACGTTCCAGTTCGTCGCAATCGCGCAGGAAGCGCAGGTAGGCGGTGAACATCCAGGCCATCGCCAGCACCGGGCCCAGCGCGAACGCCGTGCGCAGGGACACGGACTGGGCGGTCCGCGCCGCCCATTCGTGCAGCACGACCAGGCCGGTGAAGACCACGCAGGGCACAACGGACGCGCGGTAGTAACGCCGCAGCGCCGGGCTCAGGCTCTGCCAGTAGCGGGTGGCGAGGCGGGTCACAGGTAGCGCCGGGTGAGGATCATCTTGGCGATCCCGTAGCTCAGGCACAGCAGCGGGAACACCCAGATCATCGCCATCGCGGCATCCAGGTCGATGACCTTGGCCTTCTGCAGCAGGCCGCCGGCGAAGTACAACATCGACACCAGCAGGCTGGCGATCCCGATCGCGTCGGTCTCGATGCGTCGCTGCAGCTCGTCGATCTCGCGCAGGTAGCGCAACGCGGCCAGCATCATCATCCCGATCGGCAGCACCGGCAGCACGGCGACGATGGCGCGCAGCGGCACCGATTCGATCCCGCGCTTGATCAGCAGGATCGAGGCGAACAGCGCCAGCATGTAGCCGACCAGGGCGGGCCACAGCGCGCGCAGGTAGCGGCGCCCGGCCGCCTGCGCGTACATGTCGTCGCAATGCGAGCGCCACCAGCGCGGCGTCAGCAGGAACAGGACGCACCCGAGCAGGTTGCCTGCGCCGATCCCCGCCCACGTCCCGACCACGTTGTCCGGCCAGTCCAGCAGGAACCGGCCGGCCGCGGCCAGCGCGAACGCGCCGAGCGCGAACGTCAGGAAAACCCACATGAAACGTCGCAGGGTCATGCCGTGCTTGTTCGCGGTCACCGGAAGCGCCTCGCGACCACCAACTTGGCGATGCCGTACACCCCGCACACCAGCGGGAAGACCATTGCCATGGCGACGCCGGCCTGCAAATCGATCACCCGTGCAAGCTGCAGGAAGCCGCCGGCCAGATAGACCAGGGTGACCAGGGCGGTGGCGAAGGCGATCGATTCCAGTTCGATGCGTTGCTGCATCTCGTCAACGTTGCGCACGTAGCGCATGATCGCGCGCAGGGCGAAGGCAATCGGTACCACCGGCAGCAGCGCCACCAGCGCACGGATGGCGGGGGCGTCGATGTTCTTGAGCAGCAGCAGCGAGCCGAATACGGCGAGCACGTAGACCCCCATCGCCGGGAGGAATTCCCGCAGGTATTGGCGATTTACCGCCATCGCCACTGTGTCGTTGCTTGCCTGCAGCAGGTGTTCGCGCAGCGCCGGAAGCCTGCGGACCGCCATCATCAGCACGAAGCCGATGGCCATGCCGACGGCGATCCCGCCAGCCGTATCGCGCTGGCCGGTCGGCAGCGGGCTGCGCGGTGCATAGCCCAGCCAGGCCAGCACGATCGCCGTCAGGCCGAGCGCGGCCAGCAAGCCCGGGTGCGGCGTCGGAATTGACCGACGGTCGGCCACCGTCAGGCCGCCTTGCGCGACTTGGCCAGGTACACGATGCCCACGGCGATCATCGCCATCGCCACGCCCAGGAACGCCGGCTGCCCGCTGGCGGCGACGCCCAGGAAGGCCACGCCGGAGCCCAGGAACGCCAGGCCGCCACCCTTCAGGTTCTTCGATTTGTCCATGGTCGTGCTCCGTTGCTGTCAAGGACGCTTGACACAACGATACGGACATCGCGAAACGCTTGTCAAGCGTCCTTTACACGCATCCTCCCCTTCGCTTGCAGCGAAAGGGAGGGAGCACAAGGTCACTTGTTGCTGACGTACTTCTCGCGGCGGATCTGCGGGATCGGCAGGCCGTGTTCCTTCAGTGCCTCGAAACTGGCATCGACCATGTTCGGGTTGCCGCACAGGTACGCGATGTCGCCCCCGGCATTCGGCGCGAACTCCCCCAGCGCGGCCTGCACGTAGCCGTGGCGGACGTCGGCATGCGCGTGCGGCGAAGCGGCATCCGGCAACTCGCGCGAGAAGCACGGGACGAAACGGAATTGCGGATGCGCGTTCGCGAAAGCACGGAATTCGTCGCCGTACAGCAGTTCCTCCGGCGTGCGCGCACCCTGCAGCAGCACCACCTCGATGCCGCGCGCTTCGGTCAGCGATGCGATCAGCGGCAGCATCGCGCGGTACGGCGTCACCCCGGTGCCGGTGCCGATCAGCAGGTAGCGGCGGTTGGCATCGTTGGGCAGCAGGCAGAAGCGCCCGAACGGGCCGCTGGCATCCACCGTGCCGCCGATCGGCAGGCCCTCGAACAGCGCGGTCGCCGCGCCGCCCGGGACATAGCTGACCGCGATCTCCACCGCCTCGCCGGGGGCCAGCGCGTGGTCGTGCTGGGTCGCCAGCGAATAGCTGCGCCGCGCGGCGCTGCCGTCGGCATAGGTGAAGTGGACCTGGATGAACTGGCCGGGGATGTAGTCCAGCGGCTGGCCGTCGTCGCGCAGGAACGAGAGGTGGGCGACGGAGGGCGCGATCATCCGCCGCGCGGTCAGCTTCAGGGGGAAATGGACAATGGCCAAGCGCTGCGATGCTCTGTTTGGGGGGTGCAACACCGCGCCGGGCATTGCCCCGCAGGCGGCCGCCTATACTAACCGCAACATTTTTCCTGCCTCGCCGCAGTCCCGCGGCCGCGGAGTCCCGATGCACCCGACCACCGACGGCGCGCCTGCGCCCGCGCTGCGCGTCAGCGACCTGCGCAAGACCTACGACAACGGCGTGGAAGCCCTGAAGGGCGTGAGCCTGGATGTCGCGCCCGGCGATTTCCATGCCCTGCTGGGGCCGAATGGCGCCGGCAAGTCGACCCTGATCGGCATCGTCAGTTCGCTGGTCAACAAGAGCGCCGGCAAGGTCGAGGTGTTCGGCATCGACCTCGACGCCGACCGCGACGGCGCGATGCGCCAGATCGGCCTGGTGCCGCAGGAAATGAACTTCAACATGTTCGAGAAGCCGCTGGACATCTGCGTGAACTACGCGGGTTTCTACGGCATCCCGCGCGCGCAGGCGCTGGTGCGCGCGGAGGAGGTGCTGAAGGACGCGCTGCTGTGGGACAAGGCCGACAAGATGAGTCGCACGCTGTCCGGCGGCATGAAGCGCAGGCTGATGATCGCCCGCGCGATGATGACCCGCCCGCGCCTGCTGATCCTGGACGAGCCGACCGCCGGCGTGGACATCGAGATCCGCCGCGGCATGTGGAAGACGCTGAAGGACATCAACGCGGCCGGCACCACGATCATCCTCACCACCCACTACCTGGAGGAAGCGGAGAGCCTGTGCCGCAACCTCGCGATCATCGACCGCGGCACCATCGTGGAGCACGGGCCGATGAAATCGCTGCTGGCCAAGCTCGACGTCGAAGGCTTCCTGTTCGACATCGACGGCAACCTGCCCGCGCAACTGCCGCAGATCGAAGGCACCACCCTGGTCGCGACCGACGACCACACCCTGGACATGGACATGCCGCGGGCGATGGACCTCAACCGGGTGTTCGCCGCGTTCGAGGGCGCCGGGATCCGCGTGCGCTCGATGCGCACCAAGAGCAACCGGCTGGAGGAACTCTTCGTGCGCCTGACCAGCAAGGAAGGAGCGCCGCACAGGGAAGTGCCAGCGCCGCGGGTGCACGATGCGCAGGAGCGGCCAGCATGAACCAGCCCGCCACCACCGACTCCGCCCCCCGCAAGAACCTGGTCGCGCTGGGCACCATCATCCGTCGCGAAGTCATGCGCATCCTGCGCATCTGGGGCCAGACCCTGATGCCGCCGGCGATCACCATGACCCTGTACTTCCTGATCTTCGGCGGCCTGATCGGCTCGCGCGTGGGGCAGATGGACGGCATCAAGTACATGGATTTCATCGTCCCCGGCCTGGTGATGATGAGCGTGATCCAGAACAGCTACGGCAACATCAGTTCCAGCTTCTTCGGCGCCAAGTTCGGCCGCCACATCGAGGAACTGCTGGTCAGCCCGATGCCGAACTGGGTGATCCTGGGCGGCTACGTGGCCGGCGCGGTGCTGCGTGGCGTCATGGTCGGCGCGATCGTGCTGTGCATCGCGATGCTGTTCACCACGGTGCGCGTGCCGCATCCGCTGGTGATGGTGAGCTCGGTGCTGCTGGGCGCGGTGATCTTCTCGCTGGCCGGCTTCATCAACGCGGTGTACGCGAAGAAGTTCGACGACGTCGCCATCGTCCCCACCTTCATCCTCACCCCGCTCACCTATCTCGGCGGCGTGTTCTATTCGGTGAAGCTGCTGCCCGGCTGGGCGGAAGCGGCGACCCACGCCAACCCGATCTTCTACATGGTCAACGCCTTCCGCTTCGGCCTGCTCGGCGTCAGCGACGTGTCGATGTGGACGGCGTACGGCTTGATGCTGGGCTTCGTCGGCGTGCTCGGCACGTTGGCGCTGTGGCTGCTGAAGCGCGGCGTCGGCCTGCGCAGCTGACGGGCTGCGCCTGCGGCGCGCGCGGCCACCCGGTGCGCATGATGCGGCGTCGCCACGATGGCCGCATGCGGGGGACCGACGGGGCGGGACGGGCATAGGCCGCAGGTCATGGCGACGATCCGCACTTCATCCCCGCCACACCGACACGGCACCTTGGAAACACCCGTCGCGACCATGCTTGCCGGGAGCCCGCCTTCCGAAGCGCCGACATGCACCTGACCCTTCGCGACATCTCCAAGGCTTACCCCAACGGCGTGCAGGCGCTCGATGGGGTCAGCCTCACCATTCCCGTGGGCATGTACGGACTGCTCGGCCCGAATGGCGCCGGCAAGTCCACCCTGATGCGCATCCTGGCCACGCTGCAGGAAGCGGATGGCGGCACGGCCATGCTGGGCGACATCGACGTGTTGCGGCAGAAGGACGAGGTGCGCCGGACGCTGGGCTACCTGCCACAGGAGTTCGGCCTGTATCCGCACGCCACGGCGCGTGCACTGCTCGATCATTTCGCGGTGCTGAAGGGCATCGTCGGCCATGGCCAGCGCCGCGACGTGGTGGAGTCGCTGCTGCGCCAGGTGAACCTGTGGGACGTGCGCCTGCAGAAGCTCGGCGGGTTCTCCGGCGGCATGCGCCAGCGCTTCGGCGTGGCAGTCGCGCTGCTCGGCAATCCGAAGCTGCTGATCGTCGATGAACCCACCGCCGGCCTCGACCCGGCCGAACGTGCGCGCTTCCTCAACCTGCTCAGCGAACTGGGCGAGACCAGCGTGGTGATCCTGTCGACCCACATCGTCGAAGACGTCTCCGAGCTGTGCACGCGGATGGCGATCATCAACCGGGGCCGGATCCTGCTGGAGGCCGAGCCGCAGCAGGCGATCGATGCCATCACGGGCCGCGTCTGGCGCAGCGTGATCGCGCGGGACGCGCTGCCTGCCGTGCAACGCGACCACGCCCTGATCTCGACCACGCTGCTTGGCGGTCGCACCGTGGTCCGCGTCTACGACGAAGCGTCGCCCGGCCCCGCGTTCGAGGCGGTCACGCCCGACCTCACCGATGTCTACTTCAGCACCATGGCCGGCCACGTCGGCCATCGACGCGACCTGGCGGACCTGGCCGCCGCATGACGCTGGCCGCGATCGTCCGCTTCGAGTTCGCCTACCAACTGCGCCGCCCGGCGCCGTGGCTGTGCTTCGCGGTGTTGTGCTTCGTGGCCTGGAGCATCATCCAGTCCAACTACGTCCCCGACGCGCGCGACGGCTGGCTGCTGCTGAACGCGCCCCTGGTGATCGCCTCGACGACGGTGGTCGCCGGCATGCTGTGGTTGTTCATCGCCGCCTCGTTCGCCGGCGATGCCGCCGCGCGTGACATCGAATCCGGGCTGCATCCGCTGAGCTACAGCGCGCCGGTGTCGAAGTTCCACCATCTCGCGGGCCGATTCCTGGCGGCCTATGCGCTGAATGCACTGGTCCTGCTGGCGGTGCCGGCAGGCATGCTGCTGGGCATGCACTGGCCCGACGTGGAGCCGGAACTCCTCGGTCCCTGGCGGCTCGAGGCATTCCTGCTCGCGTACCTGGTCATCGCGCTGCCGAACGCGTTCATCGCCACCGCGGTGCAGTTCTGTTTCGCCGCGCTTGGTCGGCGCGCGGTCTTCGCCTACTTCGGCAGCCTGGGGCTGTTCTTCGCCTCGATGGGCCTGTCGGGCTTCGTCATGACGGTGCTGAAGCAACCGGACCTGGCGCGCGTGCTGGACCCGGTCGGCATGATCGCGATCGTCAGCGGCCTGTCCGAGACCTGGACCACGCACGAGGTGAACACCCGCCTGGTCGGCCTGCAGCCGATCCTGCTTTGCAATCGCGCGCTGTGGTTGGTGGTGGGCGTGGCCGTGTTCGCGGTGACCTGTCGACGCTTCCGCCTGGCGCATCCCGCCGAACGGGGCCGTCGTGCGAGGCGTGCGCGTGCGCTCGCCATGCGCCGGGACGACACGCAGCGCGCGTCCGTCGCGGTGCCGCCGCACGGGTCGCATGTGGTCGTCGCGAGGCAACGGTTCGATGGCATGGCGCAGTTCCGGCAGTTGCTGGCCGTCACTTCGCGTTCGCTGCGCACGCTCGCGCGCGGCTGGACGGTGTTCGCGCCGTTGATCGTGGTCGGCTTCCTGGCGTGCGTGGCGATCTCGGCCAACATGGAGTTCATGGGCGTGCCGCTGCTGCCACGCACCGAGCACGTGCTGGGCTACCTGACCGCGTCGCTGGCAAGCCCCGGCAACAAGGTGTGGATGCTGGTTCCGCTGCTGATCGTCTCCTATGCCGGCGAACTGGTGTGGGCGGATCGTGACGCGCGCATGGGCGAGATCGGCGGCGCCGCGCCGGTGGCGGAGTGGGTGTTCTTCATCGCGAAGTTCCTCGCGCTGGCCCTGGTGCTGGTGGCCTGGATGCTGGTGCTGGCGCTCGCCGGCATGCTCGGCCAGGCGATCCTCGGCTATCCGCAGTTCGAGATGGGCCTGTACGCGAAAGTACTGTTCGGCCTGCAGTTGCCCGACTACCTGCTGTTCGCGCTGTTCGCGCTGGCGGTCCACGCAATCGTCGATCAGAAGCAGCTCGGCACGCTGGTGGCGGTGCTGTTCTACGGTGTGATCGCGTTCGCGCCGATGTTCGGCCTGGAGCACAAGCTGCTGGTGTTCGGTGCCAGTCCGGCCTGGTCGTATTCGGACCTCCGCGGTTTCGGCGCATCGCTCGCGCCGTGGCTGGCCTTCAAGGCGTACTGGCTGGCGTGGGCGGTCCTGTTGGCGGTGCTGGCACGACTGGCCTGGGTCCGCGGCCGCGAATCGGCCCTGACTGCGCGCCTTGCAGTGGCACGCGCCCGGCTGACCAGGCCGACGCGCATCGCCGGGGCGCTGGCCGCCACCGCGGTGCTGGGACTCGGGGGCTTCGTCTTCTACAACACCAATGGCCTCAACGAATACCAATCGCAGGCCACGCGACTCGCGCGCGCCGCCGACTACGAACGCAAGTACGCGCGCTACCACGACAGCGCGCAACCGCGCATCGCCGCGTCGACGATGCGGATCGAACTGCATCCGCAAAGCCGCGCCGCGGAATTCAACGGCAGCTACCGCTTGGAAAACGCGACCACGGAATCCATCGACACGCTGCACGTCGCCACGTCCACCGGCGCGGGCGTGGCAACGCGCCGCATCGACTTCGACCGACCCGCGACGCGCGTGTTGGATGACAGCGAGCTCGGCCATCGCATCTACAAACTCGCCACGCCGCTGCAGCCCGGCGAATCCATGCAGCTGCGCTATGACGTGGCGTTCGCGCCACGCGGCTTCGGCAACGGCGGTGCCGAAGAAGCGGTGTCAGCCAATGGCAGCTGGGTGATCGCACTCGCCTATGTGCCGTCGATCGGCTACCAGCCGGTGCGCGAACTGCGCGAGGCCGGCGAGCGGTGGGTGCAGGGCCTGCCGGCTTTCCAGCACAGTGGGATCCGAAGCTTGGAATTCACGTGACTTGAAGTCGCGGC
>JADMIO010879536.1_pt1 | contig 11821 bp, 7 predicted proteins | sample 8958161 | NCBI WGS metagenome assembly JADMIO01 (sample SAMN16585339, study PRJNA669376) | soil metagenome | isolation source: Crop rotation soil | place: USA: Cullars Rotation, Alabama | collected 2011
CAGACCGTGCTGATAGAGCGCCCGCCAGTACAGCCAGTTAATCACCGGCCAACTCGGACCGCGCCAGTACGCTCTCGGGTGCCAGCCTTTGGTATCAGGTGTGGTGCTCGGTATCACGGCGAATGCCATTCCGGGATGACCGGCAAAATCCGGCCCGAACATTTTTTCGGCGAGTGTCATCACCAGATGGTTCATATCGGGCACCAGCAGTGGTGCCAAGCCGGCGCATGTGCTGACGTCGATTTGTTTGCCCCCGTTCCGAACATCTAGATCTAGAGCCAGCTTCGTTCGCTCGCTCGTGCACCGTGTGAGTCCATTGCGCGTCCGCTGTTCCCAGGCGGTAATTTCCTTAACATCTGATTCAGGTGCACCGACAACTTTGGCCAGGTGCAGCAGGTCGCGGTTCGCCATTGCGAAGATGCAGCTCATCAGCACATCTTTCACAATGAATGGATGCTTCTGGTGGATTTGCTTATCGTCGTAATGCGCTTGCTTCAGCGTTTCCACCAGCCAGAGAAACTTGTCGTATTCGGCTTGAGTGGGACGTTCTGAGGGGTCGGAGACATGCTTGGTGTCACGACGCTCATAGGGCGGAACTGCGCCGGCTGTCACCCGCGCGAGCGATTCGTCCCAGCGCGGAGAGTTATCCGTGCCGCTCTCCCAGGGGTGATAAATGCTGATCAGCCCCCAGCCTTCCGGGTCGCGGGCGGTAGCGAGATACCGGTGCCATTTCATCAGCTTTGGATATAGGGCTTTGATGCGCGATTGGTGCAAGCCGGCAGCCTGCCACAGCGCCCATGCGGCAATGGCGTGAACTGGAGGTTGAATCAAGCCGCTAGTGGCGGGCGCGCTGGGGGCACTGGAGTTGAGGGCGGCACAGTTCCAGCGGTCGGGACCTGGGAAGTAGTCGGAAGCCTCGGGATTGAAAACGATGTGCGGGACACGACCGTCTGCCCACTGAGCATTGAAGAGTGTTTCCAGCTCACGGATACCGCGGTCGGGACTGTAATGGCTGAGCCCGATGGCGATGAAAGCGCTGTCCCAGCTCCATTGATGCGGATAGAGTGCGGGTGCGGGTTTGGTCCAGCCGCCTAGATCGTTGGTCGAAAGTACCTCACGCGCGGCAGCCTCCAGTTCGTCCTTGGTCAGGCGCGCCTTACTCGTCGTCGTCGTCGGCAATCCAGTCATCGTTGAGACCCTCTTCGTCGGCGGCATCGAAGTCAGTCAACTGTTGCTTCTCGCGGCGCCGTGAAACGGCGCGGTGGCGATTGCTGAGCTTCGGGATGCTCTTGCCGCGGCCCTCTGAGCCGCCGACATATTTTACGACTCCTGTCTCAACCTTTTGCGATGTTTCCTGGCGCAGACGTTGTTCCTGTTGCGACTCAGCAACAATTGTGCGGTAACTGTCGTAACGGCTCGCGGGGAGCTCCGCTTCGTGGGACAGGACGTTGCAGTTTTGTTCGACGAGATGCAGGCAGTCGCTGAATTTGCATTCTTCGGCGAGGGCAGCAAGTTCGGGGAACTGCCATGCGACCTCGGCAGGTTCGGGGTGACGGAGCTGATCGAGGCTGTAGCCGGGGGTATCGGCGATCCAGCCGTCGGAGAGTGGGTTTGTAGAAGCGGGCGAGACGCCCGCGCTCCGTTCGGAGGGGACTTTGTAGAGTTCGGTGGCGGTGGTGGTGTGGCGACCGACCAAAAGCTCTTCGTTGACGTCGACCTTGAGGTTCAATTCGGGATTAAGGGCGTTCAAGATACTGGATTTGCCGACTCCGGACGGCCCAGTGAGCACGGATTTATTCCCCGCCAGGTAACGCCGAAGCTCGTCCAAGCCAATGCGTTCCTTAGCTGAGAGAAAAAACACCTTGTACCCTGCTGATTCATAAATGTTTCGTAAAGCAGATATTTCCTCATCTGTGGCGAGATCGCATTTATTTACACAGATGAAAGGGCGCACTGCAGGCAGCTCGAGCTGCAAGTGCACCAGGTACCGATCACATAAAAGTCCGTTCCATTCCGGCTGATGGATGGCCTGTACAATGAACACTTGGTCCACATTGGCGATATTAGGACGCGTCAGCAAGTTTTGCCTGTCGAGTCTTGCGGCAATCACTGCCGTTGCCCGGTCGTTCGAGTCCGAGGTATCGACCTCATCCAGCTCGACGCGATCGCCGGTGAAAATGGACACGCCTTCCTTCTTAAGCCTCGCCCTGACGGGACATTGGAGAGTGGCGTTGAGCTCATCTGAATGTACCAGATAGCCCCCCGCATGTCGTCGCAACACTGTCCCTGTGACCATAAGCGAGCTTTTAGAACGTCCACCCTGCGAAGATAAATTAGCCGAAACAAAGCATACACGAAACAAATATCGACTTACAAACGCTCATTTGCGAGAATCTGTGGAGACACCAATGACCAGCGCAATCATGGATACACCGGCAACCTCAATTTCACTCAACGAAGGCGTCCCCACGGAGCCCTCGGTTGCGCACATCCGCAACATCGCCATCATCGCTCACGTTGACCACGGCAAAACGACGCTGGTTGACGGCTTCCTGCATCAGACCGGCGTGTTCCGCGAGAATCAGGAAGTGGTCGAGTGCGTCATGGACTCCAATGCGCTGGAACGCGAGCGTGGCATCACGATTCTCGCCAAAAATACTGCCGTCGAGTACAAGAATCATCTGATCAACATCGTTGATACCCCTGGTCACGCTGACTTCGGCGGCGAGGTTGAGCGCGTTCTCGGCATGGTGGACAGCTGCCTGCTCATCGTCGACGCCGGCGAAGGTCCGATGCCCCAGACACGCTTCGTGCTGCGCAAGGCGCTGGAGAAGGGGCTGCGTCCGATCGTCGTCATCAATAAGATCGACCGTCCAAACATCGATCCCCATGATGCCGTGGACAAGGTTTTTGATTTGTTTGTTGAGCTTGGCGCGCATGACGAGCAGCTCGACTTCCCGTACATGTTCGCGTCGGGTGTGAAGGGCTTCGCCAAACACAAGGTTGAGGACGAAGACGTCGACCTGCGCCCGCTGCTCGATTTGATTCTGAAGCATTGCCCGCCGCCCAGTGGCGACCCGGAAGCGTCGCTGCAGTTGCAGGTTTCAATTCTCGATTACAGCGATTATCTCGGTCGCATCGCGATTGGTCGCATCTACAACGGTCGCATCAATGATGGACAGCAAGTCGTGCTGCTCAAAGAGGGCGATGTTCAAGTCAAAGGCAAAATCACCAAGCTGCTGAAGTTTCAGGGGCTGAAGCGCATCGACGCATCCACGGCTGAAGCCGGCGAGATCGTCGCAATTGCAGGATTTTCCAACGCGAACGTTGGTGATACCATCTCCTTGATTGAGGCACCAAATGCGCTACCACGCATCGAAGTCGATGAGCCGACGATGCAAATGGCATTCCTGGTGAACGACAGTCCCTTCGCCGGTCAGGAAGGCAAATACGTTACGTCTCGCCACTTGCGCGATCGCTTGATGCGCGAGTTGGAAACGAACGTCAGTTTGCGCGTTGCTGAAACAGACAGCACTGATACGTTCATGGTAAGCGGCCGCGGCGAACTGCACCTGGGCATCTTGATTGAAACGATGCGTCGCGAAGGTTATGAGTTCGCGGTGTCGCGTCCGGAAGTTATCGTCAAAGACATCAAAGGCAAGGCGCATGAGCCGTTCGAAAAACTGCTCATCGACGTGCCGGAAGAATTCATGGGTTCAGTCATCCAAGAACTCGGACCGCGTCGTGCTGAGCTTTTGAACATGCACGTAGATCGTGGTCAAGGACTGCTCGAATTCGCTGTTCCAACGCGTGGATTGCTCGGCTTCCGCAGCGAGTTTCTGCGTTTGACCAAAGGTAATGGCGTGATGAACCACGGGTTCCTTGAATATAGGGAGTGGGCTGGTGACATCGCTCGCCAGCGCAACGGCGTTCTTGTTGCGTGGGAAGAAGGTGTTGCCACCGGCTATGCGCTGCAGGCAGCAGAGGATCGTGGCTGGTTTTTCATCACGCCGGGAACACGCGTCTATGCCGGCATGGTTGTTGGCGAATGCAACCGTCCGCAAGATCTCGATTTGAACATTTGCAAGACGAAGAAGCTCACAAACATCCGCAGCTCGACCAGCGAGGCGCTGGTGACTCTGCAAGCACCAATCGAAATGAGCCTTGAGCGCTGCCTTGAATACATTCAAGACGACGAACTCGTGGAAGTGACACCACAATCGGTACGCATGCGCAAGCGCCAACTCTCGCGGGTCAAACAGCGCGGTTAACCATCTCACAGGAACACAGACGCCGGCTGTTTCGTAAAAGGTCTTAGACAACAGAACGCGCAAGGGAACTGTTGCCTATCACTCGCGTCCTACTAAATGGACAAATGTCCGGACGACTGGACAAACGTCCGGTTTTGTAGTAGTGTTGATGTTAGGAGCAAAGATGCCGGACACTGCACTCAACCTCAACAATTTAGCTAAGGCGAGCTTCGCAATACAAGTTTCGACCCTGAGACAACTCTTCGGTTTCAACAAAACCGAGTTTGCCAGAGCCCTCGGCGTTAACGAAAAGACTATCCGCCGCTGGGAGGATGAAAGTGAAAGCGTAACTCCTCAGGACGGGCACAAACAGTTGATTCAGGCGCTACAGACGATCGCCGAAAGTTTGGACGATTTATTCGACCCCGACATGATCAAGGTCTGGGCTGAGAGGCCCAACCCGGCACTCCAAGGTGAGCGCCCGAAAGATTTTGCGAAAAAACCCGGTGGCATACTTATCATGGCACACTTGCTGGGAAATCTTGGTCGCTAGCATGGACACCGGAGCACTGTACAAGATACGTGCAGAGCAGATAAAAGGAACATTCTATAGATACATACGCACCAAATACGGTGCGGCTCCCATGTCCACATATGGGTCATTCTTGAACGGCGGGCGTTACAACGTAGCCGGATTGTTCGCCGGACAGTTAGCCGGTGCGCATGTCCAAGCGTCAGCTCTCGCGGTTAAACTGCCTATTCAGCTCTATATTGACGGGTGGTACTTCGGCGCGGTGAGTGCGCAGCCACCCATTCGTCGACGGCATTGAGCACTTCCGGCTCGAGGTCTTTTCTCTCAAGGACATGTCTCGGCATGCCTTTGCAGAAAAAAGCCTGCGCGTCCTTGAGATGCTCCATCTTGAGCATGATAGCGTTTCCCTGAGCTGTGGAGGAATAAGGATCTTCCGTTCCACAAAGCACGAGCACGGGAATTTCCATATACAACTTAGGCAGTGTAGCCTCGTACTTTGTATACAGGTGTCGATAGTCCATCGCGACCTGATCATCTATATGATCCGCGCTCGATGCAGGCAGCGTTTCCACGTCCTGCAAGTATTCGCGCACCGAACGCGTTTTTTCGAAGGGCTGCCCGGCCGGCGCGGATAATATCAAGCCGGACACATCGGTGGGATGTTCCGCAGCATAGAGGGTCGAGAGGCACGCGCCCAGCCCTTCGCCCAACAAGAAAATCGGCTCCCTTGGATGCGCGTCTTGCAGCGCCGAGACCAACTTCTCCAGGTTGTCTTCAACTTGAGATTGATAAGCCACCTGAAACTCTGCCTGCTGAAACCCAACGACATCGATTAAGTAAATTCCGATGCCGCGTATGCGCATTCCTTCGACAAAGCCAGAGTACTTTTTGCTATCCATGTACACATCGTGGATGCAAATTATCGCCGCCCGCTCCGGCTTTTCGGTCTCTTCAACCTTCTCCTTCACAGGAGCCGGCTTCTCATTTTTTCCAGCCTTCTGCTTGGCACGAGCCGGTTTGTCCAAATCTTCCGACTTTTCCTTCGCGCGAGCCGGTTTGTAGAAATCTTCCGACTTGTCCTTTGCACGAGCCGGTTTGTAGAACTCTTCGGACTTGTCCTTTGCGCGAGCCGGTTTGTCGAAGTTCTCCACGCCGTCCTTGTCGCGAGCCGACAAATCGAAAAAGTCGCCATCCACCTCCTTCTTCGCTTGGGCCGGAAGGTGCAAAACGACCAACGATGCCACAACAGCAGCAATCAACGATTTCTGGAAGGCACGCGCGCGGGTCAACTAAATGGTCTCCGATCACAGATCAGATATATTGCCACAGGTTCCTTTTGACGTCGAGGCCGGCATTAGCCTAGTTCTGAATCTTAGCACCCGTCTTCCATTCTTCGGAAGGGTGAGTCAAAACTTTGCTCTCAGCGGGTATGTCGGCAAAAATTTCGATGAGATCGCCCATCGATTGTCCTGTCTTCACCGGGACAACCGTTATTGTGTTTGCAGACACCAGGTCGACGTAATTCTGCGACAACGACCGCCCGACTGACGTTGCCGGGACGAAGGTCGTTCGATAAGGGCGCTCCACCTGCCATTGAACCTCAGCGCACATCCCCGGTTCCAACTCACCGGAATCATTGGCGACGTCCAACTCTACCGGCATACTGCGGGTACTCTGGTCGAGGGCATGTCCAAGACGAGAAACGCGAGCAACGAACGTTTTATTTGGATAGGCTGGAACGCTGAATCGCACCTCGGTGCCCAGCTTCAATCCACCAACGCCAATTTCAGGAACAGGCACAGTCAGGCGCAGCTTAGAAAGTTCCTGGCAGCGGACCAATGGGGCACCAGTTTCTCGCGGCGAAACGAGGCTGCCCTCGTGCACGTTTCTTTCCGTGATGACGCCATCGAAAGGCGCCCGGATATCAGCGTAGTTTTTCATTGCGGCAACAGCCTCAGCCGCACGGTTGGTGGCAGCCACCTCACTTTGGGCGGCAGCTACTTCGGATTTCGCGCTGTCAACGGCAGCCTTCAAAGAACGTACGTGCTCTTCATCGCCGTCCACTTTGTTGGCGGCAACCGCCAGCTCCCCTTCCGCTATCACGCCGGGCTTCTGCGCAGCCTTCTTGTATCGCTCATAAGTGTCACGGTCTGCAGCCGTGCGCGCCTCGCCTTCTTTCACATTGGCCTGCGCGCTTGCCAGCTTGCCTCGCGCCTGCATCAGGGCTGATTTTGCTTTCTCGACCTTGGCGGCCGCCTCGGCAACTTGCGCATCCAGTTCCGGAGCGGAAACCACAATAATCGGCTGACCTTTGCGCACATTCGAGCCCCGGTCGACCGAAATGCTCTTGATGAAACCCTCAACCTTGGAATACAGCGCCACGTCCTGGTATGCGGTTAACTCCGCTCGCAAGCTCATGTCACGCTTCAAGTCCATTTCTCTGACGGGTGCCGTTTCGACTTGAGGAGCAGCAGCCTGTCGCGATGGTTCTTCATCATGCTTAGGTGTATTGTTGCAACCGGCAAGTAAAACCGACGACGCAGCGACGACGACCATTGCCACGACAAAATTAGGTGACACTATCTTTGGTGCCTTCATTGTTCCTCCGCGATGGGCACTTTCTCGTAACCCACATTTGATGACTCAACTCGTCCGCTATGCAGCACGGCATCCGGCAGCAGCGATGCGTGTTTTCTGTTGGCTCTACTTTGCACAAGCGCATAGACGAGCGGCAAAATGAACAGAACGGAAGCTGTGGACGCTGTTAGTCCGCCGATTACAGCTCGACCCAATGGTGCCTGGCGATCTCCGCCCTCACCGAGTCCCAATGCCATTGGAATCATGCCGGCGATCATGGCAATACTGGTCATCAGCACAGGCCGCAAGCGGCTCGATGCGCCAGAGATGGCTGATTCATCCGTCGGCGTCCCGGACATGCGATTGTGTTCCTGAAAAACGACCACCAGAATCGAGTTAGCAACACCCACACCAACAGCCATAATCGCGCCCATGAATGATTGAACGTTGAGGCTGGTACCAGTTACGAGCAAGGTCACTACGACACCCGTAAAGATAGCCGGCACCACGGAGATAACGATCATCGGCAGGCGGACGGATTGGAAGTAACCGATCAGCATCAGCAGGATACACACAACAGCAAACGCGACACCAGAGAACAAGCTCGCGAAGGTATCCTTCATGGACGGGACTTGTCCGCGGACTTTGACGCTGACGCCGCGAGGAGGCGCGCCCAGTGATTTTATGACCTCGTCCACGCGACGCGAAGCGCGCCCGAGGTCATCATTGGCTAAGTTCGCAGTGATGCTCAGTTGACGCTTTTTGTTGTAGTGGTCATACTCGCCAACCATGTTGCCGTACCCGACTTTGGCAATGTCACGCAAGAACACAGGATGCGAGGTTGCACGCGTCATCACAGGCGTGTTCTCGATATCCTGCAGAGACGTCATTTGCGGCTGCGGGATTTGCAATTGAATTTGATACGCCTCACCGTGCGGATCACGCCAGAAAACCGGCGCGACAAAACGACTCGAGTAAGTGGCGGCTACAACAGACCTTCCAACGTCTTTGACATTGACGCCAAGCTGTCCGGCGCGAATCCGATCTATATCGATGTTGACGGTTGGATAATCGATCGGTTGCGTAATCGTCAAGTCGCGCAGCTCAGGAACCGCCTTCAAGGCTGCAAGCAAGCGCTGCGCATATTCTTTATCTTGGTCAAACTCGTGGCCGTTGACGTCGACCTCAATCGGAGTCGCCGAGCCGAAGTTCATAATCTGGTTGACGATATCGCCCGCCTCGAAGGTGACGTCGGTGTCAGCAAGTTCTTTCTTGAACGAGCTGCGCAGTTTCTCCTTCAGTTCGCTCATTCTTATGTGTGCTTCCGGATTTAATGCCACGAGCACCACGGCTTCCTGAGGACCGCTCGTCCACATGTACACATTACTGATTGCGTAGCTTGGCGGCTGCGTCCCAACGTACGCGATCGTAGTCTCAACATTCTGCGCACCGGCGTCGCGCTTGATTATGTCCAGAGCCTGCTTCGTCAACGCTTCAGTTTGCTCGATTCGCGTTCCAGCCGAAGTTTTCAATCGCAGTTGGAACGATGTGGCGTTGCCGGTTGGGAAAATCTCATTAGCAAGAAACGGATAGACAGCGACGCATGAAATGACTGCCACCACCAGATAGAGTGGAACAATCAGTTTGGCAGCGGGAAGAACCCGCCTGACGGCGAAACTGTACTGGGTCGTCAGTTTATCCAACAATCCCGGAGTCGAGTGAGATTCATGTTGTTGCTCATGTTTCAACAGCCATGCTGCCGCGATCGGCACAAAAGTGTTCGACAAGAAGTACGACGCGACCATGGCAAACCCCACTGCGAGCGACAGTGGAATAAACAATGCCTGCGTACTTCCTTGCATGAAAAACGCAGGCATGAATACCGACACAACGCTGAGCATGGCGAGCAACTGCGGTGTTACAACCTCGACGCAAGCATGATAAATAGCGCTGTTTAGCGGCTGCCCCTTGCTGAGATGCGTGTGAATGTTTTCGATGGCAACGGTGGCCTCGTCAACGAGAATACCGACAGACAGCGCCAGTCCGCCGAGCGTCATGATGTTGATTGTTTGTCCGCTAACCCACAGCGCGACTACCGCCGACAACAATGCCAGTGGAATGTTGAGTACGACAATCAGTGCGCTGCGCCAGTCACGAAGGAAAAGCAGCACGACGATGCCTGTGAGGACGGCACCAAGAAGTCCTTCGGACAGGACTCCTGCCATCGCCTGCGTGACATAAATCGATTGATCAAATTCGAATTTGACTTTGATGTCTTCCGGCAATTGAGATTGAATTGCCGGAATCGACTTTTTCACAGCGTCCACAACGCTAACCGTGGAGGCATCAGCACGCTTTGCCACGGCGATGTAAACCGCGCGCTTGCCATTGACCAGACCATATCCGGTCGGGATGTCGGTTCCATCCTCCACCGTGGCAAGATCGCCGAGGAGTATCGGCGTGCCGCCCTCGACTTTGACAGGAATGTTTTCCAACGTCTTGATGTTCTCGACCGTCGAGTTCAGACGCACGATTCGCTGAACGTTACCATCGCGAACGATCCCCGAGGGCATGATGGCGTTCCCGCTAGTCAACTTGTCCACCAGATCGTCCGGCGAAAGGTGATACGCAGACATTCTTTCGGGGTCGACCTGAATGACAATCGTTCTCTGGTTGCCGCCAAATGGAGGCGGACTGGACACGCCGGGCAGCGTCGAGATCATCGGACGCACCCTGACAAACGCGAGGTCCTGAATTTCCGCAACGCTGCGTCCGGGGCTGGAAAGAACGACGTAACCAACGGGCACGTTTCCAGCATCGAATCTCAGCACGAACGGCGCCACCGTACCCGGTGGCATGTACGCTTTGGATCGTTCAACCTGAGCTTCCACCTGTGCCATGGCGTCAGCCATATTCACATCCGGGCGGAAAACGATTTTGATTACTGATGCACTCTGAATAGTTTTCGACTCGATGTGTTCAATGCCGGAAATGTAGAAGAAATGCTGCTCGTATTCCGAGACCATGAAGCCTTCGATTTGTTCGGCATCCATGCCTCCATACGGCTGCACGACGTAAATCACGGGCAGGTTCAAATCAGGGAAGATATCCACTTTCATTCTGCTGATGGCGAGAAACGACATCAGAAGAATCGACGTGATGACCACCATGATGGTGATCGGTCTGCTCATCGCCAGTCTAATCAGCCACATCCGCTACATCCCCGCGTTTGTTCGCGCAGCGGCAACCTGCTGCAGGAACCCGTTGATAGAGCCGTGATTGTTGGCTATCACGAGCAAAGCTTTCCACACCGCCACCTTCGCAGCAGCGTCAGTCATCTCGGCCTTTGCCAGCAAACTTTCTGCGTTGGCGATATCTTCTATATTCCCAAGCCCCGTTTCGTAGCGCGTTCGCGCGCGACTCTCGGCTTCTCTGGCCGCAGCTACCTGAATCGGTGTGTTCTGTGCCAGCTTGATCGCAGCTTCGAGCATGGCGCGCGAGCGCTGATCCTGTTCCTTCAGATTCTGGATGATTTGAGCGTATTCAGCGCGTTGGGCAAGTATCAGCCGATCTTGTACTACTTTCTGCTGGTGCAGTTGAACGAAATCGAGTGCATTCCAGTTGAGCATGACACCGACGTTCCAGTTATAAACCTCAGGCCACAAGCCGAATGCATCTTTCTTCTGGAACTTGGCGTGAATATCGAGCCCGGAGCCGCGCCAGTTCGTCCCGGCGAGGAAGCGCAAATTCGGATAAACCGATTTGCTGATGACGTTTTTCTGTGCCACCAAAGTGCCAATAACGCTGCGTTGTGCGACAACCAGCGGATGCACGGCGAAATCCGCGACTGCCACCGTCATCACCGGCGGTCCCTCGACGACCTCAATCGGACGCGGATCGACATCGAGCTCGCTGCCGGCATCGCCGATAGCGAGCGCCAGTGCCGCCTGCATCTCAGCACTGTGTTCTTGAGCCTCAATCAGGGTATTGCGCATTTCGGCGAGCTGCGCGTCAGCGAGGGACTCGTCGACTCCCGGACGCAAACCAGCGGAGACGAGCTGGGCGACGATATCGCGAACGGTCTGCATCCGCGTCACGTTGGCCAGAGCAACAGACTGCTGCTCTTGTGCAAGCAGGAGGTTCAGGTAAGAACTGGCGGCGTTGGTCGCAACATCAAGCTGGGTCACGCTGACGTTGCTTTCGCTTTGAACGTACTCAGCCCGGCTCTGGGCAATTTTTGCTTTGTGCAGACCAAAATCGATTGGATTCCAATCCATGAGAACGCCGGCACCACTAAACCAGTTGCCGCGCCACGTTTGATATGGCAGTCCGGGTCCGGGGTTGGGTGGAAGCACGGGATCGCCAAAGAGAATCTGCGTAAGCTTGTTGTGGCTCGCCGCCACTTCCTCCCAGGTGGAAAGAATCTTCGGCACGTACTCTTGCTCCTTTGTGAGCAGGATGC
>JADMIO011667616.1_pt1 | contig 11821 bp, 9 predicted proteins | sample 8958161 | NCBI WGS metagenome assembly JADMIO01 (sample SAMN16585339, study PRJNA669376) | soil metagenome | isolation source: Crop rotation soil | place: USA: Cullars Rotation, Alabama | collected 2011
TGACGATCGTCATCGACAGCGATCAGGCGAGCGCGGAGCGCGTCACCGCCTACCTCTACAAGCTGGTCAACGTGCTGCAGGTCGAGGACCTCGGCGCCGTTCCGGCCGTCACGCGCGACCTCGCGCTCGTCAAGGTCGCGGTCGCCGGCCACGATCGCGCCGCGCTGCTGCGCGTGGTCGACGAGACGCGGGCGCACATCGTCGACACCGGCGAGCAGACGATGACGCTGGAGATTACCGGTGAGCCGCCGCACGTCGATTCGGTGATCGCGCGGCTCGAGCCGCTCGGCATCATCGAGATGGTGCGCAGCGGGCAGGTCGCGATGCGCCGCGGCGACACCGCGCTGTCCGCCGCGGGCTGATCCGTTATTCTTAGGGGCTCGTCAACACTCATCGAACGCAGGCCGACCCTGAGGTCCCTCATCGAACGTCGAGGCGGACCTTTCAGGTCCGCCTGACACCAGGAGCATTGTTCATGGCGACGATGTACTACGACAAGGACGCGGATCTCGGCCTCATTCAGGCGAAGAAGGTCGCGATCATCGGTTACGGCTCGCAGGGGCACGCGCACGCACTCAACCTGAAGGACAGCGGCGTGGACGTCGTCGTCGGCCTTCACTCGACGAGCCAGTCGATCCAGAAGGCGAAGAACGCGGGCCTGCGCGTGATGACCGTGCCCGAGGCGGCCGCCTGGGGTGACGTCGTCATGATCCTCATCCCGGATCAGAAGCAGAAAGAGGTCTACAACGCCGACATCAAGCAGCACCTGACGAAGGGCAAGATGCTGATGTTCGGCCACGGCCTGAGCATCCGCTTCGGGTTCGTCGTGCCGCCGAAGGACGTCGACGTGGCGATGATCGCGCCGAAGGCGCCCGGGCATCGCGTGCGCGAGATCTTCCCGGAGGGCGGCGGCGTGCCCGGCCTGCTCGCCGTGCACCAGGACTTCACGGGGAACGCGAAGGCGCTCGCCCTGTCGTACGGCCGCGGCATCGGCTGCGCGCGCGCCGGCATCATCGAGACGACGTTTGCCGAGGAAACCGAGACGGACCTGTTCGGCGAGCAGTCGGTGCTGTGCGGCGGCGTCAGCGCGCTGATGAAGGCGGGGTTCGAGACGCTGGTCAACGCGGGCTATCAGCCCGAGATTGCCTACTTCGAGTGCATGCACGAGCTGAAGCTGATCGTCGATCTCTTCTACCGCGGCGGCCTGGCCTACATGCGCTACTCGGTCAGCGACACGGCGGAGTGGGGCGACTACACGGCAGGCCCGAAGATCGTCACGGAAGAGACAAAGAAGACGATGCAGCAGATCCTGAAGGACATCCAGAGCGGCAAGTTCGCCAACGAGTGGATGGCCGAGTACGAGGCAGGCCTGCCGAACTTCAAGCGGCTGCGCGCGCAGGAAGCGAAGCACCCCGTCGAGATCGTCGGCGCGCGGCTGCGTTCGATGATGCCGTTCCTGGATCCGGTCAACATCCCGGCGCCCGTCACGGTCTAGTCAGTCGGCAGCGGGCAGTCGGCAGTAAGGGGCCCCCGGGTAGGCCGGGTCCTTTCGGACCCGGCAGCAGGTGACAGGTGGCAGCGAACAAGTACAGCTCACGGATTACACAGCCGCGCAGCCAGGGCGCGTCGCAGGCGATGCTGTACGGCACCGGCCTGACGCCGGCCGACCTGCAGAAGCCGCAAGTCGGCATCTGCAGCATGTGGTGGGAAGGCAACACCTGCAACATGCATCTGGACAGGCTCGCCGCGCACGTCAAGGACGGCGTGCAGGCGGCGGGTCTCGTCGGCCTGCGGTTCAACACCATCGGCGTCAGCGACGGCATCTCGATGGGCACCGAGGGGATGAGTTATTCGCTTCCCTCGCGCGACCTCATCGCCGATTCGATCGAGACCGTCGTCGGCGCGCAGTGGTACGACGCGGTGGTCACCATTCCCGGCTGCGACAAGAACATGCCGGGTTCCGTCATGGCGATGCTGCGGCTCAACCGCCCGTCGCTGATGGTGTACGGCGGGACGATTCGGCCCGGCTTCGCGCAGGGGAAGCCGCGCGACGTGATTTCGGCGTTCCAGTCGTACGGCGAGTACCTCGCCGGCGTCATCACCGACGAGCAGCGGCTCGACATCGTCACGCATGCGTGCCCGGGTGCCGGTGCGTGCGGCGGCATGTATACGGCCAACACCATGGCGACCGCCATCGAGGCGCTCGGCCTGTCGCTGCCGTACAGCTCGTCGACGCCGGCGGAAGATCCGGGCAAGAAGGACGAATGCCGTCGCGCGGGCGCGGCGATTCACGACCTGCTCGAGAAAGACCTCAAGCCGCGCGACATCGTCACGAAGAAGTCGTTCGAGAACGCGCTCGTGCTGGTGATGGCGGTCGGCGGGTCGACCAACGCGGTGCTGCATCTCATCGCGATGGCGAAGGCCGCGAACATCGAGTTGGCGCTGGACGACTTTCAGCGCGCGAGCGACCGCGTGCCGCTCCTGGCCGATCTCAAGCCGAGCGGGACGTACGTGCAGGAGGATCTGCACCAGGCCGGCGGCACCCCCGCGTTGATGCGCTACCTCCTCGAGAAGGGCTTCCTCCACGGCGACTGCATGACGGTCACCGGGAAGACGATCGCGGAGAACGTGCAGGACGTGCCGCCGCTCAAGCCGGGGCAGCAGGTGATTCAGCCGATCGAGAAGCCGGTGTTCCCGCGCGGCCACCTGCGGATTCTTCGCGGCAACCTGGCGCCCGGCGGCGCGGTCGCGAAGATTACCGGCAAGGAAGGGGAGCGCTTCTCGGGCCCCGCCAAGGTGTTCGACTCGGAAGAGGAGATGCTGCACGGCCTCGAGCAGGGGCAGATCGCGAAGGGGTCGGTCGTCGTCATCCGCTACGAAGGGCCGAAGGGCGGTCCCGGCATGCCGGAGATGCTGACGCCGACTTCCGCCATCATGGGCGCGGGCCTCGGCAAGGACGTCGCGCTGCTGACCGACGGACGCTTCTCCGGCGGCTCGCACGGCTTCATCATCGGCCACATCACGCCGGAGGCGGCGGAGGGTGGCCCGATTGGCCTCGTGCGCGACGGCGATCGCATCACCATCGACGCGGCGAAATGCGAGATCGGGGTCGAGGTGACCGATGCAGAGCTCTCGAATCGCCGCGCATCGTGGAAAGCGCCGGCGCCGAAGGCGACGAGCGGCGTGCTGGCCAAGTACATCCGGCTCGTCAAGCCGGCGTCAGAGGGCTGCGTCACCGATTAGCGACAACCGCGCGTGCTGCGACGCGACATCGCTTGGGCGTGTGAACAAATTGCTACCGTCTGATTGAACCGACGATTGCAACACCGTCCGGGATGATGGATGGCGCGACCGACACACGCCGCGGACGGTGGCCGACACTCGCCGCGCGGCCGGACACGATCCCGATCGCCGTCCCGAATATCACGTCCGACGCCCAGTGCTTGTTGTCGACCATCCGCGAGACGCTGACGTAGGCGCCGAGCGCGTAGAGCGGCGCGCCCCATCTCCATCCGTAATGCTCGCGGATGACTTCCGCGGTGGCGAAGCTGGCGGAGGTATGACCCGACGGGAAGGAGTGTCTGCCGCCGTTCGGACGGGTGCGATGGGTCGCGGCCTTGATGCCCTGCGTCAACACGGCGTTGACGATCTGCGCGTCGATCAGATCCGCGCCGGTCGATGCGACTCCGGGACGGCGCCAGACACGGCCGACGACGTAGGTCCCGAGCGCGAACGCGTTCTGCTCGACGCCATCGCCAATCGTCGCGCCGGCGCGGAAGAAATCGTGGCGGCCGCCCGACGGCTGGTAGATGTCTGCCGCGATCTCGTCGTCCTGCGGGTGAAGCGCAAGGCTGCCGGCCCCGCCGGCGCCCACGATCGCCCCGTTGGCTGGCGTGAAGAGGTGCGCGAAGTCTCCCGGAAGGCTCGTGAAGAGCGACGCGATCGACTGCGCCGCCGCCTGGGCGGGGAACAGGGAAGCCGCGATCGCGAGCGCGGCAACGGTGTGGCGGAGACGGATCGCCGTCAACGGTTCGGGAGCCGCAACGCCACGCCGAAGTCGACGTGGCGCGTGAAGAACGAGCCGGCAATCTCGACGCCGGCGCCGCGCAGGTGATGTTCGGCGACGCGCGTGATACGGGCATCGGCGATGCCGTAGACGAACTGCCAGACGTGATACTCGAGCCCGCCGCCGAGCTGCCAGGCGAAGCCGCCCCGTTGATATTGCTCCTGGTGCACGTTGCGGAAGGTCGACTCCACGTGCGGCGTCGAGATGCCGGCGCCGCCACGGACGACCGCCGTGCACCGCCCGCGGCACGCGGCGGGAAAGCGATAGGCGAGGTTCCCGAGCAGGAAATTGAGCCCGTGCGACTGCTGGAAGGCATTCAGGTCTGCGGCGCGCGGATCGATCTGCGCGATGGCCTTCGCGTGCGTCCACTCGATCTCGACCCCGGCCCCCTTCGTCGCGGCCGGCAGCCACCCGGCGCGCACGCCGTAGTACCACGGCGACCGGAACGCCTGCCCCTTGTAGGCGACGTCGCTCATCGAGAAGGGTGGAGCGGACGCGGGCGTAACGGTCAGCGTGTTCGGCGAGGTACCCGCCGCGCCCATGTAGCCGCCGAACAGCCAGTCCGCGCGTGCCGAACCCGGCACGGCGAACACCAGAACGGCGAACACCGGAACAACGAACCGCGAACCGAACTTGAACACGAACCGAGAACCTAGCACGCGGAAGCGTGAACCGCCCACGGCCCCGCGGCCCGCTCCTCAGCGCAGCTCATTCGTCGGCAGGGGAATCGTCTCGGAGGTGGGCGGCGCCGGCGCGATGCCCATCATGTCCCTGAGCTCCGCGCCCTCCATGACCTCGATCTCGAGGAGCCGCCGCGTCACGCTCTCGAGCGAGTCGCGCTTGCCCGTCAGGATGCGGCGCGCCTCCTCGTGGGCGTCGGTCATGATGCGCTTCACTTCCGAATCGATCAGGCGGCCCGTGTCCTCGGCGTAGGCGCCGCGCTCGGGGCCGATGGGGATGTCGAGGAACTTGCTGCGCTTGTGGCCGTCGTAGTTGATGGCGCCGAGCGCGTCGCTCATGCCCCATTCGGTGACCATCGCGCGGGCGATGTCGGTGGCGCGCTGCAGGTCGTTCTGTGCGCCGGTGGAGATTTCGCCGAGCGCAATCTCTTCCGCCGTGCGGCCGCCGAGCAGCACCGCGAGCTGATTCAGCAGGTCGCGCCGCTGCATCAGGTAGCGGTCCTCGAGCGGCAGCTGCATCGTGTAGCCGAGCGCCCCGAAGCCGCGCTGCACGATCGAGATCTTGTGCACCGGGTCCATGCCCGGGATGGCGGTCGCGACAATGGCGTGGCCCGACTCGTGATAGGCGACGATCTCGCGCTCCTTCTGGCTCATCACGCGCTTCTTCTCGAGCCCGGCGATGAGCCGATCGATCGCCTCGTCGAAATCGCGCGCCTCGACCGCGGTCTTGTCCTTGCGCGCGGCCAGCAGCGCCGCCTCGTTGACCAGGTTGGCGAGATCGGCGCCCGCGAACCCGGCGGTGCGGGCGGCGACGACCTTGAGATCGACTTCGGTCGACAGCTTGACGTTCTTGGTGTGGATGCGCAGGACTTCCTCGCGCCCCTTGACGTCGGGCTTGTCGACCAGCACCTGGCGGTCGAAGCGGCCCGGGCGCAGGAGCGCGGGGTCGAGCACCTCGGGGCGGTTGGTCGCGCCCATGATGATGGTCGCCTTGCGCGAGTCGAAGCCATCCATCTCCGCCAGCAGCTGGTTCAGCGTCTGCTCGCGCTCCTCGTGCGATCCCATCGGGCTCTGCACGCGCGCGCGGCCGAGCGCGTCGAGCTCGTCGATGAAGATGATGCACGGCGCCTTGGCCTCGGCCTGCGAGAAGAGGTCGCGGACGCGCGCCGCGCCGACGCCGACGAACATCTCGACGAACTCCGATCCGCTGAGGCTGAAGAACGGCACCTTCGCTTCGCCGGCCACGGCGCGCGCCAGCAGCGTCTTGCCGGTGCCGGGGGGGCCGACCAGCAGCACGCCTTTCGGGATGCGCCCGCCGAGCGTCGTGTACTTCTTCGGGTTCTTCAGGAACTCGACGATCTCTTTCAGCTCCTGTTCGGCCTCGTCCACGCCCGCGACGTCGGCGAAGCTCACCTTCACGTCGTCTTCGGAGAAGACGCGGTGTTTGCTGCGCGCGAACGACATCACGCCGCCCTCGGCGCCGCTCATGCGGCGGAAGAAGAAGCTCCAGACGCCGAACAGCAGCAGCAGGGGCACGATCCAGCCGAGGATTTCCGGCAGCCACCGGCTCACCAGCTCGCCCGTGTACTTCACGCTCGCCGCGTCGAGGTCCTCGATGAGCTTCGGGTCCTCGATGCGTGTCGCGTTGAAGCTGCGCCCGCCGTTGGTCTCGCGCTTGTACGTGCCGCGGATCGTCTGATCGCCGACAAACACCTCCGCCACCTGCCCGGCGCGGACGGCCTGCTTGAACTCGCTGTAGGAGATCTGGCGTCCCGCCGGCGCCATGAACCACGCCTGCGCGAGCGCGAGCAGGAAGAGGAGGCCGAGGATGTACCAGACGGCGCCGCCCGGACGGCCGGGCGCCAGCGAGCGCCGCTCGCCGCCCGTCCGCTTGTCGCGCGGGTTCATCCCCGAAGGAGTACGTAGATTTGCCATGCTTACACTGTCGTCTTGCTACCCGCTGCCGGCTGGCCGCTGCCAGCTCTTTCGAACACCAGCCCATTGTCGCCGACGTCTACCGTCACGCGGTCGCCTTCGCGGAAGTCGCCTTCCAGCACGCGGATCGCCAGCGGGTCGAGCACCCGCCGCTGAATCGTGCGCTTGAGCGGCCGCGCCCCGTACATCGGATCGTAACCCTCGCTGACGATGAAGCGTTTGGCGGCATCGCTGAGCTCCACGTGGATCTTGCGATCCTCGAGCCGCTTCAGCAGGCCGTGCACCTGGATGTCGATGATCTGCTTCATGTGCTCGAGGCCGAGCACATGGAAGAAGATGATCTCGTCCACGCGGTTGAGGAACTCCGGTCGGAAATGCTGCCGCAGCGCCTCGGTCACCTGCCGCCGCACGCCCTCGTTCACCTCACCGGCGTTCTCCGAGATGAAATGGCTGCCGAGGTTCGACGTCATGATCACGACCACGTTCTTGAAGTCCACCGTCCGGCCCTTGCCGTCCGTCAGGCGCCCGTCGTCGAGCAGCTGGAGCAGGACGTTCAGCACCTCGGCATGCGCCTTCTCGATCTCGTCGAACAACACGACCGAATAGGGGCGCCGGCGGACGGCTTCCGTCAGCTGCCCGGCCTCGTCATAGCCGACGTATCCCGGAGGCGCGCCGATCATCCTCGAGACCGTGTGCTTCTCCTGGTACTCGGACATGTCGATGCGAACCATGGCCTGGTCGTCGTCGAACAGGAACTCGGCGAGCGCGCGCGCGAGCTCGGTCTTGCCGACGCCGGTCGGCCCGAGGAAGATGAAGCTGCCGAGCGGCCGGTTCGGGTCCTGCAGCCCCGCGCGAGCGCGCCGCATCGCGTTGGAGACCGCCTTGATCGCTTCGTCCTGGCCGACGACGCGCTTGTGCAGGCGCTCCTCCATGTGAATCAGCTTCTGGATTTCGCCTTCCATCAGCCGGCTCACCGGGATGTTGGTCCACTTCGCCACCACCTCGGCGATGTCTTCCTCGTCGACCTCTTCCTTCAGCATGCGCGGACGGGTCGACGGCTGCGCGCTGCCCGCGTCGGCGTCGTGGATGCGCTTCTCGAGCTCGGGGATGCGGCCGTACTGCAGCTCGGACGCCTTCGCGTAGTCGCCGGCGCGCTGCGCCAGCGCGAGCTCCTGGCGGGCGTCTTCGAGCTGCTGCTTCAGGTCGCTCGTCCCCTTGATGGCGTCCTTCTCCTGCTGCCACTGCGCCTGCAGGCGTGACTGTTCCTCCTTCAGGTTGGCGAGCTCCTTTTCGAGCTTGCCCAGCCGCTCCACCGACGCCTTGTCCTTCTCCTTGCGCAGCGCCTCGCGCTCGATCTCGAGCTGCATCACCCGCCGGCGGACCTCGTCGAGCTCCGCGGGCATCGAGTCGATTTCCATGCGCAGCTTCGAGGCGGCCTCGTCGATGAGATCGATCGCCTTGTCCGGCAGGAACCGGTCCGAGATGTAGCGGTGTGAAAGCACCGCGGCGGCGACGAGCGCCGCGTCCTTGAACTTGACGTTGTGATGGATCTCGTAGCGCTCGCGCAGACCGCGCAGGATCGAGATCGTGTCCTCGACGGTCGGTTCGCCGACCATCACCGGCTGGAACCGCCGTTCGAGCGCCGCGTCCTTCTCGATGTGCTTGCGGTACTCGTCAATCGTCGTGGCGCCGATCGTGTGCAGCTCGCCGCGCGCGAGCATCGGCTTGAGCATCTGCGACGCGTCCATCGCGCCCTCGGCGGCGCCCGCGCCGACGACGGTGTGGAGCTCGTCGATGAAGAGGATGATCAGCCCCTCGGCATCGGTGATCTCCTTCAGCACCGCCTTCAGCCGTTCCTCGAACTCGCCGCGGTACTTCGCGCCGGCGACCAGCGCGCCCATGTCGAGCGCGAAGATCTTCTTGTTCTTCAGCCCCTCGGGCACGTCGCCGCGGATGATCCGCTGCGCCAGCCCCTCGACGATGGCGGTCTTGCCGACGCCGGGCTCGCCGATGAGGACGGGATTGTTCTTGGTGCGCCGCGACAGCACCTGGATGACGCGGCGGACTTCCTCGTCACGGCCGATGACCGGATCGAGCTTCCCCTTGCGCGCCAGCTCGGTGAGGTCGCGGCCGTAGCGGGCGAGCGCTTCGTAGGTGGACTCCGGATTCTGCGACGTGACGCGCTGGCTGCCGCGGACCTGGGTGAGCGCCTGGTAGAGGGTGTCCTTCGTGACGCCGAGCCGCTTCAGCAGCTGCGCGGCCGGGGAGCGGCCCGCTTCGCTCGCGAGCGCGAGGAAGAGATGCTCGGTGCTCGTGTACTCGTCCTGCAGCCGGGTGGCCTCGGCCTGCGCCGACTGCACGATGAGGTTCATGCGCGGCGACAGGCGCACGTCGGCGCCATACGCCTTGGGCATCGATTCGAAGAGCATCCGGGCCTGGCCGGCGACCTGCACGGGGTCGAGCGTCATCTTGCGCAGCAGCGACGGCACGATGCCGTTCTCCTGCTCCGCGAGCGCGACCAGCAGGTGCTCCGGCGTGATTTCGGCATGGGTCATCTCCGACGCGAGGTTCTGCGCCGTCATGACCGCTTCCTGGGCCTTTTCCGTCAGTTTCTTGAAGTCCATCGCGTCTCACCGTCGGCGGCCGATCGCCGGCCGCCAGCCTCCTATGCGGCGCTGTGTGTCTTCGCGCCCCCTTCTTGCAATTTCGCCAGCGCCTCGTAGTGCAGGCGCTCTTCGGGTGTCAGCTCCGCGGGCAGCTGGATCTCGACACGCGCGTAGGCGTCGCCCTTGTCGTCGCCCTTGCCGACCGCCGGCATGCCGTATCCCTTCAGGCGGAAGACCTGGCCGTTCTGCGTCAGCGCCGGGATCTTCAGCCGCACCGGCTTGCCGGAGATCGTCGGAACTTCGACTTCACCGCCGAGGACCGCGGTCGTCACCGGCAGCGCGGCCTTGACGTAGAGGTCGCGCCCCTTCCGCTCGAAGAGGGTATGCGGCGCGAGCCGGACCCGCAGGTACAGATCTCCAGACGCCGCGCCGCCGATTCCCGATTCGCCTTCGCCGGAAATCCTCACGCGCGAGCCGTCGCCGACGCCGGGGGGAATGCGGACGTCGACCGTGCGTGCATGACCGTCGTGCTTGAGCGACAGCCGGCGGGTGCTGCCGTGATAAGCGTCCTCGAGCGAGAGTTCGATCTCGTGCTCGACGTCGCGCCCCGCCCGCTGGCGCCCGCGCCCGCGCGCGCCTCCGCGCGCGGACCCTTCCTGCTGGCCAAAGCCGCCGCCGCCGAAGAAGGTGGTGAAGAAGTCGGAGAACGGGTTCTGATCCCCGAACATCTCCTCCATCTCTTCCTGGGTCATCGTCCGGAAGCCGCCCTGGCCGCCGCCGGTGTTCCACTGGCCGCCAAACGGGTTCGGGCCGCCGGCGCGCTCGGCCTGTTCGTAGGCGCGCCAGTTCGCGCCCAGCTCGTCGTACTTCTTGCGCTTCGGGGGATCGCCGAGGACCTCGTACGCCTCGTTGATCTCCTTGAACTTCGCCTCCGCCACCTTGTCGTTCGGGTTGACGTCGGGGTGATGCTTGCGCGCGAGCTTGCGGAACGCCTGCTTGATCTCCTTCTCGGTCGCGCTCTTGGTCACGCCGAGCGTGGCGTAATAGTCTTTGAAGTCCACGCTACAGTCCCACCATCTCGTTGAGCCGCCGCATCTCGGACATCAGCTGCCGGCGGCCGGCGCCAGTGCTCAGGGCGTTCTCCTCGATGAGCGGCTGGATACGGTGCACGACCTCCGCGATCGACAGCAGCCGCTGCACGCCGGCGAGGTTGATGCCGAGCTCGTCGACGAGATGCTTGATCAGGCGCAGCCGCTCGAGCTCCTCACGCGAGTACAGGCGCATGCTGCCGATGGTGCGCGACGGCTGAATCAGGCCGAGGCGCTCGTACTTCCGCAGCGTCTGCGGGTGCATGCCCAGCATCTCGGCCGCCATGCTGATGAGAAACAGGTCCTGATCGAAAGCCATACCCCACAATCCCAAAGCTGAGTCGTATCAACGCGTTGTCTTACACGATCCGAGTCTAGGTCTTGATACGGGGTATGTCAAGGTGATGAGTCAGCCCGCCATCCAGCCGGAGTCGGATGACGCCTCGTACTGGACTCGGAGTACCCACACGCCGCGCGCGTGACTCGGAGTCGTCGCGTCCGCCCTGGTCAAACCCGGTAGCATTGAGGCCTTGGACATCCAGGCGTCTGACTTCGTCACCATAGGTCTGCTCATCGCGCTCGAAGGTCTGCTGAGCGCGGATAACGCCCTCGTCATGGCCGTCATGGTCCTGGGGTTGCCGCGCCGCGAGCACAAGAAGGCGCTGCGCTACGGGCTGCTCGGCGGATTCGCCATGCGCATCGTCGCGACGCTCCTGGCGGTCTACCTGATTCAACTGGCGTGGGTGAAGCTGGTCGGCGGTCTCTACCTGTTGTACCTGACCTACGCGCACTTCTTCGGCCATGAAGCGGGCACCGATCGTCGAGCGCCTCCGCCGGCCAGGCCGATGCTCGGGTTGTCGGCGCTGTGGGCGACGATCGTCCGCGTCGAGCTCGTCAACCTGGCGTTTTCCATCGATTCCATTCTCGTGGCGGTCGCCATGTCGCCCAAGAAGTGGGTGGTCATCACGGGCGGCGTGCTCGGCATCGTCGCGCTGCGTCTCGTCGTCGGCCAGTTGATTTCCCTGGTGCAGAAATACCCGACGCTCGTCGACGCCGCGTTCGTCATCATCGCGTGGGTGGGCGTGAAGCTCGCCCTCGAGTATCTGTACGCGGCCGGTTATGTCGCGTTCGAGGTGCCGCGAGCCATTTCGCTCGGCGTGATCGTCGCCATCTTCGCGGTGGCGTACGTCTACGCGCGCGCGAAGGGGCCGGTCGCGCACGCGGTCGATCCGATGGAGGAGCGGGCGACCGAGCTGCTTACCGACGACCGGCCGGCGTGAGCTGCACCTCTCGCCGTTCGCCGTTGCGCGTGAACACGACCTTCACCGGCGTGTCGGCCTTCAGCAGCTCGAGCGCGAACGTGTAGTCGTAGATGTTCGTGATCGACTGTCCGGCGATCTCGATGATGACGTCGCCTTTCATCAGGCCGGCTTTCTCGGCGGGGCC
>JADMIO010361846.1_pt1 | contig 11817 bp, 10 predicted proteins | sample 8958161 | NCBI WGS metagenome assembly JADMIO01 (sample SAMN16585339, study PRJNA669376) | soil metagenome | isolation source: Crop rotation soil | place: USA: Cullars Rotation, Alabama | collected 2011
CCACCGCCGCAGCGCGCGATGTGTTCGAGCACGAAGTGACCGTCGAGCAGCATCGCCTGGACCTCGGTCAGCACGTTGTAGTGCCGGTTGAGATAGGTCCAGCGCGTTTGCACCATGCCGATTTTCGGATTCGCGAAGTAGTGGATGGTGCGCTGCAGGAAATCTGTGGGCGGAACGAAATCGGCGTCGAAGATCGCGACGATTTCGCCGGTGGCGGTCTTGAGGCCGTTGTCGAGCGCACCCGCCTTGTAGCCGTGGCGATTGGTGCGGTGGATGTATTCGATGGGTACGCCTTGCGCGGCGTATTCGCCGACGAGGCGTTCGGTGAAGGCGTGGGTATCGTCGGTGGAATCGTCCAGCACCTGGATTTGCAGCAGGTGCTTGGGGTAATCCATCTTGCTGGTCTCTTCAATCAGCCGTTCGACGACGTAGCGTTCGTTGTAGAGCGGAAGCTGGATGGTGACGCGCGGGAGGTCGCGATCGTCGAAGCGCGTGGGCGCGGTCGAGTTTTCGAGGCGCTTGCGATGCTTCCAGTAGCCTCGGATCATTTCGTAGCGATGCAGGCCGTAGACGGACAGCACAGCGAGCACGCTGAAATAGGTGACCAGGATCGCCCAGTCGAAGAAAACCAGGTGATGGATTCCAGCGAAGGGATCGTAGAAGAGGGCGTCCCAGATTCGGTTCACGGTGGACGTGGTGCCGCTTTCCAGCAACAGCGCAGGGATGAACGAATCTGTAAACATTGACGCGGTTCGGAGGTCCCAACCGCTCCTCCGACAAGATCTTTTATTATACCGAGGCCGCCGACCGGACTGCGACTGCAAGACAACCCGGATGTTATAATTGATTCGTTTCGGCCTTCCTTCATTTCCATGAAATTTTTTCTAGATACAGCCAACCTTGAAGAGTTGCGGGCGGGAGCGCGTTGGGGCATCATCGATGGCGTAACCACGAATCCTTCTTTGATTGCTAAAGAGGGCGTGCCGATGGAGGAGCAGATCCGCAAGATCTGCGACATCATCGACGGCGACGTGAGCGCGGAAGTCGTTTCACTTGAATCGGATGCGATGGTTGCCGAGGGCCGGAAGCTGGCCAAGATCCATCCGAATGTGGTGGTGAAGGTGCCGCTGACTCGCGAAGGGATTCGGACCTGTTCGCTGCTGAGCCGCGAAGGGATTCGGGTGAACGTGACGCTGTGTTTTTCGGCGGGGCAGGCGCTGCTGGCGGCAAAAGCCGGGGCGTATTTCATCAGCCCGTTCGTGGGACGGCTGGACGATATCGGCGCGAATGGAATGGATCTGATTCGCGACATCGTGCAGATCTACCGGAATTTCGGGTTCAATACGCAGGTTCTAGCGGCATCGCTGCGCAACACGAATCACGTGGTGGAGGCCGCGAAGGCGGGCGCGCATGTGGGCACGCTGCCGTACAAGGTGATCGACGGCTTGTTCAACCATCCTTTGACCGACAAAGGTCTCGAGCAGTTCCTCAAAGACTACGCGAAGGTGTTTCAGCCTGCCGCGTCCCTTGCGAAATAGATGACACCCGGGGCGGAGGTTGCTGCTCTAGGCGGCCTCGCCGCGCTGCTGATTGGTGTCGCGATTTATGTCGCGTTCCGGGTTCACGGGACTCCGGAAAAGCGCGAGCGTAAGCGGCGGCTGAATGTGAACCGGCTGGGTCGGCTGGGGGATGCCATGATCACCGAGGTCGCGGAGACGGTCATCTATTATTCGTATTCGATTCGCGGGGTGCAGTACACGGCATCGCAGGATGTGAGCGCGCTGCAGGAAAAGCTGCCGGCGGATCGGGATAAGCTGATCGGGGTCGCGAGCCTGAAATACGCGTCGAATAATCCAGCGAATTCGATCGTGGTGTGCGAGGAGTGGAGCGGGCTGCGCATTCGTGGCGGCGAGCAGCCGCTTACTTCGTCCACAGCTTGAATTGATTGGTAGATCCGACGGATAGGAACTCGTAGGGCACCACTAAGTCGTCGGGGATGCGAAAGTAGATCTGGAAAATTCCCGCTGCGAGTCCAGGACGTGGACCGGCCAGAATCGGTGTAATCGCGGCGTGGGTCGGAAAGAAGATTTCGAACTTCGATAAGGGCTCGGGGACCGGGGATGTGTAAACTTGGCCGTCAACGGTCGGAGGCGAGGTTTGACCGGCGCCAGTTAAGAAGAGAATCGCCACGGAGCCGCGCGGTGCGGGGTTTTCGGCCGAGTTCGGGGTGAAATCTTCGTTGAAGAGTCCGAGCACTTCGGGCGCTTGCGCCTGAACCGGCGCGGTCAGCATGTTCGATGCGACACCATTCGCAGTTACCTGGATCTTGGTACTGGTGCGATCGGCGAGCGCGAATGGAACCAGGCATTCGATCTCCGTCGAGCTGATATAGAGGAGCGGCGCCGGAATATCGTCGAAGGTGACGCGTACGCCGTGGACTTCCGATTCGATTGCATTGTTGTCGACCGTTCCGAGCGTCATTTCCTTCGGCCCTAGATTGCGGCCTCGAAGACGGATGACTTTGCCGGGCGCGATTCTCTCTGTGTTGAGTAAATCGGCGAACGGGCTCGCGGATTTCACGTCGTCAAGCGAGACCGGGTTGTCGGTGAGCGTGATTTTCGCGAAAAATCCCGTACCGACTTCGGCCTTCGTGGCGTTGGGGTTTCTGCCGATGACATAGGCGGCATCGCTGCGGTCGAGCGCGAAACCGGTTGAGATGTCGAGGCTCGATGAAAAGAGCAACTGAGTTAAATCGGGGCTGAGCTTCGAGAGGAAATTGGTCGCGTTGTTATCGACGGCGAAGGGCGTCGCAAGCGGGAACGACGAGTATCCCGTGCTGGCGACCCACGGGGCGCCCTTGGAATCGAGACTGATGGCGGTGCCGAATGAGTTGCAAGCGCTACCCAAGTAGGTGAACGCTGAAATCGATTTGCCAGTCGGATCGAGCTTCATCACAAAGCCAAAGCCGTCATATCGAAACAGATTGAGAGTGCCGGGGTTAATGATTGGCGGTACCGGTGTGCAGCCGTTCACGACACTTTGATAGGCGTCGGGCGAGGCCGGCTGGAAGAATCCGCCGCTGGAGCCGGTGAGATAAAGGTTGCCTTGGGCATCGCGGGCCATCGCGGAGATTTCGTCGTAATCGGAGCCGCCCAGGAACGTTGCGTACTCAATACGATCGCCGGCCGCGGAGATGCGTGCAAGAAAACCGTCGTCAAAACCGAAGCCGCGAGACCGCTGCAAAGCATCGGACGTAGTGGGGAATTCAAACGAAGCGGTGACGCCGGCAAGCCAAACCGATCCATTGGCGTTCAGCGAAATCGCGGTGCCGTACTCGCCGCAACTGCCGCCGAGATACGACGCGTAGACGAGCGCACTCCCATCGGGACTGAGTTTCGCGACGAACGCGTCGCCGCCCCGGAGGGCGTTCAACTGGGGTGAGGGAGCGCAGTTCGAAATGGACTCCGTCTGAAACGCATCGCGGGTCACCGGAAGCGAGCCGCGCGTCGACCCGGTTAGATAGGCGGCGCCATCCGGCCCGATTGCGATCGCGGTCGGGTTCGCGCCGCGGAGGAAGGTCGCGTACACGATTTCCAACGATTCGGGGCTGAGCTTGGCGATGTATCCGTTGTCCGTCCCGACGGGCGTTTTTTGAAACGCGTTCGCGGTGGCGGGAAAGTCGGAGGAACTGCTGGATCCGATGAGGTAGACCCCGCTGGCATCGGAGGAAATTGCCGCCAGAGTGAGGCCCGCGCTCGCGCGAACGGTGGTTGTGGCGAGCAAACGTTCACCGGACGGATTCCATTTCTCCACGATCACCCGGTCAGAAATGTTATTCGTAAAGCCGAGTCCCCCGAGAATCGCGTTGCCCTGCGGATCGACCGCCACGGACATCGGCCGGTAACGATCGACGGTATGTTTGAAAACGAGAGTTGGATCGGCGAAGACGGGTGCGGCCAGCAGGAGGAGCAGCAGCGCGAGACGGAACATGGAACCTCCGAAAATCAGATGTCTCGGTTCATGAATAACACATCCCATCTGAGGCCTTCTAGCAGATGCGCAGCGGGCTCGCAGCCGTACGTTACAAATCCCAGCGATTCGTAGAGTTCGACCGCGCCTCGATTGTCGGCGACTACTTCGAGACGAACCGAGAGCAGCCCGGCCACTTTCGCGTCGCGCAAAACTTGTTCGACCATGCGGCGCGCGAGGCCTCGGCGGCGATGGTCGGGATGAATGTAGACGGACGTCAGCTTTCCGAAATGCCGGACTTTCGCGAGCGTCATCGTGATCAGGCCGGCGATCGCGATCAGCCGGTCCTCGTGATACGCGCCGAGGAAGAAGTTGACCGCAGTCGGCTGATCGATCGCGTCTTCGATGTAGAGGCGCGGGACGGCGGCTTCTTCCTCCGCGGTGATCATGAACTCGTCGGGATCGGTGTGGAGGGCGAGCTGTCGCAGCGCGCGAAAATCGGCACGATCGTCGGCCGTGAGCTTGCGGAATGTGTACACAGGCTTATTTGACTTCGATCGCGAAGGGCATCAGCTGCATGATGCCGCCATGAATGAGCGATCGCACGGGGAGTTTGCCTGCCAGCGCTTGAGCCTTGCGGGCGACGAAGGCTTCGACGTCGGTTTCGTCTTCGCGGTTGAACATCAAGTCCCACACGGAACGCTTCGGAGGATAGGTGACGATGGTCACCTTTTCGGAGGTCGGAATCTTGGCGCGTTCGCGGATGAGTTCGAGCGCGCGGTCGAGGCCGCCGATCTCGTCCACCAGACCGTTCTTCTTCGCCTGTGCGCCGACCCAAACACGGCCTTGCGCGAGCGGCTCCACTTGATCGTAGGGACGCTTGCGCCCTGCGGAAACGCGTTCGACGAAGCGTTTGTAGAACCCCTGGATTTCGTTTTGCAGCTTGGCGCGCTCGGCGTCGCTGAGAGGACGATAGTCGGTATCGATATCGGCGAACTTTCCGCGCTTCAATGTTTCCTTGTTGATCCCGATCTTGTCGTACAGGCCTTTGAGCACCGGCTTGCCGAAGAAGACTCCGATGGAGCCGGTCAGCGTGTTGTCGTAGGCGATGATCGGGTCGCCGGTCATGGCGATGAAGTAGCCGCCGGATGCGGCGAGGTCGCCCATCGAAATCACGATCGGCTTGCGGTTGCTGAGGTCTTTCGCGGCGTGCAGAATATCGTCAGACGCGATGCCGTCGCCGCCGGGCGAATCGATGCGCAGGATCACACCTTTGATCGACGCGTCATTCGCGACATGATGCAGCAGCTTGACCATCGCAGTGGACGTGATGCCGTTGCCCGCCATCTGATCGTTGGTGCTGCCGCGCGTGATTTCGCCGTCGCCGACCACGAACGCGATTTTGGTGGAAGTGGCCGAGGGCGTGGAACCTTTCAGGTAATCCTGCTCGGCGATGCGCTTCACTTCGGCTCGGATTTTCGTTTTCAGCTCGCCGTCTACTTGATCTTCGTACAAGAGGCCGTCGATCAAACCTTTGTCGAGCGCTTCCTGCCCGACGAACGGCCCGTCGTCGATGGTCGCCTTGATCTGATCGGCCGGCTTGTTGCGGCCTGTCGCGATTGTGCTCACCAGGTTCCCGTAATACTGATCGAGCACTTGGTTCATCACTTCGAGCGTTTCCGGTGTGGGAGACGTTTTTGTGAACATGTCGGGCGCGTCTTTGTATTTCCCGACGTGTTCGAACTGCAACTGCACTCCGATTTTGTCGAGCGTGGTCTTGACGAACATCAACTCGACGCGCAGACCTTTGAGATCGAGCTCATCTTCGGGCGACATGAAAACCTTGTCGGCAGCCGTGGCGATGTAATATTCGCGAGCCGTGGCGCCGCGCAGATACGCGTAGACAGGTTTGCCGGATTTCTTGAACGCGACGATGTCCTCGTGCAGCTCCTGCAATTTCGCCCAGCCGACGTTGAGCCCGCGAGGCTGCAGGATCACGGCCTTGATTCGTGAATCGGTGGAGGCGCGGCGGAGAAGCTGCCAGACCTCGATCATCGTCATCGGCTGGTTTTGTTCGAGGAACGGAATCGGGAGCTCGACGGGGGATTGCTCGGGGAGCTCGCCTTCCAGATGCAGCGCTAATGTGGAGCCGTCTGCGATGACGACTTTCTTTTCGCCGAACCGGATGGCGACGAAGATCAGGATGACCGCGAACAGCCCCGCGGACAACACGCCCACCACGAAACCGATCGCAAACCGTTTCATGAAATTTCGATCAGCGGCCCCACTCCGTGAGCTGCTGCAGAATTTGTTGAGCAGCTTTCTGGCCAGCGCTCTTCTTCGAAAGGCCCTGCGCCTGACTGATCCACTCTTTGCCGAGCCGGACCTCGACCGTGAACGTCTTCATATGTTCCGGTCCATCTTCGGCGACGATCACGTAACGCGGCGGCGGCAGTTTCAACGCCTGCGCGGTCTCCTGCAGCGCGCTCTTGTAATCCGTAATTCGACCGTCGGTGCCGTCTTCGCTGGCATGGAGCTCGCCAATCACTCGGGTTTCGATGAAGTGCTTGGCGTGTTCCAGGCCGGCGTCGAGATACAGCGCCGCGATCACGGCTTCCACTGCGTCCGAGAGCAGAGCCTTCTTCTCGCGGCCACCGCTCATCTCTTCGCCGCGGCCGAGGTAGAGATATTCGCCGAGCCCCAGCTCCTGCGCGACTTCGTGCAGCCGCGCGGCGCTGACCAGGTGAGCCTTCAGTTTGGATAATCGGCCCTCGGGGAAAGTCGCATGACGGCGCACCAGGCATTCGCTGACGACGAATCCGAGGATCGCGTCGCCCAGGAATTCCAGTTGTTCGTTGTCCTCGCCGCTCTGGCCGTCGACGGTGCGCTCACTCACTCTCGACTTGTGGGTGAGCGCCTGCTGCAACAGTTCACGCTTCGTGAACGTGTAGCCGAGGGTCTTCTCCAGATTCCCTAACTCAGCATTCATGCAAGCCAGGTGTAATTCGGGGCCGCTTTCGTTTCTACTACTTCATATTACTTTCCGGCAGCCTTCAATTTCTCGGCCCGAGCCTTTTCCCGTTCCGCGAACGGCTTCAGCGCCGGATCCAGATTCGGGGTAGCCATCACTTTGGCGATGGTCGCGAGCGCGTCATCGGGCTTGCCGGCTTCGTCATAAACTCCGGCGAGGCGGAGCATCGTGGTGGTGTTCGGCGAAAGGTCGTTCGCGGTTTTGAGCTCGGTGACAGCCGCGTCCCACTTCTTGCGAACCGATGCCGACATCCCGAGCGCTTCGTGCGCCTGCGCTTGAAGTTCCTTCTTCGCGCCTTCCCATTGCTCATCGGTGATTTGCGGGTTTGGTTTGGCGGCGTCCTTCACCATCGCGATGGCCTGGTTCGCGAGTTTCTCCGAGCGAGCCAGCTTCTCTTCCTTATCCAAATCGTTTTCGCGAGTGCCGCGCGCCAGTTCCCCGGCGATCAGCAGCATGGCCTGGTAGTTCTTGGGATCGGCGTCGAGACAGCTCTGCGCGTAGACAAGGGCCTTCGTGGTGTCCCCTTTGCGCTGGGCCGCCGTGGCGGCGATAAACAGCGCGACGGGCTTCATCTGCGAATCTGCGAACCCGGTGACGAACTTGTCAGCGGCTTCGATCTGCGCGTCCGGGGTGGTCGCGGTCTGGATCGCCATGAAGGCGTCGTATTCTTTCTTCTGCAGTTTCGGCTGCGCCATTACCAGTCCGGCGGCCACGATGATTCCGGTCAAGCCGGCGATTACTCGATTCACTTGAATATTCCTCATTTCTTCACGAATGTTTCTTTCAATCCTTGTTCAGCCGCGGCGCGCACCGAATCCGGCACACCCGCGACGGCCAGCGCGGCTTTGTACTGCTCCATCGCCTCGCCATGCCGCTCCTGGGCTTCTTCGGGATGCCCTTGTTTGAGCAGCGCCTGCGCTTGCGAATCGGCCAGACGCCCCAGATACAAATAAGTCCACGATTTTGTTTCGGGATCGGGCTCGAGCTCCAGCACCTTGCGGAACAGGCGATCCGCGGTTTCCGGATCCTTTTCGAGTGCGGTGATCCGCGCCAAACCATAATAAGCCCTGGCGTGGACGGGCAGTTTATCGGTCTGTTTCAGCAGATCGATGAACATTTGACGCGCGCGCGGCAGGTCGCGATCGGTGTAGGCCTTCTCGGCCTCGGCGACGGTCTTTTCGATTCCCGTGAGTTCCGGTTCTGCAACTTCGCGCGTGATCGTGCGCACGGTGCGCGCGCGTTCGCTGACGAAATCGATGCGTTCCAGGCGCGTGGCTTCTTTTCGTAAATCGATTCCCGCGATCAGATCCGGGAAATACAGGCGCATCGCGACGTCCTGCTTTTCGTATTCGACGAGCTGCTCCGCGATCGCAGGAGTCATCACGAATCCCTCGCGCAGAGCCTGCGTGACCGCGGCCGGTTTGCGATCGATGCGGCTTTCCACTGCCTTGATCAGGCACTCCGTGGTGAGCAGCACGAAATCGGTCTTATACTGATCTTCGAGAATCGGCGAGCCTTGCGCATAGTCGCCGAGCCCGCGCTTTTCGATCACGGCTTTCGAGAACTTCAGCGGGATCGGGTCCAGCAGGTAATGCAAGTACGCGTGCCGGATCGCCTCGACGGGCATTTCCGCCCACGGTGTGACGACCACGAAGTAGTCGTCGACGTAGCTGCGGGTCTGCACCTGATTCGGCGGACCCAGCGGATCGACAAAAATCTGGAATCGCCGGCCGAGGTATCCGCTGGTCGCATTCCGCAGATAGGAGTTCGCTTGCAACACGCCGCGAGCTACCGGCTCCTGCAACTGCGCGAGCATCTGATCGTACGCCGGCTGCACACGTCTCCACAGGTTTCCAAGATTCGCCTCGCGATAGAACGCCGAGAGCACCAGCGTAAACCCGAACAATCGGTCGACATCGGGAGGCATCGCGGTGGTGGCGTAGCGATTCTCGAATGCCGGGGGCTCGCCGACCGAGAGCGCGTAGGAAATGTACTGGCTGAGCTCGGCCTGCGGATCCTTCAGGTGGTGTGCGCGGACGAAGCGCTTCAGATCGTCTAGGCTTTCGCTACGCTGCAGCGCGAAGAAATCGCGCATCTCGCGGCGCAGAGGGGAATTGCTGGGCGAATCGGCATCGAGCGTGAAGCCCGCCGCATTCAGCGCGACCATCACCGCGAACAGCGTGGGATTCGAATCGAGCTGATTCCCGGGATTCGCTTCCTGACGCGCACCGCGCCCCTGGCCGGAAAGTACTACCGCGGAGACGGCGGCAAGGGCAAGGGCTGAAATGGGGCGTCGCAAGAAGGCCTCAGCTTAAACCAGTATATCGGTGGAGTGAAAAACGCGCGTCAATCTCCGAGAATGTCGAGCGAGGCCTGCAACTCCGCCCGAGCATGCGGGTCGCGGGTTACGTCGAGGCCCCGGCGATAGTAATCGCGAGCCTCGTCAATCTTGCCAAGCTTCTCCAGCGTCTGCCCGCCATGAAAATACGCGGCCGAGTAGTTGGGGTCGGACTCGAGCAGCGTGCCGAACTCGCGTACGGCGCCTTCGAGATCGCCCGCCTTGACGTATTCCATCGCGAGGCCGTAGCGAGCGAACGAGCTGGGGCTCTGTGCCAGCATTTGTTGCAGGATTTCGATCCGGGAGAGTTCCAAAGTATTCAGTGCTAGGATAGCAGCGAGCGAGCGCACAGCGATTTTCAGCGTTGTGCGCGCTGTAAACAAACAATGGCGTGCGTGTATTTCTTCCCGATCGCTCAACTGGAACTCGGCGATTGGATCCACGCGCCCCGATTGCCGCTCGGCGCCGCCTATCGCGGGGTCTGCCGCGCTACGTCCGATGCGTTCGAACCGCCTGAATCCGAACAACGCGAGCTCTGTAATTGCGGCTATGCTCGGGGACGCTGCGGACGCATGCCGGCCGATGCTCCTGACGCGATCCGATTCTCCGTCACCGAAAATCGTGGCGATTTGCAGTTGCGCTGGGTGATCGAGAAAGATCACATGCCCGTGGAGTTCGGCTCGATTGCCTCCACCGAAGCGAGCCTGGCGATCGCGCCTGAATTATTGGCCGCGCAGGCGCGCGCCTTCATCCAGAGTCATGGGGAAATGAACGTAACGGGGGAAATCAGCGTAACGGCTACTGCACCGTAATCGGGAAGGCTGCCGAGACTCGAGTTCCCAGCTTGACGGCGATCGTCTGCGGACCTGCCGCTAAATTCGATGGCAGCGTTACGCGCAATTGACACGGGAATCCAGGTCCGCCGAGGCTGACCAACGCCGAGGGAGTCACCGAAATTCCGCCTACGCTCACTTCGATCGCCGATGCATCGGGGAAATTGCCGAACGCGTCCGCCAATCCGACAAGCGTCAGCGCCAACAGATCGCCGCCGTGCACGATGACCGGTCCGCTACCCGGCGCTGGCGCGGCCGATGCAGGACCATTCGTGATCACCGCGGCGCCGCGAATTTCAGGCGGAGGCGGATCCACTTGCATTAGCACCGGCGGGATCACGACGCCGCCCGGCGCTGTCAATTGCACGATCGTCGGACCCGTCAGGAACGTCGCCGGAATCTGCGCGACAATCTGGCCGCGATCGCCCACGGTAAACGGAATCGGCTGATTCGCGATCGAGAGGATCCAACCCGCGAGCGTCGCGCTGGTCGCCGTGAACGGCAGGCCCGACGTATTAATCACCGCGGTGCCCCCAACCGGCACGCCTGGTAAATTCGTCGCCTGGTTCACGATCGGCGTGCGCAGCGTCACCAAGGCGGGATTCAGCGGCAGAACTTGGAACGCGGTGCTTAGGGTCGCGAGTTGCAATCCACTCGCGACGCTCACCGTTGTCGGAACCACCGCGGCACCCGAGTTCACCGAAATATTCATGCGCAGCAATCCCGGGCTCAGCACCCAAAATTGCTTCACCGCGATATCGCTGGTGCCGAATCCGACGGCCGTAGTGCTGTCGAAATTCGTGTTGACGCCGATGATGTCCACCTGCGCGTCGGTTCCTGCCGCCACCTGCGGCGGATTCATGCTGATCGAAGGGTCGCCCGGTCCTGCGTAAGTAAACGATGGCGGTTGCGACGTTCCCAAAAGCTGGGCCGACGTCTGGCTATCTGCCGCAAGCGCTTCCACAATCGCACGATGACCGTTGGTCGCCGGCGGAGCAGTCGCGTATAACGTGCCGTCCCCTGCGAGTTGAACCGAACTGGCCAATGCACCGTCGAACAAAATCTTGGTCGAAGAATTCAAATTCGCGCCGTTAATCGCGACGATCGTATTCCCGCTGCCATCTGTATTTCCGTTGACCGAAGTGATCGACGGCGGGCCGGCCGGAACCACACTGAACGCGCCCGGCAGAACGTAGACATCGTTATCCATCGAGATCGCCAACGCGGTCGGAGTATTGGCCGTCGCGCCGGCCGCCGCTTTTACAGCAATGTACAAATAGTTGTCGTCGATAACGAGCGGGGCTTGTATAACTTTTGCCTTGTCCCCGACCACGCTCACACTGATCTTCGAGACGTTCTTGCGAGAGACACCGACTCCCGCAAAATACACGTAATAAGACGTACCCGATAGCATCGGACCCGTGCTGACTAACGTCGCACCCGGCAAGCCGTCATAGCCAACGCCGCCGCCGGGTGCCAGATAGGTATACGCTGCAACAGCCGTAATCGCGGGGCCATTGGAGCGTTGCGGAACGTTGAAGTTGATTCCGTCGACCGATTTGCCTGCTTCCACGCCGATCTGCGTCGATTGTGACCAGTCCGTCGTGCCGCCGAAGAACTGCGTACCGAATCCCGTAACCGCCAGG
>JADMIO011525528.1_pt1 | contig 11817 bp, 12 predicted proteins | sample 8958161 | NCBI WGS metagenome assembly JADMIO01 (sample SAMN16585339, study PRJNA669376) | soil metagenome | isolation source: Crop rotation soil | place: USA: Cullars Rotation, Alabama | collected 2011
CGGCATCGACACCCGCCAGATGACCCGCGACGACCTGCGCGAGGCGTTCGGGATGGTCCTCCAGGACACATGGCTGTTCCACGGCACGATCCGGGAGAACATCGCGTACGGCCGGCTGGGCGCCTCCGACGAGGACCTGCATGCGGCAGCGGAGGCCGCGCACGTCGACCACTTCGTTCGCACGCTGCCCGACGGGTACGACACGGTCATCGACGACGATGCGACGAACGTCTCGGCCGGCGAGAAGCAGCTGTTGACGATCGCGCGAGCGTTCCTCGCGGATCCCGCGATCCTCATCCTCGACGAGGCGACCTCGTCGGTCGACACCCGCACCGAGGTCCTGATCCAGCGGGCGATGGCGCGGCTCATGAAGAACCGGACCTCGTTCGTGATCGCGCACCGGCTCTCGACGATCCGCGACGCCGACACGATCCTCGTGATGAACAAGGGCTCGATCGTCGAGCAGGGCACCCACGACCAGTTGCTCGCGAAGGGCGGCTTCTACGCCGAGCTCTACAACGCCCAGTTCACCGAGGCGCTCGCCGAGGTCGCGTAGCCTCGGCTCGCACACCCGGTCCTTCGTTCAGGCTCTGAGCGCCTCATGTGACGAACATGTCGCGGTCGCGGCGGCCTTGTGAGGCATCAAGCGGGTCTCCAGCCGCCAAACGATGCGCTCAGCGCCGCAACCATCCGCGGAGTCAGTCGATTCCCTCCTCGCCCCTCGCGATGCGGCTCGATCTTCGTCGGAAGAGGCGTCCAGCGCCCCCGCGACGATCCGCAGATGACGTCAGACCTGCTGGGCCATCTGGATCAGGTTGCCGCAGGTGTCGTCGAAGACAGCGGTGATCACGGGGCCCATCTGCGTCGGCGGCTGCGTGAACACGACGCCGAGCTTGGTGAGGCGCTCGTACTCCGCCTGGCAGTCATCGATGCCGAACGACGTGTACGGGATCCCGTCCTCGACGAGCGCGGCCTTCCACGGTTTCGCGGCCGGATGACCATCGGGCTCGAGGAGGAGCTCGACGCCGTCCGGCGCATCGGGCGAGACGACGGTCAGCCAGCGCGCGGCGCCCATGTCGATGTCGTGCTTCGTCTGGAAGCCAAGGATCTCCGTGTAGAAGCGTTGCGCCTTTGCCTGGTCGTCGACGAGCACGCTTGTGACCACGATCTTCATCGCTCGGTCTCCTTCGGTTGCGTCGTATCGGTCGTGTCGGGCAGCGGCCAGCGATCCGCGATCTCGCGGAGCGGGCCGGTGTCGAGGTGGTGGAACTTGTAGCGCCCCTCGCGGCGTGTCCGGACGAGGCCGGCGTCCTCGAGGACGTCGAGATGCTGCGAGATGGCCTGGCGGGTCGAGCTCGAGCCGTGGTTGGTGATCAGTCGAACGCACAGCTCGAACAGGGTCTGCCCGTCCCGATCCCGGAGCTCATCGAGGATGGCCCGGCGCGTCGGGTCGGACAGGGCCTTGAAGACGTCGCCCACTGCCGGGACTATATGCAAGTGGCGGCTTGCCTGTCAAGGGATCATGGGGCCTGCCAGCTTGAGCAGCGGCGTGAGCGCTGAATGCGCAAATCCTGGCCAAGGCAGGAGAGAACGGCGATCAGCTGGCGCCGACGTTCGTCGCGACACCCTCGGGATGAGGCCGTTCGATTCAGGATGGGCGCAAGCATTCGGCTGGAGCCCTTTGCCGTGGCTTGAATGGCTCGGATGACGGGTTGGAGGCTCGCTAGCCGTCGATATGAGCATTGAGCGCGCACCGGCCCGCCGAAGCACCAGTGGACGAGCGAGCGGACGACGAGAGGGTCAGGCTTCGAGGCGGTAGCCGACGCCGCGGACGGCCAGGATCTTCGGGCCACTGGCCGATTCGACCTTGCGGCGGAGGCGGGCGACGTGGGGCTTGAGCCAGAGCAGGTCCGGGTCGGCTTCGGAGGGCCAGCCGGCACGCACGAGACGGAGGTGCGGCACGAGATCACCGCCGGCGCGGACGAGCGCCTCGGCGAGGCGGTATTCGATCGGCGTGAGGTCCAGGCGCTCGTCACCGACGTGCGCTTCATGTCGACCGGGATCGAGCGTCAGCGCGCCCGCGCGAAGGGACCCGTCGGGATCGCCGGTTTCGGATGGGGACGAGGCGGGCGCACGATCCGCCCGGCGCATGACCGCGGCGATTCGCGCCAGCAGCTCCGCCCGCCCGAACGGCTTCACGAGATAGTCGTCGGCGCCGATCCCGAGCGCCCGAACCTTTGCCTCCTCGGAGCTCTCGCCGGAGACGACCACGATGGGCGCGTCGCCCTCGGCGCGGATGCGACCGGCAACGGTGAATCCATCGGGTCCAGGCATCGCCAGGTCCAGGAGCACGATGTCCGGCCGCTCCTCGCGGTAGCGGCGGACGGCGGTCAGCCCGTCGTAGGCGGTGATGACCTGGTGTCCCTCCGTGCCCACCAGCGCCGTGATGGCGCCGACCATCGCCGGGTCGTCATCGACGACGAGGATCCGGAGCGGCCGCGGCGGGCGGGGGATCGGGATGCGGTCCATGGCGCGGGAACGCTACTAGACCGCGGCCACGGCCGGCAGGGCGATGACGAACCGCGCGCCGTGCCCCTTCGCGGGTTCGCACCACAATCGCGCGCCGACGGACTCCGCGAGCTTCCGCGCGGCATAGAGCCCGATGCCGGACCCGCGCGCGGTATGCGTCTCGCGCCGGGCGTACGGCTCGAAGATGCGCTCGCGCCATTCCTCGGGGATACCGGGTCCCTCGTCGGATACGCCGATTCGAACGCCTCCCTCGGCCATCTTCCAGTCGAGCGTGATCGCCGTCTCGGGCGGCGCGTACTTCACCGCGTTCTCGACGAGGTGCTCGAGGATCTGGCGCAGGCGCGAGGGATCCGTCAGCGCGAAGAGCCGGATGCCCTCCTTGATCTCGAGGCGATGTCGCTTCACGAGCGGGGCCATCTCATCGGCCGCCTCGGTGACGACCTGACCGACGTCGACCGGCGTGAGGTCTGCCGCCGGCTCCGACCCGACCCGCACCGAAGCCAGGATCGAGTCGACGAGCCGATCGAGCCGCGCGACCTGCTCCATCGTCGAGGCGTACCAGTTCGCGCGGCGCTCCCGGCGCTCGATGTCGCGCGACTCGCGGCCCTGGAGCTCCGGCTCCTCGGCGAGCAGCTCCGTATACGCGCGAACGACGGCCAGCGGCGTGCGCAGCTCGTGCGTCACGAGCGCGATCAGCTCTGCCCGGGCCTCGTCGATCTGCTTCAGCTCCGCGGCGCGTGCCTCGGCCTCGCGCTGGATCCGGCCCTTCTCGACGATCCCGGCGAGGAGGTCCGCGATCGCGCGAAGGTGGTCGACGTCCGACGCGGCGAAGTCTCGGCGGTCCTCCGTCTGGACGTTCAGGACCCCGACGGTCCGGTCGTTCCACACGAGCGGCACGGACAGCATCGAGGCGATGAATCGGCGCTGATCGATGCCGCGCACCCACAGGAATCGATCGTCCTGGCTGACGTCGGGGATCACGAGCGGCTCACGGGTCGCGGCGACACGACCGGTGACGCCGCCACCGAACGGAACCTTGGCGCGCCCGATCTGGTAGCGATCGAGACCGTTCGTCGCCGCGAGGGTCAGGTTCTCGGCGTCGCGATCGAGGAGGTACAGCGAAGAGACGCTCGCCCGGAGTGCATCGCGCGTCTCGTCGACGACGGTCTCGAGGAGCTCCTCCCATGTGCCCGCGGTCGTCGCCATGCGCGCAACGCGATGCAGGAATCGCAGCTGGTCGAGCTGCTCGTCCTTCGCGGCGCGGGTATCAGGCCGGGTCGATGTCTCCGTCACCCCGCCACGATACCCGAGGCCGTCACGGGCTCCCGACCGGCGCTCGATGCGGCAGCCGATGTCGAGAGGCCGCGGCGCTGGAGGGCGTCGGCGAGGCGCTCGTAGTCGGACGGCTCGTTGTATCGCTGCGCCGAGATGCGCAGGAGCGCGCGAGCCGGCGGCTGGCCCGGGACACGGCACGCTCGCACGGGGAACGGTCCGACCGGCACCTCGAACCCGTCCTCGCTCGCCAGCGACCGCGACAGGGCGTCCGTGGTCGCCTCGTCGGGCTCGATCGGGAGCGCGATCGACGCCATCGATCCGAGCATCGACTCCGGCGCGATCGGCTCCAGGGCGAGCCGGTCGTTCAGGAGACGCCGCGCGTTGACTGCCTTCTCATGGTTCGACGCCATGTGGGCCGGCCAGCCGCCCGGGTCGAGCGAGCCGATCACGCGAAGGGCCTCGGGCAGCGAGAGGAAGGCGGTCGGGTCGTGCGTGCCCTGCCAGTCGAACTCCTTCCACAGCCCCGCGCGATCCTGGCGCGGGTCGTTGCGGCCGTGGCTGGTCACGAGCGGGCGCAGGTCCGCCCGCTTGTCCTCGCGGGCGTAAAGCATGCCGGCGCCCTTCGGGCCGCACAGCCACTTGTGGCCGTTGCCGGTCCACCACGCCGCGCCGAGTGCGCGCAGGTCGACGGGGAGCTGACCCGGGGTGTGCGCGGCATCGACGAGCGTGTCCACGCCGAGCCGGTTGAGCTCGCGAACGAGGGTTTCGATCGGGAAGACGAGGCCGCTCGGGCTCGTGATGTGGCTGATGAGCGCCACGCGGGTGTGCGGTGTCACCGCGGCCAGGTGCGCCTCGACGACCTCCTCGGGATGCCGGATCGGGAGCCGGACCTCCACGATCTTCACCCGCGCCTTGGCGCGAGCCGCAACAGTCTCGAGCGCGTTGACGGTCGCGTTGTATTCGTGGTCGTTCGTCAGCAGCTCGTCGCCGGGTCGGAGGCGGAGCGATTCGAGCACGGTCGCGACGCCGGTCGTCGCGTTCGGGACGGCGACGAGGCCTTCAGCGTCCGCGTTCAGGAATGCCGCCACCTCTCGGCGCGCGGCATCCAGACGCCCTTCGAGCTCCCGCGTCAGGAACCGGATCGGGTTCGACTCGAGTTCGGCACGGAGGTTCCGCTGGAATTCGATGACCGGCCTGGGGCACGCGCCGTACGTGCCGTGGGTCAGGTAGGTGATCGCGGAATCGAAATCCCACGGCGAATCAGGGCTGTACGGACGCATCGGCTGAGTCTACCGATCGCCCTCCCAGATTGGCCGCGCGTCACATTCCGGTGGGTGCGCCGGTCTGTCGCGACGTGAAGGAGAAGTCACACAAGGGCCAGCGCCACAAGGGCTGCGGGCTCTGTGATGCGGACAAGCGCGCAGGCAACGGGGGAGACCGACGTCCGCCGGCGGATCGGCGCGTCCTCGAAGGCATGGACGCCGAGATCCGTTCGAGGTGAGCGCCGGCGTACGCGGCCTGCTCTGGTACATCGCGCTGTTCGGTCTGGGCGTGCTGCCGTGGGCATTGCTGGTAATCGCGGTGATGGGCGCGGTTGCGAACGCTGAGGCCGAGGCCTTCGGCGACGAGGGAGACATCCCGCCTTTGACCGATTCGGGTCGTTCGGCTAAAGTAAGCAGCCCTCGCGGGGTGGAGCAGCGGCAGCTCGTCGGGCTCATAACCCGAAGGTCGGAGGTTCGAATCCTTCCCCCGCAACCAATCGCATCGTCCTAGAACCCCGGGTCCCGACCACCCGGGGTTCTTCTTTTCCTAGTCCCAGCGGAACGTTCGGACCGCGAGGGCGATGGCGGCCACGGCCCACGCAGCGAGAATGCCGAGGGGCGCTGCCGGCGTGACGAGGTCAGTGCCGCCCGAGTCGAGCGCGTACCGGAGCAGCTCCGACATGGCGGTCGCCGGTAGGAATGCGGCGATCGGCTGGATGAAGCCGGGCAGGTGGTCGACCGGCAGGATGATCCCGCCGAGCATCAGGAACGCGAGGAAGAGCCCGTTCGCGAGCGCGAGCGTCGCCTCGGCACGGAGCGTCCCGGCGAGCAACAGCCCGAGTCCTGCGAACGCTGCCGTCCCGAGCACCAGCGCCACGACGAACAGGAGGGGCGACCACGCCGGCCCTGGCGCCCAGCCGAGGAACAGCACCGCGACGGCCACGAGCGCGACGACCTGGACGATCTCCAGCACGCCGACGGCGGCGACCTTCGCGACGATGAGCCCCCAGCGTGGCAGCGGCGAGCCGCCGAGACGCTTGAGGACACCGTAGGAACGGTCGTAGCCGGTCGCGATCCCGAGGTTGACCATGCCGGCGGCGATGAGCCCCAGGGCGATCGACCCGGGCAGGAGGAAGTCGACGGGGTGGCTGGCCAGCGGGATGACGGATGTACCTGCGAAGAACAGCAGCACCGCGATCGGGATGATGATCGTTGCCAGGATGTTCTCGCCGCGGCGGGCGGTGAGCTTGAGCTCGAGCGCGGCCAGGGCACGGATCGAACGGGTGACCGGCGCGGCGCTCACGCGACGGCCTCGATGTCGCGATCGCCGGTGAGCTCGAGGTAGCGATCCTCGAGGGACGCGGCGCCGGCACGCAGCTCCACCACGAGCAGGCCTTCCCTTGCGGCCCAGCCGGTGATCTCCGACGCAACGTCGGCGGACGCCGCGCCGGGCTCGATCTCGAAGGCCACATCGGAGCCCGCGACGGCACGGAGGCGAGATTCGGGGTGGAGCGCCGCGATCCGCCGCGCGAGCTGGTCGATCGCCTCGGGCCGCGGCGGTGCGTGGAGCCGGAACTTGACCGCGGCGGCGCCTCCCTGGCAGATGGCGTCGACCGAATCGTCGACCGCGATCCGTCCGCGATGCAGGATCGCGACGCGCGTCGCGAGCGCCTCGACGTCGCCCAGGTCGTGGGTGGTGAGCAGGATCGTCCGGCCGGCATCTCGGAGGGACGCGACCAGCCCCCGCGTCTGGCGCCGCGCCGCCGGGTCCATGCCCGCGGTCGGCTCGTCGAGGACCAGCACCTCGGGGTCGCCCGCCAGCGCGATCGCGAGTGCAAGCCGCTGGCGCTCGCCGCCGGACAGGCGCCGTACCCGCGTGCCGGCGACCGACGCAATGCCGACGCGCTCCAGCAGCGCATCTGCGGGCGGCCCGCCGCGGTGGAACGCTGTGTACATCCGGACCAGGTCGCGTGGCGTCGCGCGCGGCTCGAGCCCTGCGCCGCGCTGGAGCATCAGCCCCACCCTCGCCCTGTGCGCCGGGCCGCCGCGTCGCGGATCCGCACCGAGCACGCGCACCGTCCCCGCGTCCGGCGTTCGGTAGCCCTCGATCGTCTCGACCGTCGTCGTCTTGCCGGCGCCGTTCGGCCCGAGAAGCGCAACGAGCTCGCCGGGCCGCACGACGAGGTCGACCCCGTCGAGGACGTCTCGGTTGCCATAGGCGATGCGCAGGCCCGAGACCTCGATCACGGCATCGCCGCTTCCGACGGCGTCGCGATCGGCCCAGGAGTTCCGCCGCCGCTGATCAGCGCGTACTGTCGTTCGAACTCGTCGTCGGTCAGCTGGCCGACCTGGATCGATAGAAGGATCCCGTCGCGGTCGATGAAGTAGGTCTGCGGCCGTGCCGCCACGCGATACGCGGTGCGGATCTGCTTGTCGGGATCGTTCACGGTGGGCCACGTCGCGGCGTACTGGGCGATGAAGTCCTGCGCCGGCGTGACTGGGTCATCCATCAGGACCCCGACGATCGCGATCCCGTTGCTCCCGACGCCGTACTTCGCGAGCTTGTCCTTGAGCAGCGGGAACTCGTCGCGGCACGGAACGCAGCTCGGGCCCCAGAAGTTGACGACGACCGGTCGGCCGCGCAGCGAGGCAAGGTCGAACGGCGTCCCGTCGAGCGTCGAACCGGTGATGGCGGGCGCCGGTGCGCCCTTCGCGATGAACGGGGCATCGCCGGTGGGCGGCGCCGTCGTGGTTCCCGTGCCCATGCCGGCGCGGATCTGGATCAGCGCGAACGTCAGGATTGCCGCCGCCGCCAGTCCGATGAGGATCAGCTGCCGGGTTCGATCGAGCTTGAGCGCCGTGTCCCGCCGCCTACTTGACCGTGAGCGTCCCGGTCATCGCCGGGATCGGATGGATGGAGCAGATGTACGTGTAGGTGCCCGGTTGCAGGGCGTCGTACGTGTACGCCTGCGACTTGCCGCCATCGGTCGGCGGCTGCTTCTTGATCACGCTGCCGTCCGCGTTGCGGAGCTCGACGTCGTGCGGCGTCCCGGGGCCGTCCTCGTTCACGAACCAGATCGTGAACGGCTTGCCCGCCGCCGTCTCGAGCGTCTTCTCCTTGTACTCGAGGACCTTCGCCTCGACCGTCAGCGCACCGGGAGGTGCGCCCGCAGCACCACCCGGCGCACCGGATGCGCCCGGAGCGCCCGACGCCCCCGGAGTGCCGGTACCGCCACCGGCGGCGATGCTCGAGAAGAAGCCGGCCTGCGAGAGCCCGAGCAGGACGAAGGCCAGCGCGAAGACCTGCAGCGTTCGCATCGGCAGCGGGACGGCCGGGATGTTCTCGAGGTGGCCGGTCTTGTCGGCCTCGACCGTCTTGCGGTACTCGGCCGTGGCATCGAACAGCCAGCCCAGGAGCGTGTAGACGAGGAAGACGACTGCGAGGATCAGCACCCAGCCGCCGACCACGAGGCCGCCCAGCAGCGCCGCCGACCCGAGTGCACCCATGAGCGGCCGGATCGACGGCCCCGGCATGTGGACGCCGGGCGGCGGGCCCTCGTGGATGACCGCCGGCAGCATGGTGCGGTTCTCGAGGTGGTCGTAGTCGCGGAGCGCGTCGCGCATCCACACGGTGAGCGTCATGGCCATGATCACGGCACCGATGGCGAGCCAGATGCCGCCGAGGACCAGGCCCAGGAACAGCATCGCGCCGCCGAAGGCAACGACGATCGGGGCGGCCGAGCCGCCCGGCATATGGACGGAGGCGGGGGTGATCGGCTGGATGCGGGCCGGGGCGCGACGGCTCGGGCCCAGGGTGGCGAACTTGCGGAAGGTGAAGGCAAACCAGGCGATGAACAGGAGCGCCAGCAGGAACGGGAGGAGCGCGATCAGCGCCTTCCAGTCCGGCATGACGAAGATCGACAGCGTGTCGAGGACCGTCGTCACGAGGTCCTTCGCGGACGCTGCCGCCGATGCCGCTGCGGAAGGCGCTGCCGACTCCACGAGAGGCCGGAGCTAGTCGCCGAGGCCGGCTTCGAGGACCCCGACCATGATCCCGAGGGCGACGCCGAGCGCGACGAGCATCGTCACCCCCGCAAGCTCGACGTGGTAGCCGAACACGGGCGCGAGCGCGCCATAGAGGGCCGCAAGCACGACGGAGCTCGCGCCGATGATGATGGAGTTGCGGTGGCGTCGAAACATGGGTCGATCCTCTCCTACGGGATCAGGTACAGGATCGAGAACAGCAGGATCCACACGACGTCGACGAAGTGCCAGTACAGCGAGACCGCCTCGACGGCGTCGTGATGCTTCGAGGAGAACTGGCCAGCCATGCCCCGGTACAGCACGACCCCGAGCATGAGCACACCACCAAAGACGTGGGCACCGTGGAAGCCCGTCAGGGTGAAGTAGGTCGTCCCGAACGCGCCGGAGCCGAGCGTCATGCCTTCCCCGAACAGCAGGCTGTAGTCGTAAACCTGCATGATCAGGAAGATGATGCCGAGCACGAACGTGATCGAGATGTTCCGGATGTAGCCCTTCCGATCGCCGCGCCGGATGGACCACACCGCGAACTGGCACGTGAACGAGCTCGCGATGAGCAGGATCGTGGCCAGCATGATCGGGCCGAGCGGATCGAGGATGTGCTGGAACGGCGCAGGCGGCCACGGGTGCCCGGGCGACGTGTTCGCGGCGCGGGTCGCGAAATAGGCAGCGAACAGGCCCGAGAAGAACATCACCTCTGAGGTGATGAACAGGATCATCCCGAGGATCGGGTTGCTGATCCCTCGCGAGTGCCCGGCCGTCACGGGATGGGACTCGGCGTGCCCGACGGCGGTCATGGCGTGTGCTTCGGCGGTCACGAGGCTGCGCCTCCGGCAGGGATCGCCTTCGGTGCGTCGTCGTGCGCCGGATCGTCGTGGTCGCCGCCCCCGTGCCCGCCGGAGAGCAGGCCGTGGCGCTGGTCGAACAGCGGGCGCTCGGATCGGATGTCCGGCAGGCGGTCGAAGTTATAGGGCGGCGGGGGGGACGACGTCGCCCACTCGAGGGTGTTGCCCTCCCACGGGTCGTCGCCGGCGATCTTGCCGCCGCGGAGTGAGACGAGGACGTTCCAGATGAACGGGAGCATCGAGATGCCGATCAGGAACCCGCCGATCGTCGCGATCAGGTTCCAGTCGTTCCAGCCCGCGTCCGACGCGTAGTCGGCGATGCGCCGCGGCATGCCGGAAAGGCCGAGCATGTGCATCGGGAAGAACGTCAGGTTGAAGCCGACGAACATCAGCACGAAGTGGATCTTCCCGAGGCTCTCGCTGAGCATCCGGCCCGTCATCTTGGGGAACCAGTAGTAGATCCCGGCGAACACGCCGAAGGCCGAGCCGCCGAAGAGCACGTAGTGGAGATGCGCCACCACCCAGTAGGTGTCATGCAGCGCGAAGTCGACCGGCACGGCCGCGCTGAAGACGCCGTTGATGCCGCCGATGAGGAACATCGTCAGGAAGCCAACGGCGAAGATCAGCGGCGTCGAGAACGTCAGTTGACCCCGGAACATGGTGAAGATCCAGTTGAACATCTTCACGCCGGTCGGAACACCGATCGCCGCAGTCATGAGGCTGAAGAACGGGAGGAACACCGCGCCGGTCGTGAACATGTGGTGCGCCCACACGGTGAAGCCGAGGGCGCCGATGCCCGCGGTCGCGAAGATGAACGCCTTGTACCCGAACAGCGGCTTGCGGCTGAAGACGGGCAGGACCTCGCTGATCACGCCCATCGCGGGCAGGACCATGACGTACACCGCAGGGTGCGAGTAGAACCAGAAGACGTTCTGGTACAGCACCGCGATGCCGCCGGTCGTTGGGTTGAAGAACGACCCGCCGTAGTTGCGGTCAATGAAGAGCATCACCAGGGCGCTCGTGAAGACCGGTGTGGCCATGAGCACGAGGACGCTTGTGACGAGCACCGTCCAGACCATGATCGGCATCCGGAACAGCGTCATGCCCGGGGCCCGCATCTTGAAGATCGTCACGATGAAGTTGACGGCCCCCAGGATCGAGCTCGTGCCGATGAGGATCAGGGACACGAGCCAGAGGTCCTGGCCGGGTCCGGGCGACGCCAGAGCGCCACGCTCCGACAGCGGCGGGTAGCTCGTCCAGCCCGCTGCGGCCGCGCCGCCCGGGGTGAGGAACCCGGCGAGCAGCAGGATGCCGCCAAGCGGCAGCATCCAGAACGACAGCGCATTGATTCGCGGGAACGCCATGTCCGGCGCCCCGAGCTGGAGCGGCACGATGTAGTTCCCGAGGCCGGAGAGCATCGGGATGATGAACAGGAAGATCATCACCGTCGCGTGGATCGAGAACGACTCGTTGTAGACGTGCTCGTTGGTGAAGATCTGGATGCCCGGGGCCGCGAGCTCCGCCCGGACCAGCAGCGCGAAGATGCCGCCGATCAGGAAGAACAGGAACGAGTTGATGACGTACATGATCCCGATCTTCTTGTGATCGGTGGTCGTCAGCCACTCGTACAAGCCGCCTCGATAGGCCGGGACGGCGGGGCTCAGCGCGTGGGTCGCCATGCTCGCTGGCTCCTTACTGGACCGTGAGAGTGCCGGTCATGTTGCTGTGGATCGAGCAGAAGAACGTGTATGTGCCGGCGGCCAGCGGCTGGTAGGTGTAGTCCTTCTTGGTGCCCCCGGGGATGGTGTCCCTTTCCAGCACAGTGGGATCCGAAGCTTGGAATTCACGTGACTTGAAGTCGCGGC
>JADMIO011575667.1_pt1 | contig 11816 bp, 24 predicted proteins | sample 8958161 | NCBI WGS metagenome assembly JADMIO01 (sample SAMN16585339, study PRJNA669376) | soil metagenome | isolation source: Crop rotation soil | place: USA: Cullars Rotation, Alabama | collected 2011
GCCGCGACTTCAAGTCACGTGAATTCCAAGCTTCGGATCCCACTGTGCTGGAAAGCGGCCACGATCCGCCCGGCGCGCGCCATCGCGTCGATCTCCCGGGCGGACTTGAGCGTGATCATAGGGTCGGAAGCATCCTGCGGACGCGGTCGGCGATCTCATCGATGTGGCCCGTGGCGCCGATCCGGCGCACCCCGCCGCGCGCCTCGTACCACTCGAGCACCGGGGCCGTCTGGGCCCGATACGCCTTGAGCCGGGTGGCCACCGCAGCCGGGTCATCATCGGCCCGCCCGTCGGTCTGGCGGCGCTTCTCGAGGCGGGCGAGGATCTCGTCGTCGCTCACGTCGAAGAAGAGCACCGCATCGATCCGCCGCCCCAGCTCGGACAGCATTCGCTCCATGCCTTCGGCCTGGGGAAGGGTCCGCACCACCCCGTCGAAGATCACGCCGCGCGCGGCCGCAGGCTTCCGAAGCTCCTCGTTGACCACCGCGAGGATGATGTCGTCGCCCACCAGGTGGCCCGCCTCCATGACCGCCTGCGCCTTCCGGCCGAGCGGCGTCTTGTTCTTCACCGCCTCGCGGAGCAGGTCGCCGGTGGCGAGCTTGGGCAGGCCGAGGTGCTCGGAGAGGAGCGCACCCTGGGTCCCCTTCCCCGCGCCCGGCGGGCCCATCAGCAGAATGTCCATCGGCACTCCGTTCGAATGGCGTGGATCGGGCGCCCGACTCTCCGAGACAGCGAGGACGCAGAGGGCGGGCGAACCCGGTCTCCCTGCGTCCTCGGGCGGAGCACCTGGTGCACCGCGGCTCAGGAGTCCGTGACGCTACATGTACCGCTGCTGCCGTCCGCGGAACTTGACGCGCCCCGTCTTCATGAAGCCGTCGTACTTCCGGAGCGTCCGATGCTGCTCCACCTGCGCAATGGTGTCGAGCAGCACGCCGACGACGATCAGCACCGAGGTACCCCCGAAGTTGGCCTGCACGCCGACGGCCTTGGAGACGAAGATCGGGATGAGCGACACCGCGGCAAGGAAGAGGCCGCCGGGCAGGGTGATCCGCGCGAGTACGGCGTCGATGTAGTCGGCGGTGCTGGCACCCGGCTTCACGCCCGGGATGAACCCGCCCTGCTTCTTCAGGTTCTCGGCCAGATCCACCGAGTTGAAGATGATGGACGTATAGAAGTAGCTGAACAGGACGACCATGAACGCGAACACGAGGTCGTAGGCAATCGCGCCGGGGCTGAAGAACGTGGCGACGTCCTGCATCACGGGATTCTTGGTGAAGCTCGCGATGGTGCCCGGCACCAGAATGATCGTGTTGGCGAAGATGATCGGCATCACGCCGGCGGTGATGAGCCGGATCGGGATGAACGTCTTCTGCCCTTCGCGGATCCGGCCCCGGCCCATGACCTTGCGCGGGATCTGGATGGGAATCCGCCGCGCCGCGATCGTCATGGCCACGACCGCCGCCACCACGGCCACCACCACGATGAGGAAGATGAGGGCGCCGATGGGCGAAACCACACCACCCTTGATGAACTGGATGAGCTGGAGCGCGCCGGGCCACAGCCGGTCGAGAATCGAGAACGTGATGAGCAGGCTCATCCCGTTGCCGATGCCGCGCTCGGTGATCTGCTCGCCCAGCCACATGACGAAGATGGCGCCCGCGGTGAGCGTGAGCACGATGACGAAGCGGGAGGCGAAGCCGGGATTGGTGACGGCCCCGGGAATCCCCTCGGTGAACAGCGCGTAGGTGTACGCCTGCGAGAACGCGATGAACACGGTGATGTACCGGGTCCACTGCGTGATCTTCTTCCGGCCCTCCTCTTCCTTTTGCATCTTGGCCACCGACGGCATGACCCCGCCGGCGAGCTGGAAGATGATGGAGGCCGAGATGTACGGCATGATGCCGAGGGCAAAGACGGTGGCGCGGGAGAGGCCGCCGCCCAGCGTGTCGTAGAGGCCGAAGAAGCCGGCCGCACCCGAGTTCCGGATGAAGTCGGCCAGGGCCTGCACGTTCACGCCCGGCGCGGCGATGTGGGCGCCGATCCGGTAGATGACCAGCGCGATCAGGGTGAACTGGAGCTTGCGCTTCAGTTCTTCGTCGATCGCGAACGAAGGTACGGCGCGGGGTGCGGTCACTTAACCCTCGATCGTGCCGCCGGCCGCCTCGATCTTTGCACGCGCCGACGCGGAAGTGGCGACGCCGCGGACCGTATAGGCCCGCTCGGCCTCACCGGTGCCCAGGATCTTAGCCGGCTTGTCGGCATGGCTGATCAGCCCGGCGGCGAGGAGGGAATCCGGGTTCACGTCACCCGATTCGAGCGACGCCAGCTCGCCCAGGTTGACCGCCTGGTTGGCCACCCGGAACGGGTTGGTGAACCCGCGCTTCGGCAGCCGCCGGTACATCGGCATCTGGCCGCCCTCGAAGCCGGGATTGGTGCCCCCGCCGGTGCGGGCCTTGTGGCCCTTGTTGCCCTTGCCCGACGTCTTGCCCAGACCGGAGCCCGGGCCGCGACCGACGCGCTTGCGTGACTGGGTCGACCCGCGCGCGGGGCGCAGGGTCGACAGGGTGATCTTGGTCTCGTCCGCCATCAGGCCTCCCCGGCCGGCGACACCTCGATGAGGTGCCGCACCTTGAATAACATGCCCCGGGCCGACGCCGAATTCCTGAGCACCACCGTCTGCTGGTGATGCCGGAGGCCGAGCGCGCGCAGCGTGCGCCGCATCGTCTCCGGGTGGCCGATCTCCGAGCGAATCTGCTTGACCTTGAGCGACGCCGCCGTCTTTTCGGACGGGATGGTCGCCGCGTGATGCGCGGGGCCCTGACGCCCCACGACCGGATTTCTGCCCATGGCTCAGCTCTCCTGGCGCGCCTTGTACGCGATCTGATCGACTTCGATGCCGCGCTCGCGCGCCACCTGGCGGGCGCTCACCAGACGGGACAGCCCGTCCACGGTGGCGCGCACCACGTTGTGCGGGTTGTTGGACCCGAGGCTCTTGGTCAGGATGTCGGTGATACCGGCGCACTCGAGCACCGCGCGTACCGGGCCGCCGGCGATGACGCCGGTACCGGTGGCGGCGGGCTTCATGAGCACCCGGCCGGCGCCGTGCTGGCCCAGGATCTCGTGCGGGATCGTCGAGCCGGTGCGCGGCAGATCCACCATGCCCCGCTTGGCGGCTTCGACGGCCTTCCGCACCGCCTCGGACACCTCGTTGGCCTTGCCGGTCGCGATGCCGACCTTGCCCTTGCCGTCGCCCACCGCCACGAGGGCGTTGAACGAGAAGCGCCGGCCGCCCTTGACCACCTTGGCCACGCGGTTGATGGCAATGACGTTCTCCACCATATCGTTGGAGTGGTCACGGTCGTCCCGGCCGCGGCCGCCCCGACCGCCGCCCCGTCCGCCCTGACCACCACCGCGCCCGCCCTGGCCGCCCCGGCCCCGGCCGCCCTGACCACCCTGGTTGGGTCGGCCATGGGGGCCACGGTCGGGAATGCCACGCGCGGGCTCGGTGCCCTCGGGTCGCTCCATCGCGTCCGGCTGGGCCGGCACGGCGGGGGCCGATGTGGCCTCGGCCGGCGCGGCATCAGGCGTCAGCTGCTCTTCTGCCATTTAGAACTCCAATCCGCCTTCGCGGGCGCCGTCGGCGACGGCCTGCACGCGACCATGGTAACGGTAACCCGCGCGATCGAACACGACCTTGGTGATGCCGGCAGCCTTCGCCTTTTCGGCGAGCAGCTTGCCGGCCGCCTTGCCGCGGGCCACCTTGCCCGCGCCATCCACCTGCACGCCTTCGCTGCCGTCGCTCACGCCGAGCAGCGTCACACCGAGGTCGTCGTTGACCAGCTGGGCATAGATGTGCTTGAGCGAGCGGAACACGACCAGACGCGGCCGCTCGGCGGTGCCGGCGACCTTCCGGCGCACCCGGAGGTGGCGGCGGTAGCGCTGGTCGGCACTCGTCTTGGGGGCATGAATCGGACGCATGCTTACTTGGCTCCTGTCTTGCCGGCCTTGCGGCGGACCTGCTCACCCTGATAGCGAATGCCCTTGCCCTTGTACGGCTCGGGCGGGCGCACCGAACGAAGCTCCGCGGCCACCTGGCCCACGGCCTCCTTGTCGGCGCCCTCGATCTTCACGGTCGTGTTGTTCTCCACCGTGATCTTGACGCCCTTGGGCGCCTCGTACTTGACCGGGTGCGAGAAGCCCACGATCAGGTTCACGCCGTAGGGCTTGGCCTCGGCCTTGTAGCCGACGCCCTGGAGCTCCAGCGTCTTGCTGAACCCCTTCGACACGCCCTCGACCATGTTGGCCACCAGCGTGCGGGTCAGCCCGTGCAGCTGCTTGTGACGCTTCTCCTCGCTCGGCCGGGCAACGGTGAACGTGTCCCCGTCGAGGTTGAGGATCATGTCGTGCGGAAGCGTGCGGGTCAGCTCGCCCCGCGGACCCTTCACGGCCACCGTGTGGTCCTTGAGCTCGATGCCCACGCCCTTCGGCAGGGTGATCGGCTTCTTTCCAATGCGGCTCATGGCGGTGCTCCTACCAGACCACGGCGACGAGCTCGCCGCCGAGGTTCTGCGTCCGCGCGTCGCGATCGCTCATGAGTCCCCGCGAGGTGGAGACGATGGCCATGCCGAGCCCGTTGCGGACGCGCGGGATCTCGCGCGACTTGACGTAGCGGCGGAGGCCGGGCGTCGACACCCGCTTGAGCTCCCGGATGACCGGCGACTCGTTGTGGTACTTCAGGTAGAGGCGGAGCACGCCGTGCGCGCCGTCATCCAGGACCTTGAAGTCCGCGATGTAGTGGTTGTCGGCCAGCAGCCGCGCCATCTCGGTCTTGAGGCGGCTGACCGGCATGTCCACGCGCCGGTGGCCCGCGGTGCAGGCGTTCCGGATGCGCGTCAGCATATCCGCGACGGGATCTGTCATGCTCATCGTGTGCGTCCCTTACCAGCTGGCCTTGCGCACGCCCGGGATCATCCCGGCCAGCGCAAGATCACGGAAACAGATGCGGCAGAGGCCGAACTTGCGCAGGACTGCGCGCGAGCGGCCGCACCGCTGACAGCGCCGTACGACGCGCGACTTGAACTTCGGCGTGCGCTTGGCTCGTTCGATCCAACAGGTCTTTGCCATTGTGTCCCTATCTCCTAAGCCACGCGCTGCGGCGTCTCGCCGCGGAACGGCCAACCGAACTCCCGCAGGAGGGCCATGGCCAGATCATCGCGAGTGGTCGAGGTGACCAGCGTGATGTCCATGCCGTGAATCTTCTCGACCTTGTCGTAGTCGATTTCGGGAAAGATCATCTGTTCCTTGATCCCGAACGTATAGTTGCCCCGCCCGTCGAAGCTCTTGTTCGGCAGTCCGCGGAAGTCGCGGATCCGGGGAATCGCCAGGTTGATGAACCGGTCGAGGAACTCGTACATGCGGGCGCCGCGGAGCGTCACGCTCGCGCCCACCGGCATGCCGGCCCGGAGCCCGAAGTTGGCGATGGCCTTCTTGGCCTTGGTCACCTGGGCCTTCTGGCCGGTGATCTGCCCCAGCTCCTCGACGGCCGCGTCGAGCTGCTTGGGGTTCTTGGACGCGTCGCCCATGCCGACGTTGAGCACCACCTTCACCAGCCGCGGCACCTGGTGCGCGTTGGAAAGGCCGAACTCCTTGGCCAGGCGGGCCCGGATGGTCTGGTCGTAGTACGCCCGGAGCCGGGGAACGCCTTCCTGCGCCTTGGGCGCCGCGTCGGTCTCGCCGGCGGGGCGGCTCTTGTCCTTCTTGGCCTTCGGCTCGCCCTGCGGGGCGGGTGCCGCGCCCTTCGGCTTCTTCTCTTTGGTATCGGCCATCTTACCTGCTCCTCGGCATGGACTGCCCGGACTTCACGCCGACGCGCTCGACGGTCCCGTCGGCCCGCGCCTGCCGGCGCACCCGCGTCGGCTCGTTCGTATTGGGATCGATCAGCATGGCCTTCGAGTGGTGGATCGGCGCCTCGCGCTTCACGATCCCGGCCTCGGTGGTCTGGCTGGCCTTCATGTGCTTCGTGATGATGTTCACGCCCTCGATCGTCACGCGGCCGGTCTTGGGGAACACCTGGAGCACGCGCCCGCGCTTGCCCTTGTCGTCGCCCGAGAGCACCTGCACCGTGTCACCCTTGGTGATCGGCATCTTCACCCGCACGGGGGCGGCGTGACGGATCCGCTTGGCCTTCTTGTAGACGAGCGGCTTCATGCTACAGCACCTCCGGCGCGAGCGAGACGATCTTCATGTACTTCTTCTCGCGGAGCTCGCGCGCCACGGGGCCGAAGATGCGCGTCGCGCGCGGCTCCCCGGCGTCGTTGATCAGGACGGCGGCATTCTCGTCGAACCGGATGTAGGAGCCGTCCTTGCGGCGGACTTCCTTGGCGGTGCGGACGATGACCGCCTTGGCCACGTCGCCCTTCTTCACCTGCCCGGTCGGGATCGCGTCCTTGATGGCCACGACCACCGTATCGCCCAGGCTGGCGTAGCGGCGGCGGCTGCCGCCGAGCACGCGGATCACGAGGGCCCGCCGGGCGCCCGAGTTGTCCGCGATGCGCAGAATGGTCTCTTGCTGTACCATGGCTACTTCGCCCTTTCGACGATCTCGGTGACCCGCCAGCAGACCGTCTTGGCCACCGGGCGCGTCTCCATGATGCGCACGGTGTCGCCCGTCTTGGCGCCCAGCACGTCACGCGCCTTGATCTTCTTGGTGCGCGTGATCTGCTTGCCGTACGCCGGGTGCGCAAACCGACGGGTGATCATCACCGTGACGGTCTTCTCCATCTTGTCGCTCGTGACCACGCCCGTCCGGATCTTCCGGCGGTTGCGCGGCTCGACGGCGGCGGTGTCCTTGTCGCTCATGTCTGCCATGTCCTAGGCCTGGCCGGCGCGCATGCGCAGGGCGGTCTTGATGCGGGCGATGTCGCGCCGGATGGCGCGGAACCGCAACGGGTTCTCGATCGACTCGGTGGCCGAGCGGAAGCGGAGGTTGAAGCGCTCCTGGACCAGCTCCTGGAGCTTCGCTTCCAGCTCTTCCGGCTTCATCTCGGTCAGCTCATTCGCCTTCATGCTCAGGCCTCCTCACGGCGCACAACGCGCGTCTTCACGGGCAGCTTGGCCGCCGCGAGCGCCATCGCCTTCTTGGCCAGCTCCTCGGTCACGCCCTCGATCTCGAACATGATGCGGCCCGGCTTCACCACGGCCACCCAGCCCTCCGGGTTGCCCTTGCCCTTCCCCATGCGGGTCTCGGCCGGCTTCTTGGTGATCGGCTTGTCCGGGAAGATCCGGATCCACACCTTGCCGCCGCGCTTCATCTCGCGCGTCATGGCGACACGGCTCGCCTCGATCTGCCGGTTGGTGACCCAGCCCGGATCCAGGCTCATCAAGCCATACTCGCCGAAGGCCACCGAGTTGCCCCGGGTGGCGATCCCCTTGGTGCGCCCCTTGAACGTCTTCCGGAACTTGATCCGCTTTGGTGCCAGCATGGCTCAGGCTCCCGTGCTGTAGGTGCGGCCCGAGACGTCCTCGACCACCTCACCCTTGAAGATCCAGACCTTGATCCCGATTGTGCCGTAGGTCGTCTTCGCCGTGCTGGTGGCGTAGTCGATGTCGGCCCGGAGCGTGTGGAGCGGCACCCGGCCCTCGCGGTACCCCTCGGTGCGCGCGATCTCGGCGCCGCCCAGGCGACCCGAAGCGCGGACCTTGATGCCCTGCGCGCCCATCCGCATCGTGCTCTGCACCGCGCGCTTCATGGCGCGGCGGAACGAGATCCGCTGGGTCAGCTGGTGCGCGATGTTGTCGGCGACCAGCTGGGCCGCGAGCTCCGGCCGCTTGATCTCCTCGACGTTGATCGCGGCTTCCTTGCCGGTGAGCTGGGCCAGCTCGTCACGCAGCTTGTCCACCTCGGCGCCCCGCTTGCCGATGACCACGCCGGGCCGACCGGTGTGCACCGTGACGGTGACCTTGCCGGGACGGCGCTCGATGTGCACCTCGCTGATCGCCGCGTGGCCCAGGCGCGCCTTGAGGTACTTCCGGATCAGCTCGTCCTCCTTGAGCAGCGCCGGCATGTCCTTCGTGGCGAACCACTTCGACTGCCACTGCTTGACGATCCCGAGTCGGAACCCGACCGGATGTGTCTTCTGACCCATCAGTTGCTCTCCTTGGCTGCCACGTAGATCTCCACGTGGCTCGTGCGCTTCCTGATCGGCACGCCGCGGCCCTGCGCCGCCATCGTGAAGCGCTTGAGCGGCCGGCCCTCGTTGACCTGCACCTTGGTGACGTAGAGCTCGTCCACGTCGAAGGCCTCGTTGTCGCGCAGCGCCTTCTGCTCCGCGTTGGCCACGGCCGAGCGCAGCGTCTTCTCGATCTGCTTGGCCGCCAGCTTCTTGTTGAACTTGAGCACGGCGTAGGCCTCGTTCACATCCTTGCCGCGGATGAGATCGACGACGAGCCGCATCTTCCGGGGGGACTGCCGCACCCCGCGCTGAATCGCATGTCCGCTCATGATTACTCCGGCTTCGCCTTCTTGTCCGCCACGAGCTTGCCGCTGTGCCCGCGGAACAGACGCGTCGGGGCGAACTCGCCGAGCTTGTGGCCGACCATGTTCTCCGTGACGTACACCGGAACGAACTTGTTCCCGTTGTGCACCGCGAAGGTGTGGCCCACGAACTCGGGCAGGATGGTGCTCGCCCGGCTCCAGGTCTTGACGACCTTCTTCTCGTTTCGGCTGTTGAGGACCTGGACCTTCGTCATCAGTGCTTCCTGCACGAAGGGGCCCTTCTTGATGCTGCGTGCCATTTACCGGGTCGCCTTTCCGCGCTTGCGGCCGCGGACGATATGCTGCGTGGACGCCTTCTTCGGATGCCGGGTCTTCCTGCCCTCGCGCTTGCCCCACGGGGACGTCGGCGGCCGGCCGCCCGAGCTCTTGCCTTCACCACCGCCCAGCGGGTGGTCCACCGGGTTCATCGCCACACCGCGGACCTTGGGCCGCTTGCCGAGCCAGCGGCTCTTGCCGGCCTTGCCGACCGAGAGCAGCTCGTGCTCGGAGTTGCCGACCTCGCCGACGGTGGCCATGCAGCGGCCGTGCACCCGGCGCGTTTCGGTCGAGCGGAGCCGGAGGGTGACGTAGTCGCCCTCCTTGGCCACCACCTGCGCGCTCGAGCCGGCGGTGCGGATCATCTGCCCGCCCTTGCCGATCTTGAGCTCCACGTTGTGCACCGTGGTGCCGAGCGGCATCTCGCCGAGCGGAAGCGCGTTGCCCGTGCGGGTGTCGGAGCCGGGACCGGCCACGACCGTGTCACCCTGCTTCAGCCCCTTGGGGTGCAGGATGTAGCGCTTCTCGCCGTCCGCGTACACGATCAGCGCGATGCGGGCGGTCCGGTTCGGATCGTACTCGATCTCCGCGACCCGTCCGGGAATCCCGAACTTGTTGCGCTTGAAGTCGATGATCCGGTACTGCTGCTTGTGCCCGCCGCCGCGATGCCGCGACGTGAGGTGGCCGTGATTGTTGCGGCCACCGCTGCGCTTCTTGGGCTCGAGCAGCGACTTCTCGGGGGTACCCCGGGTCACTTCATCGAACCCCGAAACCGAGCGGAAGCGGGTGCCGGCCGTCATGGGGCGGAACTGTCGGATGCTCATCTCAGCCCTCGAACACGGCGATCGAGTCGCCGTCCTTGAGCGTGACGATCGCCTTCTTCCAGCGCTTGGTGGTGCCGCGCGTGCGACCGCGGGTGACCTCGTGCCGCCGCATCTGCATCGTGCGGACGTCGGTCACGGTGACTTCGAACAGCTTCTGAAGCGCGTCCCGGATCTGGTACTTGTTCGCCTCCGGGTGCACCTCGAACGTGTATGTCTTGCTCGTCTGGTACGCGGCCGAGCTCTTCTCGGTCACGACCGGACGGACGATCACATCATGCAAGGCCGGCATTACTTACCACCCTTCTTCTTCGGCGCGGCCTTCTTGGCCGGCTTGGCGGCTGACTTCTTGGCCGTGGTCTTCTTCGTCGCCTTCTTGGTGGCCTTGGCGGTCTCCTTCTTGGCCGCCTTGGCCTTGGCGGCCGTCTTCTTCGCGGCCTTGGCCTTGGCCGGCCGGGTCTCCGCCGCGGGCTTCTTGGCCCGCGAGGGCCTGGTCTCGGCTGCGGGCTCCTCGGTCACCTCGGGCTCGACGCCCGTGAGCGCGGCCTCTTCCACCAGCAGCGTGTCGGACCAGAGGATGTCGTAGGCCGACGCCTCGTGGTAGTTCATCACCTGCACCGACGGGATGTTGCGGCCGCTCAGGTACACGTTCGGGTTGTTGCCGCTCGTGAGCACGAGGACCTTCCGGTCATCGGCGCCCACCTTCCCGATGAGCTCGGCCAAGCGCGCGGTCTTGGGCGCGTCGAACGCCAGGCGCTCGATCACCACGACCGCGTCCTCACGGGCGCGCGCGTTGAGCGCACTCTTCCGGGCCAGCTGGCGCACCTTCTTGGGGATCTCGGTGCGATAGTCGCGCGGCGTCGGGCCGAAGACGATACCGCCGCCCCGCCAGTGCGGCGCACGGGTCGATCCCTGACGCGCCCGGCCGGTGCCCTTCTGCTTCCAGGGCTTCTGGTTGCCGCCCGAGACCTCACTCCGCCCCTTGGTCTTGTGGGTGCCCTGACGCTGGTTGTTCAGGAACACCTTCACGGCCTGGTGCAGGACCGGCTCGTTCACGGTCCCGTCGAATGTCTCGCCCGGCAGCGCGAACTTCCCCTCGCGCTTGTTGCCGGCCGGCGAATAATGGAGCGCCTCAATCATGACGGCTCGGCCCTCCCTGCTTGGCCACGGTGACGATGCCGTTCTTCGAGCCGGGGACCGCGCCCCGGACGAACAGCAGATTGCGCTCGGCGTCCACCCGCACGACGGAGAGGCCCAGCTCGGTGTGGCGCTTGGCGCCGTGATGGCCCGGCATCCGCTTCCCCTTGATCACGCGCGAGGGGTTGGTGCCTGGCCCGATGGAGCCCGGCTTCCGATGCCGCGTGTTGCCGTGCGACCCCGGTCCGCCGCCGAACCCGTAGCGGTGCACCACGCCCTGGAAGCCGCGGCCCTTGGTCGTGCCGGTGATCTTGACCAGCTCGCCCGGCGCAAAGATGTCCACCTTCACCTCGGCACCCGCGGTCGCGGCGTCGCCGGTGTGGTCGAACTCGCGGATCACGGCCGGCGCCGCGTCGAGACCCGCCGCCTTGGCGTGGCCGCGCGTCGCCTTCGAGCTCCGCGACTCGCGCCGGGCGCCGAAGCCGAGCTGCACGCTGCCGTCCTTGACCTGCACGATGTGGCAGGGGCCGGCTTCGATCACCGTCACCGGCACCGCGGTGCCGTCATCCGCGAAGACGCGGGTCATGCCGAGCTTCCGGCCGATGAGTCCGTTCGGCATGGCTACTCGACCTTGATCTCGACGTCCACGCCGGCCGGAAGATCCAGCTTGGTCAGCGCGTCCATCGTCTGCGGACGGGAGTCGTTGATGTCGAGCAGGCGCTTGTGCGTGCGCAGCTCGAACTGCTCACGGCTCTTCTTGTCCACGTGCGGGCTCCGGAGCACCGTCCACCGCTCGGTCTTGACCGGCAGCGGGATCGGGCCCGAGACCTGGGCGCCGGTCTTCTCGGCGGTGCGCACGATGTCCGCCGCGGCCTGGTCCAGCACCACGTGGTCGAACGCCTTGAGGCGAATGCGAATTCTCTGGGCCATCTATCTCTCTCGTTTCTGGTAGAGGCCGCGTTGGCGCGGCATGCCGTACTACTTCAGAATTTTCGTGACGACGCCGGCGCCGACGGTGCGGCCGCCTTCGCGGATGGCGAACCGCAGCC
>JADMIO011718086.1_pt1 | contig 11816 bp, 8 predicted proteins | sample 8958161 | NCBI WGS metagenome assembly JADMIO01 (sample SAMN16585339, study PRJNA669376) | soil metagenome | isolation source: Crop rotation soil | place: USA: Cullars Rotation, Alabama | collected 2011
GGCTTACCTGCTCGGGCGCAGCGAACAATGGCCGCTCGGCGGCGTAGCGATGCACGACTTTCGCGAATATCGCGGTCTGGGACTGGATTTGGCCCGCCTGGAAAGCCGATTGAGCGAACTGGTGCAGCACTACGCGGCGCTGCGCACCTGCATCGATACCCAGCGTTTCACCCAACACGTGCGGGCAGAGGCCACGCTGAATCTGGATCGGCACGATCTGCGTGCGCTCGACCATCAGGCAGCGCAACGCCAATTGGCTGGCTTGCGCGAGCAATATTCGCATCAGCGCCACGATCCCGCGCAGCCGTTGTGGCGTATTGCCGCCATTCAGCTCTCGGAGACGCAGGACGCCACCGGCAACCCCTACGACACCGTGATTTTCACCAGCTTCGACGCGCTGATCCTCGACGGCCAGGGTATCTCCACCGTCATCGCCCGGCTGTTCGACGACGCCCCGCTGCCGCCTGTCGTGCCGCCAAGCCCACCGGCTGCAGCCACGGCGGAACAGCGTCAGATTGATGCCGCCTACTGGCAAGCCAAGCTACAGGACGTCACCACGCCGTCGGCGTTGCCGTGGCGCACCCCGCTGGCCAATATCAAATCCTCTCGCTATCGCCGCGCCAACCTGACTTTGCCGCGCGAGGTTCTAAAACAGTTCTCGCGCCTGGGTTCCGCCCATGCCCTGCTGCGCAACAGCAGCCTTTCGGCTCTGATCCTCGATACGCTGGCGCAGTGGACCACCGACGGCGAACTCTGCGTCGGCGTGCCGGTGGCGTTTCCAGCGGCAAATGGTGCGCTCAGCAACGCCTCTACCTTTGTGGCGGTACGCTATTCCCGCCTGGGGGGCACCTTTATCAGCCGCGCCCAGGCCTTGCAGGACGACGTGCTGGGGGCGCTCGACCATCTGGCATTTTCCGGCGTTGATCTGGCGAGGCAGTTGCTAAACCTCAGCCAGGGTTCCCCGGCGCTGCCGGTGATCCTCACCAACTGCCTGGGGTGGGAGACGCTGCCTGGCAACGCGCCGGTTCGCTACCATGACGGCGTGACCCAGACGCCGCAGGTGGCGATCGATATCCGCCTGATGCAGGACGCCGACAAGAACCTGCTGCTGTGCGTCGACTACGCCGAGCAAGCGTTGGATGGCGAGCAAGTGCAGGCGATGCTGGACGCATTGCAACGTCGGGTAATGTTGATGTGCCGGGACGGCGATGTGGAAATTCCCCCCGCGCAATTTATCGATTACCAACATTACCGCCATAACCACAGCGAGACGTCATTCAGCGCTTACCCTTATCTTGCGCAGTTGGCCGACAGGTTGTTTAACGATCCGCAGCCGCGCCCCGCGTTGATCTGCGACCAACTAAGCCTGACGTACCCGGAATTGGGCCAACGGGTTAGCGCAGTGATGGCAAATCTGCAACAGCGTGGCCTGAAGCCAGGCAGCGTGCTGGCCTTGTATCTGGCGCGCAGCCCGGAGCATGTAACCATCTCACTCGCCTGTGCGCTGTTGGGCATTATCTGGGTGCCGATCGACATCAACTCACCGCCGGAACGTACCGCCTATCTACTGACCAACTGCCGGCCGGATCTGGTGGTACACAAGGGTGAGCTGGACACCTCGTTCGGGGTTACGCCAGAAGAACTGCTTGACCCGACGGCGGGCGCCGCCAAGCGGCCGGACAGCCAGACGCTGACCGAGCGCAGCGTCAGCACCGAAGCCAGTTATTATCTGTATACCTCCGGTACCACCGGCAAACCGAAATGCGTGGTGCTCAATAACCGCGCCACCGCCAACGTTATCGGCCAGACCCTGCAGCGCTGGGCGGTCACCGCCGACGACGTGATGATTTCGGTCACGCCGCCGCACCACGATATGTCGATGTTTGATCTGTTCGGCTCGCTCAGCGCCGGTGCCACGCTGGTGTTACCGGCACCACATCAGGAAAAGGACGCCATCAGTTGGAACCAGTTGGTTGAGCGCCATGGCGTCAGCCTGTGGTGTTCGGTCCCCGCCATTCTGGAAATGCTGCTTACCTGTAAAACCGACGACAGCCTGCGTTCGCTGCGACTGGTGGCTCAGGGGGGCGATTACATCAAACCGGCGACGGTACAGCAATTGCGCGGCCTGCGTCCGGACATCAGCCTGTTCTCGCTCGGTGGCCCGACCGAAACCACCATCTGGAGCATCTGGCACCCGATAGCGCCGCAGGACACCGGCACCGTGCCTTATGGCCAGCCGCTGCCGGCTAACCAATACTTTATCTGCCATGATGACGGTACCCACTGCCCGACCGGCGTGGTCGGCCGCATCCACACCTCCGGGGTGAATCTGGCGCTGGGGTATCTGGAAGACGGTGATTTAAAACAACATGATTTCGTTACGCTGGAGGGGCCCGACGGGCAACCGCTGCGGGCCTTCCGTACCGGCGATCAGGGGTACTATCGCCCGGACGGCAATATCCTGTTCGCCAGCCGGGTGAACGGCTACGTGAAAATCCGTGGCGTGCGCGTTTCGCTGCCGGAAATTGAAGATGTGTTGCGCGGACACGAGGCTATTGTCGATATCGTGGTAGTGGATTACCCTGGCGGTGACAATGGCGAAGCGACGCTCGGGGCGATGTACCTCACCCACGACGGCAAACCGCTGTCGCTGGCGGCGATCCGCGCTTTTTCGACCGGCTACCTTCCTTGTACCCATATCCCGACACGCTTTATTCATACCGAGTTGCTGCCGCTGTCGGGTAACGGCAAGACCGACCGTCACCGTATCCGCGCAGCCTTCAGCGCCGATCGTGCCGCTCCGGGCCTGAATGCCTGTGCGGCACCGCTGCCGAGCGCGCCACCGGCGCACAGCGGCAAGATCCTGTCGATCTATTTGCAGGCCATCGGCGCAACGCCGCGCCCGGAATGGGGAGAAGAAACGGCCTTTATCAGCATGGGGTTGAAGCTGCCGCACATTCGCCAGGTGGCGGCGCAGCTTAACCAGGCCTTTGGCACCCAACTGCCGCCAACGCTGTTAATCCCCTGCAAAAATGCGCGGGAAGTGGCGGCGTTGTTGGCACGTTAAACGGTTCAAACTAAAAGGGGCTGCATGCAGCCCCCTATCACCTCATTCAAACTTATATCGGGTCGAGCATGGCCCCAACCATTACTCTGACCTTTCGGCCATCAGGCGGGCACCGCCACCAGTTCGCCGAGCGCCGTCTCCAGTGCTTCTTCCCGCAACGCACGCAATAAAAACGCCTGCAGGTCACGCCCGTAGTCTTCGATCCCATCGCAGGCAAACTGCTGCACGTAAACATCGATATCCAGGTGCAGATCGCCAGCATCGGTGCGCCCGCGGAAGGTCAGGTTAGCGCCGTCGCCAGATCCTCCTGCCAGTACCCGTCGCGTACAGGTGCAGCCGCTGAAACCGGCGGGATCAAACGGCTGGACGTTGATAAACGGCGAGATAAACAAACGAGAGGCCGGCGTCACACCGCGATCTGCGGCAATGTGCCGCAGACGGTAACCTGCGTGGCTGCGCAGCTCACGCAGCATCTTCGCCATGCCCGACAGAAAATGGCCCAAAGTCTCTTCCGCACGCAGCGATACCAAAAGCGGCAGCGTATTGACCGCCAGCGCCGGCGTATTGGTGGCCTGGCTGCTGCGGCGGTTCATCACCGGCATCCACATGGTGCGCGAATCGCCCTTATCATGCGGCAACGGCGGCAAGGTAAAGAACAGCCAGGCGGCGGACAGGGAAAGCAACAGATCGGGCCAACCGATACCACTACGTTCCGACAGCCAACGCAACCGCTGCGGGATCTCCTCCGGCAACGGCGTGCTGGTACTCAGGGATTTCACGCCATATTCCCTGCCGCCTTTGCGCACCGTTGGCAAGGTCTGCGACGGCGGCAAATACCGCTGCCAAAAATACCGGTCTTTAGCGCAGCGTTCAGAAGCCGCATAGGCCAGTTCATGGTGCTGAAAAGCACGAATCTCGCCCAATGCGTGCCCTGCCGCGCTGTCGTCGAGGAAATGCGCATACAGCGCGGCACAACGATGTTCAACCAACGCCATGCCAAAGCCATCAATCACAATATGGTGGGCGCGCACGTACCAAATAAAATGCGAAGGCCCCAGCCTAATCAACCACACCGCGGCCACCGGCTGGCTGCACAGATCCAGTGGTTGATCGACATCCGCCTGCATCAGCCGCATCGCGGTCTGGTAAGGATCGGGCTGTGCCTGAAGATCAAGGCGATTAAGTTGCGGTATTGCCTGGGGATCATAACGCTGCTGCGGCAAGCTCTCGCCAGTGCCGCCGTGAAAACGCAATGCAAACGCCTGCGTTTCCGCCATCGTCTGAGTGATAGCCCGACACAGCGCCTCTTCATCTACCGCGCCGCGTAGTTCGGTGACGTGAGCGACGGTGGAAAAAGGCTGTCCGGGGTGCAAGGTAAATTCGTCCCAGAAGTCTAACTGCGCCGGTGTCAGCGGCAGCCATTCAGTAGCCAAAACAGTTTCCGACATGTTACCTACCTTTGATAAGCCATAAACAAATGTTGAAACAACGGAAGCGAAAACCCCGCTGCCGCCGATAACGGCCAAAAGCGGGGTAAATGGCGGACACGGTTGGATGACCAGCCCAAGGGCTGCCCGGCGTGATCCTTATTATTGTGTTGTGGTTGGCGTGCTTGACCTCCCTGGCGCACGTAAAGCGAGACGGCGCAGCCACCTTTTCCAAGGCCAGGGCAACGCACTGAAGATGTTTCGGTTTGGTTACAAATGAAAATGATAATAACACTTATTATCATTTTCATGAATATAGAACAACCTGTTCATGCTGCAAACTTAATTGACGGGGAGAGTGCGCCTGAGGAGTGACCGAGGGTTAAGTGACGGAGGATGAGGGCTACAAACCAACAAAACAGGAACCTTCTGGGGCGGTAAAAACAAGTACCGCCCCGGTCTAACGGCATGCACCTGCCATTATTGGTAAATTACCGCTACGCCGTGCAGTTTATTGCCTCCGCTGGCGGAAATAATGCGGTATGAACTGGCCCCGGCCTGATCGGCTTTCTTCGCCAATTGCTTTTCCAGACCTGAGAGCGTCAGTGCTCCGCTGGCGGAGACCACGCCCAGTTTAGTCAGCCCCTGCTCGGAACTGACGCTGTTGGCCGCAAAGCTGCTGGTGGATACCACCGCCAGGATAAACGCCGCCATGACATATTTAATCGCTTTCATATAACCACCTCATTAGATTGACCAGACCAGGTTCTGCCTGGTGAGGTGATTCTAAGTGGGGGTTGCTGACCCCAAAGTGACTCGTCGATAACATTTTTGTCAGACAACCGAAAAACCGGGGTTATTTACCTAAGCATACAATTTCATCGGCTATCTTGACGCCCGACCGTTCTGCGACCGTCGAACAATCGTCATTCCTCAGTTCCCATATTCGCGATCAATCACTTATATTTAAATTGAGGGCTGCCTGAATGCCACCGCGGCGGCAGTGTCCTCAATCAACCTGAGGGAGCCATCCATTTTATGCGTTTAAAACAAAGCACTGCGGGTCTGTTGTTGGCAGGAACCGGCCTGTTGACGACGGGCAACGCACTGGCCGCCACGGATACCCTGGTCTATTGCACCGTAGCCTCGCCCGAATCTTTCAACCCGCAGCTTTCCAGCTCCGGCACCACCTTTATCGCCACCTCGCAGGTGCTGTACAACCGCCTGCTGACGCTGCGTGAAAGCGATAAAACCCCGGCACCCTCACTGGCGACCGAGTGGACCATCAGCCCGGATGGCAAAACCTACACCTTTACGCTGCGCAAGGGCGTGAAGTTCAACAGCAACAAATACTTCACCCCGACGCGCGACTTCAACGCCGAGGACGTGGTGTTCACCGTGATGCGTCAAAAGGACCCCAATCATCCGTATCACAAGGTGTCCGGCGGCAACTACGAGTACTTCACCGACACCGGGCTGGACAAGCTGATCACCAAAGTGGAGGCGGTGGATAACGACCACGTGCGCTTTACGCTGAGCCAGCCTAACGCCGCGTTCCTCGCCGACTGGACGATGGACTTCGCCTCGATCCTTTCCGCCGAATATGCCGATGCCATGCTGAAAAAAGGCACCCCGGAATATGTCGATAACTGGCCGATCGGCACCGGTCCGTTTGCGCTGCAGCAGTACAAACAGGACTCGCTGATCCGCTACATCGCCAACCCGCATTACTGGCAGGGCGAAGTGGCCAGCAAACACCTGATTTTCTCCATTACGCCAAACCCGGAAACCCGGCTGGCCAAGCTGAAAACCAACGAGTGTCAGATTATCCCTGCCCCGCTGGCGGAGCAGTTTGACGCCATCAAGAGCGACAAAAACCTGCAGTTGCACAACATCGACGGCCTGAACGTCGGCTATCTGGCGTTCAACACCCAGAAGAAGCCGTTCGACAACGTGTTGGTACGCCAGGCTCTGAGCTATGCGGTGGACAAAAAGGCCATCGTTGCGGCGGTATTCAAAGACAGCGGCACGCCGGCCTATTCGATACTGCCGCCGGGCATGCTGGGCTATAACGACAAACTGCCCGAATACGCTTACAACCCGGAAAAAGCGCGTGAACTGCTCAAGCAGGCCGGGCTGGAGAAAGGGTTTGAGACCGATATCTGGTCGATGCCGGTAGCCCGCCCTTACAACCCGAATTCACGCCGCATCGCTCAGATGATCCAAAATGACTGGGCGAAAGTGGGCGTAAAAGCCAAAATCGTCACCTGGGAATGGGGCCAATATCTGGCCGGGTTGCGCAAAGGGGAGCAGCAGAGCGCGCTGTATGGCTGGATGTCGGATAACGGCGACCCGGACAACTTCGCTACCCTGCTCAACTGCGCCGGCGTGCAAACCGGTGCCAACGCGGCACGCTGGTGCGACAGCAGCTACGACAAGCTGATCCAGCAGGCGATTAAGGTTAGCGTCCCGGCCGAACGTGCCAAGCTTTATCAGCAGGCACAGGTGATTTTTGCCCAGCAGGCTCCGCTGCTGCCGCTGGCTAACGGCAAGGTGTTCTACGCCACCCGCAGCAACGTCAGCGGCTATGTGGTTGACGTTAACGGCAGCGACTTTGCCAAGGCCAAGATCAACTGAGTGAAAGTGTGGCACCCGCGTTGGGTGCCACACCGGCAATCCGCCGGATGAAATTCTCATCCGGCGCTTTCCTCTCCTGTAACATTTGGTTACTCTCATCAACACTGTGATTTAACATCAAAAGGTAACCCGGTGCAGAACTCTTATATGCCGATGCAGATCCGTCTGCACTGGCTGGTGGCGATCCTGCTGGTCGTGACCTGCACGACGATTGAGCTGAGAGGGCTAGCCGTACCGGGCACCCCGGTGTGGTACGTGCTGGTGGTGACCCATTTCAGTTGCGGAGTGACGGTATTTGTTCTGATGATCGCCCGCTTGTTTCTGCGCTGGCGCCACACCAGCCCCGCGATCGAGCCGAAACCGGCAAAATGGCAAACTGGCGTAGCCCATCTGGTACACAGCCTGATTTACCTGCTGCTGCTGACGTTGCCGATTCTGGGCGTTTATTCCCGCTATTTGGGGGGGAAAGAGTGGTTTTTATTCGGCTTGCCGATGCCCTTCGCCGAGATTGCCGATCGGCCGCAGGCGCGGACGATTATCGGCTGGCATAAGACGCTGGCGGCTTTCGGCTATTGGCTGATCGGGCTGCATGCCGCCGCAGCACTGTTCCATCACTATATCGTTAAGGACAATGCGCTGGTGCGTATGCTGCCTTGGTTGAATCGGCGTTAGGTTCGCTGCCCTGTTATGCACCCACCCGCAGCTCACTTTTCTTGCGCTGGTGTGGGTATCACGTATGGAAAAGGCATCACTCAGGCCAACCTGACCGAAGCGCTGGGACGCCCGCAGTCGTTTATCGCCAAGGTTGAAAACGGCGAGCGCAAGCTGGATGTGGTGGAGTTTGCTGTGATTACCCGGTTGCTTGGGGTTGATGCTGGAGCGGTTATTGAGCGAATTGGCGGGCGATTTCATTCTCTGTAATCGAACCTACGATTTTTGCATTACGAATGCGCTTATCAGTACATATCGGGCGCGATGAGCAAATTAGACACTCCATAGCTATAGCTATTGAAGAGAGCCACCGGTCCGGTACATTCCCTGCCTTATAGTTGAACGCCCCCTGATAGCTTTGGCAGCGAAGAACGAGTTATCCAGGTGTATCTGTTTAAGGAGGAACTAATATCTCATTCATCATCGAGGACAAGAGTTTTGGATATTGCAAGATCCTTGGCACACAGAGCTTCTCATGCACGAAGTTGTGCTAACCATGTGGCAAACAGGTTAGGAATTGAGCTTTTGATAAAAGTTGAGGAAGATTCTGGGGCAAGTTTGGTATCACCACAAACCGAAGAAGAACTGATGAAAACGTTCTATTATATGGAAAACCTTTAATATTGGGCCGCTATGATCGAGGAGCAGACGTAAATTTCTCATTGGCACACAACTCACAACAGAGGTATGTTATTAACAAGGAAAAGTGATATTTAACGATTCATTTAATTATTATCAGTTAGGTTTAAAAAGGAGTTTTTGTGGCTTTATATAACATTTCCAACAAAACATTGACACCTTTAGAGAGAACTACGTTTTCTATTGAAGGATTGCAAGAGCGTTATGATTTGCAAGAGGCAATTAAAAATAACATCACCATATTGGCACCTGATTGTCTTGTCATCGCCGAAGAATTCTCTGATTGGGAAGATAGTCGCCGAAGGATTGACATATTAGCTATTGATAAACAGGCAAACCTTGTAGTAATAGAGTTAAAGCGTGACGAGATTGGTGCTCATATGGAGCTCCAAGCATTGAGATATGCGGCGATGATATCTACTATGAGTTTTTCTAAGGCATGTGAATATTATCAGGCCTATCTTCATAAAAACAATATTGATATCGATGCTAAAGAAAAAATACTAGACTTTGTTGAACTTCAAGATACAGAGCTTGTCGACTTTGGAAAAGATATAAGAGTCATATTGGCATCGGCTGGATTTAGTAAGGAACTTACTACTACGGCAATCTGGCTAAGGGATAAAGGCGTTGATATTAGCTGCGTAAAAATAACACCTTATAATTTCAAAGGTGAAGTTCTAATCAATGCAGAGCAGATAATACCGGTCCCCGAACTGAACGAATACCAAGTTAGATTTAGAGAGAAGCGTATAGAGCAGATTGCCAGCTCTAAAAAATCAGAGAGGGATTATTCAAGTTATAGATACAAAGGACTTGTCCTAAACAAAAGAAATCTTGCATTAGAAATTTTTACTGATTGGATAGAAAAGAATAATCCTGCTAACTTCGATGAGCTGAGAAAAAAATTATTTGGCGTCATAAAAAACCGTACGATAGCTCTAGCTGAATGTATTAGTGATGAGAGAAAAAATCGATACCACATGAATGACGATGATCTGATTGAGCTCGAATCAGGTGAAGTAATAGTAATATCCAACCAATGGGGTATAGGTAACATTGAACGAGTTTTGGACTTTTTTAGCAAAGATGGATTTGTTGTCGAAAAAGTTGAGGTTGAATAGAAATAATACCTTTTTTATTTTTAATATAAAACATCTGAGAGATGCTCTACCCAACATTTATTAACACACCATAGTGTTAATAACGTCCGCTCCTGGCACAGAACCGACTGTCAGAATAATTTCTTTGGGCCTGCAACAATGCCAGTTCTGGTATGAACCAGCATACAAAAAGGGCGCAGCATGCTGCGCCCCTACATGAAATCTCAACGCCGTACTAAACGTTAACTGCGAACCAAATCGTCGCCGTAGCCGATCCACTTGTAGGTGGTCAGAGCGTCCAGGCCCATTGGACCGCGGGCATGCAGTTTCTGCGTGCTGACCGCCACTTCTGCACCCAGACCGAACTGGCCGCCGTCGGTGAAGCGGGTGCTGGCATTCACATACACCGCGCTGGAGTCCACCGCACGCACAAAGTGCTCGGCGCTGCTCAGTGAACGGGTGAGGATCGCGTCGGAGTGGCTGGTGCCGTGGGTACGGATATGGTCGATGGCCTGATCGATATCGTCCACCAGCGCCACGTTCAGATCCAACGACAGCCATTCGTCGTCATAATCTTCTGCCGCCACCGCCACCACCGTTGCCGGGCCGTCTTGCAACAGCGACATGGCATTCTCCGCCGCGTGCAGGATAACCCCCACCGCCGCCATTCTGGCACTCAGCGCCGGAAGGAACTCTGCGGCGATGCTGCGGTTCACCAGCAGCGTTTCCAGCGAGTTACAGGCGCTTGGGCGCTGAATTTTGGCGTTCTCTATCACCGTCAGCGCCTTGTCGAAATCAACGCTGTCATCAACGTAGGTGTGGCAAACGCCGATACCGCCAGTGATCACCGGGATGGTCGACTGTTCGCGACACAGCTTGTGCAGCCCCGCGCCACCGCGAGGGATCAGCATATCGACGTAGCGATCCAGGCGCAGCAGTTCATTCACCAACGCGCGATCCGGGCTGTCGATAGCCTGTACCGCCGCCGCCGGTAGGCCGCACTGTTCCAGCGCCTGCTGGATCACTTTCACCGTCGCCTGATTGGTATGGTGGGTTTCTTTACCGCCACGCAGGATCACCGCGTTGCCGGTTTTCAGGCACAGGCTGGCAACGTCGATGGTGACGTTTGGCCGTGCTTCATAAATCACGCCAATCACGCCCAACGGCACGCGACGGCGTTCCAGTTTCAGCCCGCTGTCCAGCAGGCTACCGTCCAACACGTGGCCGACCGGGTCGTTTAAACGACACACCTGGCGCACATCGTTGGCGATCGCCGCCAGTCGCGCCGGGGTCAGTAGCAGGCGATCGAGCAGCGCTTCGCTCATCCCGCTGGCGCGTGCCTGCGCCATATCCTGCTCATTAGCCTGCAAAATTACTTCGCTTTCGGCTTCCAACCGGTCGGCGATGACCGACAACACCTGGTTTTTCTTCGCCGTGCTCAGCACCGCCAGTTGCCAGGAAGCCTGTTTGGCGGCTTTCCCCATTTGCTCTAGCATGCTCACTCCTTAACTGACTATCATATCGTCGCGGTGCACTGCCACCGGGCCGTATTCATAACCGAGAATTTCGCTGATTTCCTGCGAGTGATGACCGGCAATCATGCGCATCGCGTCGCTGTTATAGCGGCTGACGCCGTGGGCCAAATCGCGCCCCGCCAGGTTACGGATGCGGATCACTTCACCGCGGGAGAAATCGCCTTTCACTTCGCGAATGCCCTTCGGCAGCAGCGAACTGCCGCGCGCCATAATCGCATCGACCGCGCCGTCGTCGACGGTGATCTCACCGGCCGGCGGTGCGCCAAAGATTCAGCGTTTGCGGTTTTCCAACGGGGTTTCCAGCGCGTGGAAACGCGTGCCCACCGGTTTACCTTCAATAACGTCTGCCACCACGCCCGGCTTGCTGCCAGCGGCAATGATCACGTCGATGCCGGCGCGACAAGCCACGTCGGCAGCTTGCAGCTTGGTACCCATGCCGCCGGTGCCCAGGCCGGAAACGCTGTCGCCGGCAATGGCACGCAGCGCATCGTCGATGCCGTGCACTTCACGGATCAGTTCCGCCTGCGGGTTATTACGTGGATCGGCGGTGTACAAGCCTTGCTGATCGGTCAGCAACAGCAATTTGTCGGCCCCGGCCAGGATCGCCGCCAGCGCAGACAGGTTGTCGTTGTCGCCCACCTTGATTTCTGCAGTCGCTACCGCGTCGTTCTCATTGATTACCGGCACGATACGGTTG
>JADMIO010991104.1_pt1 | contig 11815 bp, 13 predicted proteins | sample 8958161 | NCBI WGS metagenome assembly JADMIO01 (sample SAMN16585339, study PRJNA669376) | soil metagenome | isolation source: Crop rotation soil | place: USA: Cullars Rotation, Alabama | collected 2011
CCAGCGCGAGCAGCGTGACCACCGCCGCCGCCGCCTGGAACACCACCAGCGACACGCCGACGACGGCGTCGGGCGACGGCGGCGGACCGGGCTTGAACGGCGCCTCCACCGCGTCGAGCAGCGACGCAAGCCCCTGCGACAGCGCCTCGGGCTGGAGCGAGCTCGTCCAGCTCCGCACCTGCTGCAGGAAGGTCGGCAGCCCGGCGAGCGCCTTGGTGAGCTGCACGAGGGCAGCTGGCACGACGAAGATCGAGATCGCCACCACAAGCGCAAGGAAGGCGACGTAGACGACGAGGATCGCGAGCCCGCGCCCGATCGGGATGTGCCCGCGGATCCAGCCGACGAGCGGCTCGAGGGCTGCCCCGAGCAGCACCGCGATGAACACGAGCAGGATCACGTCGCGTGTGCTCACCGTGAGCGCGGTGAGCAGCAGCACCAGCAGGACGCCGATCGCCAGCCCGACACCACGGGCGACCCAGCTCACTGCTTCCGCGCGCATCCGACCCTCCCCTCGGGACCGGCGCGCATGCGCACGCCGCGACCCGGCGTGATAATCCGTTCGAGCTACATCCCGGCGCGGAGCGAGCGGGGCGCAACGCCTTGCAGTTGCGTCGCGGTTCAGTGGGCCCGCTGGCCGCCCCGGTGCACCTCGACCAGCCGACGGGCGAGGAAGCTCCGCTCGACCTCGTTCGAGGTCAGCTCCAGGGCACGCTCATATGCCGCCGCGGCGTCGGTGAACCGAGCGAGCCGGCGGAGGAGATCTGCGCGCGCGGCATGGAAGTACGGGTATGCCTCGAGCCGGTCGTCGCCCGCGAGCACCTCGAGCAACGCCAGGCCCGCCGCCGGCCCATCAGCCATCGCGACTGCCACGGCGCGGTTGAGCTCCACGACCGGCGACGGATCGAGCTCGACCAGGCGCCCGTAGAGCAACGCGATCTGCGCCCAGTCCGTGTCGGCCGCACGCGGCGCGCCGTCGTGCAGCGCCGCGATCGCGGCCTGGAGCTGGTACGGCCCGGCGCGTCCGAGCCGGATCGCGGCGTCGAGGACGGCCCGGCCTTCGTCGATCTCGGCGCGGTCCCAGCGCGATCGGTCCTGGTCCTCCAGCAGCACGAGGTCGCCGGCGACGGAGGTCCGGGCGTCCCGACGGGCATCCTGCAGGAGCAGCAGCGCGAGGAGACCTCGGGCCTCGGGCTCGTCGGGCATCAGCCCGGCGAGCACCCGGGCCAGGCGGATCGCCTCGGTCGTGAGCTCCCGACGGACCAGCGCTTCCCCGGACGTCGCGGCGTAGCCCTCGTTGAAGATCAGGTACAGGACCCGCAGCACCGCATCGAGGCGCTCCGGGAGCAGGTCCGGTGGCGGAACGCGGTACGGGATCCCGGCGTCACGGATCTTCTTCTTCGCTCGGACGAGCCGCTGCTGCAGCGTGGTCTCGGGGATCAGGAAGGCGCGCGAGATCTCATCCGTCTGGAGGCCGCCGAGCGTGCGCAGGGTCAGCGCGATCCGCGCCTCGGGCGCAAGCGCTGGGTGACAGCACGTGAAGATGAGCCGAAGCCGGTCATCGATCGCGTCCGTGTCGGCCACCTCCTCTCCGTCGCCCGCCGCCAGCTCCTCGTCGATGAGCGCCTGCCGGCCGAGCGCCTCCGTCTTCTCGGCGAGGCGCTTCGATCGCCGAACGCGGTCGATCGCCGCATTCCTCGCCGTCGTGGTGATCCACCCGCCCGGGTTGGCGGGCACACCGGCGATGGGCCAGGCTTCGAGCGCTTTCGCGAACGCGTCCTGGACCGCCTCCTCCGCGGCGTCGAAATCGCGCAGGACACGGATCAGGGTCGCGATGACGCGACCGGATTCCTCGCGGAAGACCCGGTCGACGGCCTCGCGTGCGGCGTCGCTCGAAGCGGGCTGGCTCGTCAGCGGCGTCAGCCGGGCGTCTGTCCCGCGGCGAAGTCGACGATCGGCCGCACCTCGACGGAGCCCCACTTCGCGCCCGGGCACGCCGCGGCCATCTCCAGCGCCTCGTCGAGATCCTTCGCCTCGACCTGGTAGTAGCCGCCGAGCGCTTCCTTGGTCTCCGCGAAGGGGCCGTCGGTCATCACGGTCCTGCCGTCGCGAATGCGGACCGTCGTCGCGCTGCTGGTCGGCCACAGCGCATCGCCGGCGACGAACGCGCCGCGATCTCGAAGCATCTTCGTGTAGGCGTCGTATTCGACCATCACGCCGCCGACGCGCTCGGGATCGGGCGGACCGGAGCCCTCTTCGCTGTAGATCAGGATCAGGTACTGCATCGCGTTGACCTCGTTGCCGCGGCATCGATTCGGCCGCCTCGTGAGGACGACGAATGGCGACCGATGCAATCGACATCGATCGGTCTCCGGGCGGGCCACGGTAGCATCGCGCCATGCCGAAGGAACAGGAAATCCTCCGGATCGGGGATCGCGAGGTCACGATCACCAATCCGAACAAGGTCTTCTTCGAGCAGACCGGCGCGACGAAGCTCGACCTCGTGCGCTACTACCTCGCGGTCGCTCCCGGTGCGCTTGCGGGCGCGGGCGGCCGCCCGATGGCCCTGAAGCGATTCGTGAACGGCGCCGCAGGCGAGGCGTTCTTCCAGAAGCGGGCGCCGGACAACCGGCCCGATTGGCTCCGGACCGTGACGTTGTCCTTCCCGTCCGGCCGGACCGCGGACGAGATCGTCGTCGATGACGCGGCGGGGCTGGCATGGATCGTGAATCTCGGCTGCATCGACCTGAACCCGCACCCGGTTCGGGCGGACGACCTGGACCACCCCGACGAGCTGCGGGTCGATCTCGACCCGGTCCCCGGCGTGGGCTGGGCGCAGATCCGCGATGTGGCGATGGTGGCGAAGGAATCGCTCGAGGCGCTGGGGCTCACCGGCTTCCCGAAGACGTCCGGATCACGGGGCATCCACATCAACGTCCGCATCGAGCGGAAGTGGACCTACCCCGAGGTCCGGCGGGCGGCGCTGGCGATCGCCCGCGACGTGGAGCGGCGGGCGCCGGCGATCGCCACGAGCAAGTGGTGGAAGGAGGAACGCCACGGCGTCTTCCTCGACTACAACCAGAACGCGAAGGACCGAACCGTCGCATCCGCGTACTCCGTGCGGCCGCTGCCGGATGCGCGCGTTTCCACGCCACTGTCCTGGGAGGAGCTGCCGAACGCCGAGGCCGAGGCGTTCACCATCGAAACGGTGCCGGCGCGCTTTGCGTCGATCGGCGATCCGGGCGCCGGGATCGACCAGGCCGTGGGGTCGCTCGAAGCCGCGCTGGAGCTGTCGCGGCGCGACGAGGCCGAGGGCCAGGGCGACGCGCCCTGGCCGCCGAACTATCGGAAGCAGGAGGGCGAGCCGCCGCGCGTCCAGCCTTCGAAGCAGCGCCGCGCGACCGCGGACTACTCGACGCCCGAGGCGGAAGCGGAGCGCGAGAAGAACCGGGCCGCGATGGAGCGCCGGTTCAACGCGGAGCTGGAGCGCCGCGCCGCGGCGAAGGCCGCCGGCGAGGAGCCGCCCGCGACGCGCCCGACGCCGACCGGCCGCCGCAAGTCGAACGTGCCCGTCATCGAGATCTCCCGCGCGAAGACGAGGGCCGAGGCCCTCGAGGGGCTCGAGCGTTGGAAGGTCCGCCACCCGCAGGCCGCGGCGGCGCTCGACGTCGCGGACGTGCTCGTCGACGGGATGCGCGGCCGCTCATCGCTCTGGTACCGGGTCCGCGTGAATCTCATCCACGTGCCGGAAGCCGATCGGCCGCCTCAGGAGCCACTCGATCCCGACTATGACCCGTGGGCCGAATACGAGTGGCCGGACCGCGCCGGCCAGCTCGAACGCGCCCCGAAGCGGAAAAAGGGTGCCGACGCCTCAGGCGACTGAGGGCTTGTTCTTCCAGAAGAACGCGAGCACGACGAACGCGTACGCGTGGACCGCAAGCAGGATGTAGGCGAGCATCGGGTTGGCATCCGCGACGCGGCCGCTCCCCGCGATCGCCGGCAGCCAGAACAGCGTCCCGACGATGCCGATGATGATCCCGATGACCCGGCCCCAGCCGGCCGACCGGAGCGCCCCGACGCCGCCGATCACGTAGAAGGCGCTGAAGACCAGCAGCAGGATGCCGACGAAGCTGAACACGCTGTTGATGAAGCCGCCGGGATCCTGGACGTCCTGCATCCCCGGCAGGTTCGAGAAGTCGAACTGGTCGATGATGCCGCGCCCGATCGTGAGGATCGCCAGCGCGACGATCCCGCCGAGGACGCCGAGCACGATCAGGGCGACCCCGGCGGCCGCGGCAAGCGTCGTGCGGCGCCCCGGGACGACGACCGGAGCCGGTGGCGGGGCCCACTGCACCACTGGCTCAGCGGCCGGCGCCGCGGGGGCCGAGGTCGGCGCGGCGGGAGTCATGGGAGCCTGCTCGTCAGTCATCTGGAGTCCCTCCGGTTCCACATGCGATGCGGGTGCGCGCACAGCGTAGTGCTGCCGAGGGTCACGCTGCGGGCAGCTTCGCGAAGTCTCCGTCCGGGCGTGGACACGGGAGCGCCGGTTCGTCGCCCCGTGCAGCCCGCTCCGCCGCCTTGGCCTCCAGCAGGGCGCGGAGGGCTGCGCGATCGGCCGCGAACATGCCCTCGAACATCGGCTGCATCTGCGTCAGGATCGCCCGCTCGCGCTCCGTCTCCGGCGGGGCGAAGCGCATGTGGACGATCGTGCCGTCCGGCGTCGGCTCGAGCTCCATCGTGTTGTTGAAGCTCACGGGCCCGGCGGGCGTCTGCATCGTCGAGCGCTGGGTCACGTAGTCGAACGGTCGCCAGTCGAGGATCTGCTCGAGGATCTCGTCCTGGCCGTGCATGCAGTGATTCGTGGCGCCGACCTCACGCCGTGCGCCGTCCGTCGTCACGCCGGTCACGCCCTGCGACCAGCCCATGCGGCCGCCCGGCGTCGTGATCGCCTCCCACACGAGCTGCGGCGGCGCGTTGGTCGGGAAGTCCGCGGTCAGGCCCGCCTCCTCGGCGGTGACGCGGACCCGGGCGCGGGAGTCCTCCTCCTGCCAGCGGCGCTCGAGGTCGTGCACCCAGCCCGGGATCTCGCCGACGACCTCGTAGCTCTCGGCGTGGGCGGTCATGCCCAGCGCCGGCGCGTCGATCCCGAAGGCGGTGGTGCACGCGTCGGTCAGGAGCGCGTAGGCCTCCGCGCCCGCAGACGCCACGACCGTGTTCTTGAGCAGGCGGTGGACGACGATCACGTCCCGACCGATGAGCTCCTCGAGCCCGGCCATCGACTGCCGGACCACGAGCCCCGTGTGGGCCACGAACTTCAGGTTGAGGTCCGGGATCCGGATGCACGCATCGCATTCGCAGCTCGTCGCCTGCCGGACGTCGCGGCGTCGACGCCGGAACCCGAAGTAGCAGCGTTCGATCACGTCGAGCAGCAGGCTTCCATCGAGGTCGGCCTCGGGCGTCTCCATGAAGGCGGCGTCGCCTTCGAGCTTCGCGAGGCGGAACGTGGGGCGGAGCGTCGTCACGACCGTGTTGATCAGGTCGGCGAGGATGTCCTGGGCGTGGTCGAGCTCCACCCCGGCGAGGTAGTTCGTGTAGCCGGAGATGTCCGCGATCAGGAGGCAGGCGCGCTCGGGAGGCTTCACGTCAGGCAACGATCATACGAAGCCCGTCACTCCGCGGATGAATCCCGCGGAAGGAATCCGCCGCGCCTGGATGTCCGGGCGCGCTCAGTCGCCCGAGCCGCCGCCGAAGATCCGGTTGAGCTCGTAGGCAGGCGTGACCTCGAGCTGGTCGTATCGGCAATCCTTCGGCTGCTTGTCCGGTCGCCAGCGCAGGAATGTCGTCGCGTGGCGAAAGCGATCTCCCTGGAGGTGGTCGTACGCCACCTCGACGACCTGTTCGACGCGGACCGGCTCCCACGACAGGTCCTTCCCGCGGTTCCAGCGGGACGTCGCGCCCGGGAGGCGCTGGCCTGAGGCATCGGCGGCGCCCTGGTCCGCCCACTCCGCCCATTCCTTCCACGGGTGGTCCTCGAGCGCATTGGCCCGCAGTGGCTCCAGCTCCGCGAGCAGGGACGCGCGGCGATCCCACGAGAACGACGCGGTGACGCCCACGCTGTGCAGCTTCCCGGCGTCGTCGAACAGGCCCAGCAGCAGCGAGCCGACATGGGTGCCGGGGCCGTTCTTGTGCCAGCGGAACCCGGCGACCGCGCACTCTGCGGTGCGCTGATGCTTCACCTTGATCATCGCCCGCTTGCCCGGCTGGTACGCACCGTCGAGCCGCTTCGCGACCACCCCGTCGAGGCCCGCCCCCTCGAACCGGTCGAACCAGTCCGCGGCGAGCGCGCGGTCCCGCGTCGCCGGCGTGAGATGGACCGGCGGCGTTGCGATGGGACGCAGCGCCGCTTCCAGACGCGCGCGGCGCTCGCCCTGCGGCACTGCACGCAGATCCTCGTCGCCGAGCGCCAGCAGGTCCCACGCGACATATGACGCGGGCGACTGCTCTGCCAGCATCTTCACCCGCGACTCCGCGGGATGGATGCGCAGGAGGAGCGCCTCGAAATCCAGCCCGCTGCCGCCCGCGATCACGACCTCGCCGTCCAGCACGCAGCGCTCCGGGATGGAGGCGAGCAGAGGCGCATGGAGCTCCGGGAAGTAGCGATCGAGCGGCTTGAGGTCGCGCGACTGGATCAGGATCTCCTCGCCGTCGCGGAAGACGAGCGCCCGGAACCCGTCCCACTTGGGCTCGTAGAGCCAGCCATCGCCCTCGGGCAGGGCATCCGCCGCCTTCGCCAGCATGGGCTCGATCGGTGGCTCGAACGGCAGCTGCATGGCGCCACGGTATCCGACCCCGCCGGACGGGCGCTCGAACGGCAACGGCGAGGGGAAGTCGCCGAACAGCAATGCGCGTTTGATCCCGGTCGGAGCATCGTGGTCGCATGGAACGCCAGCACATCGGGCGCGCCCTGGCCGATCGGCTGCACCGGCGTCACCCGGGTTCGGACGCGGTGAGGGAACCCGAGCACGCGCTCAGGACCCACGCGCTCAGGACCATTGCACCCGTCACCCGCGCGGCCCGCCTTCGCCGCTTCCTGGGCGCCGCGCGAGTGACGCCGTACCAGCTGCGGCGCGGCTGGCTCTGGTAGCAGGAGGCACGTCAATGCCCGCGAAGACCGAAAGGCAGCGCCGGTTCATGGGCGCCGAGCTCGAGCGGAAGCGCGAGGGCAAGAAGACGCAGACCGGGATGAGCGAAGCCGAGCTCGAGAGGATGGCATCGAAGCCGGGCTCGAAGAAGTCGAAGGACTAGTTCCCGGGCAGCAGCTGCCCTATCGCGGCAGCGCTCCACCGATCGCATCGGCCAGCCGCAGCAGCAGCGGCACGATCACCAGCGCCGGCAGGAAGTTCGCGACGCGCACGGCCTTGAGGTCCAGCAGCCGGAGTGCCGTCCCGATCAGCATGAGCCCACCGGTCGACGTCACCGCCACGATCGTGCGGGCATCGAGCACGTCCTTCAGCAGGAACGCACCCGCCGCGATCAGGCCCTGGACGACCAGGACCGTGATTGCCGACAGGTAGACGCCCGGTCCCAGCGCCGCGGCGAACGCAATGCTCGCGACCCCATCGAGCATCGACTTCGTCGCAAGCAGGGTGACGTCCCCTCGAAGCCCGTTGTCGATGGAGCCCAGGATCGTCAGTGGGCCGACACAGAACACGAGGCTCGCGGTGACGAACGCCTCGGCGACCCGGGAGGGCTGGTCCTCGCGCGCGAGGCGCCGCTGGAACCAGCCGCCGAGCGCCTCGAGCCGGGCTTGGATCCCGAGCCACTCGCCCATGGTCACGCCGAGCAGGAGGCCGCCGAGTACCGCGAGCGCGTCGCCCGAATGCGCATCGGGGTCGTTGAACACGCCCTGCGCGAGCGTGATCGACAGCACGGCGACGAAGAAGCCGAGCCCGGTGGTGAGGCTTTCGCGCACATTCGGGCCGACGCGCCGTGCCGCGAGGAGGCCGAGCGTCGTGCCCAGGACGACCGTTGCGACGTTGAGGAGCGTGCCGCTGAGGAACACGCCGGCATGGTAGGTGCCGGTGATGGTCGCTCGGCGCGCTAGACGACCTTGTCCTCGGGCAGGTCCTCGACGAACTCGCGGCCCAGGCGGGCGGCGTCGTACGCCTTGCCCAGCTCGTGGTGGTACGGGACGCCGCTGAACTCGTGGTGTGACCGCGTCGGGATGTCGGCACCGTCGGCGAACTCGCGGCGCTGGAGCTCGATGTAGCCCTGCTCCTCGCGCTCGGCCATCGCACCGAGCAGGGTCGACAGCCCGTGGCCGGCGGCGTGCTGGCCGCCGAGGGTGATGAAGATGAACGCGAACCCGAGCTCGCCGAGCTGCGCGAAGGTGAGCGGGTCGGGATCCATGTACCACTTGAACGACGACGACCAGTTGAACGCGAACCGCGCGTCGGGGAAGCGCCTGTGGACCTCGGCAGCGAACGTCTCCACGGGCTGGCGATCCGACGTCGGGAACTCGCACCACACGAGGTCCGGGATGCCCGTGTCGAGGTAGCGGCACGCCCGCTCGATCGCGAGGTCCAGGCCCCGTGCCGGCTCGGGCGCGTCGATGGCCGAGAGCCCGTCCGTGCGGGCGATGACCGTGAAGTCCGCGACGCCGAGGTCGTCCGCGACGGCACGCATCATGCGGAGCTTGCCGATCATCTCCTGGGCCGGCACGAGCGCCTTGCCGCCGATGTGGCCGCAGCGCTTCGGCAGCACCTGGTCCTCGAGGTGGGCCGCGGCCACGCCGGCGTTCAGGAGCAGCTCCGTCTGGCGCTGGACGTTGAAGATGTTGCCGTAGCCCGCGTCCATGTCGACGACCACCGGCGGGATGTCGAGCAGCCGCGGCGGGATGCCCTTCTCCGCATCCCCAACGGCTTGCGTGAGCTGGAACTTGCGCAGGGCGCTGACCGTTCGACGCGCGCCGTCCGCGATCTCCGGGCCGCTGTACAGGTCCATGTCCGTGGTCCCGAGGTGGCCGATCGCGAACGAATAGCCGCTGAAGTAGACGGCCTTGAACCCGTGATACATCACGAGCTGCGCACCCATCGGGTCGTAGATCCCGGGCCCGAACAGGTACGGCTCGGTGCGCAGGAGCTCGCGGAATCGCGTGGCCGGGTGGGTCCAGCGGCTGGCCGGCACCTGGAAGCCGGCGGGCAGCAGCGGTGTCGACGCGAGCTCGCGCCCCGTGTGGCTGTACTGCGCGGAGCGGGCGCGGTCCGTCGCGGGTTCGCGGATGGCAGTCACGGTCGATGCACCGGCGAGCTACTCGTGCTCGTGATCGGCGGTGCAGTCCTCGTCATCGAGGCAATGACACGGTACCGGCTGGTACGCAGCAGGCGGCTGCGGGCCCGTCGCCTCGGCGACGCCGACGATGATGTTCGCGACCTGGGTGGGAGCGGCGGCCGCTTCGCCCTCGCCGGGCTGGAGCGGCGTGACCTCGATCGTGATCCGGGTTGGGGTGGTGATGACCATGGCCCGACCCTCCGAGCGCGCTCGACGAACGGGCGGCGGGATCGCCGCACGTGGCGCCGAGGTCAAGGAAGGTACCCACGCGCCCTCGCACCCCGATCGCGGCGCGCGCGCGGACCCGTGCCAAGAACCTCTCACTACCATGCGCCACGTGGCCGACCAGCAGGCGAACGACGACGACGGAGACGCGGGCGAACAGCCGTACGACCGCCTGGCGGAGGGCTATGCGCGCCACTGGGGCCCGGTCATCCGGCCGGCCGCCGAGCGCGTGCTCGACCACATCGCGCCGCACCTGGCCGACGCGGAACGGGCGTCCCGCGATCACCACGTTGACCTCCTCGACGTGGGCACCGGGACGGGCGCCCTCGCAATCGATGCCCTGCGGCGCTGGCCGGACCTCCACGTGACCGGCGTGGACCCCTCCACCGGCATGCTGGAGGTCGCGCGCCGACTTGCCGACGAGGAGCTCGGAACGAAGATCGCGGAGAACTACGACACCGCGCAGGGTTGGGCAGATGAGCTCGACTTCGACGACGGCGCGTTCCACCTCGCCGTGTCCTCGTTCGTGCTGCAGCTCGTCCCGAGCCGGCAGGCGGCACTGGAGGAGATCCGACGCGTCCTTCGGCCTGGCGGAACGCTCGCGTGGGTCGCGTGGCAGCGGTCGAGCGCGCCGTACGCGCCGGACAGGATCGTCAATGACGTGCTGGATCGCTTCGGCTTCGATCCGCCGGAGCCCGAAGGCCGCAATGGCGACATCGCCTCACCGAGGGCCGCCGCCGCGGGCATGCGCAGAGCGGGCTTCCGCGACGTGACGGCGTGGAGCGACGAGGTCTCGCACCCATGGACGGCGCGCGACTATCTCGCGTTCTTCACCCAGTTCGACGAGGAGAGCCTGTTCTCGGAGCTGGACGCAGCCGAGCGCGCGGACATCGAGGCCCAGATGCTCGACGGCCTCGAGCGGCTGACCGCCGACGAGCTGACGCTCCGCCTGCCGATCGTGTACGCGATGGGCCGCGCTGCCGGCTGAGCCGGCAGCACGCGGAGGTCAGCCCTCCGAGGCCTCGGCGTCGCCGCCGGACTCGCCACCCTCGCCGGACTCCGTCTCGCCGGCGCCCTCCTCGGCCTCGCCCTCGGCGGCCTCGGCGGTCGGGGCGACCTCCTCCTCGACACGCGGCGGCAGGACCTTGGCAACGACCTCGTCGCCGTCGGTCAGCAGCGTCGCGTCCGTCGGGATGTCCAGGTCGCGGACATGGATCGCGTCATCGAAGGTCGCCAGCGCCGCGATCGAGTAATGGATCGACTGCGGGAGGTGATCCGGCAGGGCGCGGACGCGGACGTGCTCGATGGCGCGCATGAGCGTGCCGCCGGCGTTCTCGATCGCCTCCGACTCGCCCTCGGCCACGAGCGGGACGTCGACCGTCAGCTCTTCCGTCATGCGCACGACGTAGAGGTCGGCATGGAGCGGCTGGCGGGTCACGCGGTGGAGCTGGACGTCGTGGACAAGGATCGGCGTCGACTTGCCGCCGTCGACGGAAAGGTCGATCAGCGTGTTCGCGCCCGCGTGCCGGCGGAGCTGCTCGAACTCGTGCGCGTCGATCGTGACGTTGTCGGACGAGAGGCCGCGGCCGTACACGACGGCGGGCAGCTTGCCGTCCTTGCGCAGGTACGAAACCTTCTTGCCGGTGACGGCGCGGCTGGTGGCCGCGAGCTTGGGTCGGGCGGGAGCGGCGGACATGCGGAACAGGGCCTCCGGATGGGCGTTGGGCGCGTACGGTACCACGAGAGGGCACTCGGGCTGTGCCGCCATACCATGCTCGCGTTATGGCCGCGACAATCCTGGTCGTTGAAGACGAGCACGCGGTAGCGCGCGGCCTGCAGTACGCGCTGCAGCAGGAGGGCTACGAGGTCGCGCTCGCCCGATCGGGCGAGGAAGGCCTCGAGGTCGCGACCCGGGAAGCGCCGGATCTGATCCTGCTCGACGTCCGCCTCCCGGGCATGGACGGGTTCGAGGTCCTCCGGCGCCTTCGCGCCGCGGGCATGAAGTCACCGGTGCTGATGCTCACCGCCCGCGACGAGGAGGTCGACAAGGTCATCGGCCTCGAGCTGGGCGCGGACGACTACCTCACGAAGCCATACGGGCTGCGGGAGCTGCTCAGCCGGATCAAGGCGATGCTCCGGCGGGCGTACGGCGACCTCGCCGATGCCGTGGGCGGCCGCGTGATCCGCCATCGGGACCTCCTCATCGACCTCGACCGGCCTTTCCAGCACATTGGGATCCTAAGCTTAGAATTCCACGTGGACA
>JADMIO011435074.1_pt1 | contig 11814 bp, 11 predicted proteins | sample 8958161 | NCBI WGS metagenome assembly JADMIO01 (sample SAMN16585339, study PRJNA669376) | soil metagenome | isolation source: Crop rotation soil | place: USA: Cullars Rotation, Alabama | collected 2011
GGACTTGCCGCGCCGGCACGCGAGGTACGCCTGCTCGAGCACGTCGCCCTCGCCACTGGCGTCAGAACCACCAGCTCCGGCGCGGAAGACCAGACCGGCGGTTGCCCCGAGCGTCAGACGGACGGAACCGAGCACGATCGGCTGGCGGACGATGTCGAGCAGGGCCTCCGTGGCATCGACCGCGGTCCGCTCGTCGATGTCGGTCAGCAACGCGAGGTAGGAGTCGCCCTCGGTGGCCGTGACGACGCCGTTCCACGGGAGGTGCTCGGCGAGGCGCGGACCGAGCAGCCCCAACACTCGGTCACCAACCGCTTGACCCCACCGCATGTTGACGTGGTGGAAGCGATCGAGGTCGAGATGGACGACCGCGATTCCCCAGTCCTCCTCGCGAGCCCGATCCAGTGTCCGCAGGAACTCGGGCCGATCGACGAATCTGTCCGCTCGGCGGTCGTCGGATGGGGGTCGGGCGCGGAACACGGTGGACATGACGATCGACTAGATCGGCAGGTTCGCCCTTCCGGGTGAGGCCTTCTTCGTGGTCTTCTTCGCAGCCTTCGTGGTCGACTTCGCCACCGGCTTGGCGGCGCGCTTCGCCGCCTTCTTCGGCGCCGCGCTCGCGGGCTTCTTCGGCGCGCGCGTCGTTGCCTTCTTCGGCGCGCGCGTCGCGGTCTTCGCGGGACTCGCGGCGGCGGGCTTGACCGCCGCCGTCGGAGCCGCGTCGACGCCGACGGCCACGGCGAGCTCGTCGATCGCGTCGAAGATGTCGTCGAGGAGGTCCCAGAGGTCGGGCACGAGCTCGCGACAGCTGACGAGCCCGAAGTCGAGCGAGTCGAGGTAGCTCTGCACGGTGACGTTGAGGCCCTGCCCGTCGACGACGGTCGAGACCGGGTAGTAGTGCTGCAACTTCGCGCCGGCCGCGTAGAGCGGTTCACGCGGTCCCGGCACGTTCGAGATGACGAGGTTCACGGGCGTGCCGAACCGGCCGCTCAGCCGCGTCGCAGTGCGCATCGCCTGCGCGAACACGGCCGGCGGAGCGAACTGGGTGAAGTCGGTGAGCGAGTCCGCCGGCACGGCGTCGAACAACTGCTTCGCCTGCGACATCGCGTCGTGGACGAGGTTCACGCGCGCGATGGGATCGACCTCGTTCGTCGGGAGGGACGCGAAGATCGCCGAGACGCGGTTCGACCACTTCTCGGTCTCCCTGCCGTTGCGGATCGAGACGGGGATCATCGAGACCAGCGGCGCGTCGGGGAGGGCCTCGTGACGCTCGAGATAGGTACGCAGGCCGCCAGCAACCACGGCCATCACGACGTCGTTGAGCGTGGCCCCGGATGCGTTCTTGATCGCCTTGAGCCGGTCGAGCGAGACGGATCCGTACGCGAACCTGCGATGGGCGGTGATCGTCGAGTTGAACGGCGTCCGCGGCGCAACCAGCGTCGGTCCTGGCAACACGGCGCTCTCCTCGCGCGGGCGACCGCGGTTGAGCATCGCTCCGAGCGGTCCGCGGAGTCCTGCGAGCATCTGGTTGGCGCTGGCGATGAGTGCGGGATTGCGCGTCGCCTTACCCAGCTCGCGTGTCGTGCGTGCCGCGAGCAACAGGGCGCGGCCGGGTTTGCGCAACAACGTGCGCCCGGCCATCGCGATCATCTCCGAGTCGCCGGGCACCCGGTCCGGAGTCCACGGCCGATCCGGTGGTTCGACGGGGTCGCCGTCGGGTGACGAGTCGAGCATCATCGTCAGGAGTTCGGCACCAGAGGCGCCGTCGATGGTCGCGTGGTGGAACTTCGTCAGGATCGCGAACCGATCCCCTGCAAGTCCCTCGATCACGTAGGTCTCCCACAGCGGACGGGTGCGGTCGACCGGGCGGCCGATGATCCGGGCGACGATCTCAGCGAGTTGTCGATCGGATCCGGGCGGCGGCACTGCGTTCTGGCGGACGTGGAAGTCGAGGTCGAAGTCCGGGTCCTCGACCCAGAAGGCGTGGTCGAGTCCGAGCGGAACCTCGCGGAGCCGGCGGCGAAGCGGCTCGAGCAGGTGCAACCGACGTTCGATCTGTTCGCGCCACGCGGTGAACGGGTCGTAGTCCGGGTCGTCAGGCGGCCGTTCGTACACGGACACGCTCGAGACATGGCCGAACTGCGATGCGGTCTCCATGTAGAGGAACGATGCGTCGAGGCCTGTCAGCTGCTTCATCTGTGTTCTCCTGGCGTCCCGGTCGGAGACGCCACACTCCCACCGACCCCCGAGGCGCGCAAGGTCTTGTTCGATGGTCCGCTGAGCGGTGCCCGGAGCACGGAAGCGAGCGAAGTACCACCCAAATTGGGGGTCACCTGAAGCGGGTCACATGGTGCGGGTGTCGTGGCGCCGCGACGGGTCCTGCCCGACGAACCGCAACGAGCCGCCGACCTCGAACACGCCCTGGATGTCGACCACGACGTGGGTCGGTGCGGACACCCAGACACAGAACGACCCGTCCTCGGCCACGGGAACGACACCAAGGTTGGAGATCGTCCTGCCCGCCGACGTGTTCGCATTCGCGCGAAGGGGACGGTTCGTCTCGAGCACGTCGCACCGGTCGGCGACCGCGAAGAGATCGGCGCTGGACTCCGTCAGCGCGAGGTTGACGAGCGCGGCGCTCCCGCGTGCGCCGGTCACCCGCACCATCTGGCCGGCACCGACCTTGACTCCACACTGTTCGGCGCCACCGTGCACGGCACAGCCCCGCGTGTCGACCAGGCGCTTCGGGCCGACGAGGCTGAGCCCGAGGCCATCTCCCGGCACGAAGGCGCCCTGGACGTCGGTGACGAGGTGTGTCGCGACCATCGGCCAGAGGCACGTGCCATCCGTCCCCGCCACCGCGACGACGGCGAGGTTGGCGACCGTCATGTCCTTCGCGAAGTTGAGGTTCGCCGACGTCGGCGTGCCGCCGGAGAGGCGCACGCAACGATCGGCGGTCACGTAGCCGGCGCCGACGGGCCCGGTCACGGCCGTGTTCAGCAGCACCGCGGACGTGTTCGCGGGCACCGCGCCGATCGACGGCAGCGCCACCGGTTGCCCGCCGTCGACGCGTGGTTGACCACCGTCTCGCGTGTCGAGCACGCGCTGTTGCGGGATGGCCACGAAACCGGCAGCGCCGGGTTGCGTCGAGGGCACGAAGAAGCCCTGAACGTCGACGATGCTCTGCACCGGCGCCGACGCGAACAAGCAGAACCGGCCCTTCGCATCGAGCGGGACGACGGCGAGGTTGCTGACGGTGGTACCGACCGAGAAGTTGCCGTTCGCCCACTGACGTGCCGGGTTCGACACGGGTCCGCAGCTCTCGGCAGTGACGAATCCGGCCGCGGTCGCCTCCGTGAGGGCGATGTTGACGAGCGCCGCCGTCGCGCCAGCGGGTGCGCCGACGGTGATCGGCAGGCGCCAACCGGCGAGCGGCTGCCGGCTGTCGGAGCAGGCGGGCCGCTCCACCCCATCGTCGCCGACGGTGCGGACGCACAAGCGCGTCGCCGTGGACTTGAAACCGTTGAAATCGACGATCGCGCGTGCCTGTTCGACCGTGCCGCGGAACTCGAAGTGCATGGGGTCGCGCAGCACCGACGACTTCACTTCGGCCGGGCTCTTGCAGCCGCCCGACCAGCCGTAGCCGCCCCAGTAGAGGCCCCACCGCTGGGCGGCATCGACGACCCATTTGGGGATGTCGGTCTTCTGCGGCACCGCGCAGGCGCTCCCACCGTCGACTCCCCGGTACGTGACCTCGGGGTTCGCGGCCGAGTTCATGTCGAGCGCGAGTCCCCACGCGTGGTTCGACAGATCGCCCGGCGTGAGGTTCTGACAGCTCTTGCCCGAGTTCGACGTGCAGCGGAACACGTACGAGCCGATGTCCCTGATCGGATATCCACCGGCGACGAGGTCGGCGACGAAACCGGAGAAGAGCGCCTGAACCTCGACGTGCGTCTTCAGCCTGCCCTTGCCGACCGAGCCGATCGCCGCGGCGTTGTCGACCATGGTCTTCTCCCACTCGGCCAGCGCGCTCGATCCGTTGTAGCCCCAGCCCGACCAGGTGAAGCCGGGCGGCGGGAACGGTCCGGGTTCCGAGTTGGCGACGCCGAGCTTGCCGGCAGTGGTCGCATCGACGATGCCGGTCGCCGGGAGTGCGACCTTCTCTTGGTACTTCTTCACTGCCGTGACGGTCTTCGACCCGTACTCGCCGTCGACGACGACTTCGACGCCGTTGGCCTGCAGCGCCTGCTGCACCGCGAGGACGACGTGGCCACTCGCGCCGACCGTCAGGTCGCTCCAGGGAAGCGGGGCACCCGGCTGGGGCCACGGGAACGGTGGGTCGCCGAAGCCGCGCTGACCGGGCGTGGTCGACGACGAAACGAGGCAGCCGGTGATCTCGAGCTTGGCGATCTGGTCCTTCGTGCAGTTCGCCGGCATCGTCGGCAAGGTCCACGGCGAGTCGGCCGCCACCGCCGTGTCCACCAGCGCGGATTCGAGTGTCGTGCCGAGCACCGGCAGCGTCGCCGGGAGGACGTGGGCGATCAGCACCCCGAGGGTGCACACCACAGCCTTCCATCGACGCGCCATCACAGACCTCCGCTCGCCTACGGAGGATGTGATCGGCACGTCACAGCGCGACCTTTACCGCAACGGCCGCGCGTCAGGCGTTGCCGCGCAGCAGATCGACCCGCTTGAAGTACTTCCGTGCGAACGACAACAGCTCTGAATTGCTCGGGTGGTCGGACGACTCGGTGCCGACCACGCACTTCGCAACCTGCGGGTGCCGCTTCTCGATGTGCTTGCGGAAGGCGGTCTTCGCGGTTCCGGGCCCTGTGATCAGGATCTCGCGCGCAGAGCGGAGCTTGGCAACGACCTCGTCGTAGTACTTCGGGTCCTCCGGCGAATCACCGTTGAGCCCGTCGTCCGGATTGGCCTTGCGATGCAGCTTCTTCGGCATCCCCTCGTGGGGCACCGTGACGATGCGATGGTCGTCGGGAGTGAAGTCGATGACTCGCGCTTCCCGATGATCGATCCAGACGACGACGTGCGAATAGGACATACCCACTCACTTTCGTTGCGCTGGGAACTCGCTCGGATGCGGTTCCTGCAGCCCTCACCGTACCCAAGCCGTCGCACCCGCGTGAAAGGTCCTTGGTCCTCATCGTGAGCCAGACGCCTACAAATGGCGGCTGACAGAAACGATGCCGCGAGCATCGTGTGCAGAACCGTCTGTTTCAGGGCTTCTGGCTCACGATGCGGAGGAGAAACGTGAACGTGGTGTCGTCCGGTGTCGCGGGTGCTCCGCTCGGACCGATCACCCGTGACACGGTGAAGCCGGCGCGTTCGGCCATCTCCGCGAACCGTTCCTGCTCGACCCAGTGCACGATCCACGGTCGTTCGATCGACTGGATGCCGTCGCCGTCGTCGAGCTCGTAGCGCAACAGCGTCGTCTGACGGCGAGCGGTCTCGTCGCGCTCGGCAGCGAGGGTCGTGAAGCGCATGACGACTCCGTCCTCGACCGTCGTCTCACGCTGCACACCCACTGCATCCTCCTCGAGCGGAGTCGGGACGAACAGCGGGACCAGCGCCGAGCCACCCGGCTCGAGATGGGCCACGATCCGTTCGAGTGCGGCGTACATCGCGTCGTCGTTCGGGAGCAGGTTGAACGTGGCACCTGCGAGATAGATCGATCGGAACCGCCGTCCGAGCTCCATCGACTCGAACGTGGCCTCGTGCAGAACGACCTCGATGCCGCGCGTCGCGGCTCGGACGCGGCAGCCATCGAGCATGTCGGCGGACGCATCGAGCCCTTCCACGTCCAGACCGAGCGCTCGGAGATCGAGGAGCGGGTCGCCATCCCCACAACCGAGCTCGAGCGCAGGTTGTCCGGATCGAGCGATGAAGCGGGCGTAGGGCTCGGGGTCGGGTTGATGGCCGCGTAGATGGCGATAGATGCGGGCGACGATCCCCGTGTAGAAGTCAGCAGGCGAGCTGCCCTTCGCTGCAGTCGGATCAGTCGAGGACGCCCGGTTCTCGGCCATCCATGCGACCGCGAAGTCGACGATCTCACGCATCGAACTGAGCCGCGTCGTCCCACCGCCGACCGAGCCACACCGCTCACCGCCGGTCGCCGCGAACGCGTCGCCGATCGCGACGAAGTCGTCGGCGTCGAGGTCGAGATCGTCGTAGGTGACCCAGTGCCGCACGCCGTCGACGAGCATCGGCGCGCCGGTGCTCGACCAGGACTTGCTGGGCCAGTCGGCGCGATGCTCGGCGAGGTGCAGCGACGTGTTGCTGCCGTGGTCGGCGCCGAGCAACACGACCGTCGCATCGAGGTCGTACAAACGCGACAGCGGTGAGCCTTCACCGAATCCGGGCGTAAGTGGGTGGCCATCGATGATCTGATGGGCAGCGGGACCGTTCGCGGCGAACGACAGCGTGGGGTGCGAACTGCGGATCGTCGCCGGGTGCGTGCGGAAGCACTCGACCACCTGGCCCATGCCGCGCGTCGGGGTCATGTCTGGGTCGTAGGCCGACGTCTCCGCTCTGATGATGTCCACCCACTCGGCAGGCACAGGCGGGTTGGACCACCCGGCCGGATCCGAGAGCTGGGCGGACTGCGTGGGCATCACGACGGTGCCGCTCGGTCCCACGGCGGCGAGCAGTGCCTCGACCACGGCCTGCGGGCCGCCGGCGACCCATCCCAGCGACGACATCCTCGAGTGGACGATGAGGACGTCACCCTCGGAGACACCGAGGGCGCGCAGGTCGCTCAGCAACGAGCTCACCGTCACGGGACGCGCGGTTGTTGCGATGACGTCGGCTTCGGACACCGCCGGATGCTACGACCGGCGACGATCGGACTCAGCCTGCTTTGCCGAGTACCTCTGCGAAGAGATCGAGCGCCGCCGCGGCGAAGGCGACCATGTTCGTGCTGCGATCGTCGAGACCCGTCAGGATGTTCCGGGTCGCGTCGAGCGGACCTGCCACCGCGACCCAACTGTGACCTGCGGGATCGCCGTACGGGTTGGGCGGCCCGGCTGCGCCGGCCTCTCCGATCCCCCACGTGGTGCCGAGCTTCACCGAGACCGAACGGGCGAGGTATGCGGCAAACGTTTCCGTGGCGCCGCGCATGCCCGGTGGCGTCTCGATGGCGCCGGCCATCCATGCCTTGCTCGCGGCGATCGTGTAGATGACGGTGCCGCCGACGTAGTACGCGGACGCACCGGGTACCGAGAGCAGCGCGGCGGAGATCAGTCCTCCGGCGGATCCTTCTGCGACGGCGACGGTGTCACCGCGTTCGCGGAGCAGCGCGGCAAGGCTCGTTGCGCGGTCGGACAATTCGGGGACGAACATCGGTCCAGCTTGTCGGATCGGGATGTGCCGTCACCCAATCGGGCGGCGTCGCCCGATCGGGTGATTCACCCGGTCGCTCACATCAGAGGTACGACGCGCCGTTCGCCACCCAATAGGCGTTCGTCGCGTGCTGCACCTTCCAGAGCCAGATGAAGAAGCCGGCGATCGGGATCAGGACCCAGAACCCCGTGGTGCCCTGAACCGTTCGCGGGATGCCTGCTGCCTGCTGCCCGTTGCCGACCTCGGACGGCAGGAGGAACAGGTTCGGGATCGGGAACAGGATGGCGAACACGAGCGCCAGACCGCCGCCGATGCCCTCGCCACGATGCGCCTTCAACTCCGAGAACATGTAGTACTGCCAGAAGATCCCGTAGATGCCGAGCGTGACGATCGACAACAGGACGACGTTGAGCGGTGAGCGGATCTTCCCTATCGGGCGATCGGACATGGACACTCCTTCGGAGACGTAGGTGGTGTCGACCGGCGTGTCGGCGGACGCGACGGTAGCCACGTCCGCAGACCGGCTGCGGGATACCTACATTTGGGTAATGGCTGATCACGACGCATTGCTGACCCGATCGTTCGAGCTGGCCGTGGAGGCGCGCGCCAACGGCGACCACCCCTTCGGAGCGTTGCTCGCCGTGAACGGCGAGATCGTCGCCGAGGCCGTCAACCGGGTCAACACGGGACCGGACGTGACCGCGCACGCCGAGACAGAGCTCGTCCGCATCCTCGAACGCGATGGCAAGCTCGGACAGCTCCCGGACGGAATCGTGTACGCCTCGTGCGAGCCGTGCCCGATGTGCGTCGGAGCGATGTTCTGGGCCGGCGCGCGACGCGTCGTGTACGGGCTCTCGGCCGAGCGATTGATCGAGGTCGCCACAGCTCCGGGCGCCGTGCCGATCGGGTTCACGATCACGGCCGGCGACATCGGTCGGACCGCGAGCCCCCTGCTCGAGTTCGACGGGCCGCAGCGCGAGGACGAGGCCGCCGAGGCGCACGCTGGATTCTGGTACTAGCCCACGTCCGCGCCGACGCCGACGTCAGACGTCGGCGAGCTGAGTCAGCCGCATCGTCTCGACGCTGCGCTGGAGGATCTCCTCTGAACGCAGCTCACCCGCGACTTGGCCGCGCACCCAGCTGCACGCGATGCCGTCGGCGACGGCCACGTACATGTCGGTGGCGGTGATCAGCTCGCCACCGGAGCGGATCGGAGGGACCTCGTCACGGGCGACGAACAACCCGGCTCCGCGGAGGTACGACGACGAGGCGCGTGGCATCTGCGTGTGCCAGGACAGCCGCACCGGGACGGTCGTGCCGGGAACGAGGCCCGCCATCACCGCCCTCGAGACGCCCGGAACGGGCAGCCGCGGGAACCGGCGGTGCAGCGCGACGGGATCCTCGACGGTCCAGCCGAGGGTCGCGGCGTGTCGGGCGACGGCGTCGACACCAGAACTGTCGAACTTCCCCGCGAAGGACGGGTAGCCCGGCGGGTGGCTCGACGGATCGAACGGTCCGAGTCCGGCCATGAACGGGCCGGGCTGCCAATTGCCACGCGCGATCTCGACGACGGTTGCCGCGGCGTGACCTGCGACAGCGACGAGATGATCGAGCCGCTGGGGATCACCGACATACCCGTTGACCATCAACCCGACCGCGCCGTACGCCACGCGCAGCCGCACATACGGCGCCAGACCCGACAAGACCGGGCCGAGTTGCGTGTCGAGGTACTCGTGAATTGCCGGGTTCACGTCGAAGTCGCACAGCAGGCGGAGACCGTGTCCGTTCGGTCCGAGCTTCGGCTCGAACAGCGTGACGTATGCCGCGCTGGCGATGCTGAACCGCGGCAACGTCGCTGCTTCGGGCACCAGCAGCTTCACCGACGTGCTCGGCACCCACATCGCGTTCGGATCGGCGAATGGCTCGTTCGGATGGCTGTCGATGCCCAGCAACCCACGGACCCCGTTCCACGAGACGGACCGTCGGCCGTACCAGGAGCCGACAGCGGGATCGCCATCGCTACCGAGCGCGACCTCGAGCAACTCGTGTTGGAGCGTCCCGAATCGGCCCGGGACGAGCTCACCACGCATCGAGTTGAAGACGTAGTCCTTCCAGAGCGGATTCAAGCCGGCGAAGTGACCCGCGAGCTCCTGGTTGCGGTAGTCCCAGCCGCGCTCTGCCGCGTACGCCTCGAGGCCGACTGCGGGATGGCCGCGGCGCGCGTCCTCGACGTCCTCTCGTGCCGCGGCAGCATGATTGAAGCCCAACGCTCCCCCTCCTCGAGCCCGGCGATCAGGTCAGGGACGACCAGAACGCGACGAGTGCGTCCGCTGCAGGAACTGGGTTCTCGAGCATCCACCAGTGCGACTGGCCCTCGAGCGACGCGACGCTCGCTCCCAACCGTTCGGCAACCGCTGTGCCGAGGTCGGCCGAGACGTACGGATCGGCGGTCGCATTGAGGACCAATGCCGGCAGACGCGGCCCGGCAGCGAGCCGATCACCGAGGTCGCGGCCGAAGGGCGGCACCGCACCCCGATAGAGCGCAAGGATGCACTGACCCATCGTCACGTCGAGCGCGCTCGCCATCTCTCCGGCCGTGGCGTCGTCCATGCCGAGACCGACGAACATCGCGACCCGGTCGGCGAGCGGCATCGACACCATCGACTCGACGACCTGCTCACCAACCTCCGGCGTCTGCCACAGCTGCGCGGCGTCGTGCCAGACGTAGTCGGGATGGACCAAGCCGGCGACGTCGATCGCCCATGAACGAACCAGGTCCGGTCGCGCCGCGACGAGGCCGGCCACGTGCCCCGCGCCCCAGTCGTGACCGACGAGGTCGACCGAGCCGCCGAGCGATTCGACTTCACCGACGAGCCAGTCGACGTACTCGCCAGGGGTTCCGACCCAGCCATCAGGAACGGGCGCGCCGAACCCGGGAGGCGACAGCGTGACGATGTCGTCGACGCCTCGCTCGGCCAGGGCCTGGACGAGTTGCGTCCACACCGCCTTGGTCTCCGGATTGCCGTGTACCAGCACCTTCATCGCCCGCGCCCCCTCGTCCTCGGCTTCGTCATCCTCGGCTCGGCGTCCGCGGATCGCCCGCACCCTACGCGCTCGGGCAGGTCGTCGAGCGCTGGGAGCAGCGGGTCGGGGGCCGTCGTAAGGTGACGGCATGCCAATGGTTCGAGCAGATGTCGTCGACTCCGATCTCGCGGCCTACATCGCCGCGCACTCGTCATCCCCGGACGAGGTGCAACTGCGGTTGATGTCGGAGACCGCCGCCAAGACCGGCGGGGCGGCGCGAATGCAGATCGGTGGTGATCAAGGCCTCTTGTTCGAGATGTTCGTCAACGCAAGTGGCGCGCGGACCGCCATCGAGATCGGCACCTTCACCGGCTACTCCGCGCTCTCGATCGCTCGCGGTCTCGGGCCGGAAGGACGACTCATCTGCTGTGACGTGAGCGAGGAGTGGACGGCGATCGCTCGGGAGCACTGGGAGCTCGCAGGTGTCGCTGATCGAATCGACCTGCGGATCGCGCCGGCGCTCGAAACGCTCGCCTCGCTCGGCGACGACGTGCGCTTCGACTTCGCGTTCATCGACGCCGACAAGACGAACTACGCCAACTACTACGAGGCGCTGCTGCCGCGGATGAACCCGGCCAGCGTGATCCTCGTCGACAACACGTTGTGGTCGCGGCGCGTGCTCGACGAGAGCGTGACCGACGACGACACCGTCGCGCTGCGCGCTTTCAACCAGGCGGTCGCCGCTGACCCACGAGTGCGCTGCGTGATCCTGCCGCTCGGTGACGGGGTCACGATGATTCAACCCCTCGCCTGACCCACCCTCGGTCGCGAGGGCGGGCGTCAGGGGACGAAGTCGTCGTCGCCCCACGCGTCGCGGTCGAGCCCGGCCCGGTACGCAGTCGGCACCCGGAAGCGCGCGTTGATCGCCGCGATCTGCGCGGCGTTCAGGTCCGGCTCGTAAATCCCTGCCGTGACGATGCGCTCCTGCTTTCGGTAGAAGACGACGATTATCAGGCATCCGAGCCAGCCGAGGCAGAAGGCCAGCCAGAACCCGCGCCGCGCCTCCCCGCGCTTGCGCCCGAGCCAGCGCCCGATCAACCCAAAGATGTAGGCGTGGACGATGAAGCCAGCCGCATAGAGGGCGACGACGCACGCCACCAACAGGTTCTGTCCCCCAGCCGCGCTGCTGTCCACCCATGCACTCCATTCGTGAGGTTGACGCACCCGTCAGGTGCGCCGCTGCAGAAGGTCCGCCTCACTCGCAACCCGGTCAAGCAACTCGGGCATCCAATCCGTCCGGCTGCGTCGACCTCGGCATGTCGAGAACTGCGCACTGGCTCCGCTCCTAGGGTGGACCGCTAGTCGCGCGGCCATCGCAAAGGAGTCATTTCATGCCGAAGTACCTGTTGCTCAAGCACTACCGAGGTGGCCCGGATC
>JADMIO011482891.1_pt1 | contig 11812 bp, 4 predicted proteins | sample 8958161 | NCBI WGS metagenome assembly JADMIO01 (sample SAMN16585339, study PRJNA669376) | soil metagenome | isolation source: Crop rotation soil | place: USA: Cullars Rotation, Alabama | collected 2011
CTCATATGCCGTAGCCAGTGCATCATCAAGGAACTGGTAACTAAATTCCTGGTCACCCGCTACTGATTTCCATGATGACCGGAGGAAATCTATTTCATCTTTTAAATTGCCTCGTGCAAAGCGTATAGAAATCCTGGGACGTGGAGAAGAAGCAAACGTAACATCTGTCGATCTTGCAAATACACTATCAGGCTTAAGCGCCATCACAGCAGGTTTTATAGGAGTATGCAGATCATCAATATGAAAATCTTTTGCCACTCCAATAACCCTTTGTTCATATTTACCAGGCAAACGCTTACCTATCGGGTCTTTCCAGCCATATTCTTTTACTAATGCTTCATTAACGATAATGGCATTTGAATCAGAAGGATTGTCCTTTGAAAAGGCGCGTCCCGCCACCATTTGCAGGTTCATTGTTTTGAAGAACTCAACATCAACTGCATTAAATTTAAACTGCCTGAAAACATTCTTATCATCGAGGTAACCAAGATTCATCCATCCATATTCAGCCATGCTGTATAATGAAACGCTGACACTATTTACCTGGGGGTTTTTTTCAACAGTATTTTTAAATAATGCTGCAAGTTTATTTCCTTCAGCCCTGCTTTTATTGGTTGATACAACAATAATGTGCTCTTTATTATACCCGAGATCTTTACTTCGTAAATAATTCAGCTGACGGCTAACGGTGATTGTACCAATTATCATTATAATCGAGGCAACAAACTGACCGGCAATTAATGCTTTCCTGAAAAGACCCATACTGTTGCCCGTTTTTAACCTTCCTTTTAAAACCTGTATTGGTTTGAATCCTGATAATACAAAGGCAGGATATATACCGGCGATGAAGCCAATGATAAGCAGTAAAACAAAACAAAATAAAACTGTAAACGCGTCTACGGTTAAATTCAGATCGCGATTTGCAAGCTGGTTAAAAGGCTTTAAGCAGATCACTGAAAGCACAGCACCAATTATTAATGCCATTACAGCAAGCAATAAGGCTTCGCCCCAGAATTGACGGATGAGTTGTTGCCGCTCTGCTCCTAAAACTTTACGCACACCTACTTCCAGCGCTCTTGTTGTTGAACGGCCGATAGAAAGCGTAACAAAATTTATACACGCTATCAAAAGAATTAAAATACCGATAGTACCTAATATGTATGAATATTTAGGATCGCTTATCGGAAGGTTACCGGCGGGCAATGCACTATTCAGATGAATATCAGTAAGAGGTTGCAGCCTTACCAGATATTCACCTGGCTTATAATTTTTTGCAACCAACGGATCCATAATAGAAGGTATCTTGGAATTAGCAGTTGCTACGGGAGTACCTTTTTTAAGCAATACATAACTTTCAACAGAAACATTTGACCATGCTGAGGTCCGTGCCTTTTCACTCCATATGTGATGAGCATTTGAAAATGGTATCAGCATATCAAACCGGATACTGGACTCTAAAGGCGGGTTTTTTGCAACTCCTGTTACAGTGAACAAAACTGTATCAGTGCCAAGCCGCATCTCTACATTTTTTCCAAGAGGTGATTCTTTTCCAAAATATTTTTTTGAAGCGTCTGCAGAAAATACAACTGAGTTTGCGTTTTGAAATACTGACTTTTTATTTCCTTCTTCAAGATTAAAATCGAAAAGATCAAAAAAAGTGCTGTCAACCATGTTGACCGAAGCTGTAAAAGTGTTGTTATTATATTTTGTTAGTGGTAAAAGACCTGCTATCCTGCACGTAGATTCTGCTTCAGGTAAACCAGCCTGTAATACGGGGCCAAGCGGTATTGGTGTGACCGTATTGGTAAATACCTGTCCTTCGTAATGCTCCTCAAGCCATGCCCTGTATATGCGATCTGACTTTGAATGAAACCTGTCGAAGCTTAATTCACTCCTAACAAATAACATTATAAGGATACAGCATGCAATACTTACAGCAAGGCCTAATACATTAATGAATGTATATCCTTTGTGTTTGGTTAGGTAGCGAAATGCTACTTTGAAATAATTTTTTATCATACAATATTTTTATTCTGTTCTTAAATTTTTGACAGGGTTTGCCAGAGCGGCGCTAATTGCACGGTAGCCAATGCTTATTAAAACAATTAAACCGGAAATAATTATCGTCAACAGGAAGATGTTAATACCAACGTTGATCCTGTATGCATAATTCTGAAGCCAGTCATTCATAAAATAATATGCAACGGGAGCCGCAACAACAAATGCAATTACCATTAACAATGCAAACTCTTTGGAAAATAAATAAACAATATTCTGTACAGAAGCTCCCAGCACCTTTCTTATGCCAACTTCTTTTTTGCGTTGTTCTGCCATAAAAGAAACCAGTCCATATAAACCAAGACAGGAAATAAAAATGGCTATGCCGGCAAAAACTTCATACAGCATTGATAGCCTGCTTTCATCTTTATAATAATTACTTATTTTCTCATCAAGGAATTCATATTTATAAACCTTGCTGGGAAAAGAAGTCTTCCAGAGATTTTCGATTGAGGCTAATGTTTCTTTTGTATTAGTACTTTGTACTTTGATGTTTGCCACCTGGTAAACGTTTTTCCACGCACCTGATATTACAGGTTGTATCGGATCTTCAAAAGAATAGCTGTGAAAATCTTTTACTACACCAACAATTGGCGCCTTTATATTCATGTTAAATGATATGGTTTTACCCAACGCATCCGCAGGATTCGTTATTCCAAGTTTGCGCACCAGGGACTCATTCACCACAATTTCATTAATTGTATCGGACTGCCTGTACGGCCGGCCGGCTACAAAGGACATTTTATACATTTTAAAGAAATCAACATCCGCAGGCTTTATATCCGCATTAAAATCTGTTTTCTTTAAGGAGTTATCAAAAGTAAAGTCGCTTTCCCAATGGTTTTTTTCAGCAGGAACATACATACTGTAACTAACACTTTGTATTCCCGTTTGTTTTAAGAGGTCATTTTTTAAAGCATCAAACTTTGTTAAGCTTAAGCTATCACCTGGCAACGGAACTGTTACTACCTGCTCTTTATCAAATCCCATAGGTGCATTTTTGAAAAAATTCATTTGGCTAACTATAACCAACGTTCCTATTATAAGTGCCTGCGCAATTGTAAATTGTAAAACAACAAGCGCTTTACGTAAAGAAAGACTACCACTGTAATTTGACAGTTTATTTTTTAATGCCGCTATAGGACTAAACCCTGATAAAATGATAGCCGGGTAAAAGCCAGACAGAAATGTAACAAGCACTAAAAGGATCAATAAGAAGCATATCAATTCCAGGTTAAAAGTGATTACTACAGAAGCCTGTAAAAGCTCGTTAAGCAATGGAAGGAATATACTGGCAATAACAATAGCACCGGATATTGCTATTAATCCTATCAGGAATGTTTCGGTTAAAAACTGGAAAACCAACTGGCTGCGGTTACTGCCCAGTACTTTTCTTACACCAACTTCTTTTGAACGCCTGATTGCCTGTGCAGTTGCCAGGTTAATAAAGTTTACACATGCAATTACCAACAGGAATATTCCAATAATACTTAATGCAGTTATTAAACCCTGGCTAAATGTGTGGTTATTATAATTACCAAACCTGCTATCAGAATGTATTGTGTTTAATGGCTGCAAAATATAACCATCTTTAACATATTCGGCAGGCTTATGTTTTTTTACAAAGGCTTTTAATGATGAATTAAATGCCGCTACAGACTCGCTCTCGGGCAATACAACATATGTATTAAGATCGCTGTAAGAAGAAACCCAGTCAGTTGATTTTGCATTTCTGCCGGAGAGAAATGAGGCGACGATCTGTAAAGGAAAATCAGTATTGGCAGGTGGATCTTTCATAATACCGGCAACTTTGCAAACCGTTCTGCTGCCGATGCGTATCGTTTTTCCCATAGCTATCTTCCAGTCGCCAAAATATTTGTCAGCAATCTTTTGCGAAAGAGCAACAGTGTTAGGTTCTGACATAGCAGTTTTCGGATCACCGGCCACCCATGGAAAATTAAATATTTCAAAGAATTGCGGCTCAGCAAAAAATAACCCATCCTCGAGAAATTTTTTATTTTCTGTAATAGATGAATCAACAACAGTAACCTGGGTGCCGAAAATCGCAAATATTGCGGCAACATTTTTTAATTGCGGGAAATCAGTACGCAATGCATTGGCAACAGGAAAAGCACTTCCCATAGAATAGCCAACGCCTTCCTGGTTATTAAATACGCCGGAAACCCGGAAGATATTTTTTTTGTTCTTATGAAAGTTATCAAACCCTGTTTCAAATTGTATCGTTAAAAAGATCAGGAGACAGGCCGCTATACCAATAGATAACCCGGCAATATTTATAAAAGCATAGCTTTTATTGCGCAAAAGATTGCGCCAGGCGATTGTAAAATAATTTTTTATCATAAACTAAATTTATCCTGTTTAACCTGTACAGCAGCACGGGTTTTTAATATTGTTTATTCAGTTCGAAGATTTTTTACCGGGTTTGCTAATGCTGCATGAATAGCCTGGAAGCCTACGGTTAGTAAAGCAACAAGCATTGCTAATACACCCGCTGCAACAAAGAGTTCCCATCCGATATTTATCTGGTAAGCAAAATCCTGCAGCCATTTATGCATTCCCCACCATGCAACAGGAAAAGCTATTAGCGCTGAAATAAATACAAGCTTTAAGAAATCTGTTGATAATAACCCGGTGATACTGGCTACGCTTGCACCTAATACTTTGCGTACAGCAATTTCCCTGAAGCGCTGCTTAATTGTAAATGCAGCTAACCCAAATAAACCAAGGCATGCAACGAATATTGAAAGAAGTGTGAACAATCCCAATACAGATTGCATGTTCTGTTCTTCTTTGTACAATTTGGCAAAATCTTCATCAAGAAAAGTATAAGTGAACGGGCTGTCTGTGGTAAGGCTCTTCCAAGTTGTTTCTAATTCTTTTAAAGTACTTCGGACATTACCAGGCTTTATACGTATTGCAACTAGTCCATACCAACTGGGAACAATATGAATTATAAGGGGTTTTATATTATCATGCAGCGATGTAAAATTGAAATCCTTTACTACACCAATTACTTTTCCTTTTTTACCCAACCCCCAATCAATATTTTTCCCAATAGCCAGTTCAGGAGTTTTAAAACCAAACTCTCTAACTGCTGTTTCATTTAAAATAAAATCTCCTGTAGTATCAGTAACATGTGAATTTTCAAAGTCTCTCCCGGCAACAAGAGGTATCTGAAAAGTTTTTAAAAAGCGTTCATCAACAGAAATGGTAGACTGCGAAGTAATCTCGTTTGATGCTGCACCTTCCGGCAGTACTGCAATATTGCTTATACCATTCTTAAAAGAGAAATTAGTCAGCGAAGCATTTAATACCGAAGAATTCTTACTAAGTTCTTTTATTAATGTCTCTCCCTTTGGCTGATCAGCTCTTCTCATTTCAATTTCAACAACCTGTTCCTTATTTAATCCAAGCTTCCTGTTTTGAATAAATGTAAGTTGCTTCAGAACTATACCTGTTCCAACTATCAACATGATCGCAATTGTAAATTGAAAAACAACAAGTCCCTTTCTCATGATTATATCCCGCCATCCATGCCTGATCACTCCCTTCAGTGCATTGATCGGCGCAAAGGATGACATTAAGAATGCGGGATATGCTCCTGCAATTAAGCCGACACTTAAAATGACAAACACCAGTATCCATAGAAGCCCGGAATTTTTAAATATATCCAGATGAAGAGTTTTACCAGAAAAGTTATTGAACCAGGGTAACAGGGCCCAAACCAGTAGCAGCGAAATTATCCCGGCAATTAATGTAAACAGGAATGACTCACTTAAGAACTGGAAGATGAGTTGTGGACGGTTAGCACCAACTACTTTTCGCAATCCAATTTCCTTAGAGCGATTTAGTGATTTTGCAGTTGAAAGGTTTATAAAATTGCAACATGCAATGAGAAGAATAAGTGCGGCAGCAACAGAAAAAATATACACATAACTAATATCGCTATTAGGGTTAAATTCCGCATTCATGTTAGAATGCAAATGAATGCTGGTGATAGGCTGCAAAACAAAATCATACCATAAGCCACTTGTCTTTCTTTCATCTTCCATTTTTTTGTGTACATACACATTCATTTTTTTCTCAATGTCTTTATAAGGAACATCGTCAGGAAGCAATAAATAGGTATAGGAGCTGTTATTGAACCAATTTGTTTCAGGCTGGTATTTATTCAGATCAGACAATGTATTGCGAGAAAGAACGCAATCGAACGTGAAATGCGAGTTAGCAGGTACATCTTTTATTATACCGGTAACTGTAAGGTTAATCGTATCAGAAAGCTGCATGATCTTCCCCAATGCATCTTCATTACCAAAATATTTTTTGGCAGTGCTTTCAGTAAGAACAATTGAATACGGATTATCGAGCGCTGTGTTCTCATTTCCTTTCTGGAGTGGGAAGCTAAACACTTCAAAAAGCGTTGAGTCAGCATAAATGATCTTCGTATCATACAACTTCTTTTCTTTTACAGATAAAACCCTGCCTGATTGAATGATACGAACAGATTTTTTTATCTCCGGGAAATTTTCCTGAACTGCCGGCCCCATTGGAGGGGATGTAACTGCCTGTGGGCGGTCTTCTTTGGGTAAATGCAGAATTTCTGTAAGCCTGTAAATATTTTTAGCCTGTTTATGATATCTGTCATAGCTCAGCTCAAATTGAACATACAGGAAAATTAATATACACGCTGTAATACCAACGGTAAGTCCTGTAAGATTTATGAAAGAATATAATTTATGCTTCCATAAATTTCTCCATACAACCTTTAAATAATTTTTTATCATAGAGAGGTTTTATTCAGTTCTCAGGTTTTTTACAGGGTTTGCCAATGCTGTTTTAATTGCCTGCAGGCTGATAGTGATAAAAGAAATAACCAGCACAGCTAAGCCTGCAGCTATAAATACCCACCATTGTATATGTACTTTATAGCTGAAATCCTGCAGCCATTTATTAATTGCATATATAGCCAGTGGTGTTGCTATTATCAAAGCGATCCCAACCAGTTTTAGAAAATCTTTTGATACCAGGGAAAGAATATCTGGAATAGTTGCGCCTAATATTTTACGAATACCGATCTCTTTAGTTCTGCGAACCATGGTGTAAGCAGTTAAAGCAAACAAGCCAAGGCAGGCTAATAAAATAGCCAGTATAGAAAATGTTGTAAAAACATTCGCAGTCCTTTGCTCCGTTTTATATAGTGCATCATAATCTTCATCGAGAAAATGATATTCAAATGGACGGTGTTGTATCCTTTGTTTCCATGTTTTTTCCAATGCAGCTAATGTGTTATGGATATTATTGCCGGAAATTTTTATGAACAATGAACCCATTAATCTCTTATCAAGAAAAATAAGCAGCGGGCTTATTGGCTCATGGAGTGAATGAAAATGAAAGTCTTTTACTACCGCTTTAATTGTCCCTTCTCTCCTTTTAGTAATTGTTCTCCCGATCGCTTCCTGCGGAGTCCAGCCCAGTGCTTTTACAGCAGATTCATTAAGCATGAAAGTATAACGGAGGTTCTTTCCATCATTTGATGTATCGAATTGCTGTACATCTGTAAGATCATAATCATTACCTGCAACAACTCTAAGCCCCAATGTTTTTACAATATCCTCATCAACCGGAAACGCATTTACGGTTACCTGTTTATTATCTTTTGTAGTAATGCCATCACCCCACTTAATATCTGTTGGCTGTTCATATGCACCTGCGACAGACATCACATTGGGAGTAGCAGCAAACGCTTTTTTAATATCGTCGTAATGTTCGGATATCTGCCTGTCAACCGGTAATACGATAACCTGTTCCCTGCTATAGCCGATATCTTTGTTTTTTATATAAGAGAGTTGCTGGAGAATAACAATAGTAGAAATGATAAGGAAGATCGATATTACAAATTGCAATACGATGAGCGATCTTCTTAATCCTGCAGAGCCTGTAAAGTTGAAACCTGATTTAAGAATGCCGATAACTTTACTGTTCGACAAGATGAGTGATGGATAAGCTCCTGCAGCTAACGCAACGATAACAGATAAAATTAAAAGCGAGATAAGAGTTGTTGGCTGTAATAAAAATTTTCCCTGAAGATCTTTACCAGATAATTGATTAAAATACGGAAGCAACAACTCAGCGAGACCAATTGCAAATAACACCGCTAACAGTGTAATTAAAAATGATTCACTGATGAACTGGAAGAACACCTGCTTTTTGTCTGCGCCCATAACTTTACGCATACCTATCTCTGCACTTCTTCCTGCAGATTGTGCAGTTGCAAGATTAGTATAGTTTACGCATGCAATAAGAAGGATAAGAAAAGCAACTGCTCCTAAAATATAGATGTATGTAATATTACTGTTTGGCTCAAGCCCGTCAAGATCAGAATGAAGATGAACTTTTGTTATTGGCTGAAGATGATATGCCATAAACTGGTTACCCGTTAGCTGCATTTCATCCCTGGTTACTTTTTTGATATATCCGTCAATTTTTGCCTGCACAGTTTTTACATCAGTATTATTTTTTAACAGCAGGTAGGTAAAATAATTGGCCTCACTCCATTTTTCTGTTTTTGATGCATTTAGCGAAGTGAAACTGGCAATAAAATCAAATTTGATCTGTGAATTATCCGGCGCATCTGCAGCAACTCCTGTTATCATAAAATCTTTGGTGCCCCCCACCTTTATTGTTTTACCAACAGGATCATCATTGCCAAAATATTTTTTAGCTGCCGACTGCGTTATAATAAGTCTATCGGCCGAACCAAGAGCTGTATTAGCATCGCCTGTTATAAGAGGGAATGAAAAAACAGAAAAGAAGGCCGAGTCTGCATAAAGGAAATTTTTCTCTTCGAACATCCTGTCTCCATAAGCCACTACCCGTGAAAATTTTAACATCCTGACATACGCATGTACTTCCGGAAAGCTCCGGGTAAATTGCGGGCCAACTTTTGTACCAGTTGTTGCTGTTTTTGATAAAGCATCGCCGAAATTATATTCCCATGTAACTCTTACTATCCTGTCAGCATTTTTATGGAACTTATCAAAGCTTAGCTCATGCCAGATATAGATACCAATTAACAAACACGAGCATATCCCTATTGCCAAACCAAAAATATTTACAAGTGCATATAGTTTGCTCTTCTGCAAATTGCGAAGAGCGATCTTGAAATAATTTTTAAGCATAAAAAAGATTTATTCTGTTCGTAAATTCTTTACAGGATTTGTAATTGCCGCTTTTATAGCCTGGTAGCTAACAGTAGCCAGGGCGATAAATAATGCAACTACTATTGCCAGTAAGAATATCCACCAACTAAGTGTAATGCGATATGCAAAGTCCTGCAGCCATGTATTCATACTCCACCATGCCAATGGTGCAGCCAGTACAAAGGCAATTAGCACGAGCTTTAAAAAATCTTTAGATAATAATCTTACCAGGCCATTTACAGAAGCTCCCAATACTTTTCGTATGCCGATCTCTTTTGTTCGTTGCTCTGCAATAAATGTTGCAAGGCCAAACAAACCAAGACAAGCAATGAGTATTGCCAATACAGAAAATATCAATGCAATTTTGCCGATACGCTGCTCGGCTGTATACATGCGTGCAAAAGACTCGTCCATAAAACGATAGCTGAAGGGCATTTCAGGAGCAAAGGTTTTCCATTTAGCTTCAATGCTTTTTATAAGGCCGGCAATATTATCCGGTTTTATTTTAAAAGAGATAAGTCCTGTACTTCTGCGCAGCACGAACATTAAAGGGCCGACTGTTTCATGCAGTGATTCAAAATTGAAATTCTTAACCACTCCTACAATTGTATATACTACCGGCTTTCCGTTGCCATTGCTAATAGAATAAATATTTTTACCAACAGCATCATCATACCCCAACAGCTTTTCTACCGACTCATTGATAATAACGCCTGTAGAATCAGTTCCAAAATCTTTTGAGAAATTCCTTCCCTTTTTCAGTTCTATCCCCATCGTTTTTAAATAATCGTAATCGATACTCCACGTTTGCATTGCAAGAGCACTCTTGGAATCCATTACGGCTTCTTTGGAATAGGTATTGTCATTTCTTGAAGATTGTGTTACTGGAAGGTAGCTGCTCATAGTGCCGCTGATAACTCCAGGCACTTGCAGTACTTCATTTTTAAAATTTTCGCAATTCTTTTTTAGTACATATGCATCATCAATAACAAGTACCTGCTCTTTAGTGAACCCCAGGTTTTTGCTTTGTATAAAATTTAATTGGCGAAAAATTGTTATTGTTCCGATTATCAGGAATATAGAAGTTGCAAATTGAAAGACAACGAGTACACTTCTTAACCCTCCATGCTTACTCCCCTGCTGAAGTTTGCCTTTTAATACCTGTATAGGCCTGAAAGCTGAGAGATAAAATGCGGGGTAACTTCCTGCCAGTAAACCAACAATAAATGGCAGCGCTATCAAAACAGGTAAGATCATTGGTGAGAATAAAACATCGATATGCATAGACTTTGCTGCGATATCATTAAACAAAGGCAAAAAGACGTAGGCCAGCACAATCGAGATAACAAGCGACATGAGCGCCATTAATGTTGACTCGGTAAGGAACTGCGAAATAAGATTCTTTCTTTCTGTGCCTAATACTTTCCTGATACCAACCTCTTTTGCCCTATTGGCTGAACGTGCGGTAGTAAGGTTTGTAAAGTTGATACATGCAATAAGTAATATCAAAAGCGCTACTGCAGAAAATATATATACATAGCGAATGTTACCTGAAGGTGAAAACTCATACCCAAAATCAGAATATAAATGCAGTTTGGTTAAAGGCATGAGTGAATACTCCAAGGAGTTGCCGGACTTTTTAAATTCTTCCATACTTGATATCTGCATAAACTGCTTGGCTTCCGGCAACACGTACTTATCGGTATACTGTTCAAACTTTCTCTCAACAGTTTTATAATCGGTACCGGGTTTTAATAATAAGTAAGTATGAAAATTATGGCTGGTAAACTGGCCCCATTTATAATCCACATTCTTCATCGAAAAAAGAAAATCAAAGTGGAAGTGGGAATTTTTAGGAATATCTTTAATTACAGCAGTTATTTTATATACCGTACTTCCTTTATCGTTTGTTTCAACAGTTTTGCCAATCGCTTCAGTGGTTCCAAAATATTTCCTGGCAGTGGATTCTGTTATAACGACTGTGTTAGGCTCATACAAAGCTGTTTTTGCATCACCTGCAATTGCAGGAAGAGAAAACACATTGAAGAAAGTAGAATCAACGTGAGCTACATTACCTTCATTAATGAATTCATTACCTTTTTTTATAAGCTTTGAACCACTACTGTTATATATCCTGGTATATTCTTCAATTTCCGGGTAATCTTTTTTGAGAGCAGCGCCCATCATATCCGAGGTTTGGGATATACGCTGTTCATCACCCCCAAATTTTATAAAAGAGCTTATGCGGAATATCCTGTCTACATTTTTATTATACCTGTCATAATTCAGTTCATCAAGTACATATATACTGATTAGTAAAAAGCAACAAAGGCCAACAGCCAGGCCTGCGATATTTATCAGGGAAAAAGTTTTGTTCTTCCAGAGGTTTCTTACAGCAACTTTTAAATAATTCCTTATCATAAAAAAACAGTTTTATTCGGTGCGAAGATTTTTTACCGGTTTTGTTAAGAGGGTTTTAATTGCCTGTGAGCTTGCCAATTCAGAAATGTTTATAAAAGTATATGTCTTATTTC
>JADMIO011113660.1_pt1 | contig 11811 bp, 10 predicted proteins | sample 8958161 | NCBI WGS metagenome assembly JADMIO01 (sample SAMN16585339, study PRJNA669376) | soil metagenome | isolation source: Crop rotation soil | place: USA: Cullars Rotation, Alabama | collected 2011
CTTTTGAGGAACCTTTGTCGTCTCAGATGACGTCCCCCGCCGAAGCGGTTGAAGCGCTATTTTGCCACCAGCGCTAACCCAGCGGAGATAGTCGAACCTGTTATCCGCCCAATGGAGGGCCGGCGGCTCTTCCGATCGTCCATCCGGATCAATGGGCGCGGCGGTCCGTCGGCTATGGTCTTAATGGGAACCGTCGGGTCCTGAATGGTGCCTGGTCGCGGTACGTCGGAGGGTGCGGGCTGGCACAGGGCTGCCGGGGGGAGCAGGGAAAGAAGGGCAATGAGATATAAGCGGTTCATGCTGTAGAAATGCAATGACTTCACAAAAGTTGCTGGCTTAGACCGTGTGCGGACGGTGTCCAATATTCGGCTGGAGGCTTGGCCGGCCCCCATCCCCGGATTGCAAGTTGTTACAGGCTCGGGCGCTGAACAGTTGCCGCTTTGGGGCGCTCCCGAAAGTTGGCAGCGGGATACCAGCCCGCTAATGTTCCCTTATGGCAGGGCTGGGTGGTTTTGAGGAATTTGAGCAGAAGCTATCTTCCAAGGCGCTTCGCGCTATAGCGGGTCACTGGGATAACGCCCGGGCCGGACGCCTCATGCCAAGTTGGGGCGACCTTAATCGCGATGTTCTCGAGCGGCATTTCGCGCTGCTGTGGGGATTTCATTTCGAGCCAAGCTCGCAGGAATTTGTCGGGCGGCTGGCTGGAACGCACGTTAAAGAATGGCTCGGGGCCAATTTTTGGGGTGCGCGCCTTCGGGAAATCCATCCCCCGCCAGTTTATGATCAGGCGCATCTGTTTCTGACCAAGGTGCTCACGGTCCCCGCTGCCGGGTATTGCAGTGGAAGTTTGTTCACCGTGGATGGGAGAACGATAGTCGGAGAACGCATTGCGCTTCCTTTGTCGTCTGATGGCAAAGTCGGAGAAGGAGTCTTGGGCGCTTCCTTTTTTGAGCCCACGTCGGTAGGGGGCTCAGTCCGATTGGTTTTCGAAAATATGAAGTGGTTCGCTCTTTGATCCGCTGAACCGCTGTCAGTAGAAAACAACACACCGGATGCGATGTGAGGACCCGCACCCGGTGTGGAGTTGAACCGGTCGAAGGCCCAGTTCCCGGTGGAGATACGAAAACAGAATTTTCCGGTCAATAAATTTTGATGGTCTTCCTTTTGACGCGGACCTGTCGTGAAACTTGCGCGCTGAGTTGCGAAAGCACTTCGCCAAGCAATCAAGATTCTTTTGTGGGCGTATCGGTGGCGTCGCTGCCCGGCACCTTATCGGCCACGAAGAAGGTTAGGCGTTCTTCAGCCAATCGATCCCACATATTGGCAAGCTCGAAGTAATGCTGCCTGAGATCGGGCGGCGCAATTTTTCCCAGCTTCCGGCATTCTTCGGCTCGGCCCCGAAATTCTTTTACCTTGTCCATGGTAAATTCCCGAAATCCCGCGTCGGAACGCTTTCGTACCGAAAAAGCTCCTGCGACAGGAGGTCTCGGGAAACGTAAGCTATGCCGATCGCGCTCTGGCGGGTTGCTGGAAAATACATTCAAAACCGCGCCAAACCTCGAAGCGTCTTCCTTTGGCTAGGTTCATCCCGGACCGGATCGCCGCCTGATCACTGAGCGCTATCTCTGCGGCAATGAGCGTTGACGTACCGTTTTCGCGGAATACGCGGATTTCATATTCACGCATGGGCTGCTCCCATGAATCTTTCCGCATCAGATTCAAAAAAAAGTACCCGTTTCCGTCAAGAGGGCTCCAAATGCTAACCAAGGGTACGATTTGGGACCGCTAAATCGCCTAAACGTTTGTTGAACCAATCACTTAGCCCCGGCGTTGGATACCAGTAAGGAGAACGTATGCACGATCTAAAACCAAGCCAGGATTACTTAGCCAAAGCGGACGACGCGGACCGGCTTGCGGGCCAAGCTTCCGACATCGTTATTCGAGGCTACTGGAAGCGCTTAGCACAGCGTTACCGTAGGCTGGCTGTGTTCGTAAAGAAAACCAGCACAAAAGGATTGGCTTGGGAGCAATCCTAGTCCCAATGGACGGCTCGCCGGTCGCTATTGCTTGATAATATCGCGAATCCGGGCCGCCAAAGAATCCATTTGAAAGGGCTTGGTGATGACAAACATGCCCTTGTCCAGCCGAGCCTTGCCGACCACCGCGTTTTCCGCATAACCCGTGATGAACAACACCTTCAAGTTCGGGCGGCTCACTCGGGCGGCATCGGCCACTTGGCGGCCATTCATTCCGCCCGGAAGGCCGACATCAGTGATCAGCAGGTCTATTCGGGCGTTGGATTCCAGCACTTTGAGTCCCGCTGGTCCGTCTGGGGCTTCAATGACGGCATAGCCCGACTCTGCAAGCACCTCACCAATCAACATGCGAATGGTCGGCTCGTCATCGATGACCAACACGACTTCGCCATGCCCTCCCGACGCCGGAATAGTGGAAAGGGCAACCTCTTCTTCCTGCGAAGCGTCCGCGTTATGCCTGGGCAGATACAAACACATGGTCGTTCCCTGGCCGACTTCAGAATAAATCCTCACATGGCCGCCGGATTGTCTGGCGAAGCCATAGACCATGGAAAGACCAAGCCCTGTGCCTTCACCGAGGGGCTTGGTGGTGAAGAACGGCTCGAATGCCTTAGCAACGACATCCGGGGACATGCCAGTGCCGGTGTCCGTCACGCAGATCGAAACATATTGTCCCACCGGAAGGTCCTGCTGGCGCGCCGCCCGCTCGTCCAGCCATTTGTTGTTTGTCTCGATCGTCAGCTTGCCTCCATCCGGCATCGCATCCCGAGCATTGATGCAAAGGTTGAGGATCGCATTTTCAAGTTGATTGGGATCGACCAGGATGGGCCATACGCCGCTTCCCCCCACCACTTCCACGTCAATGGACGGCCCCATGGTTCGGCGTACCAACTCTTCCAATTCGAAGATCAGCTTATTGGTGTTGGTTGGCTGGGGGTCCAGCGTTTGGCGCCTGGAAAAGGCCAACAGCCGGTGGGTGAGAGCCGACGCCCGTTTGACTGCCCCCTGAGCAGCAAGGAAGTAGCGATCGAATTCCTGCGTGCGCCCTTGGGCAAAGCGGGTCTTCATCATTTCCAAGGCACCGCTTATGCCGGTGAGCAGGTTGTTGAAATCGTGCGCAAGCCCACCGGTCAACTGGCCGACCGCCTCCATTTTCTGGGACTGCCGTAGGCGTTCCTCAGCTGCACGCTTCTCAGTCAGATCACGGGTTATTTTTGCAAACCCCAGCAGCTTGCCATCGCCATTGCGAATGGGGTCGACGATCACATTAGCCCAGAATCTGCTTCCATCCTTGCGCACTCGCCAGCCCTCGGCCTCGAAGCGGCCTTCCCGTTCCGCTGTCTCAAGCACGATGCGGGGTAAGTCAGCCTGCTTGTCCTCTTCTGTATAGAAGCGCGAAAAATGCTCGCCCAAAATCTCATTGGCTGAATATCCCTTGAACCGCTCCGCCCCCGCATTCCAGCTGCTGACGCGACCCTGGGGGTCGAGCATGTAAATGGCGTAATCAGTGACGCTTTGGACCAGCAGCCGGAATCTTTCTTCGCTGCGGCGAAGTTCCTCCTCCGTTGCCTTCCTCTCAGTCAGATCGCGGGTTACCTTTGCAAACCCAGCGATTTTTCCGTCGCGACCGCGGATTGGATCGATGACGACATTGGCCCAGAATCGGCTTCCATCCTTGCGGACCCGCCAACCCACGGCCTCAAAGCGCCCCTCCCGCTCGGCGGTTTCGAGCGCGGTCCTGGGTATGCCTTTTTCGAGATCCTCAGGGGTGTAAAAGCGTGAGAAATGCTGGCCGATGATTTCTTCCGGCTCATATCCCTTGATTCGACGCGCGCCTGCATTCCAGCTTTTAACGCGACCTTGGGCATCGAGCATGAAGATTGCGTAGTCAGTGACGCTCTGAACGAGCAGTTCAAACGGGTTATTCGGGTTGCTACTTTCGACCATAAGCCAATTTCTTCAACTGTTGGTATTTGCCCCGAGGGGTAACTCCCTGGTTTAGTTCCCGTTCCCGACGAGAGCGCAACTGAAAGATATGCCCCCCGTCCGCTATTCGCGCAGGGCAGACGCACCGGTTGGGGACGCAAGATGCCCAAAGCCTGTTTGCGGCTTTGTGGTAGGCTGCAAACTTGGCGCGGTGCGACCGGGTAAGAACTTCAGTCAAAAGCCGCGAAGTTTGGGCCATGAAACGCGCAGCGAGTGCATCGTTTTTTGTCGCCTCTATGCTGTGTGCCTGCGCGCTAAGCGCATTCGCGCAAGAGCACCAACACGATCATGGTGGCCCCACCGGACCTGTTGGCACGGTGCATTTTCCGACCTCCTGCGATAAAGCCGTTGCCGAGGACTTTGATCGGGCAGTCGCGCTCCTTCATTCCTTTTGGTACTCCGCCGCGATCGAAGCGTTCAATGGCGTTCTGAAAAACGACCCGAGCTGTGCAATGGCCCAGTGGGGGATCGCCATGAGCTGGTGGGGCAATCCCTTTGCCGGGTACCGTACGCCGCAAGCACTGGTGACAGGTTTGGCGGCAATCGAGAAAGGCAAAGTCTCGGGGGCAAAGACCGAGCGCGAGCGCGGTTACCTCGCGGCTGTCGAAGTCCTCTACAATGACGCCGCCACCATCCCGCCGCGGACACGCACGCTCGAATACGAGAAGCGGATGGCGGCCCTTTCGACGAAGTTTGCGGACGACTCCGAAGCCAGGATTTTCTACGCGCTTGCACTAGGTCAAACAGCTCTGCCGACCGACAAGACCTATGCTAATCAATTGAAGGCGGGAGACATCCTCGAGAAAGAATTCGCCGAGCAACCCAACCATCCCGGGCTGGCGCATTACATCATCCACAGCTACGACGTGCCGGCATTGGCGCCGCGCGCGCTCGATGCCGCACGCCGCTACGCGAAGATCGCGCCAGCCGCACCACATGCGCTTCACATGCCCTCGCACACCTTTACGCGGGTGGGCGCCTGGCAGGAGTCGATCGACACCAACATCGCATCCGCTGCCGCTGCACGCAGAGACAACGCTACATCCGAAGAACTGCACGCGATGGACTATATGGTCTACGCCTACCTGCAGACAGCGCAGGACGCTGCAGCAAAGACCTCGGTGGATGAAATTGATGCGATTGGTTCGCGGATTCAGATGAACGCTGCCGGCGCCGCCGCGCCTCCATCCGCAGGTTATTATGCCTGGGCCGCAATGCCGGCTCGGTACACGCTCGAACGGAATGCATGGAGGGAGGCTGCCGCTCTGACCCCGCGCGAAACACCTTTTCCTTATGCTGACGCCATCACACACTTTGCACGAGCACTTGGCGCGGCCAGGAGCGGCAATCCCGCCGCTGCCGCACCGGACGCCGCGAAGCTCGTGACGCTGCGCGACGCGCTGCGACAGGCAACTGACACCTATTGGGCCGGACAGGTCGATATCCAGTGGCGCGTCGCGTCCGCTTGGATCGCATTCGCCGAGGGCAGGAAGGCCGAAGCGCTCTCATCGCTGCATGAGGCAGCCGACCTTGAGGACCTGACAGACAAGAGCGCCATAACGCCTGGTCCCATCAAGCCTGCGCGCGAGCTCCTCGGCGAGATGCTCATGGAGCTCAAACGACCGGCGGAGGCCTTGAGGGAATTTGAGGCAACCATTGCAAAGGAGCCGAACCGGTTCCGCGGCGTATACGGCGCCGCGCGAGCTGCCGAGGAGGCAGGGGAGCACCCGAAGGCCCGTGCCTATTCAACAAAGCTCATGGAGATCAGCGGGCGCGCAGAGAAGCCCGGACGCCCGGAGTTGCAGGAGGCGCAGACGCTGTCGCAGGCAAACTAGGGCAACATGTAAGAGGCTCGACGGCAATCACCGCTTTTGGCGCAAAGCGGACGCAGCAGCCCTGCGCCTGCCAGCTGCACCCCATCCAGGTTGGGAATGACCTCTTCTGACCCAAAGCAGATGGGGTGGATGGCTCCTGCTCACGGCATCAGAGTGCCAAAGTGTGGAAGCTATCATGCAACCACGAGCCAAAGGAGCCATCCGCCATGGAGATTACTACAGTTGGCCTTGACCTGGCGAAGAACGTTTTCCAGGTCCATGCGATTAGCGGCGCCAGCAAAGTTATATTGAGGAAGGCGTTGCGCCGTTCGCAGGTGCGAAGGTTTTTCGAGCAGCTCGATCCTTGTCTGGTTGGTATCGAGGCGTGCGCGACCAGCCACTACTGGGCTCGGGAGATCACCAAGTTGGGCCATGAAGTGCGCCTGATGCCGCCGGCCTATGTGAAGCCCTACGTCAAGCGCGGGAAGACGGATGCGAGCGATGCCGAGGCGATCTGCGAGGCGGTGACGCGACCCACGATGCGGTATGTCGCGATCAAGGCGCCCGAGCAGCAGGCGGCGCTGGCGTTGCACCGAACGCGGGACCTGGTCGTCAAACAGCGCACCCAACTGGTCAATATGATCCGCGGCCTGCTGGCGGAGTTCGGCATTGAGATCGGCCGTGGCGTTGAGCAGGCACTGAAGCTCGCTAAGCGCATCGCATCGGGCGACGTGCCAGAGATTCCGCCCCTCGCGGCAAAAGTGATCGCAGGCCTAGCTAGGCAGGTCCTGGATCTGCAGGCCCGGCTGGGTGAGATCGAACACGACCTGCTGGCCTGGCATCGATCGAACGACGTCGCCAAGCGGCTTGCAACGATCCCCGGGATCGGGACGGTGGGTGCCACAGCGCTTGCAGCCTCTGTCACCGACCCGCATCAGTTCCGTTCCGGACGACAGTTCGCCGCCTGGCTTGGCCTGACCCCCTTACAGCATTCCAGCGGCGGCAAAGAGCGGCTGGGACGGATCTCGAAGATGGGCGATAAGTACCTGCGCCGGCTTCTCGTCGTCGGCATGACTTCCCTGATCCGGCGCGCCAAGTACAAGCCCGAGGCTGTCGATCCTTGGCTTGCTGACCTGTTGTCGCGCAAGCCAGCTCGTCTGGTCACCGTCGCGCTCGCCAACAAGGCAGCGCGGGTGGTCTGGGCGATCATGGTGCGCGGCGGCGTTTATCGCAGGCCAGCAGATGCGGGTGTCATGGCCCCTGTCTGACGACACGGTCAAGCAAACACCACCCAGAAGTTGTGAGGACGATGCGATGTGATGGCGAACCGGTCAGACTGGGGATGAGGACAACCCGCCAAATGTCCAGGGCGTCACAGCCCGATAAGCAGAATGGGACCTCATCCGTGCATACCATCAGGGCCAGCGGTCATGTGCACCGCACCAACAGGCCGAACACAAGACTGCACCCGACCACCACGCCACACCATCAAATCAACCCTTGCAATGCGGGAGCCATCCACACAGGACATTCGTACCGTTTGATCTAATCCAGCCTCAATCCGATGCGCGTAGGCGATAGCCCACGCCCTGCTCGGTCAAGATCAAGCTGGGCTGATCGGGGTCGGCTTCCAGCTTCTGGCGCAGGGTACGGATGTAGATGCGCAGATACTGCACATCGCTTTCCCCGCCCCACACCTCCTTCAGGATGAATTTGTGGGTCAGTACCTTGCCGGCGTGGCTGACCAAAACACGCAGCAGGTCATACTCGCGCGGCGTCAGTTTCACCTCCTCGCCGCGCACCTTCACGATGCGGCGCACCAAGTCCATCGCCAGGTCGCCACTGTGGAACAGCGGTTTCTCGCCCTCCTGCTGTAACCGGTGGCGCATGGCAGCGCGGATACGCGCCGACAGTTCCTCGACCCCGAACGGCTTGCTAACATAATCGTCGGCGCCCAGGTCCAGAGCCGCCACCTTTCCCTTCTCGTCGTCGCGGCTGGACAGGATGATGATAGGCGTGGACGAGCCCTGGCTGCGTACCCGCCGTACCACATCCAGCCCGTCCAAGCCGGGCAGGCCCAAATCAAGGATGATAAGGTCCACTACATTGCGCTTGAGGAAATCCAGGGCCGTCTCGCCGTCACCGGCCTCCTCGACGCGATAGTCCTGCGCCGCCAGCGCGGTGCGCAGGAAGCGCCGGATGGGCGGTTCGTCGTCCACGATCAGGATGCGTAAGGGGCTCATGGTACCGGCAAGGCCAAAGGAAGAGTCAGAGTGAACACAGCGCCACTGCCGTCAGTGCGGTTGGCAGCGGTGATGGTGCCGCCCATCGCTTCCATGAAGCCGCGGGCGATGGAAGCCCCAGGCCGGTGCCGGCGCGTTTGCGGTCGGCGGCGCGTACCCGGTAGAACTTGTCGAATATCCGCTCGCGATCCTCTTCCGGCAGGCCGGGACCTTCGTCGAGCACCTGCATTTTAAGCGTGCCACCTTCGTGCCGTGCCCGCAGCAGAATGGTGGTGCCGGGGGGCGCATACTTTGCAGCATTGTCCAAAAGGTTGAACAGAACCTGTTCGAAGAGAACGGGGTCGATGCTCGGCATGGGCAGGCTGGGCTCTATGTCCAATGTAACAGTGTGATGCTGAATCAGCGGCCTGGCCCGCCGCAGCACGCTGCCCACAATATCGCCTAGGTCTATCACGTCCAGAGTTGGCACCAGCGCACCCGATTCCAACCGCGTCATGTCCAACAGGTTGGCGATGAAATGATTGAGACGCTCGGCCTCCTCCTGGATGGTGCCTAACAACTCCGTCTGATCACTCTCGCTGAGCTGACCGCGATATTGTTTCAGGCTGGAAGCCGATCCCAGGATGGAGGCCAACGGCGTGCGCAGGTCGTGGCTGATCGAGGTGAGCAGCGCCGAGCGCAGCTTCTCGGTCTCGGCGGCAACGCGGGCGCGGTCCATCTCCTCTGCCAAATGCAGCCGTTCGATCGCCAGCGCCGTCTGGTCAGAGAGGGAGTCCAGCAGCCGCCGTTGGTCTGGTGTCAGCAGCGCGCCTTCTTGCTGTGAGTCCAGGCCGATGATCGCCACGATGCCACGCGCGGTGCGCATGGGAAGAAACAGCCGGCGCGCGCCCGGCAAAGTATCGGCGCCGCGCCCGGCCTCCTGGCCTCGCTCAAAAGCCCATTTGGCGGCGGCAAGATCACCTTCATCCAGCGTGTCTTCCGGCGGATAGCCCGCGCGGACATTCAAGTCTTCTCCTTCGGGCAGCAGCAGCACCACATTCAGGCGCAGCATATGCGCGACTTGGTATGCGGTCGCCCATAACAGGTCATCCAGGGTGGCGATGCCCGTCAGTTTGCGACTGAAGCGGTACAGATCCTCGGTGAGGGCAGCGCGCTGCCGCGCCACGATGGCCTGCATCCGCACCCGGGCCGTCAGATTGCTGGCGATGCCCGCAACCAGCACAAACACCAGCAAGGTGACGACATTCTCCGGTTCGGCGATGGTAAAGGTGTAGAGCGGGGGTAGGAAAAAGAAATTATAAGCCAGAGCGCAGATCAGGCAGGCGAACAATGACGGCCACAGGCCAAAGGTGACGGCGCTGGCCAGAACCGCCACCAGCAGCACCAGGGCGACATTGGAAACCGCCAGGGTCTGGCGCAGCAGTAGGCCGACGCCGAGCCCTGCCAGGCTTATGACGAAGCTACCGACGAAGGCGCGCGGTTCCAGGCTCGGCCGTTCCGGGGCAGCAATCTTGGCAATATCTTGCTTGTCGCCGCGATCAGGAACGACGTGCACGCTCATCTCCCCGGCGCGACGGACGATCTCCTGCGCCAGGGAAGGATAGAAGAAATCCCGCCAGCGAGAGCCGCGCGCGGCCATGGTGACGATATGGGTGACGTTGTTCGCGCGGGCGAACTGGATGACACCTTCCGCCTCGCTGGCGGCGGGCACAGTGGCTGCCACGCCGCCCATGCGTTCGGCAAGGCGCAGCGCCTGAGCGACACGGTCGCGTTCCCCTTCGTTGGCAGCGCCGGTCTCTACATGTATCGCGGTCCAAGACGCGCGCAGCCGGTCGGCCAGCCGCCGCGCATAGCGGATCGCCTGTGCGGCGCCCGGCCGCGCATTCACCGCCACCAGCAGACGCTCGCTGGCTTCCCACGGTCCGGAAATCGCGTGGGCGCGCATGTAGTCCACCATCTGCGCATCGACCCGTTGGGCTGTGCGGCGAAGCGCCAGCTCGCGCAGCGCCGCCAGGTTGCCGGGTATGAAATAATTCTGCGTCGCCCGTTCCGCCGCTTCCGGCAGATAGACCTTGCCGTCCTTTAGCCGCTGCAGGAGGTCGTCGGGAGTCAGGTCCACCAGTTCGATATCATCGGCGCGGTCCAGGATAGAATCCGGCACCGTCTCGCGAACCCGCACCTTGGTGATCTGGGCGACTACATCATTGAGGCTTTCGACATGCTGGACGTTGAGGGTGGTGTAGACGTCGATCCCCGAAGCCAGCAGCTCCTCGACGTCCATATAACGCTTGGGATGGCGGCTTCCGGGCGCGTTGTCGTGCGCCAACTCGTCGACCAGCACGAGGCGCGGGCGGCGCTGCAGGATGGCGTCCAGGTCCATTTCCGCCAGCACACGTCCCTTATAGGGTGCGCGTTTCTTGGGGACAGCTTCCAATCCTTTTGTCAGCAGGTCGGTCTCGACACGGCCATGGGTCTCGACCACGCCGATCACAGCGTCCACGCCGTCTAGCTTGCGGCGGCGTGCCTGCACCAGCATCTCATAGGTCTTTCCCACCCCCGGTGCCGCCCCCAGAAATACCTTGAGGCGGCCACGTCCCACCTGTCCCGCTTCTTTCAGCAGGGCGTCCGGCGAGGGGCGGGTATCGGAGGTGTCAGTCATCCGGCCGGGAGATTAGACCTGTTGCCCATGCCTTTCATGCCTTGCTCAAGTGCATCCAGCGCAAGGTTAAGCTTCAGAACATTGACATGCGGCTCACCCAACAGGCCAAAAAGTCGCGCCTCTACATGGCTTTGCACTAGCGCTGTGACTTCGCCTTGCGAAAGCCCGCGCGCCTTTGCCACGCGCGCCGCCTGGAACATGGCCGCTGCGGGCGAGATGTCGGGGTCCAGCCCACTGGCCGAGGCTGTCACCAGGTCGTCCGGCACCGGCATGGCGAGATTCTCCGTCCGCAGCTTGGCGGTGTCGGCGGCGATTCGGTCCTTCAGTTTCTTGGAAGTAGCCGCGTAATTGGAGCCGGAGGAATTAGCGGCATCGTAACCACTACCCGCCGCCGACGGACGGCCATGGAAGTATTTGGCCTCTGCAAAGGTCTGCCCGATCAGCTCTGAACCGATCACCTTGCCGTCCACCGCGACCAAGCTTCCTGCCGCCTGATGTGGGAAGACGGCCTGTGCCAGGGCCGTGAAGCCCAAGGGATAAAACAGCCCTGTGATGATGGTCATCAAAGCCAGCATGACGATGGCGGGGCGGATATGTTGCATTGGGTTCTCCTAAGCCAGACCGAGGGCGGTAACGGCGAGATCAATGGCCTTGATGCCGATGAAGGGTACCACGATGCCGCCCAGCCCATAGATGAACAGATTGCGGCGCAGGACGCTGGAGGCGCCGGCTGCCCGATACGTCACGCCTTTCAGCGCCAGTGGGATCAGCGCCACGATGATCAGCGCATTGAAGACGATTGCCGACAGGATCGCGCTTTGCGGGCTGTGCAACCCCATGACGTTCAGCGCCGGGAGCTGGGGATAGAAGGCCAGGAACATGGCCGGGATGATGGCGAAATACTTCGCCACGTCATTGGCGATAGAGAAGGTGGTCAGCGCACCGCGCGTCATCAGCAGCTGCTTACCGATCTCCACGATCTCAATCAGCTTGGTCGGATCGCTGTCCAGGTCCACCATGTTTCCGGCCTCGCGCGCCGCCATGGTGCCGGTGTTCATCGCGACACCGACATC
>JADMIO010950828.1_pt1 | contig 11810 bp, 9 predicted proteins | sample 8958161 | NCBI WGS metagenome assembly JADMIO01 (sample SAMN16585339, study PRJNA669376) | soil metagenome | isolation source: Crop rotation soil | place: USA: Cullars Rotation, Alabama | collected 2011
AGGTGAGCCAGTGTGATTACATTTGCGGCCTAACTGTGGCCAGTCCAGTTACGCTGGAGTCACTAGTATTTAGGTGACACTATAGAAGCGGCCGCGACAACTTGTCCACGTGGAATTCTAAGCTTAGGATCCCAATGTGCTGGAAAGGCGGCGGTGCGCGCAACTCATCGGGTTCGGGAAGCAGGGGACGACGTCCCGGCAAACCCTCCATGATTCCCCCGGCGAAGAATTCCGCGTCCGGGAAATCCTCCGCGCGCTCGACCGTGAGCGGACCGTCGACGAAAGCAGCGCCGGACAACGGTGATGCCGCCCTGCGAAAGATGGCCGTGGCCGGAGAGCTGGCCGCCGCGATGCCGGAGAATCCGACGAAGGCCGGTGAGTATGGCGATGCCGCGCGTACGCCGGTTCAGGGCGCGCATTTCGCGCCGCGCGATCCGGCAGCCACCGGCAGCACGCTTACGGAGTCCACGCCATCTCCAAAGTCTGGCTCAGGCGCGCCGCCCACGGGCCTCAATGCGACGAATGGTCCGCTCGATCGCGTGCGCGCGGATTCGGGCGACCGCGAGCTCACCACCAACCAGGGTGTGCCGGTCGCCGACAACCAGAATTCGCTCAAGGCCGGGCTGCGCGGTCCCACGCTGCTCGAAGACTTCATCCTGCGCGAGAAGATCACGCACTTCGACCACGAGCGCATCCCGGAACGCATCGTGCATGCGCGCGGCTCTGGCGCGCACGGCTACTTCGAGTGCTACAAGCCGCTGTCGAAGATCACGCGCGCGTCCGTGTTCTCGGAGGCTGGCAAACGCACGCCGGTGTTCGTGCGCTTCTCCACGGTGGCCGGTGAGCGCGGATCGACGGACACCGCCCGCGACGTGCGCGGCTTCGCGGTGAAGTTCTACACGGACGAGGGCAACTGGGACCTGGTCGGCAACAACATCCCGGTGTTCTTCATCCAGGACGCGATGAAGTTTCCGGACCTCGTGCACGCGGTGAAACCCGAGCCGCACAACGCGATGCCGCAGGCGGCGAGCGCGCACGATACGTTCTGGGATTTCGTCTCGCTGATGCCCGAGTCCGCGCACATGCTGCAGTGGGTCATGTCGGACCGCGCGATCCCGCGCAGCTACCGGATGATGCAAGGCTTCGGCGTGCACACGTTCCGCATGGTCAACGCGCGCGGCGAGAGCGTGTTCGTCAAGTTCCACTGGAACCCGGTGGCCGGAACGCACTCGCTCGACTGGGACGAGGCCGTGAAGATCTCCGGCGCGGATTCCGATTTCCATCGCCGCGACCTGTGGGAAGCGATCGAAGCCGGCGCGTATCCCGAGTGGGAACTGGGGCTGCAGATCTTCAGCGAGGAAGACGCCGATAAGTTCAGCTTCGATGTGCTCGACGCGACGAAGCTCGTGCCGGAAGAGCTGGTGCCCGTGCAACCGGTCGGCCGCATGGTGCTCAATCGCAATCCCGACAACTTCTTCGCCGAGACGGAGCAGGTCGCGTTCTGCACCGCGCACATCGTGCCCGGGCTCGACTTCTCCAACGATCCGCTGCTGGCTGGGCGCATCCACTCGTACGTGGATACCCAGATCACGCGGCTCGGCGGGCCCAACTTCCACGAGATCCCGATCAACTCGCCCGTTGCGCAGGTCCACAACAACCAGCGCGACGGCATGCATCGGCAGGCCATCAATCGCGGCCGCGTGGCATATGAGCCCAACTCGCTCGGTGGCGGGTGCCCGTTCCAGGCCGGCGCGAAAGGCTTCACGTCGTTCCAGGAGCCGATCGCCGACGACAAGGTGCGCGGCAAACCCGAAAAGTTCGCCGATCACTTCACGCAGGCCGCGCTGTTCTATGACAGCCAGACGCCGGTGGAGCAGGCACACATCGCGCGCGCCTTCCGCTTCGAGTTGAGCCGCGTCCAGGTGCCGGCGATCCGCGAACGCGCGGTGTCACAGCTCGTCAACGTCAATGTCGCGCTCGCGAAGAAGGTGGCGGAGGGTCTGGGCATCGACCTGCCGGATGCCCAGACGGCGCTGCGGCCGGTGAACAAGAAGGCGGAGGTTCGGCAGTCGCCGACGCTGTCGTTGTTCGCAAGGCCCGGCGACGTCGGCATCCGGACGCGCCGCATCGCGCTGCTGGTCGCCGAAGGCGCCGATTCGAAGGCCTTGATGGACCTGCACGAGAAGCTCACCGATCAGGGCGCGGTGCCGCGCTTCGTTGGCCCGCGGCTCGGAAAGGTGAGCGGGATCGACGTCGAGATGACGCTCGAGTCCGCGCCGGCGGTGCTCTTCGACGCCATGATCATTCCTGACGGAGATGCCGCGGCAGCGCTGGCGTCGATCGGCTTCGCGCTCGAATTCGTCAAGGATCAGTATCGCCACTGCAAGCCCATCCTCGCGCTGGGCGCGGGGCAGTACCTGCTCGAGGCCGCGGGAATCCCGGCGGCGCTTCCGGATGGCGGGAAAGATCCTGGCGTGCTGGTGAGCGACGACGCCGATGCCGCACTGACTGCTTTCGTCGCCGCCCTTGCCAAACACCGGCACTTCGAGCGGCAGACGGATCCACCGCGCGTATGAAGTTGAGCGCGGCTACTTCGGCCTTGCCGGGCGCCGCGCCTTTTTCTTCGCCTTCTTTCCGGCTTTCGGTTTCGGCGACTTCTTGCCCGTCTTGGGATACACCTTCGCCGCGAACGCGTGATCCGTGGCATCGATGTTCACGCCGCCGATGATCGGCTTGCCGTCGAGGGTGATCTCGCCCGGGATGTCGTAGCACATGATCGAGCGCTGATCGGCGGCGCCACTGGTGGTGAGCGTTGAATCGCGCAGCGGTGTCAGCACCTGCTCGCGAGTCTCCGCCTCGGACCAGCCGTCCGACTCCTTGAAATAGGCGATCGCCTTCGCCACGTCGATCTTTTGCACCAGCTCCTTGCGCAGGTGCTCGTGCTAGAAGCCGAGCGTGTGCCCGGTCTCGTGGCGCACGACGCGGAAGAACTCGCTGTCGGGCGTGCTCATCGTGAAGCCTTCGAGGTTCATCGTGGCGTCGCCCGGATCGATGGTGAGGATCTCGGTGCCGATGTACGACCAGTAGCCCGCGTCATCCGGCGGATGGTTCACGCGCGAGATGCGCACCTGCGGGTCGGTCTGCGACGCGGTGAACACGACGTTGGCATTCTTTCCCCACGCGTTCATGTGCAGCAGGATGCGTTTGCGCAGCTCGGGCTTCGGGTTGTCGAGGAAGCCGACCGTGAGCTTCACGCCTTTCACGCCCCAGTACTTCCTGGTGACCATGGCGATGTGTTTGGGCGTGGGCGCGAAACCCGGCAGTCCCGACAAGGCGGCGAGGTTGGGCCGGTTGTTCGGGTTCAATGCCGTCGCCTTGGCGGCGGCTTCGATGAGCTTGTCTTCGGGCAGGATCTTCGAGCGGCACAAGATGACGGACATGACTCCTCCCGCGGTCAGAGTATTTTCGAGTAGTCGATCCACAAGGCGCCGCGTTTGAACGGCTTCGGCAGGCGGCTCGGCCCGGCAACGGTCGGCGGCGGCGCGCCCTCGACCGCCACCCAGTCGCTGCGCACGGTCCGATGATGTGATTGCCCGGTGAGGCTGGTCACCATCTCGGCCTTGGGGATGCTCGGAAACGGCTTGGCCTGCGTCGAGATCATCGCGGCGAGATCGGGGTGCGTGAGCTTCGGCACGATCGAACTGGGCGTCGAGTTGTGACTTCCGTGGTGACCAACCTTGAAGAACGTCACCTCGCCGAGGAGCGCGTCGGCGCCACTCTTCAGCAGCCACGTCGACCAATTCCCCCACTGCGCGTCGCCGGGGAAGAGCAGGGCGCAGCCGCGATAGCGCATCAACAGCACGAGGCTGGTGTTGTTGAGGACGTCATCGAGCATCAAGGCCAGCGAGTTGTCGGCCATCACGGTGTCGCGCAGTTGCGCTTCTTCGGCGCGTTTCAGGGCTTCGCCACCGGCCTCACCGAAGTCGGCGCGGCTGGAAACGAAGTTGCTGAAGGGCTGCAGGCGATCGGCGGCGTCGGAATCTCCAGTCAGTCGTAACCAGCGCTGCCCGACCGGCGGATCCATCTTCTTGAGTACGGACTCGTCGCGTGACGGGCTCATCACCTGCACGTCGAAGCCCTCGATGCCGCCGGCCTTGCGGAGCCGCCTGCCGGCATCGAGGTAGCGCAGCTTCTGCGGTCCCTTGAATCCGCCGCGCGCCACGCGCATCGAATCCGCATTCTTCGCGAGATTGAAGCCGACGAAGTTTTCGAGAATGCTGTCCGTGGCGTCGTCGAGTTTCTTCTCGACCGACAGGTGGGCGTGCAGCTTGTTCGCGATGGTGAGCTGCTTGGTCCGCAGCGCCACCGCCTGCGCATCCGTCGGGTCTTCGGTCCACGGCATCCAGATTTCATTCACCGTGACCTTGGCCCATTCCGCTTCCTGCGTGCCGAAGCCGGAGATGTGGTCCTGGTGCGCATGCGTGACGACGACGAGGTCCAGCGTGTCGTTGGTCTCCGCGCGGATGTCCTTCACGATCGCAGGCATCGTCTTGATGTCGCCCTTGGCGTGGACGCCGCAGTCGATGAGCACGTGATGGTGTCGATCGGCACCGGGCAGCGACAGCAGGAAGCAGTCACCGAAGCCCACCCGGTACATGCGCACGCGCAGCTCGTTGGGTTGAAGCGTGGCGGGCATGTCAGTACCCCCGATGCAGCGACGCGAGGTTCAGCAGTGCCTTGCCCTGCGCCAGCGCCTGCATCTCTTTCGGATCGGCATACTGCGAACGCGGGTCGGCATCGACGAGCTCGTGCACGAATGCCGCCTGGCGCGCGATACGTTCCTTGTGGATGGCGGGCTTCGCGATGGCGAAGCGGATGTTGCCTTCGTTCGACACGACCACCGTCGTGCCGCCGCTCACCGTCAGCTCGAGCCCGCGATGCTTGATCTTCCCCTTCTGATGCAGCAGGAAGACGTATTCCGGCCGCGGGATGCCATCCTGGTGGACGCGCACGCTGCGCGCGATGACGCCGACGCTGATGGGCAGGCCTTTGACGAGGCCCAGCAGCTTGCGGTGCTTCTTGCCGAAGTTCCAGAGCAGGATGGCGCGCTCCTTCATGACGCGCGCGAGCTCCGGCGAGTTCTTCTTGCCGGCCACCCGCATCGACTCGATGTTCACCTGGTGGATCGCGAGCTGGCGCGTGTCGAGCGCGCCGCGCGCCTTGGCGGACGTGAGCAGCGGCCAGCGCAGCGCGTCCTCGCTCGTCGACGTCACGTCGTCCGGGCGGATGCCGCGCGCGATGAAGGCCGCGACCAGTGCTTCGCGATAACCGTACGGATCTTCGGGGAATGCATCCTGGTCGGCGGTGATGATCGCGCGCAGGTAGTCGCCGAAGGTGATGTCGCTGACGGGGCAGTAGTCGATGCCGCGCACGCAGATCCGGAAGAAATGCGAGGCGCACTTCGACGCCTCGCTCGCGAGCCGGTCGGCGAGATCCGGATGAAGCTCGCCCGCGTCGATCGGGTTGCCGCCAGCGCGCGCGATGCGCATGAGGTTGCGCGTACGCGTGAGATAGACCGTGAAGAACGCATCGAACACCGCGGCGACCAGGATGGCGCCGCGCTCGTGCGGTTCGAACGTGTTCGCGAGTTTCTCGGGTGTGGGCGGCGTGCCGAGCGCGGAGCGCAGTCCGCCGCGATTGCCCATCGAATCGCCGAACTGTCGGGCGAGCTGCAGCAGGGGATTCGCGCCGGGTATCTCGCCGATGATCATCGGCCCGTTGGCGCCGGGCCTGGCGTCCGGCTCGAGGTCGGACTGGTGCAGCAGGCCGCCGGTGCGCTGGATCGTGTCGAGCAGCGTCTGCTTGACGGAGAAGTGCTGGAACAGCGAGACGATGTCCGCGAACGCCTCGTGGAAGGCGGCGACGTCGCGGTTCGTGGCGAGGAAATACTGGTTGCGCAGCACGTCGAGGATGGCGTGCGCGGTCTCGTGCGCGACGATGTCGTGCGACAGGCACGAGAACACGTGGCGCGGTTTCGGCGCGCCGTTGCGGACGTCCTGCGGATTCGCGAAATAGCCGAAGAGCAGCGCGCCGAACTCGCGGCTGTAGAAGGCGTTCGCCTCCTGCATGGCGTGCGGGAAGATGCGCAGGTGGTCGCGCTCCTTGAGGTCCTGTCGCTGCTTGCGGGTGTCATCGCCGCGCAGGTGGAACCGCCAGCGGATCGAGCGTCCGAGCGCCTGCTCGCACAGGCTCGTGGTCTCGGCGGCCACGGCATACGCCATCTGCTGGTGGAACTGCGGATCGGACTCGCTGGGCTCGAGGCCCTGGTTGAGCAGGATGTCGCGGCGGTTGAGGTCGACCGGCGGGTAATAGCAATCGTTGGTGGCGTCGTAGTCGATGACCGCGATGCGCTGGCCCACCGGGCCCGGCTTGAGATCCGGCTCGTCGGGGATGTGCACGCACATGTGGTTGCCGAGCTTTCGACCCTGGCTGGGATCGAAGGCAAAAACCTTCAACGGGCGTCGCATGGGGTGCCCCTGTTCTTGTGCGTTTTGTGGCTGGCTACCCTGTTACTGTCGTGATCCGAGTCGCCATCTCACTCTCATCGGAGAGTTCCTGCAGGATGCCGACGGCCTAGCTAGCGCGCCGCGGCGCGGCGCCTGGCCGTGTCCTCCAGCAGCATCGCCTTCGCCGCGTCCCGTAAAGGTTGACCGGGCAGGGTGGCCGAGTGGCAGAACGTCTCCGGGTCGGTGTTCAGGCGCGCCGTGACGTCGCGAACCACCTGCATATTGGCGTAGCCATGCGGTGAGTTTTTCGTTTCCTCGCGGTTCTCGCAGATCAATTGCCGCGTCAATCCCTGGCTCTCGTCGGCCAGCGCGAACTCGGCCAGCTTGCCGCGATACTCGAGCTCCCAGCTCTCCAGGTCCTTGAACACGCGCTTGTCGGCGAAGTGCTGGCCCTCGTGCGCGACGAAGCGCACGTTGAACGTCTCGTCGGTGACGCTGCGGTAGGCGGGAACCACCGCGAACAGGCCATCCTCGGTCGCCCAGCCGCCGGCGGAGCGCTGGCTGCAGGTCACGTAGTACGCCCAGCCGCGCAGTACGAAATCATCCAGCAGATTGACGCGAACCACTTCCGGCCCGTCGGGCAGCGGCACGTTGCGGTCTTCGATAGTGGTCTTGCGCCACAGCATCAACTCACGCAGCGGCGGCGTGCGCCCGAGCAGCACGTGGTAGCCGTGCTCGAGCGCGCGCTTCTCGAGGTCCGCCTCCGCCGCGTCGAAGTCGGCGTCCGTCGGGATCGTGCGGCCGAGCGCCGCGCCTATCTTCCCGCGCAGCACCTTCTCGGCGGCCGCGATCTGTTTGGGATGCGTCAAGGCGCGATGCCAGTAGGTTTGATAAGCCGCCGCGAGGGAATCGACCCAGGCATCGCCGGTGCTCGCGGGCTTCTCCGCCACCGACTTCATGCCGAACCGCTGCAACACGCAGGAGCGCAACTCGGCGTTCTCGCCGCTGACCTTGTCCGCCGGCAGCGCCGCCAATGTTTTCACGGCCGCAGCGGCATCGCCTTGCAGAGATTGTCCGACTGCGCGCTCGACCTGGCGCTCGATGTCAGGCGCATCCGTCGCGAATACAGGGGTGGCGAGCAAGCCGCTCGCGATGATCAAAATCGATTTCATGCAAATCCTCCGTCGTTGCGCATTCTGACGGAGGCGGGAACCGAAAGGATTGAATGCGCGCGATTGTCCCTAACCTGACTTCCTTGCGCGGTACTTGCGAATCACCAGCGCGTAGCCGATCGCGTTCACGGCAACGAGGATGCCGAGGATCAGGAACTGCGTGGAGCGCGTGAGGCCTGCGGGATAGATGATCGGGCCGAGATAGTGGGTGATGAACCCTTCGCCGTACGTCGTCTGTCCGGCGAGGTCGCGAAAATGATTCTCGAGGGGCGTGAGCGGGCAGATGTTGCCGCTGGCTTCGATCCACACGCCCCACGCCACCGCGGCGAGATGCGCCCAGATCACGCGAAACCAGCGCAGCACCAGGAACGAGCCCAGCAGCGCGAACGCGATGAAACAGAAGTGCAAGAACATCACGGCGTCGGCCGCGATCACGTTGGTCACGGCTTCAACTTCGTCTTGAAGAACGCCCAGGCCTCGTCGGCCGCCTCGAAGTCGGCGTTTTGCTTGCCGACGATGGTGCGATAGAGCGCGCCGACGCGCTGGGTGGTGCTCGGTTCGACGTGGCCGCCGTTGCGGATGACGATGAGCTCCACCTGCAGGCGCTTCGGATCCGCGCCCCATCTCGTGCGTTCCGCGCGCGTGTCGCCGGACAACTCGTTGTGCTCGAACGCGGTGACCACGGACGGCCGCGCCGGCAGCTGCGCGAGTTCGCGCCAGGTGTTGACGGCCTTCTCGACGCCGAGCACCGAGCCGCGCGAGCGGGTGGACCAGATGCGGACGTCGCCGCCACCGAAGGGCATGAGCGGATCCGAGTCGCCGGCGATGACGAGCAGCGAGACCGGCTTCGTCGGCGCGGCGCACAGGCTCTTCGCCGCCGTGGAACCGCTGACGGCGGCGACCGCGGCGAACGTGCCGGGCATCTCGGTCGCGAGCCGGAAGGTCATCATCGCGCCGTTCGACATGCCCATCACGTAGAGGCGCATTGGGTCGGCGTGATATCGCGTGACGGACCGATCGATGATGTCGCGCACCAGCGCGACGTCGTCGGTGTGCGGATTGCTCTCCGCATCCGCGCGGCAGTCGTTCCAGCCCTGCTTGTCGTCGCTGCCCTTCGCGCCCTCCGGCGCGGCGAGCAGGACGCCGTCGCGATCGGCGATCGTGAGCCAGGGCGAGAGTGGCGCTGTCGTGTGGCGCTGGCCGAGCAGCTGCGCGGCGGTGCCCGAGTGGCCGTGCAGCAGGATCACGAGCGGACGCGCGGCCGCGGGCTTTCCGTCCGGCAGCACGAAGATCACGCTGCGCAATCCCTCGGGGCGCGGTAGTTCGTCCGTCTGGAGCGTGTTCGCGCCCGCGGGCGCCGCGAGCAGGAGCGACAGCAGCAGACGGACGGCGCTCACCGGATGTTCACCTCGGCCCAGTCGAGCCGTTCTTCGATGCGATGGAATGCGTCATCGCCGATCAGCGCGGTGTCGCGCATGCGGACCAGCGCGAGGCGTTGCGCGGCGAAGATGCGCGCGCGCAGATCATCGCGCACGCGGCGCTCGCTCGGCGTATCGCCTTCTTCGGCCACGGGCGCGACGACGAACTCGACGCGCAGGACTTCGGCGGTGGGCGAGCCATCGCCGTCGAGGATCTCGGCCGCGACGATGGCGAGCGCCTCCTTGGCGAGATGGATTTCTTCTTCGACCGTGCAATCGTTCGTCAGGCGCAGCCAGCTCAGCAGGGGCCGCAGCGTCAGCCCCTGCGCGATCAGCGTGCCGACCACCACCGTGAACGCGCACAGCAGGATGAGATCGCGGTGCGGGAATCCTTCCGGCAGCGCATAGGACGTCGCCAACGTGACGATTCCGCGCATCCCGCACCACGCGATGACCGTGCTGCCATTCAGCGTCGGCACGTAGCGGCCCGGCCACCAGCCCGCGCCAAACCACAGCGCTTTGTACTTCGCGGCGCGGTTGTAGAACATCACCCAGGCGATGCGCACGAAGATCACCATGCCGAGCACGGAGAGCGCGATGCGCACGTAGCTCTCGCGTTCGGCGGGCTCGAGCGCCGCCAGGATCGGCCGCACCTGCAGCCCGATCAGCACGAATGCCAGCACGTTGAGCACGAACACCGAGGTTTCCCACACGGCATACGAGGGCAGTCGCAATTGCGGTGGCGTGCTGGTCGGCGTGATGCGCGCCGCGGTGATGGCGAATACGACCACCGTGACGATCGCCGACAGGCCGACTTCGTCGGCGAAGATCCAGATGCCGAACGACGTCGCGAACTGCAGCACGATGGAGCTCGGTACGTCGCGGATCAGCCGGGTGACGCGCGTGATCAGGTGCGCGAGCGCGAAGCCGGCGAAGACGCTGCCGACCATCGCGAGGGCCTCGATTCCGGCGCCGGTCGGCGTGAGCGTTGCGCCCATCGTGACGCTCACGGCGATGCGATAGACCAGCAGCGCGGTGGCATCGTTGAGCAGGCTTTCGCCCTCGAGGATCACGACGATGCGGTGCGGGATCTGCAGCGCCCGCAGGATGGCCGAGGCGGCCGCCGCGTCCGGCGGGGCGACGATGGCGCCGAGCGCGACGGCGGCCGCCCACGGCATCGAGGGCACCAGCGTATGCGCGAGCCACGCGACCGCAAAGATGGTGAGCCCGACGGCGATGATCACCAGCGCGGCGATCGGCACCCAGAACCGTCGCAGGTCGCGCAATGAGGTGTCGAACGCCGCATCGAGCAGCACCGGGGCGACGAACAGCGCCAGCGTGAGCTGCGGATCGAGCCGGAACTCCGGCGAGTTTGGCACGAAAGCGAGGGCCACCCCGCCGAGCGCCAGCATCGAGGGGTAGGGCAGCTTCAGATAGCGCGCGAACGCCGTGAGGATCACGGCGCCAACCAGCAGGACGATGATCCATTCGAACAGGTGCATGTGCGGCATTCTAGCGACGACTTGCCCGATTGCCGCGGGAAAGACAGACTGCACCCGCATGAGGGAGTATGCACAGCGCTGGGTCTTCGGCAGCGTCGCGGCGGTCTACGCCGCCCTCGTGCTGTCGTTGCTGCCCTGGGCGGCGCAGCCCGGATATGACACCCCCTACCTGATCGGCATCTACGGCGTATCGATCTGCGCCGCGAATCTCTGCACCGTCCTGTTCCTGCTGCGCCAGTACCGGATCGACGGCCAGCTCTATCTGCTCGCCCTGGCCGCGGCGTACCTCCTGGGCGCGTGCCTGGTGCTGCCCGTGGCGCTCAGTTTTCCGGATGCGTTCGGGGCCGGTCAGCTCATCGGCCATGAAACGACGTCCGCGATCCTGTTCCTGTCCTGGCGCGTGTCGTTCACGTTGCTGGTGCTGGTGGGCGTCGCGCTCGGCATCCGGCCCGTCGCGGTTACCCCCGTCGGGACGCGAAACGGACTGATGCTCGCGGTGGTGGGGGTCACCGCCGTCGTCGCCGCGGCCATCCTCAGCGCTTCCCTGGGCTGGCACATGCGCCCGCTCGCGGGCGGACGGTTCAACCCATCGTCGTTCATCGCCGGCTGGCTGGTCGTCGTGCTGAGCGCGCTCGGCGTGTGGATGATCTTCCGGACGCGCACCCAGACGCGACCCATGTTCGGCTGGGTGGCGCTGATGCTCACCGCGACCCTCGCCGACATGGCGCTCAGCACGGTCGCAGGCGGACGGCACAGCCTCGGCTGGTACGTCTCCCGCTGCAGCACCGTCATCTCGTCCTATCTACTGCTGCCGTACCTGGCCTTCGAGTTCGCGCGCGGACTCAAGGACCGCCCCGTGGCGGCGAGCATCTACGCATACATCGGCGCGGTGGCGCTGGCCGTGTGCGCGGTGCTGGTCCGGTACTTCCTGCTGCCCTGGGTGGGTTCGGGCCTGCTCTATACCTCGCTGTTCGGCGCGGTCGCCGTTGCCGTATGGATGGGTGGCTGGCGGCCGGGACTGGTCACCTGCGTGCTCGGCTATGCGCTGGCCATGTTGTTCGTGAAGCCCGGGTCAATGGAATTCGGGACCGCCGCCGACATCTTCGGCCTGCTGGTCTACGCCTTGTCGTGTGGCCTGATCATCGCGCTCGGCCACAACATGCGCGCCGCGCGCGTGCGCTTCCAGAAATCGCAGGAAGCGGCGGTGCAGGG
>JADMIO011011187.1_pt1 | contig 11810 bp, 10 predicted proteins | sample 8958161 | NCBI WGS metagenome assembly JADMIO01 (sample SAMN16585339, study PRJNA669376) | soil metagenome | isolation source: Crop rotation soil | place: USA: Cullars Rotation, Alabama | collected 2011
CACCGTGGGGTTGCGACTTCCTTTGTCGCCGCTGGTCATCAACAAGTAGGTAATGTGTTTGCCGGCCCGCGCCCATTTTGCAACAGTGCCACCGCAGCCAAATTCTGGATCATCCGGATGGGCAGCAATGACCATGACGCGGTCGAGCATTTCTGTCGTTTCAGTCACAATGGTCTTATCCTTCACAAAAAGCTGGCTATCGCCACATGATGCGGTTAGATTGCAGGCTTCCTCGCCTAGCGCAGGACGCCCAGCACAAGTTGGCTCGTCTAGAACGCGAGCTACGCAGACACAATTTTGCTCGCTTGGGCGAGATCACCAACGCTCCTCACAATCAATGAGAAAATTCTCTGTGCATTTTCGAGATTAGCCGGCGCGAAATAACACGGGTCAATGGCTAATCGCCAAATACGATAGTCGATTCAGTGGAGAATGTCAAATGGGTCAAAAACAGGCCAGGCACAGAATGCGCATATCATGAGGTTCAGAAGCCACGCACGCTTCACATGCAGCGTGCGTGGCTTGCTGACTTCTAGGGAAACTTCGATTTATTTTGCTGCTCGGTTGCTAATTATTTCTCCGTTTTTCAAGCAACGACAGCAATAGGCTGCCCGCTAAAAATTATCCACTAGCCGTATCGCACTGTGGCATTATCGCCGTTTCTGGCTTCATCCTGTCCGAAAGTGCTAGCTCAACCGCAGGATAGGCTTCGACATACACTTCTTCATAACAGCCATAGTACGTGACCGTCCGTGCCGCCAGATCCAGATCATAGCGCACGACACCGGCCTGCCAGGCGGCGGCCAGAAACTCGGGAAAGCTGCTTTTGCCGGCCTGATCCGTGCGCAATGCAGTGATCAGCGCCACCTGATCAAACGGCGGTACATCCGCGCTGCCAGTCATCAACGGCGTTCCCTGCACCACGACGGGACCAGCCGTCGTCAGGTAGAGGCTCTGGCAGGCCGGTAAGGTCCAGATGTTGCGTGTCACACCGGCGCGGCGCAGCGCTTCGGCCAAATAGGGAAAGCCGCCGACCTGTGGCCTAATCCGCATGGCGTGCTGTTGGGCTGCTTGTAAATTATCGATGGCGTTACTCATCTTTATTCTTCCTTTCACAGATCAATCAATTGGTACGTCATTCCACTGGTGGATGTGGGCCAACTTCTGGAGCAGACTTTTCAGCGTCTCGTGCTCCTTGCGGCTCAGCGCGCCGAAAAAATAAGCGTCGTTGCGGTCAGCGATCTGCGCCAGCTCAGGTAGAATCTGCTCACCAGCTGGCGTCAGGGCAATCCATTGCACGCGGTTGTCGGCCACACTGCTCGCGCGTGTGATCCACGTTTTGCTTTCCAACTTCGTCAACACCTTCGAGACAGCACCGCGCGTCATACCGAGCAAGTCTGCCAGCGCGCCCGGCGTAATGGTCTGTTGGTCGTGAATATGCCATAAGGCAACCCACTCCGCGACCGATACTTGGCGCGCCTGCAACGCCCGGGCGAAGGCCCCGGATACATGGTTGGAAATATGACGCAGCCAGTAGCCAAGGTGATCCTCCAGATCGGGCAAAGGGTAAATTGGCGTGTCACTCATTCAAACACCTCCTTCATATAGTTTCCCAGGAAACTGATTGATAGTATAGTTTCCTGGGAAACTTTTGTCAACCTAGGAAGCCTTTGATTTTTGTTTTAGATGTAGGGATTGAAACACGGAAAGTCGGGACTAAAGGCCAGAAACTTAACACGCTCTGCATGTCTACCCAAGGTCACCAGTCGCTGACGCGTGACAATCTCCCCGATGTGGATCGCATGGTCGCTCAATTTTTGCGAGATTGCTGCTCTGGTAACCCTGATGATTTCCTGATAAACTAGGGAAGCTGATCATAGGTTTCAATCCCGATCCTGGCGATGCGCAGGGTCGGAAAGAGCCTATAACACTACACTTGAAAGGCACAACAAACATGGGCACAGAAAAGACAATCTATTCTACCACAGTCAAGGTGCGTGGCGGACGTATGGGGACAGCGACCTCGGATGATGGGCACCTCTCTCTCCAACTCAGCATTCCCCAGGCGATGGGTGGACAAGGTGGGGAAGGAACCAATCCCGAGCAGCTCTTTGCGGCTGGCTATGCCGCTTGCTTTCAGAGCGCGCTGGGATTTATTGCGCGTCGTCAGAAGGTCGATGCCAACGAATCGACCATTGCGAGTACGGTTCGCTTGCATCCTAATGGCACTGGTGGCTATAAGTTAAGTGTGACGCTGGCCGTTCACCTGCCGGGTGTCGAACATAAGCTTGCCGAGCAGTTGGTAGAACAGGCCCATCAGGTCTGTCCCTATAGCAACGCCACACGCGGGAATATCGACGTCGAGCTAGTGGTTGTTGAGGGGTAATATCAACTTCATCCAACAAACCGTGCCCGCTGGCACGCGAAGAGGAGGCAACGATGCAGTTCGGATTGCTTGTACAGATGACAGGGTTGTTAGGCTATGCCCAACCGCTGGTACAGTTGGCGCGTGCGGCCGAAGCGGCTGGTTGGGACGGTTTTTTTATCTGGGATATCCTGGGCGGTGACGCAGCCAGCCCGGACCCGGTTGTCGATCCCTGGATCGCGCTGGCGGCGATTGCAGCGACAACCGAACGGATCCGGATTGGAACGATGGTGACCCCGCTGCCCCGGCGCAGACCGTGGAAAGTGGCGCGGGAGACAGCGTCACTGGATCATCTTTCCGGTGGCCGCCTCATTCTGGGCGTTGGCATTGGCTCGCCGCCAGAGGAGTTTGCTCGATTCGGCGACGAGCCTGATCCCCGCATTCGGGCCGAGATGCTCGACGAGGGGCTGGACGTGTTGACCGGTCTATGGCGTGGTGAACCGTTCTCCTTCCAGGGCCAGCATTATTCGGTAGACAACGCACAACTGTTGCCACGTCCGCTCCAGCAGCCGCGCATCCCGATCTGGGTTGGCGGGATCTGGCCGCGCAAGCCACCCTTTCGCCGGGCCGCCCGTTGGGACGGCATCTTTCCCAGAGGTCGGCAAGGAAACCTCACGCTTGATGAGATCCGCGAAGTGGTCAGCTTCGTCCAGTCGCAGCGCCCCGCAGAGAAGCCGTTCGATCTAATGACCGGCGGTGATCTCCCATCTGATAACCCAGCCCAGGCACGCACAATCCTTGCCGAATATGCGTCTGCTGGCGTGACCTGGTGGATGGAGGGCGTTGGCGAGTGGCTTGGCGATGTCGATGCGATGGCCGCTTTCATCCGGCGTGGTCCACCGGGACGCTAAGCGACACTGAGAGAAAGCGTGAATGCCAGATGGACAACCTAAATAAACATCATCAATTACCTACGTAGGTTCAGGTTGCAGGTTCAACGGTCCGCCCTGAAACTTGAGACCTGCAACCTGAAACGTACCTTGGCGAAAGGTGAAGCATGAAACTCATCAATCCAGAAACTGTACTGAAAACCGAGCGATTGCTCCTGGAGCCGCTCCGCCAAGGGCACGCGACGTTGCTCTTTCCCGCGTTACAAGACCCGCGCATCTACACATACATTCCACAAAATCCACCGGTTTCGCTGGAAGCATTAGAGCAGCGCTACGCCGTACTGGAAGGTCGTTTGTCGCCTGCGCAAGACGAAGGTTGGCTCAACTGGGCGGTATGCCTGACCTCCTCATCAATTTATGTTGGCAGTGTTCAGGCTACCGTTTTGCCGCAGGGGAGGGCATACCTGGCGTATGAGTTCTTTCCAGCGTTTTGGGGCAACGGCTACGCCAGCGAAGCTTGTCGTTGCGTCTTGGACCTATTGTTTAGGGATTATGGGATCACAGCCGTCGAAGCGGAAGTCGATACACGCAATACCGCATCTATTCGCTTGCTAGAGCGGCTCGAGTTTAAAAGAGTAGGTGAGCGGGTAGCGGCAGATTTTTTCAAGGGGAGCAGCAGCGACGAGTACACCTATCGCTTGGTGGCGAGGCTAGATTCGCTGTCTCGCGGCGGCACAAGCCACGATACGCGTTGGGCAAAGTAGTCATTATCTCCTGATAGGGAACGACAAGACCAACACTGAGCGGTTGCTTTCGCGAGGCATCTGTTGCAAGCATGCTACCCTCTTTTCAAGAGCGAATAGAGAAACATTTTAAAGACGTAGAAGGAGGAGCGTATGCCTTCGTGCATCTGGGGATGGCACGAAGGTGCGCCGACTTGTCATTTCTATGGACTCTATTGGGTTTATCTAGAAGCTAGCTCAAAACGGCGGTCCAGCCATTTGATAACCATACTGCCGAAAAGTGATTTCTAGGGCAGCTGGCTCAATCGATGTCACTGGGATCTGTCAGTGCCGCAACTCCTCAAAGGCCTTCGCTCCTTCCGCGGGCGTAAAAATATAGAAGATGGTGCCACCAGCGCCGAGGGATGCGCTTGTAGCTACGGGTTGAATCGGTTGGCAGGCGGCAGCACAGTGATGGCGAGTCATCGCGAGCCACTGATGAATATCCGCCAAGTTTGGCGATGGTGGGATATTTGTTGCCTAGCATCGTCTCCCTGTTTGTATCGCATGAGTTTGCTCCTTGAATGGCAAAACAACGAAGGTTAATAGATGACCTTGGGCAGTAGATCGGCCAGCGACACACCTATGATCTCGATAATCGTGCAAGGCTTCTGGAAAGGTGATGTCTGCTGAATGATGTCGTCCATGCCTATACGATAGCGGCACAACGGCGGCAATGGAAGCGATTTTGCTACAAAAATGCTACAAGCTTGATCCTTGGCAGATGTAGTTTGGGTGTGCTAGACTCTCCTATGCGCTCCACTTGAAATCCAGCGTTGCTTTGCCTGGCAACGTACCCTAAACTTTTAGTTTCAAATCGGCCTCCCTTTTGGTTATAATCAATCAGCCTAGGGATTGCTACGTGGAATGGAGAAAGGCGCGACTGGATGACGCAAACTTTTGGTGGTCTCCTGAAGCAAATGCGTAAACGCGCTGGCATGACGCAGCACGATCTGGCTGCGGCCACGGGGTACAGCCGCGCCCTCATCAGTGCCGTGGAGCAGAACACCCGTCTACCTGCCACTGCGATTGTGCTCCAAACTTACCTGCCGGCATTAGGCTTACAAGATGAGCCGCACCTGGCGACACAACTGGTTAAATTGGCAGCACTGGCGCGCGGGGAACCCCTCCCGGCTGACTTTACGCGCAAACATGAACAACGGGTGGAGGTAACGAGGGAGGTGGAAGAAGCGCCGCACCGCTTATCCTTTCCACCCACCGCGTTACTGGGACGCGAGGGCGCAATCAAAGAGCTGGTCAACCGCTTGCTGGGACATCACGGTCGCTTGCTGACGCTGGTCGGGCCACCTGGGGTGGGCAAGACCCGATTAGCACAGGCGGTGGGTGCCGAAATGCAACAGATATACCGCGATGGTGCGTTTTTCGTTTCGTTGGCCGCGATTATCGATCCGGCGCTAGTTGCCGCCACGCTGGTTACAGCCCTGAAGCTTCCCGATCGTAGAACAAAACTGCCCGAAGTTCGTCTGATCGAGCACTTGCGCCGCAAAGAGTTGTTGCTGATCTTGGACAACTTCGAGCAGATCATCGCCGCCGCGCCGTTGGTGGCTGAGTTACTAGCCGAATGTGCCGATCTACGTATTCTTGTTACCAGCCGTGAGCGTCTCCATCTGCGCGCTGAACAACGCTACCCGGTGCCGCCATTACCTTTGAAGGTGGCGGTAGAGTTATTCACCCAACGCGCCCAAGCCGTAGACGTTACTTTTGACCTTACCGCTGAGCAGCAACCCGTGCTCACCGCGATCTGCCAACGGCTCGATTGTCTACCATTGGCGATTGAATTGATCGCCGCCCATCTCGATTTGTTTTCACCGCAACAGATGTTAGCGCGCTTACAAACAAACGCCCTTGACCTGCTTACCGACAACACACAGGATCGCCCAGCGCACCAGCGTACACTGCGCCAGGCGATTCAAGCCAGCCATGCGTTATTGACCGCACGCGAACGTGCCCTGTTTCGGACGGTCGGGGTCTTTGTCGATGGCTTTGACCTGACTGTTGTGACCCATTTTGGATTTGACCCAGCAGAATTGCAGGGTTTGATTAACAAAAGCCTGGTGCATCCCGCTGTAGCACGGCCCTCCATTGCCAACAAAGAGGGGGAACGGCGTTTTTTCCTGTTGGAGATGCTACGTGAATATGCCTATGAACAATTAGTCGCAGCAAACGAAGCAACCGCGCTTCATTGTCGCCACGCTGCCTATTTTCTCAACTTGGCGGCCACCGCAGAACAATACATGGAGCGCCAAGAGAAAAAGATCTGGCTTGAGCGACTACAAGATGATTATGGCAATCTACGCGCGGCCCTGGCGTGGTTGATCGCCACAGACGTGCCTACCGCGCAACATTTGGCTCGGTTACTCTGGCGCTTTTGGGAGGCCAGCGCGCGTCAGCGCGAAGGGCGTCATTGGTTAGCCCAGACCCTGGCGGCGGACACCTCACCCACCGCGCGTCGCGCCTGGGCACTCTGGGCGCAGGCGCATCTGACCGATGTAGCTGTCGATTACCAGCAAGCACAGGCGCTGGCGCAAGAGTCGCTCCAGATCTTTCAAGCACAAGGGGATCGGGTCGGTTGTTGCGCCGCTTTGAATTTGCTCGGTTACATCCTGCTCAATGGGGGACAAGGCGCACAAGCCTTACCCTATCTAGAGCAAGCGCTTGCCTTGGCGCGTCAAGTTGGCGATCCCCGCTGCTTGGCGCAAGCGCTGGTGGGTGTCGGCGATGTCTATCTCGCGCTTGGGCGCGCGCCAGCCCAGATCCTGCCATTATTAGAGGAAAGCGCACAGATTTACGACGAGTTGGATGATGTGCAGGGCTTTGCTTATACCTATCACGTCAAAGCGCGTACACACATGTTGGTTGCGGCGTATGCCCAAGCGATCCCGCTTGGCCTGGAAGCATTGGCGCTCAATCGGGCCATGGGTTCATGGGCGGATGCCGCATGGGTAGCCACTACCTTAGGGGGCGCCTCTTGGTTTAGCGGGGACCGGGTAGGGGCTTGTGGTTACTGGGAAGAAGCGCGTCAATTCTTTCACGCGGCAGAGGAGCAAGGTGGCCTCATGGAGGTGTGGTATGGCTTTGCCCTGGTCGCCCGCTATCTGCTCGCGGTGGCAGACGCTATGTTGGCGCAGCAGACCTTTGCTGACACAACCAGACTGTTAAGCGTCGTTCAAAAAATCCTTGACAATCAATCGCCATTTCTCGATGCAAGCGCCTCTGAAAAATATCAGCAAATGCTGGTCACCTTGCGTCGCCATTATCCAGAAAACATTTTTACGGCACTTTGGGTGGAAGGCCAGGAATTGACGTTAGCCGCCGCTGTCAGCTTGGCCTTGACAGTGCCGGACGCGCCTGTATCATTGGATCGTCCCCCGTGGCTCCAAGTTACGCAAACAGATGACTGCGCGACAACACTGTCAGACGCGTCCGCAACCAGAGCGGCCAGTCCATTATCAACACCCAAGCCCCATTCGGCTGGCCTCACCAAGCGGGAAGTCGAGGTGCTGGGGTTATTAGTGCAACGGCTAACCCATCCCCAGATCGCCGAAAAGCTGATCATCAGCCGGCGTACGGTCAATGCCCATGTCACCACAATTTATAGCAAGCTAGGGGTTAATGGCCGGGAAGCCGCTATCCGTTTTGCGGTCGAGCATCATCTGTTATAAAGCGAGCGTGTGCGCTAAATTAAAAAAAGCAGGGAGTAGACAAATCGCTACTCCCTGCTTTTTTTATCGAATTTATCCATTTGGGGCCGTGGCTAGATAAAGAAAGCTGTCTAATCTGACCACGTTGGTCACTGCGGAGCGATGGGAAGGCTAAGACGGATAGCTAGAGAAATAGGTAATAGTTACCGATGCATCGACAACCCGGCGCTGATAGACTGTGGGTGAAGTCGTCAACCAACAGCCGCTAGCTTTTTGTGTCGATTCTATGAACCCAGCAGGAGAAGACGCCGATGAATCAACCATCAATTTCCCACCCGTCACTTGCCATTGCCCCGGCAGCCAGCACCTATCTGCAGGAGGCACTCACCATTCTACAGACCCATGCACTCCACCGAGCAACCATTGACTGGCCGGCCCTTTGTGCAGCCACCTGGGCGCATGCGCAAGGTGCGCAGACGCCACGGGATGTCTATCCAGCGCTTGAACTGGCTTTGCGCCAGCTCAACGATGGTCACAGCTTTTTCCGAATCCCAGAAACGGTCCAGGAGATTCACAGTGGTGCACAGGACAGCCGCAATCAAGCACCGACGGGTCGGCTGCTTTCGCCTGACATTGCCTATCTGCATGTGCCGGATTTTATGGGATCAGCAGCCGCGGCCACGACTTATGCGCGCACGCTCCAACACGTTATCGCCACCATTGATGCAACGGGGCCGGTGGGGTGGATTGTCGATCTGACCGACAACACAGGCGGCAGCATGTTCCCGATGCTGGTCGGCCTAGGACCCTTGTTTGATGCCGAAATGATTGGTGCCTTTGTCTATCCACATAGCACCCGTCTTACCTGGCGCTATGTGGATGGTCAATGCATTGTCGGCCCGGGCGTCTGTCTGGCGCTTGACCGACCCGTGGTTCAGCTTCGGCACAGACCGGCCCCCGTTGCCGTGTTAACCGGTCCATCCACCATCAGTTCCGGCGAAGTCGTGGCCGTGGCTTTTCGCGGCCAGGCATCAACGCGCAGCTTTGGTCAGCCTACCGCGGGTTGTTCAACCTGTAACGAAGGCTTTACCCTGTCGGATGGTGCGGAGATCGCGCTGACCGTTGCCATCTATGTCGATCGCAGCGGCCAGCGCTATGGTACGGAGATTGTGCCAGACGTACTGATCCCAGGTAATCGAGATGTGCTCTGCACCGCGGCCAGCACGTGGCTGCGGACCATGCTATAATCCCAACCGTACAGGATTTCACTTAGCCGAAATTTTTCTTCACCTCATGCCAACTGGCTGGGTTGTCCTTTCCCAGCCATAATCAAGTCTTGCAAACTGTCATTGATATAAAAGCCCCAGGCATCCGAACAGTTACCATAGCATTCGATGGCAGGCACCAAGCCGACGTGCGTGAAGTAGTGGTGTAGTTCTGCTTGTTCATCAGTCCTTCCTACTTGATGATTGTGTCATTCTTCCCGGCAACCTGACGCAAAATATCGATCTGCCCGGTGTGATAGGAGTCGTGGAAGTAGAATACCCGCATTGTCTCGCCAAGGGTGTCATCCCCGATCTTGCGGGACATGGCATCGGCAGGGCTATTGGCAAAGGCGGCGGCCAGGCACTGTTGCTGCTCATCCAGCAATTGGCGCAGACGGGCAAAGTCAACAGCAGCGTGAGCGTCTGCGTTTACGGCTTCCGAGCCGCGCTGGTAACGGTCAGCTTCAGTTTCGTTCAGCACCGGTTGCGCCCCCAGCAATTTGAGCAATTTATCACGATTTTGCATGATGTGACCCAGCACCCAGTTCAGGCAGTTATGCTGAAACGGCGGCTGGACCAGACTCTCTGCGTGGTTTACGTCATCGATGTGCCAGTGGATCACCCGCACGTTACGGTCAAACTCGGCGGTCAATTGATCGGCGGACAAAGTCAACATAGTTTTTCTCCTTGATAATAAATTTTGTTTAGATGTGCGTCGCGCAACACGAATTAGCGGTTGGTGCAGCCGCGTAGCGGTCGTGGTGACGTAGCCACTCCATCTTGTGCGATACTTCCAATTCGTTGCGGCCCTTGGGGGTGAGATCCAGCAAATTGTAGGTGCCCATCATCACTTCCACGCCGCGCCCATAGGTCGAATACGTATGAAAGACTTCGCCCGCATCGTCCTTGTAGAAGACGCTGACGCCGGGCATTTCCTCGTTGGGGCGCTGTGTATAGTTGTAATAAAGCTCGCCCTCAGCGATCTCTTCCGGCGTGAACGTGACCCTAAAATCATGGTTGAAACTGCTGCCAGCGGAAGAGACCCACGTGAACTGCCAATTCATGCGCTTGCGAAAGCGTTCAATCTCGGCCAGCGGTGCGCGTGAGACGGCCAACAGCGTAACGTCGCGCTGCGCCAAGTGTACGGTCATGCCGTCGGTGTGATCAGCCATAAAGGAGCAACTCGCACAACCTTGCTCCCATCCCGGCGCAAACATGAAGTGCTGCACCAGCAATTGGCGGCGGCCCGCGAATAGATCGGCGAGCGAGCGTTGGCCGCTGGGCGTGTCAAAGAAGTAGTTCTTTTCGATGCGTACCCACGGCAGCGTGCGGCGTTGGCGCGCAATCTCGTCACGCAGGCGTGTCAATTCTTTCTCTTGTGCCAGCAGCGCCTTGCGTTCGACAATCCAGCTATCCCTGGACACGACGGGGTGGTTTGCCATGCTCTCGGTCTTCTCTGCGTTGGCGACGGTAAGGCGTTGCGTTAACGCCTGGGCTCGTTGGCTCATGATTATTTTCTCCTGCTTGCTTTAGATAGCTCGTTTAGTACATTTGTTCTGTTCTGCCCTATTATATACTTGTTCTATGGGATGTTCTATGCCATAATGTCCTGAAAATATGTCTGATCGTCCAAATCGGAGCTGGATATGGATCTTTTGACCGATGTGCTCAATACGCTTGAACTAAAAGGCTGGCTCTCTTCACGCCGCGAGCTTGCGCCACCGTGGCGCTATGATTTTGTCGCAAGCAAGGACAGCATGTTCCATGTCATTAGCAATGGTGGGGCCTATTTGCAAATCGAAGGAGAGGCGGAGTCGCGACGCGTTGAGGACGGCGATGTGTTGCTCTTCCCGACCGGTCACCCGCACTCGCTCTATGATGACCCTACATCGCCTCTTACGCGCCTCGTCCAGCTGGACTACAACCCACAACGAGAATATCAAGTTGTCAACAGTGAAGGCGAAGAGCCAAAGCTCCTGATGCTCTGCGGCGCGTTTCATTTCGAGTATCCCAGTGGTTTTCCCTTGCTGCGCCGTCTCCCCAAACTTATCTATATCCCGGGGGCACAGGGGCGTATGGCGCAAGGCTTCGCTGACATTGTGCATCTGATCGGACGCGAATCAGCTATACAGCAACCAGGCGCAGCGGTCGTACTCAACCGTTTGACCGAATTGCTCTTCATTCAGGTCATCCGTTGCTGGATCGACCAGCAGGCGGAAGCGTCAAGTGGGTGGGGCGCGGCACTGCGCGACCAGCCGATCAGCGCCGCGCTGGGCCTGATTCATCAGTCACCCGACCACAAGTGGACGGTCAACGAATTAGCCGAAGCCGTGGCGCTTTCGCGCTCGGCCTTCGCCGGCCGTTTCACTGAACTGGTCGGTGAGCCGCCGCTGACCTATCTGACCCGCTGGCGGATGCTGCGGGCAATGCGTCTGCTCAAGAACGAGGTTAGCACAGGGACCATTGCGGCATTGCTTGGCTATGAGTCTGAAGTAGCCTTTCGCAAGGCTTTCAAGCGCGAAATCGGGGTGCCTCCGGCCCGGTATCGAAGGACACAGGACCGAAGGCTTGGCGAAACGGAGCACACAGCTTTCAGCAATGGCTGGAAAGCAAAGTAACACAAGTGGAAACACCAAAACAACCACACGCTGCAAATTTTCTGGATGAATCCCTAAAAATTAGGTATACTTGCCGCATGAGCGAGAATAACCCGATGCTTTCTGTTGATAGTCGAGCCTCTGACTCGCCTTTTGTCGAAACAATTTGGCGCAGCCAGAGTGAACGTTCTGGCGAATTTCTCTCGGTCGCGGTCGCACACTGGGAGATGGTGATTACACAACTCGCCG
>JADMIO010988014.1_pt1 | contig 11809 bp, 12 predicted proteins | sample 8958161 | NCBI WGS metagenome assembly JADMIO01 (sample SAMN16585339, study PRJNA669376) | soil metagenome | isolation source: Crop rotation soil | place: USA: Cullars Rotation, Alabama | collected 2011
GTCCTTGAAGGGGATGTCTTTGGAGAGGAGCTCCGGGGTCAGCGGCGGGTTATAACAGAAGCCGCATTTGGCGTTGCAGCCGTAGCCCAGCAGGAGTTCGAAGGTACGCAGTTCCGGCCCGGGCCTAGAAGCAGCGCGGGCAGCACCAGCCGCCGCGGCAGTGCGAGCCGTGCGACCCGTGCGAGCCGTGGGAGCCATGGGAACCGTGCGAACCGTGGGAGCCGTGGGAGCCATGGGAGCCGTGCGAGCCGTGGGAGCCGTGGCTGGTGTGGCTGCCCGTGCCGCCGCTGTTGTGGAGGTAGTTGCCATGGGCCGCCGGCGCGGGCGCGGCCTGGATCAGCGCCGCGCCGATGATGCCGAGCGTGGCCGCGGACTTGACGATGTTCTCCTTGGCCATCTTGCCTTCTTCGCTGCCCAGGAAAACCTCGGCGCCCCGCTTGACTCCGGTCAGCAGGGACTTCTTCTTCGCCTTGCCCTTTTTCTTCTTCTCGGGGTCTTTGGCCATGGTATCTGGAATCTATATCATTCCCCCCCGCTTGTCAACGGACGGCGACAGGCCGTCTACATCACTTGTCGCAGCAGAGCCAGCTGTCGTTGGAGACGTCGAAGGCGTCCTTGAATTCCTTCCAGGTGTTGTTGCCCCAGGCATTGGCATTGGTGTCCCAGGACCGCACCTGGAACTGATATGTTACCGCCGAACCGAGGTTCTTCTCCTTGACGTTATGCGCGTACCAGTAGCCTTCCGTGCGCACGCCCGCGACGTAGGTGGCGTAGAAGCCGTTCGGGCAGGTCCCGTTGGAACCCTTGGTCTGGCAGCCGCTGGCCTTGGCGCCGTAGATATAATTCGCGGCCGTGACGTTGGTGGTGGCCGAGACGGCGCCGGTGACCGTGGCGCCTCCGGCGGCCACCGTGAGAGCCCCGCCGCTGTAGGTCGTACCCTCCAACCGCGAGGCGCCGACCACCCGGAACTTCTCGCCGCTCGACTGCGAGGTCGCGCCGACGGCGACGAAGCTGCCGGTGGCGGATTCGGCGATGGTGGTCGTGCCGATGGCGCGCAGCTGGGTATAGATGCCGTACGGGGCCGGGTAATACGTCTGCAGCGTGACGGTCTCGGAGTCGACCGCGGCCGGCCACGCCGCCAGCAGGACTGCGATCAGCAGCCCGTGGATCAGTCTCGGCGAGATCTCGATGCGAAGGATTATCTCTTTCTTCATATGCGTCCTCCTGGCACGGCTATGAGCATGGCGAAACCGAGCAGTTGCAGGGATCGAACTGGGCGCAGACCTCGTCGTAAGCGGATCCCGGCGTCGTCGTCGAATTGCAGTTCAGGAAAGACACCCTGCAGGTGCCGAACACCGGGTCCAGGATGTCCACGAAGCCGGACCCGAAGCAGGAGGTCGGGCTGGGATCCATGAAGCAGGTGACCGCCTTCTGGTTGTAGGCCGCCTGCAGGATCATCCGGCCGCGCGTGAAATTCTCGACCCGGTAGGTGGTCACGTAACGGCCGAACTGCCACTGGACCAGCATGGCGGCGATCGACCCGAGCACCATGGCCAGGACCATCACCTGGACGAGGACGACGCCTCTGCGGCCGCGCAGCCGCCTCATGGCGCCGCCGTGTCCGGCGGTCCCCCGATGTAGGGGCTGGCGATCATGAAGCTGGTCCGCAGCTTGACGACCTCGCTGGTTTTGGACGCCTCCGACCACCAGCTGCCGGCGACCTCGATGTCCACGACGCCGCGGCTGAACTCCTTGCCGCTGGGCGGCCGCAGCACGGTCATGGTGTCGAAATACACCGCGACCAGCTCCGGGCTCGTGCCGCCGGTGCCGCAGGTGACGGGCGTGCAGGACGGGTTCACCGCTGTCGACGGCACCGCGTTCCAGGTATGGCGGTACAGCTTGCCGATCTTCCGGCCGTCCGGCTCGATGTCCTGCTTATAGCAGTAGGCCGCGAAGGTGTGCGTCTGCGGCGTGCCGTTCACCAGGGCGTTGGCGCCCTGGAGGCACGCCGGGCCGTCGGACGAGTTCAGGAGCGGGTCGCACCAGGACATGCACAGCTGGCTGGTCGTGAGAGAACTGATGCTGGTGGTGCTGCCCAGGACCGTGGCATTGGCGGGCGAATAGATCCGCTCCGCTTTCTCGAGGTCCCGGGTGAGGTAGGTCAGGGCCTGGGTCATGTTGCTGGACACGGTGCCGTGGCGGTACTCGCGCGCCTGCGTGCGCGCCGCCATGGCCGCGATGCCGCTCAGGCCGCCGACGACCAGCGAAGCGACCATCACGGCCATCAGGACTTCCGGGAGGGTGAACCCTTTCTGGCTCATTGGGGGTTGTTCTCCACCCAGTTCACCTCGACGGCCACGCAGTAGCCTCCGGGGGGCGCCGTCAGGCAGTTGAGCGACGGGATGGACGGCATGCCGGGAGACGGCGTCAGGCAGCTCTGCGTGGTGCCGCCCTTGGCCACGCAGTACTTGACCCAGAGCGTCGTCGGGTCCACGCCGGCCATGGCGGGATCGGAATCGATCGCTGCCCGGGAGTTGACCAGGGTGTGCACGCCTTCGGTGAGGGCCCACTGGCCGCCGGCGTCATCCGGATAGACCCCGCCGTTGGGCAGGGCGCCGTAGGTCCCGGCGTCGGCCGTGAAGGCCTTGAGCCGCTCCAGGACCTTCGTGGCGTGCCGGGCGGCGGCGAGCTTGTGGTCGGCCCGGAAGGACTGCACCTTCGCGCTGAGCGCGATCGACATGAAAGCGGTCACCATCATGGCCGAGACCATGGTGGCGACCACCACTTCCATGAGCGTGAAGCCCCCCTGGGACGCAAAAGCGCGCCCGGGGACGCGGCGCGCTCTCGCACGACACTTCCTTGCCATAAATCTCTTCCCGTCAGCCTCCTCCCGCCTTCATCGCGGCGGAGGCGGCGGCATGCCGTCGGGCGGCGTGCCGATGCAGCCCATCACGCCGTTGCGGTCCACGGCGTAGCCCCAGGTGTTGTACGGGGCCGAGTCCACGCTACCGTTTCCGGTCGTCCGGCGCTTGGCACAGGCGATGATCTTGCTTGTGTCCGGCGCCGAGCCGCCGTCGCACGCCTGGGCCGTGCCGCAGGCCGACTGCGCGCTGCTGCCCGCGGCGTTGCCCGAGCCGTAGAACTCATACGCCTTGCCGTCCCAGTCCGTGGCCGCCAGGTACCGGCAGGCGATCAGGCAGCAGGGCCCGGGGGTGTTGCCCGTCGCGCAGGCCGCGTCGCAGGTGGCGGTGTTGCACGCCGACGAGGTGAACGCCGACGAACCGCCCGCGTACTTGCCCGTCGTCAGGCCCGGATGGTCCATCTTGAACATCCGGTTCGCCGCCGCGATCTGCTGGAGCATCGCGGCCGCGTCCGTGGCCTTGGAGCTCTCCAGCGTCTTCAGGAACTGCGGGATCGCCACGCCCACCAGGATGCCGATGATGATGATCACCACCATCAGCTCGATGAGCGTGAATCCCGCGGCCCCGCCCGCGGCCCGCCGGCCCCGCATGCTCAGAAGTCGTTTTCGCATGCGGTACAGCTGCCGTAGTCGGTCTTGTCCGTTGACCGCGTGTAGGTCAGCGTGTAGTCGTTGTAGGTCGCGGGCGGCTCGGCCGAGCACGTCGACTGGCCTTTGCAGCGCTGGACCTTCAGGATGTACTCCGGGCCGGAGACCGGGCTCGAGGTCGTGCAGCTGACGAAGCGGAAGAACTTCATGCCGCACTCGTGCTCGGAGGTCGAACAGCCGGTGGTCAGGCCGATGTCGAGCTTCGACAGGTCGTTGGAGTACTTGCCGTAACGGGCCAGGTACCGCTCCTGGGCGCTCTTGATGCTGCCCATGAACGACTGCGATTCGACGACGCGGCCGCGTTCGACGACCTTGAAGTACTGCGGCACGGCCACCGCCGCCAGGATGCCGATGATGATGATCACCACCAGCAGCTCGATCAGCGTGAAGCCCCTCTCCCCTCTTCGGACGCTCGGACTCTTCATCTGTAGTGCCCCCTTGTTGTCTCGTGTCTCGGCGCGGCCCGGAACATTACATCTTCACCTGCGACAGCTTCAAGACCGGCAGGAAGATCGCCATGACGATGGTCACGATGACGCCGCCGATGCCCACGATCATGATCGGGTCGATCAGCGACGTGAACCGCCGCATGAACTGGTCCGTCCGCTCGAAATAGAACGAGGCCATGGTCTCCAGCATCTCGGGCAGCTTGCCCGACTCCTCGCCCATGCCCATCATCTCGGTGACCAGCTTCGGGAACACGCCGGTCTTGCGGAAGCACGCCGACAGCGACTTGCCGGTCGTGACCTCCTTGCGGACCTCGGTCAGCGCGTTCTGGAAGATCAGGTTGGTGGCGAAGATGTTCTCCAGGATCGCCAGCGCGTTGATGACGCTGACGCCCGAGCGCAGCAGCGTGCACATGGTGCTCAGCATGCGCTCGAGCAGCATGCCGTACATGATGTCGCCGAACAGCGGCACGTTGAGCACGAACTGCGACCAGAGCATCAGGCCGGCCTGGGTCTTCATGAACTGCTTCCAGGAGTAGACGATGGCGCCGATCGCCGCCACGATCAGGATCAGGTTCTTGGAGACCAGCAGCGAGAAGGTGATGATGAACTTGGTCAGGATAGGCAGCTCGAGGTTGAAGCTCTTGAACACCTCGGCGAACATGGGCACGACCCACACGATGAAGAATCCGAGCACGCCGCAGGACATGCACAGCAGCACGGCGGGGTACATCAGCGCCGTGACGATCTTGCCGCTGGCGGCTTCGGAGGCCTGGGTGTAGGCGGTGACCTGCTTCAAGGTCTTGGGCAGCTGGCCGCTGGCCTCGCCGGCGGCCACCAGCTGCACCCACAGCGTGTCGAAGACCTTGGGGTGTTTCTCCATGGCCTTGGACAGCGACGAGCCGGTCGAGAGGTCCTTGGCCACCTGGCTGAGGCAGGCCGACAGGCCCGCCGAGTCGGAGTTGTCGCCCAGGAGCGCGACCGAGCGCACCAGCGGCACGCCGCCGGCGATCAGCGTCGAGAGCTGCTCGCCGAAGAACACCAGGTCCTGGCCGGTGACCTTGCCGCCGCCCGCCTTCTTGGCCTTGTCGGCTTTGCTGGCGGCCTCCTCCAGGGCCAGGATGAGCATGCCCTTGGCCTGCAGGGAATTGATCGCCTCTTCCTGGGTGGCGGCCTCGAGGACCCCGGTATGGGCCTGGCCCTGCGCGTCCTGCACGGTATAGGAAAAAGAAGACATACGTTGTCTAAACTAAAGTCTAACCCCCCCTCCCGTCCCCGTCAAGGGGAGCTATCGATATAGGGAGAGAGCTTATTCCTCCGCCATGGTGACCGCGTCGACTTCGTCGACCGTGGTCACGCCGTCGAGGACCTTCTTGAAGCCGCTGACCCGGATGGGCCACATGCCGGAGGCCCAGGCGATCTTGTTGAGGTCCTTGGTGTCCATGCCCTTGGCGATGCCGCGCGCGATCTCGTCGTTGAGCTTGTACACCTCGTAGATGCCGCGGCGGCCGATGAAGCCGGTGTTCGAGCACTTGTCGCAGCCGATGGGGCGGTAGAAGAGGATCTTGGAGAGGTCCTTCTCCGGCAGCTCCTCGGGCTTGTACCAGGACTCCTTGATGACCGCTTCGAGCGCGGCGCGGTCGGGCTTGTAGGACTCCTTGCACTTGGGGCACAGCACGCGCACCAGGCGCTGGGCCGCGACCAGCACCAGCGAGCCGGCCAGCAGGTAGGGCTCCAGGCCCATGTCCTTGAGGCGGACGACGGAGGCGAGCGCGTCGTTGGTGTGCAGCGTCGACAGCACGAGGTGGCCGGTCAGCGCGGCGCGCAGGCAGGTCTCGGCGGTCTCCTTGTCGCGCGACTCGCCGACCAGGATCACGTCCGGGTCCTGGCGCAGGAAGGAGCGCAGCGCCGAGGCGAACGTCAGGCCGATGTTGGCGCGCACCTGCACCTGGTTGATGCCTTCCAGCTTGAATTCGACGGGGTCCTCGATGGTCATGATGTTGATCTCGGGACATTTCACCGTCTGCAGCACGGAGTACAGCGTGGTGGTCTTACCGGAGCCGGTGGGCCCGGTCAGGAAGATCAGGCCGTGCGGCGACTCGGCGGCCTTGAGGAAGTCCTCCTGCTGGCGCTTGTACATGCCCAGCATGTTGATGTCCAGCTTGGACGATCCCTTGTCCAGGATACGCATGACCACCTTCTCGCCGAAGACGGTGGGGCAGACGCTGACGCGTACGTCGATGAAGCGCCCCTGGGCTTTCAGCGCGAGCGCGCCGTCCTGGGGCAGGCGCCGCTCGGAGATGTCGAGGTTGCTCAGGATCTTGAGGCGGCTGATCACGCTGTCGAACTGGCTCTTGGGCGGCGCCGGACGCTCGTGCAGCTCGCCGTCGATGCGGTAGCGCAGGGCGACGCGGTCCTCGAACTTCTCCAGGTGGATGTCCGAGCAGCGCTCCTGCAGGGCCTGCTTGAAGATGGCGTTGACCATGGCCACGACCTGCGTGTCCTTGGTGACCGCGATCGGGGTGTCCAGGTCGACGCGGTTCTTGCCGGTCTCGGCCGTGCCGCCCTCGCCCGGGGCCTTCTCTTCGTGGGACTCCTCCATCGTCTTCTCGAGGAGGGCCTTGCCGCCGTAGAAATCGTCGATGGTCTTGAGCACCTGCTGCTTGGTCGCGATGAAGGTCTGGACCTCGGTCTTGGTGATCAGCTTGATGTTCTCGATGGTCATGAAGTTCGTGGGATCGACCATCGCGACGGCCACCTGGCTCTCGTCCTGGAACAGCGGCAGCACGAGGTTCTCGCGCGCGAACTGCTCGGAGATGATCTTGTCCAGGCCCTGGCCGGCCTCGGGGATCAGCACCTTGTTCTCGCGCGAGGCGTAGGGGATGTTGAGCTGCTTGCTCAGCGCGACGGCGACCTGCTCGTCGGAGCAGGCCTCCATGCGCACCAGGATCTCGCCCAGCAGCCCGCCCGACTGCGTCTGGGCCTTGAGCGCCTTGTTCAGTTTCTCTTCGTCGATGATGCCGCCCTGGATGAGGATCTCCCCCAGGCGCATCCTTTTCGCGGCTGCCATTTTCGTTTCCTCTCTTAAATTCTAACTTCGAGATTCGAGAATCTAGAATCGAGAATCGAGATAAGGTCGCCTTTTATGAAGAGGACCTTGTCCAATCTCGATTCTAGAATCTCGATTCTCGATTCTCGCTTTTCGCCCCTGCCGTCAGTCGTTCAGCACCGTCGGGGTGATGAAGATCACCAGGTCGGTGTTGCTGCGCTGCGTGGTCTGGCTCGTGAACAGCCAGCCGATGATCGGGATGTACCCGAGGAACGGCACCTTGCGGACGATCTTGGTCTCCTTGGACTGCAGGAGGCCGCCCAGGACCAGGGTCTGGCCGTTCTTGACCCGCACCAGCGTCTGGGCCTTGCGCACCACGGGGTCGAAGACGCCGGGCGAGATGCTCGAGCCCACGACGTCCGAGAAGTTGGGCTCGACCAGCACGGTGATGTAGCCCTCCTTGTTGACCTGGGGCGTGACCTTGAGGATCAGGCCCGTGGTCTTGCGCTCGGCGCCCGTCGACGTCGAGGAGCCGGTCGTACCCACCGAGGCCGCGACCGTCTGCTGCCCGATCGCCTGGTCGCGCGTGATCTCGATGGACGCCGACTGGTTGTTGAGCGTCAGCACCTTGGGCTTGCCCAGGAAGCGGGCCTCCGAGCGCGTCACCATGGCCTTGAGCACGGCCGTCAGCTGGGCTAGGTTGAGCACGCCGGGCGTGATGTCGTTGGCCGTGTACTGGTCGGCGGGCGCCAGTCCCTGCGTGTTCACCGACGGCGGGAAGAAGAAGCCCACCTTGTTGCCCGAGAACAGGCCGGGACGCAGCGGCCAGTCGGTGGTGCGCGCCGGACCGGTGTAGGTCGCCAGCTCGCCGCCGGAGCCGCCCCATTCGATGCCGAGCTGCTGGGAGCGGTCGGTGTCGATCTCGACGATCTGGGCCTCGAACATCACCTGCGGCGACTTCTTGTCGAGCTCCGCGATCAGCTGCTCGACCTTGGGGAAGGAGTCGGACACGTCGGTGATGATCAGGCTGTTGGTCCGGGGGTCGATGGCGATCTTGCCGTTGGCCGACAGCGCCGACTTGATCACGCCGACGATGCCCGATTCCTGCTGCCCGCCGGAGGACGGGGCGTTGCCGCCGCCGCCCCCGCCCCCGCCGGCCGGGTCGATCAGCGGGATGTAGTTCAGCTGGTAGATGCGCGAGGCCACGGGCGGGCCCTTGCCGGTGCGCAGCGACACCACGAAGGTGTTGGTCTTGCCGATGCGCGAATAGGTCAGGCCCTTGGTCTCCAGCAGCACGTCCAGGGCCTCGCGCACCGTGACGTTCTGCAGGTACGCGGTGATCTTGGTCTTGTCGACGCCCTCGCCCAGCACGAAGCTCACCTTGGCCTGGGCGCTGATCGCGTTGAGGAAGCTGGCCAGCGGCGCCTCGGTGACGCGCAGCGTGACCTTGGTCTCGATCGGGGGCCGGGGCGCGGCGCGCGGCACGGGCGCCGGCTCCTCGGCCGGCTCCTCGGGCATGGCGGGCGCGGGCGCGGCCGGAGCCGAGACCGCGGGCGTCTCCGCCGCGGGACCCGCGGGCGCGGAGGAGCCGCCGCCTTCTTCGACGGGACCGCCGGACTCCTGCTGGAACTGCGCCGCAGCCGGCGCCGCAAGCTGTCCGAGCATCGACAGCGCGCACAGCAACGCGATGGCCTGCTTCATTGGAACTACCCCCTGCTCGGCGCGACGATCCCTACTTCCCGGCCTTCTTCTCTTTCAGCTTCTTGACGATGAACTTGCCCTTGTTGCTGAACGTCACGGCGTTGGAGGTGATGGAGACGACCTTGATCCCCAGGCCGGGGACGATGTCGCCCTTGGACACCATGTCGTTGTTGACCAGGGCGGTCATGCGGCCCTGGACCTCCATGATGCCCTGCAGCTGGATCAGGTCCTCGACGCTCTTCTTCTTGGGCGCTTTCTTGACCTTGGCGTTGGCCATGGACTTGCGCGCTTCCTCGGCCATGCGCCGGCTCATCACCTCGCGCTCGCCCAGGAGCGCGATGACCTGGCGGTCGCGGACCGACTCGAAGGGATCGCGCGCGGTCTTGGGAGCGTACAGGCTGGCCGGCTTGGCCGCTTCCCCCTCGGCGGGCGCGGCGGGCGCGCCCTCGGTGGCCGGGTTGGCCCCGGTGCCGCCCGCGGCGGGAGCTCCGGCGGCGGGAGCGGCGGCGGGAGCCGCCGCGTCAGGCTGCGCGGCCGGCGTCGAGGCCGGCGCGTCGTTGGCCGGGACGGCGGCGGCGTTGGCCAGCTGGCCGGACGCGGGCGCCGGCGCGGCGGGCGCGGCGGCGGCGGCCGGAGGGGCGTCCTTGCGGCCGGTCTCGGCCGCGCTTCCCTCCTGGAACATCGGGCCGCTGGAGGCGACGGCGGGCGGCCGAGAGGCCTTGAGCTTGGCCTTCTTCTGGCCGTTCTGCCAGTACATGAAGACGCCGGCCGGGATCGCCAGGAGAGCCAGCAGCGCGCCGTACTCGCCGAGTCGTCTCATAGCAGGTTGAGCCCCCGGGGGATGACCGTGGTGAGCGTCAAAGAGACCGTGTTGTTCTTCGAGGGCATACTGAGCTGCTCGCCGCTGTCGCCGCCGCGTCCCAGCTTGCTCAGCGACAGGTTCTCGACCTGGGTGAACTTGCCGGTGCCTTCGAGCTTGGCCAGCCAGTTGCCGACCTGTTCGTAGGTGCCCTTCGCCTGCACGTCGATGGAGAGCTTGATGAACGGCAGGTCGGGGCGCTCCTCGTCCTTCTGCGAGGAGATGGCGTCGATGGCGATGCCTTGCTCCTTCGCCGAGGTCAGGATGAGGTTGAACAGCCAGTCCTTGCGGTCGGTCTCGCTCGGGAAATGGTCCTTGAGGCCGTCGACCTTGGTCTTGAGGTCCTTGTACTCCGCGGCGTACTTGCTGATCTCTCGGAGCGTGACCACCTTGCGCGAGACCGTGTTGAGCTGCGAGGCCGTGGCCTTGTAAAGGAGCGCGTAGCCCACGAAGGCCAGGGCGGCGGCGACGCCGAGCACCTTCTTGAAATGCTCCCAGCCCTTCATCTTGAAGCCGGCGACGGCCTGGTTGAGCTCGTCCTGGAACTGGATCAGGGCCTGGTTGATCTTCTGCTGGTCCATGGTTATTTCTCCGGCCCCGCCACCAGCGAGAACTGGGTCTTCTTGGCGGGCGCGCCCGGCCCGCCGGAGTCGCCCGGACCCGAGCCGCCGGTATAGGAGATGTCGATCTTGCCGAAGCCGGTCGCGAACGCCTCGTTCTTGCCGAGGGCGTCCTTGAACTGGGTGATGTACAGGATATCGTTCTCGCGGGTGCCGTACTGGGCCGCGCCGTTGAGGGTCAGCGAGCGCTTCTTCTCCTCGCCGAAGCTGAGCATGTCCGCGTACTGCAGGGTGTCGAGCCAGACATTCTCGGGGATGGCGTCGGCGATGACCTGCATCTTGGTGGCCAGCGCCTGGCGGTTGTCCATCTCCTCCATGGTGCCGACCACGGCCTTCATGGAATCGATCTTGACCTTGAGGTCGCTGGCGGTCATCTTCGCGGTCACGCCGGCGTCCGCGGCCTGGCGGGTGAGGCGCGAAAGCTCGCTCTTGGCCCGCAGCACGCGGTACTGGTTGACGAAGCCCAGCAGCGTGAAGATCAGGAACGCGGTCAGGCCCACGCCCCAGATCAGGATGAGGGTCTTGTCCTCCTCGCGCATGCGGCCGGTCTGCGTGAAGTCGATGCTGATGGGGTTGGCGCCCAGCGCGCGCGCGGCCGCGCCGGCGGCGGCGATGGCGCCCCAGGTGGCCTGCCCGCCGGCCAGGTCGATGCCGTCCTTCTCGACGGGGACCTCGACCTCCTTGGTCACCATCCCGGAATAGGTGTCCATCGGACCGATGCCGCTGATCCTGATCTTCGCCACCTCTTCGATGCCCAGATAGCGGTCGGCGAAGTCCAGGGCGCTGGCCAGGTCCAGCTTCTTCTGGCTGAGCGCGTACTCGTCGCTGGGCAGGTCGACCTCGCGGCACAGCAGCGGCAGCGCGCCGCGCGTCAGCACCACGAAGGCGCGCTCCTTGTCGAAGTGCACGCGCACGACCGCCTTCTCGCCGGAGTCCCCGCCGAGCACCTGCCAGCCGCGCATCACCGAGCAGTGCGACGGCTCGGCGGCGATGGGGTTGAGGCCCAGGCCGCGGATGACCGCCATGGCCTGGGTCAGCGCCAGCCCCGGGGTCACGCCCATCAGCACGCCCATCATGTTCTTCTTGACGTCGGAGACCGGCGGCGCGACCTGGAAGTCGTTGGTCAGGCCGTCCATCGGGAACGGGATGTACTTCTTGGCCTCCAGCGGCAGCGAGGTCTTCCAGAAACGCTTGTCCACCGGGTTCATCAGGAAGTAGCGCGTGATCGAGACCTGGTGGCCGAAGGAGACCACCACGTCCTTGGTGCGCACGCCCAGCTCGTTGATGCCCGTCGCGATGGCCGCGCTCAGCGCCTCCCGGCGGGCCAGGAAGTCGGTGGTGAAGAACGGCCGCTTCTTGTTGGCCGCGGTGTCCGCGCCGGGTTCGGCCTCCACCTTGGCGATCGGGACCGTGACCACCTTCGAGAGCACGGGCTTGCCGCCGCTGACCGACGCGGCGGCCAGGCTCACGGAATCGGGACTGATGAAGACGCCGATGCAGGAACTGAGCTTCTTTCCAGCACATTGGGATCCTAAGCTTAGAATTCCACGTGGACAAGTTGTCGCG
>JADMIO011121774.1_pt1 | contig 11808 bp, 10 predicted proteins | sample 8958161 | NCBI WGS metagenome assembly JADMIO01 (sample SAMN16585339, study PRJNA669376) | soil metagenome | isolation source: Crop rotation soil | place: USA: Cullars Rotation, Alabama | collected 2011
GCGACTTCAAGTCACGTGAATTCCAAGCTTCGGATCCCACTGTGCTGGAAAGACCAGGATCACCGATGAGAATCCGGCCAGGATCGCCACAGTGACCAGGGTCGCCAGCCAGCTATAACCGACCATGTACTTTTGGATCGCATAAGCAACTGACGCTTCTTTACCTGCGATCTTGAATTCGGACCAATTCGCAACGCCCGTAAGGACGTGGCCGAAGAGGATGTAGAGCACAGTGCAAACCACCAGAGATCCAAGGATGCCGATGGGCATGTCCTTACCTGGATCCTTCGCTTCCTGCGCCGCGGTCGACACGGCATCGAAACCGATGAACGCGAAGAATACAATCGATGCGCCGCGAACCATGCCGCCCCATCCGTGCTGGAAGAAGCCTTCGTGTCCGGGGGTGCCTTCCGGGATCAGGTAGGGAGTGTGGTTGGCGGGGTTGATGAACTGCCAGCCCACGGCGATGAAGACGAGGACGATCGCAACCTTGAGGAACACGATCACGGCATTTACCGTCGCGGATTCCTGCGTACCTTTGATCAGCAGCATTGTCAAAGCCAGGAGAATGATTAACGCCGGACCGTTGAAGATTCCATGCACGCCTGTCGTAGAGGTCTCGAGCGGGGAGTGACACCACTCATAAGGAATTGCGCCGCCCAACAGATTGTTGAGGTATTCGCTCCAGGCAATCGATACGGTCGCCGCGCCGAGTGCATACTCAAGCACGAGGGCCCATCCAATCGTCCAGGCAACGAACTCGCCCATCGTGCAATAGGCGTACGTATAGGCGCTACCAGCGATCGGGATCATCGCAGCGAACTCCGCGTAGCAGAGTCCCGCAAAACAGCATCCAAGGGCCGCCAAGATAAAGGACAGCGTGACTGCTGGGCCTGCTGCTTCACCCGCTGCTGCGGCAGTTCGCACGAACAGGCCGGCGCCGATAATAGCTCCGATACCAAGCGCGATCAGATTCTTGGCGTCCAGCGTTCGTTTGAGGGTGCCTTCGCCAGATTCGGACAACTGGCTCAGCAGGCTCGAAAGCGACTTCTTTCGAAAGATGCTCATATTATGTTGAAGATGAATTCCTGATGACTATACCATACTCGCCATTGCCACCCACTCCGCTGTGCGTCTACTGATCGCCGCTAGCGAGACCGGCTCTGGAAGCAAGGCGCGAATGAGTGCGATTGAATCCGCACCGGCGCGATAGACATCTTCGGCGGACTCGATGGTGATGCCTCCAATGGCGACGAGTGGATGGCGCTTCAGGCTGGCGATCCGTTTCCATTCGGCGATCCCCACAACAGGATCCGGATTCTGTTTCGACCCGGTCGCAAACACAGGACCCAGGGCGAGATAGTCAACTGCGGGATCCGACGAAGCCGCCAGGAATTGAGTCTCGTTGTGGGTTGAAAATCCGATCAGGCCGGAAGGCACGATCTTTCGAGCGACCTCAGGAGGAAGGTCATCCTGGCCGACATGCAGTCCGGCGCCGAGGAGTGCCGCCAGATCCGCCCGGTCATTCATCACGTAGATTGCGCCGGCGTCGCGGCACAGCGTGGCGATCGCCTCAGCCTGGGCAAAGACATCCCCTGAAAACGGACCCTTATGCCGAAATTGGAGGATGCGCGCTCCGCCTTCCAGCATCGCGCCGGCGACCTTTTCCGGATCGAGTCCTAGGTTGGAAAGCAGCGCGGTATCGACAATCGGATAAACTCTTGGGACAGTCAATCTCTAACGCTAGCACTCAGTGGGCGAAGCTTGGATCCGCCTGAAAGATTGCCCACCAGACTTCCAGGTTGCTCTCCCCGGACTTTAGCGAGATCGTGTCCCGCGCATGCTTGGAATGAAGCATGGCATCCGTATGCATCGAAACACCGTTGCGGATCCCCTTCGTGTCATCCCAAGTCGACTTGATGGCTCCGTTCTGAGCACTCAAGGCCACCCCCTGGCCGACGCCGTTGAGATTGAACAGTTCCTGGGCCAGAGCTCGTTTGATCTTGGCGTTCAGTACCGCCACTGGAACATGCTTCTTGACGTAGTGTGTCACTGCCTTGCTGGCTGCAGCACCCGCGCGCATGCTCGCCATCTTCGCCAGTAACTCCGCCTCGCTGTGGATCCCCTGGCGCTGGAAGAAAGCTGCCATTTGAGGAGTCTTACTCCGGTAGGCCTCTACGAAAGCAGCCGTCACATCTGCCATCTCCTCCGGTTTGAGTTTCGCGATCAATTGCATCGGATCGCCACCCGCAGCGCCTAGCTTCCGAAGCGCCTGCAGGTGCTTGATGTTCTTGGCGATGGCAGGCAGCGACGAGAGTCCAGTGGCGAGAGCGACCACATCGGCCCAGAACTCGACTCGCTTCAAGCCCGCGCCACCCACCGTATCCAGGTATGCCTGCTTGTTGCCGGTCTCGGACGCTCCTATCAAAGCTCCGAACTTGTAGCTGGCGACACCCGCCCCGACGCCGGCGGCGAGCGTTCCAGCCACCGTGACGGCACCAACCGCCGCTCCACCTGCGGCCGCTGCGGGGACCCAGATCGGCGCGGTTGCGACCGCTCCCAGGGCCAACACCGCTCCGCCCAATGCGACTCCCCATCCGAGGGCCTCACTGCGGGCGAGTTGCTCCCAATTCTGATTGCTGTCGTCGGCGAGTCCGTAAAAAACAATGTGCATCGCGGGACGCCGCGCGCACGGCCGGATACGGGAACTCTTTCCGCTCGGGGAAATATAGAAAATACCTGATGCCTGCAACAGGTCGACGTGATTGATCGCCCGCTGTACGGCTAGTGAGAATGGCTGAAACTCCGGGATTTGCTTGTAGGTCATGGGGGGTCTAACTATCGATACGTCGTCGATGCCTGAGTGTGGCTTCGATCGCGTCAGCTAGCAAGTAATCGTCCGGCGTTAACCTCGCCGTTAGTTGTTTTCAATCCGTTACGCTTAGATTTTGCGAAGTTAACGGCCACAACAACCGCACCATTACTGGATCCCCAAGCAAAGTCAGGTCATGATGATGCTCATGGAACGCACAATGTGGATGGTACTGATGCTCGCGCCTGTACTACTCGCCGAAGAGAAGTACAAAGCGCCCGTACCTGGTCCGTACAATTGCTATGTCTATGAGTTTCGGACGAATTTACAGAAGCCGATTTCGTATGTGACCCTCAGCTCGGACAATTCCTACAAGCTCACGAACGGTTCGGTGAAAGGCAATTGGTCCTATTCGCCCGCGTCAAAGGAAGTGACGTTCGCTGGCGGTCCCTACGATGGTGCTAAAGCTTCATTTGAACCCAATCGCGGGCGGATCCTGGTGCTGCCTAAGGAACTGCTGGCTAAGGACAAGGTCGCCCAAAACTGGGGAACACACTATTGTTGGATTCGGGATCCCGCGACCGGCCGCAGCATCCAGTAAAAGAGCCTACAGCGTGATTTTGGCTTTGGCCAGAATCGCCGGCATGTCGGGATGCTTCCGCATCGCCGCGAACAGCGGATCGATGCGGATCTGGGGTGGGCGGACCAGTCTCGCTTCGATTGCCTGATCGAGCATCCGCATTCCCTCCTCGTGCCGGGGACCGATTTCATAGAGTGCGGCTGCGATGGAATAGTCGATCCGCACGTCTTTCTGAAGCAGCGGAGCCAGCGCTTTCAATGCCGCAGCCCGATCATTCATACGAAACAAAGCCAAAGCGCGGTACGCCGAAATCCGGGGACTACCGTCGTGGCGGACCTTCGCGACTTCCTGCGGTTTACCTTCTGCAAGCAAGATGGCGCAGCGCAGAGAATAGGCAGCAGCATAGTCCGCATCGCTGGCCAGTACTGCATCGAGGAGCCGATGCGCTTCGGTGTAGTTCGCCCACCAGTAGTGAATCTGAGCGGCTCCCCATCGCACCGGATTCGATTGTGGATCCAATTGCAGTGCCCGTTCCATATGGATCCGCGCTTCGTCCTTGCGGCCCATGGCAGCCAGGAACGATGCGTAAAACTGATGGACTTCCGGCTGATTCGGGGCGAGTTCTAACGCACGCTTGTAGTAGGTTTCGAAACCCGCATAGTCCCACTCATACCAGGCTTGATAACCACCCAACACCACATGCCCGCCGAACTGTTTTTCATCGATTGCAAGAGCGCGTTCGGCGTAGGATCGTGCGAGTGCCCAAGTCTCTCGCGGAGGTGCCAGTGCATAAGCAGCGAGTCCCGAATACGACAAAGCCAGGAAATGATACGGCGGAGCAAACCCAGGATCCCGGTCAATCGCTTCCCGGAAGCATTCGATGGCGGCTTGGTAGCCTTCCGAAGTAGTGCGCTTCCAGTGGTAAAGGCCCCGCAAATAGGCGTCGTACCCTTCCCAGGAGACCTGTTTCGGCCGAGTGTCCGACGCAGCCTCTCGCAGAATTCGCATCTGCGGTTGGATCCGCTGGCAGATGGCCTGAGCCAGTTCATCCTGCAGCGAAATCATGTCAGCCGAATTGCGATCGAACGACGAAGTCCAGCGATGAAACCCGGACGCAGCATCCACCAACTGCACGGTCACGCGGACCCTGTCGTTGGTCTTGCGAACGCTCCCTTCGAGCAGGTATCGGACGCCCAGTTCGCGCGCAGCCTCGACCGGAGAAACGCCACGACTCTTGACCCGGAAGGAAGACGACCTCGCGGCGACTCGCAGCCCAGGGGTTCGAGCCAGACGGTCTAAAATCTCCTCGGCCAACCCTTCGCCAAAATAGTCCTGGCTTTGGTCACCGGAAAGGTTCACAAAGGGGAGCACGGCGATTGAAGCCGGCTGCTGTCCAGAAGCGGATCCCAGGGGCTGCTCAAAGCGCCACACTCCCCATGCTGCAAAGGGCAGGGTCGCGAGGACCGCCGCTATCAAGGCCTTCCTGTGCCAGAATCGAGGCGGGACTTGGCGGGGAACCACGGGCGTCGGCTCGGACACCGGCAACGGCTCAGCGACCACGACACGCTCGATCGTCGGGACGTAAGTTCCCTTGGGGATGTGGATCCGGATCTCTTCAAGCTTGCCTGGATCACTGGCAAAGTACTCTTCGAGGCGCTGGCGCATCTTTCGCACCTGCACCCGAACAATGGCATCCTGCCGCGGATCAAAATCTTCGGCCCTGCCAAATACTTCCACGCCGATGCTGTACTCTTTGAGCTCGAACCCCTTGCCGGACAAGCTCTTTTCTACGATGTGCCGCAAAAGCTTTCGCAGGGACTCCGCTTGGGCGAAACCGCTGCTCGCACAGATACGGGCCAAAAGATCCTGAACTGCAGTTTGGTCCATGAGCGCGTGCCCCTTCATGGTAATCGCCCCGGGGTCGCGACAAAAAGTCTGACGATAAATGGCGTGAAACGCGGCCCGTTTGCGCACGACATGGATAGACGCCGGCTTGATCTCACTTTGAGCCACAATCTGGACGTCCCAGAACGGAGCTTTGCTTGACAGCTAATGACGTATCCCGCGCCCCACAGGGTTGGCGGCCTGAAGGTGCATTTACCTTTCCCGAGCTTTGGTGGGCAGTCGAAGCTCATCGATCTCCCAGCTTGCCGATTACCCCGGCTATTTTTATCGCAATCAGCTTCGAAGAGACGGCTTGCTGCAACCTGATGCAAGGCTCAACTCCTGTCGCTGCCGGACCCGCCCAATTGCAGGTATCCGACGACGATAAGGTCCAGTTCTTTGCTGGATCCGATGGGCGTGAAAACTTCATGGGTGGCCGCTGGGATGCTTCGCAAACTACTTGGGCATCGGACATTCACAACAAAGTCTTTAAACGTGCGACTCCGACGTATCCTGAGTTACACAACCCGCTCTCAATCCAATACATCATGAGCAACAACGAGTTCTCGGTGAAAATGCACCTCAAGTATTTCCAGTGGCTCATGAACGGTTATGGCCGGAACGGGGAACCAGTTGGCTCACTGGGCGGTCTGATGCGGGCACAAACAGGCGGCGGTAAAAATGCCAAGGCCGGACCATTGTTCGCGCAGGGAGGACCACTTGAGCCTGTGGCGCTGTTGGAGCATCAGACTGTTCGTTTATCGATCATCGTGCCACCGGATGAGGATGCGCTGGCGGCTTGGCTCGATCACGAGTATATGGCTCAAATCGAAGCGATCGAGGAACCCGAGCCGACGCTTGAAGAAGTCCATCGGGCACTTTCGAAGATCCCGGGCAATCTCTCGGACGATATCCGGTCCGAGCGTGAAGCTCGCGGCTAGATTTCCGTGGCAGTCTTCTTAGATACGAGCGCTCTCGCCAAACACTACCACAAGGAAATTCGCTCGACGCCGATTCAGGACAGACGTTCACCGGAAACGCGTTTGCATCGTAGCGCTGAGAAATCGCCGTTACGAGATCGCGGCGAGCCCATCGAAAAACACGCCAGCAGCCTCGGCCTCCGAACGCTGGACTCGTTGCAGTTTGCAGTCGCAATCGATTTAGCACGGCACGGACTCGCCGATTTCGTTCGTGACGGCGGACAAGGTGCTTGTACGTGTAGATCCGGAAGAGTCGAGTCCGTAGACCGCGCGACCAGGCATCAGAGGTGAATCCCCGACATCGACAGGGGTCGAGCCGGGGTCATTGTACTGGGGGCATTTTCGCACGGATGGAATAGAGCTTTGTCTCGGTTCGAATTAGCAGCCGGTCTCCGACGATGGCGGGGGTCGCTTGCGCCATTTCATCCAGCGAATTGACGTGCAGCACTTCGAACTTCGGGTCCGCCCGCACGACGTAGGTTTTGCCTTCTTCGTCCAGACAGAAGATCCTGCCGTTGTATGCCCAGGGAGACGACGTGAAAGCCCCACTGCCACCATCGCTCGCAAGCCGCTGCTTGTAACTTTGAACGCCCGTGCGGGCGTCGAATCGCGTCAGGATTCCAACTTCGTTCAAGACATACACGGCGCCTTCAAAAGAGACTGGTGTGGGTAGGTATGTTCCGCCTCTCGCGTCCGACCAGGCGATGAATTCGCTCGATCGCTCGCCTCGGTCCTTGTTGAGGGTAATGTCTCCGGAAGCACCAGGTTTCACGGCGTACATGGTGCCCTTGTGGCCGCCGTTCACGTACAGCCATCCGTCATGCGCAAACGGCGTCGGGATGACGATTGGTGACATGCCGGCCATGCGCCAGAGTTCCTTCCCATCGAGTCCATAACTCACGGCGACTATTGGACCGACGGCTACAATCTCAGTGCGGAGAGCGTTTTTCCACACAAAGGGCGTACTCCAAGCCGTCTTGCGCACGTTGTCTCCGACGTTGCGATCGGTGCGCCACAACTGCTTGCCGGTCCGCGTGTCGTGAGACGCAATGAACGGCTGTTTCTCGTTGTCATTCAGAATGACGATGTTGTTGCCCGCTAAGGCCGGTGACGAGCCGGTCCCGAGATCTCCCCAAGCCGGATAGCTTTCGAGCTTCTCGTGCCACAGCGGCTTACCCTTTAGATCGAACGCCCAGAGGCCGAGATTTCCGATGTAAACGTAGACTGATTTGCCGTCGGTAACAGGGGTTTCGGAGGTGAAGCTGGCTTTGCGATGGCGTCCACCAGGAGGATGTCCGCTGAAGAGTTCGCGTTTCCAAACAACTGCACCGGACTCGAGATCGAGACAATAGAGCCAATAATGCAAAACAACTTCATTGGGCATTTCGATGTCGCGCTCAATGAGTTTGGCTTCGGCTTCGTCGTTGCTGAGACCTTGCTGCCGCAATTCGCGCTGATAGTCAGTGCTATAAGTCGTGCCGATCTGAGGTGGTTTTGATTTCCCTTCGGTGATCGCCGAGGTTACGAAGACTTTGCCGCCGGTCACAATAGGCGACGACCAACCGCGCCCCGGAATGGCCGCTTGCCATTCCACGTTCTCAGTCTTCGACCAGCGATCGGGCAGCGAGCGGCTCGCTCCGACGGGATTCACTTGCGGGCCGCGGAATTGAGGCCAGTCCGCATCGACCGCCGGCATCGGAGTAGCCAACAGAACGAATGCGGCAATTTGGTTCGGCAGATTCACACAATCATCTTGCGATGAGCTGTTGGACTGGACAAGATCCATTTCCTGACGATTTGACCGGTCCATTCGGCGGCGTGCGATGGACCGTTCCACAATTAGGAAGTCTGGCAGAATAGGACCATTATGTTGCAGCTTGACGGAGCAGGGCGGTTGCATCAACAGGTGTACCGGGCGTTGCGCAACGAAATTCTCAACGGGCGTCTGGGGCCAGGCGAGCGCGTTCCATCCACACGGGAGACCGCAAATCTTCTGAATATTTCGCGCAATACAGCGGTCGTAGCCTATGAACAACTGTTGGCCGAGGGCTACATCGAGGCGCGGTCAGGAGCTGCGGGATCTGTCGTGGCGCGGCTTGTGCCGATTGAAAGTCCTGCATCACAGGGTCCGCCGGAATTGTCTGCGCCCCCGAGGCGACCGGTGCTCGCCGCTGCCGGAGCGCGGTTCCTCAAATCTGCTCGAGCATGCAGCAAAAGCCTGGGGTTGGATGATCTGAGTTGGGAGTTGACGCCGCCGCGCATACGCTACGATTTCCGCCCGGGACGGCCATCCTTTGCCGATCTACCGTACGCCCTCTGGTCGAGATTGCTGGGCGCACGGGCGCGGCACGCCAGCGTGTCCGACTTGGAATATGGTCCACCAGCGGGACGGCGGGAGTTAAGGGAGGCAATCGCAACACGGTTGCGGAGGCTGCGCGGGATCAACGCCGACCCGGACACGATCGTGGTGGTGAATGGCGCTCAACAAGCGTTGGACTTGATTTGCCGCGTGTTGTTGGATCCCGGCGATCGGGTGCTGATGGAGGAGCCGCATTACACCGGCGCTCGCTGCGCGTTGATGGCGGCGGGGGCGGCATTGGTGTTTTCGCCGGTTGACGAGCACGGCATTCGCATCCCGAGACTGGTGGCCCGGAGCCGACCGTTTCGGCTCGCCTACGTGACTCCGTCGCATCAGTTTCCAACGGGCGCGGTGCTTTCGATGGAGCGACGTTGGGAGCTGCTAAAGTGGGCGTCCCGCGTGGGTGCATTCATTGTGGAGGATGATTACGACGGCGAATACCGCTATGACGGTCCGCCGATGCCTGCACTGGGCGGCCTCGATCGTCAGGGATGCACCATTTACGTGGGAACGTTCTCGAAGATCCTGTTTCCGTCTTTGCGGCTGGGTTACCTGGTTCTTCCAAGGCCGCTGGTTGAGCCATTTCTTGCAACCAAGGCGATTGCCGACACAGGAACGGCGACGCTCGAGCAACTGGCGCTGGCGGATTTTATAGCGGCTGGACACTTCGATCGGCACTTGCGTCGAACGACTGCTTCGAATGCGGCGCGGCGGAGGGCGTTGGTGGAGGCATTGCATGAAGAGTTCAGGGGGCGGGCGGAGGTTTGCGGGGCCAACGCAGGCCTGCATGTTCTGATGTGGTTGAAGGGCCGACCGATTCAGGATGCCGGGGGCAAGGCCGAGAGGGTTGGTGTCGGGATGTACACGGTGGATCCGTTCTATGCAGTGCCTCCGGAGCGGACGGGGATGTTGCTGGGGTTTGCGCCATTGAGGGAGCGCGATATCCGGGAAGGGATTCGGTTGCTGGCGGGCGCGTTGATGAAATGAGGTGTCCTGCGGTTTCGCCGGTTTTGAACCGCGGCGGGCTGTGTCGCGGGATGGGAAGTTGATGTCCGAGCTACGCTCGGATGCCGGAGTGAATTCCGGCGCAGGCCGAGGCCTACCCTACGATCCGAGTTGGGATTTTGACGAGATCATTGGCAGTTCGAAGTCAACGAACAATCGATGAACCGTGCCGGATCATCCGAGGGCTTTGTCGCGGGAATGGGAAGTTGATGTCCGAGCTGCGCTCGGATCTGGAGTTTCTACATTTCTCAAGCGGCTGCAGCGCGGATAAGGTCTGAGTTATCGATTTTGAATTCGAAAGGCTCGAGAATTGAAGGGTTCTGAGTGATTTCCTTGCGGAGGAGAGTGATCAGATCGAGGCAGGATGGTCTTCGTGCGTTGCGACGCCATTTGGGTAGCTGAGCATACTCGTTGCAGCGGTGTGGGCCAAATACGAGTAAGGAGGCGAGCAGAAGTGCACTGTAGGAAGCAACGGCAAGAGCGGGTTGTTTAGGAACTGAAGTGGCATTCCATAGCTGGGCTTGGCCGACTCCGAGCGTGTCCTTCTCCTCGCGATGATTGACTTCGATTTGCCAACGATCGAAATAGAGTTGCAGGAGTTGTCTGGCTGAACTGGTGAGATCGGTAGTCAGAAGATATGCCGGATCGTGGTAGTAAAGCTTTTTGCTTTTACTCTTCCGATAAGGCGTGGGAGCGATCACAATGAGCCGAAGGGGCCGTTGCTTGGCACCGCTCTGCCAGTACACTTGAGCCACCTCTTTATAGCGGACCTTGCGGCGTTTGCCGCCGTAAAAGACTTTCGTGGTCTTCCAGTCGCGCGTCTCGTCCTTTCTCACCTGTTCTGGCTGGAACTTTTCGGTGGAGTAGAAGCGGCGTGGATCGTTGGTTGCGCGAAAACACAGCTTAGCGTCTTTGCGGGCGCGAACCAGAAGCACGCTTCGGGCCGGTATCTGGCGAAAACAGGTGCGATTGCAGAAGCTTCCGTCGCCGACCAGAACGAGAGTCTTGTTGCTGGCGCCGGCCAAGTCCAGTTGCCGGCGAAGTTGATGAGCGGTTTGTACGAAGCTCGTAGAGAGGTTGTTCTGCTTGGCGGCTAGTCGATATTGCTGCTTCATCTCCTCGGTGGCTCGTTTGCCGGGACGCTTGACCCGGGAGACTTCCTCAAAATGAATCGGCAAGGCACGTGCGCTGACCGGTGCGTTGCGATGCAGCGGCAATAGAAGGGAAGCCTGGAGAAACCGAAGTCCGAGTACGAGATTGACGTGAAAAGGTGGAGACAGCGGGTCGCGTTGGTAGAAGGCTTGTGGGACTGAGCGGCCGGTTTTACGCAATCTTGTATCATCCAAAGCAACGCCGACGAGCCGCCCGGGACAATGCTCCAGACCTCGTTGCAGGATCGGCAGGAACAGCGATTGCGGTTCCCAATGGCAGCGAGAGTGGAGGAAATAGTCCGCGCTCCAGCTGCACTGATCGCCGCCATTGGTCCAAAGAATACGAGAAAGACACCGGCGGCCGACACAAACCAAAGAACCCACCGCTTGCCGGACGGCTCGTCGGTGGGTTCTTTGTTGCGGGAAGACTTGGCGCCAGTCTTGAACGATGTGAAGGAACTGCTCGAGGAGACTCATTTTGCATCCGGTCTGAGGGAGAAAGTGTTTTTTTCGGGGCGGAGAAACCGATCGCCGCGGGCGACTTTCTTGGTGAGCGACGAGACGAGGCTTTCGCGATCGACGGTAACGGCGAACTGTTGCTGAATGCGGGAGAGGATATCGGAAATGTGGAGGGGAGCACGAGCCTTTTTGAGTATGTCAAAAGCCATATCTACCTGAGACAGACCTTTGCGTGAAGGGGGAGGAGCAACAGAGGATGGTTCCCCCTGGCGAAGGCGCCGGACGGCACGCAACTGCGCCTCGAGGGAAGCTTCAAATATGCTTAGAATGAGATCTTTGGTGTCATTGTCCATGAAGTGGAGGTCACGAATACGCCCAAAGATAGAATGCCTCAAAACGGGTCGGTCTGTCAATAACAATACGTAAGAACCGACTTATTTCAGCAAACGAAAACGGAGCAACGAGCGCCCAAGAAGGGTCAAAAGGGCTAAAACATTTTAAGGAGCAAATGTAGAAACTCCAGGTCCGAGCTGCGCTCGGATGCCGGAGTGAATTCCGGCGCAGGCCGAGGCCTACCC
>JADMIO012572647.1_pt1 | contig 11808 bp, 2 predicted proteins | sample 8958161 | NCBI WGS metagenome assembly JADMIO01 (sample SAMN16585339, study PRJNA669376) | soil metagenome | isolation source: Crop rotation soil | place: USA: Cullars Rotation, Alabama | collected 2011
GCCGCGACTTCAAGTCACGTGAATTCCAAGCTTCGGATCCCACTGTGCTGGAAAGGCCCGATCAAGAAATTCGCCTACGACACGAAGTCGCGATTGCAACAGATTACGATCGAGATCAATGGCAACACTGATTACAGCCATACGCGCTTCGTATATCCCGACAGTCAAAATCGTGTCGATATTTACACGACAGTTCAAGCCAGTCAGGGCGAGGCGCAATCGTTCAAACTCCTGGATGGCCACGGCCGCACGTTTGCAACAGCATCGGTTCATCCGGGAAGTACCGGCGGCTACAGCGCCAAGCTCACGCTCTTCGATAAGCTGGGCCAGACCATCAAGGAGTCGAATCCAACTGAGACCAACGTCTCCGGATCTTATTTCAATTGGGCAGCCACTGGGGACGATAACCCTTCAATTGGAGGTCCGGGTTGGGCCTACACGAGTTACATTTATGATTGGAATAGCCGCCCTCTCACCGTCACGAACACTGCCGGTAAATCCAAAACTGCCAGCTATGACGGCTGCGGCTGTGCTGGTGGAGACGTCGCAACTTTGACAGATGAAGTCGGACGCCGGCGCAAGCTCTATTCAGATGTGTTGGGGCGACGATTCAAGACAGAAGTGCTTAATACGGACGGCTCGGTTTATTCGGCGGCTGTCACTACCTACAACGCACGGGATCAGATAACGCTGGTACGTCAATGGTCCGGCCCGGAAAATGGCAACGGCGTCTTTCAGGATACGACGCAAGGCTACGATGGCTTTGGGCGACTTGCATCGAAGCACCTGCCGCAACAAAACGGCGGCACAGCTACAACCTGGACATACAATGCGGACGACACGATCCATTCGATGACTGATGCCAGAGGCGCAACCGCCACTTATACCTACAACAATGGTCGTGGCCTCATAAACATCATTGATTACAGCGCACCGGGAGGCGTCACCGCCACGGCGAGTGCGTCATTTGCTTATGATGGTGCGGGAAATCGAACGTCGATGAATGATGGCATGGGCACCCAAAGCTATGCCTACGATCAACTTTCGCGGATAACTTCAGAAACGCGTACCTTCACCGGCGTTGCTGGTTCATACATGTTGAGTTATGGCTACAACCTGGCCGGTGAGCTGACCAGCATTACAGATCCCACCAACTCAACGATTAACTATAACTTTGACTCGATTGGACGGCTGAGTGGGATCACTGGTTCGGGTACTTTATACGGCGGTGTTTCGACTTATGCCTCCAGTTTTGCATACCGGGCATCGGGAAGAATCAAGGGCCTGACTTTTGGCAACAACTACACGATGTCAGCAACTTTCGATTCGGTATTGCGGCCTACGCAATTCAAGATCACTTCCGCAGCCGGGCAGGACGTGATCAAGAACGACTACACCTACTATGACGATGGCAGTCCGAGATTCCTTGATGACTGGATCGATCAAAGGTTCGATCGCGCGTACTCCTACGATCATCGCTCGATGCTGAAGGAAGCATATAGCGGCTCCGAAGCACGCGACTTCATAAACAACACCACCACACCTGGCCATACGGGTCCTTATCGCCAGAGTTACCAGTTTGACGCGTTCGGCAACATGACGCGGCGCGACGGTCGCTTCTGGAGTGACACGGATACGTTCATCGCGAACTATACAAATCACCGGAGAACGGATGCCGGTTACGTGTACGATGCTGATGGCAACCTGCTTCAGGATCCCGATGTAACTTATGGCTTCGACGCGGCCGGAAACAACATCTCTCTAAACAATCCCGCCCAGGGTATTGTCTACACAACGTCCTTCGATGGTGATGGCCAAATGGTGAAGAAAGTGCAAACCTCTTTTGGCACCACGATCGAAACAACTATATACCTGCGCTCGAGCGTTCTTGGCGGGCGCGTGATTACGGAATTGAATGCGCAGGGTCAGAAACAAGTGGGATACGTGTTTGCAGGTAGTGAAGTGTTGGCGCGCCAGGTAAGTGGCATTGTTGCCTGGCAACACCTCGATCCTTTGACCGGCAGCCGCGTAGACTCGAATTCCGACGGCACGTTCGATCGCATCAGTCAACTTGATCCGATGGGTGTTGATGTCGGCTTCTTCGATCCGTTTATAAATCTCCAACCACCATCAAGACCACGTGAAGATCTAACACCGCTCTTCCTGGTTGGCGACGGTATTCCGGATGGGCGTTGCACCCTGGATGGCATCGCAATCGCCTGTAATTGGGCCTTTGATATGATGAATAGAGGGGTTGCTGTTCAATGCCCGAATAACGACTGCGGCCCACGTGTGATGGAAACGTTCGATCGCAATGGGAACTTCCTCGGCAACGTATTGTCACAACCATTCCGGGCGTTCGCGGATGGTTTCTCAGGTTTCTTACCTCCGGGTGCGCGGTATCAGGGTTATGGATCGTGGGTGATTCCGGGTCCAAGCCCTTCGACGGCGCCTTCCTTGAAACAACATGCGCCGGGGGGACCCGACGGCCGCAACAATCCCAATCCGGATGGTCTTACCGGAAACGATGAAGGTCCCGGCGGTGATATCTTCGGACAAATTGGACAGACACCAAAAAATTACGGGAACAATCCTTTTCCAACGTTCGACAAGGACAATACGAAAGTCATCGATGATGCGCTCAAGATGGCTAACGAAATGACTGACCCAAAGAAGCACCAACAGTGTAACGAAGCCCTCAAGGCGTTTGGAATTCCCAGTTTGAATGCGCTGCTAAGTGCGATGAATCCGAACAATAATATCTTTGACGGGCGTAAATCGACGCTTACAGGCCCCATTGGTGAAAAGGGCGCAACCCAGTCGGTCACGGATTACTTCAAAGAAAATAAGGAAAAAGTAGGCGCGTTTGTCTTACCCCAAAGTGTGACTGCGCGTGGTTATGTAACTTTCCTGGGAAATTACTTCTTTAATCCCGTGTCGGTGAATTGGCTTGAACGACAGCGTGCGATCATTCTCATTCACGAAGCGGTTCATGTGGCCGGAAAAGGTGACGCGGTGTTTGGAGGGAGCAGAAAACTCTCAGAAAAGATCATCGAAAATTGTTATCCCGGTTTGAAAGGCAAGCTCGGAGGTGTTGGATGAAGCGGACACATGCAGTGCTTTGTTGGACCACACTGGTGCTAATGATGGTGTTCGTGGTGTCGCATATTTCTTTGGCTCAGGATGTAGAGAAGAATCAACTTCATCCTGAGCCGAAAGCCAGTGATCCACCTAAAGGCATTGAGCTGCTCCCCGGATACAAGCACAAAAGCACAACGGATTTTGAGGGAAATCAAGTAGGCGAGATCTCGAGACCTGGCGGGGTGAAGATTAAATATGAAATGGGTCTCTCTCAAGGAATGGCGGTTGACACCGATCAAAGAGCAACCTACACCTGGTATCGGGAGCAGAAGGCGAACGGGCGAACTACGCGGTACGCGCTAAACAAAAGCAACATTCTTACGGTTAGCATCCCGCTTGACGACACGCCTGGGACGCTTCACGTGGCTAACTTCTACGGCACAATCAAGAAGCGTGACGATATTGCAGACATGCTGTTGATGGTCTTACCCTTTGCTTACCTGGATCGGGTCAGTACAGGAAGTGGTAGCGACCTGGTCAACCATGGGAGTCAAAATCCGTAGGAAATATCGCATGCTGATCACTGACCAGGTCGCTACCGCCCCCCTGTACTGACCCGCTCCAAGTACGATCCTACGCCTTCACTAACATCTGCAAAAATAATTCTCACGAGCAGTAATAAAAACAATTTCTTCACATCTATTAAGCTCAGGTAGCCAGATTGAGCTTTGAGTTTGACGCCCATCAAACACGCGCCGATTTGTGCCTGCCGCTCCATCCAGCTAGGGCTCGTCTTTTTAAGATCGTCCAATTTGCGTTTGCGGTGTCGGTAACGCCCCAGGAGATTACTCATGAAAAGAACGCCTCTCTTCGTCATCGCCTTCATGCTTCTCGCACTGGCAGTTATGCCGTCGGCCCGAATGGAGGTTAATCCAACACTGAATCCGACACTCAAGAACGCTGGTCCCATAGTCTTCAAAGCAGCGCCATTTCCCCCGCCTACAGTCACGCTGACGACGCCCTTTAATAATGCGCAGTTCATTGCCGGCGCTACCATTTCGCTCAGCGCCAACGCCGCGGACAGTGATGGAACGATCAGTAAAGTCGAGTTTTATCAGGGCGCGGTGAAGCTCGCGACGATCACTTCCAGTCCTTATAACTACGATTGGACCAATGTGCCTGCGGGCAACTACACACTGACAGCAGTGGCGACGGACAACCAGTCACAAGCCACTACCTCGAGCGCAATCAACGTCGCCGTCCTTGCTCAAGCCAAGCAATTCGTCGGCTGGTCGTCGATCACGAACGGAACAGATCTGGGTAGCGGCTCGGTGCGCAAGACGTCCACCGGAGCATGGGACTTTACCGCTAATGCGCTTCAGACGTTGCTGCCAGGAGACGGTTTCTTCGAGGCGACAGCAGCGAGTTTCAACCAGTCAATAAGTCTGACCGGCGCAAACGGCCAGGGACGCGCGATTGTGGTAGGCAGTGGAAGCTGGATTGGAATCTACGAAGGCAGCACCGAAGTTGCCGCGACGGTGGGCCATGTTCCAAGCGAAACAATCACGCCGCACATTGCGGGCGACCGCTATCGCATTGAGATCACCAACTCCGTGCTTCGCTACATCCGATATCGTGGCGCTGTGCGCGAAATAATGTTTCAGAGCATTGCGCCCCTGCCCACTTATCCGATGACCGGCAGCCTAGGAATGTCGCCGCAAAACGCGGAGTGGCAGAAGACGGTGCTGGCGCAATTGACGCGCAAGGCGACGTGGACGTCGATCGTGAATGGCATCGATCTTGGCAATGGAACTGTGCGGAAGACTTCAACCGGCAACTGGGACTTTTCCGCAACCGTTGGTCAAACTCTTGCTCGCGGCGATGGTTACTTTGAATCGACGGCGTCATATTGGAACCACTCGATCAACGTGAGCGGTTCTGACGGCGCCGCGCGCTCGCTCGTGATCGGTACGGGTGGCTGGGCCGCGATCTACGAAAACGGAACGGAAGTCGCCAACACATCTCCACTCGCAAACATTTCACCGCACACGGCCGGAGATCGTTACCGCCTCGAGATCAGCAACGGCACGCTTCGGTATGTCCGATTCCGCGGCGGCATTCGATCGGTGGTGTACACCAGCGCTAATGCGTTACCCGCTTATCCGCTTTCATTCAGCCTGGGCATGGGCATCCAGAACAGCGAGTGGCAGAACACGATCTTTGCGCAGCTCTCCAACACCGTCACATGGACCAGCATTACAAACGGCATCGATCTCGGTAATGGCTCAGTGCGCAAGACGTCAACCGGCACCTGGGATTTCTCGGCCAGCGCGCGCCAGCAACTCGTCTTTAGTCCCGGATATTTTGAGTCAACCTCCTCCTATTGGAACCACTCGATCAACGTTGGTGGCAGCGATGGCGCGGGACGTTCACTGGTAGCAGGCACCGGCGGTTGGGCCGCCGTCTATGAAAACAATGTCGAAGTGGCAAGCACTTCACCGCTGGGAAATCTGTCGCCGCACGTCGCCGGCGATCGCTATCGACTCGAGCTGATTTCCGGCAAGCTGCGCTACGTCAGGTATCGCAGTGGTGTGCGGACGATCGCGTTTACGAGCACCAATCCAGTACCGGCGCCCGCGATGGGATTTAGCGTCGGCATGTCGTTCCAAAACAGCGAATGGCAAAACACGATGTTCAGCGACAATGTCGCGGAACATAACGATGCCGCATTCGTGTCGCAAACAGTGCCGACGACGATGGTCCCGGGACAGACCTACAACGTCACGGTGACGATGCGTAATACCGGCGCCAGCACGTGGACACCCGACGGCGATTATCAACTCGGCTCGGAAAACTTATCTGACAACACACGCTGGGGAATGAGTCGCGTCAACCTGACTTCGATTGTTCCGCCAGGCTCAGATGCGACTTTCAATTTCACGGTCACGGCGCCCGCCGCGGGCTCGCATAGTTTCCAATGGCGCATGGTCCAACAAAATGTGCAGCGGTTTGGCGCCTTGACGACCAACGTCAATGTGCAAACGGTAAACAATCCCCCAACAGTGACGCTCACCAGTCCGGCTCAGAATGCGATCTTCACTGCACCCGCGACAGTGTCGTTTGCGGCAACTGCTTCCGACAGTGACGGCACGATCACCAAAGTCGAGTTCTTCCAGGGCTCGACCAAGGTAGGCGAGGACACCACGTCGCCTTACGCCTTCGATTGGACCAGCGTCACGGCGGGCAGTTACGTGCTCAGCGCCAAGGCTACTGATAACGGTGGGTCGACAGCGATGTCGAACACGGTCAACATCACCGTGAATCCACCCAACCAGTTGCCTACGGTAAGTTTGACTGCTCCCACTAACGGTCAGGTCTTCTCGGCGCCCGCGAACATCACACTCAATGCTTCGGCTTCCGATCCTGACGGCATGGTCACCAAGGTTCAATTCTTCCAGGGTGCGACGCTGCTCGGCGAAGACACCTCTGCTCCTTTTAGTATTCCGTGGAACAACGTCGCCGCCGGCAGCTACAGTTTGACTGCCAAAGCATTCGACAATGCCGGCGCGACGACTACGTCCGCCGCCGTTTCGATCATCGTCAACGCGCTTCCGACGGTGAGCATCACCAGTCCCACTAATCCAACAACTTTCACAGCCCCGGCAACTTTTACTATTAACGCAACGGCATCAGATCCGGACGGTTCGATCGTCAAAGTCGAATTCTTTGCAGGCGTATCGCTGCTCGGTGAAGATACAACCGCGCCTTACAGTTGGCCCATGAACAATGTGAGCCAGGGCGTCTACAGCCTGACTGCGAAGGCAACCGACAATCGCGGCGGGACGACGACATCATCGCTCGTCTCCGTCGTGGTTAACACGTTGCCGTCGGTCAGTATCACGAGCCCTGTTCACCCGACGACCTTTGTTTCGCCTGCCAGTTTCACGATCACCGCAACCGCGTCAGATCCGGATGGCACGATCACCAAAGTCGAATTCTTTGCGGGAGCAGGGCTGCTCGGCACGGACACAACCGCGCCTTACACCTGGCCGATGAACAACCTGACTCACGGCGTCTACAGTCTGACTGCAAAAGCCACTGACAACAACGGCGGGACTAAGACATCGTCACTCGTAAGCGCTGTAGTCACCGATCCGCCAACTACGAACATCTCTGGTCCAATCAACAACACAACCATCCTTGCCGGTTCAAACATCTTCATCAGCGCCAACGCGTCAGATGACGGCAGTATCGCGAAGGTGGAGTTCTTCAAGAATGGTGTGCTGCTGGGACAAGACACCCAGGCGCCCTTCGAATTTGCGTGGAATTCAGTGCCGGAAGGCACGTACACACTCACCACGCGCGCGACAGACGATCTCGGCGTGACGGCAACGTCTGCGCCAGTGACTCTCAACGTCGTGTCCACGAGTCTGCTCTCTCGACTCGATCCGAAGAATGAGACAGGTGGAGGCACTGAACATCCGCTCTCGCGTAACTACAACTGGAGCGTTCCCCTGATTAGTTTGTCAGGACGCGCCGAAATGGAGCTCGGACTCTCACTCAGCTACAACTCGCTGGTTTGGACCAGGACGGGAAGCTTCGTCACTTTCGACGACGACGCGGGTTTCCCGAGCCCCGGGTTCCGTCTCGGCTTCCCGCTGATACAGGGGCAGTTCTTTAACTCCGAAGCGAACAAGAACAGTTATCTGCTCATCCTGACGGACGGCAGTCGCACCGAGTTGCGCCAGGTGGGCACGTCCACGCTTTATCAATCGGTTGACGGTACCCATCTGCTGCTGGACAGCACGACGATGGTGCTGCGCACGCCTAACGGAATGGCGTTCTCGTATGTTCAGTATGGAAGCAATTTCCAATGTGTGCAGATCAAGGATCGCAACGGCAACTTCGTTACCGTCAACCGCGACGGCGCCGGTCGGATAACTACGATAGTTGACACTCTTGGCCGCACGATAACTTTCAACTACGACCCGACAGACGGCACGCTCACCACGATTACGCAAAGTTGGGGTGGCACACCGCACGTGTGGGCGTCGTTCAACTACACCAACACCACCGTTTCGACCGGCTTTATCAATGTCACCAAGTTTGGTCCGGCAAATGGCGCCACAGTCAAAACGCTGCGGACTGTTTGGCTCAACGACGGCTCACGCTTCGAATTTGACTACACCTCCTGGATACAAATCTCGAAGATCAACCACTACGCAACCGACGGCCACCTGCTGAACTATCGTTCTTACAATCTGCCCCCCAACGGCTCTACACAGCTCGACGACTGTCCACGATTTACCGAGCGCCGCGACTGGGCCGAAAACTTCAATCGCAGCGGCGCGCTCGGCGCATCCGGCTTGCCGAGCGGACCGGAAGAAGAAGTATTGAGCGGCGTCTGGACCGCCCCGGCCAATACCTCGTGGACTCTGCCGGACGGCACTAACGAGTCAGGTGTGATGGTGCAGATGACTCACGCAGACGGTACGTTTGAAAAGATCTATTTTGCCGGCACGGCAGGTACGACGACTGGTTGGAGGCGCGGTTTGCCGTCGATGATCGAGACTTTCGGCAAAACCACTCCGGATCAGCCATCCGCGATCAAGCAAAGGACGGGCGTGAGCACGTGGACGCAGGATGATGAGAATGTTTCCTTCATGTTGAATCCGCGCGTGCGCGAATCTCACGTCTATGACTTCGATGGGTCAGGCCAGATCAAGAATCACAAGCGCACTCGGACCACGTTTGTAAGTCTCAACCTCGGCGACGGCACGAGCTGCAGCCTGCCGCAGGACATCTACGAGTATCAGGCGAACGCAACCACAGTCCTGCGCCGCACACATACCGATTATGTTACTCTCAGTAGCGCATATACCTCTCGTCGCGTCATCGGTCTGCCGAGTGAGAGCAGGATGTACGAAGTCGATCCGAACACAGGCGCCGAGACCCTGATGACGAGAAATGCATTTGCCTATGACGAGGCAGGCTCGATCCAAGGCACTGACGCGCCGATTCAGCACGACAACACAAACTACACCGCCAGTTTCGTGGCAGGGCGCGGAAATCTCAGTAGTGTCACGCGTTTCAATGTGGTTAGCGGGGCGTCCAGTGTAACGAGGGCCAAATACGACACCGCCGGCTCACCCCGAAAGACGATCGATGCCCTTGGCCATGAAGTAAACATCGGGTACACAGATTCATTCTCCGACGGCGTCAATCGTAATACCCTGGCCTATGCTACTTCGGTCACCGATGCCGACGGCTTCACTGCGACTTCGCAGTACAACTTTGATCATGGATTGATCACACGCTCGCAGACTCCGCCGCCGGCCGGTTTCGCTGTTGGTCCGATCAAGAAGTTCACCTACGACGCGAAGACGCGGTTGGACAAGGTGGCAATCGAGATCAATGGCAATCCTGATTACAGCCACACGCGCTTTGTCTATCCCGACAGTCAAAATCGTGTTGATACTTACACGACAATCGAGACGGGCCAGGGCGAGGCGCTGGCGTTCAAGCTTTTTGACGGTCACGGCCGCGCGATCGCGACGGCCTCGGCTCATCCGGGAAGCAGCGGTGGCTTCGCCGCCAAACTGATGCTCTTCGACAAGCTGGGCCGGACCATCAAGGAGTCGAATCCGACCGAGACAAACACCTCCGGATCTTATTTGCAATGGGCAGCCACGGGTGACGACAGCACGGCAAATGGAGGCTCGGGTTGGGTCTATACCACTCAGACTTATGATTGGAATAATCGTCCGCTGACCATGACGAACACCGATGGCACGACCAAGACGGCCAGTTACGACGGGTGCGGCTGTGCCGGCGGTGACTCGGTCACGCTTACGAGTGAAGGCACAACGGCCGACGGCACTATCAAACGCCGGCAACAAAAGACCTATCGCGACATCATTGGCCGCATAACGCGGACTGAAACCTATAATTGGGATGGGGCTGGACCAAACGGCGCCAACGGCACTATCTATGCAACTACGGTCAACAGCTACAACGCGCGCGATCAGATCACGAGTGCGCGCAAGTTCCAGGGCGCAGCTCCCGCGGATCCAAATGCGGGCAGTTGTCTGAGCGAGCCTCTACGCCTGGGTACAGACACAACCTGGAAGCAAACACGGACCTTCACCAATGGTTGGTGGAACCTGGGTTTTGACGATAGTTCGTGGTCAAACTCGGCAGATGAAGGAGCATACAACACTTCGCCGTGGGGTGCGGGAGGAGTGCCGGCGGATACTCCGGCACGCTGGATTTGGTACTACGATTCACGTGCCGGCAGTGGCGATACTTCGCAGGTCTATTTCCGCAAGCAGTTCATCGCGACCTCGACGTCAGCCACGCTAACGCTCCGTGCCGATAATATTTTCGTCGCTTACCTGAACGGGGTTCAGGTAGCCACCGGAAATCAATGGCAGGTTACGAACACCGTGACTCTCAGTCTGACGCCAGGCTCTACTTACGTCCTGGGAGTTGAAATAGTTAACCAGGGTGGACCAGGCGGTTTGATCGCGGACCTGAAGAGTAACGGCACCTCGTGCGAACAAGGTGTGATGACTTACGACGGCTATGGCAGGTTGAAGACCAGACATGTACCGGGCCAGGATCTCAACGGCGTCACTACTTACAACTACAATGACGATGATACGGTGACTTCAATCGTCGATGCCCGTGGCGCTACCACCACCTACAGCCTCAACAATCGACACCTGATTACCGGTATCTCGTACGACGTGCCCTTCGGCTCGGGCATTACGGATCCTGCCAATGTTACTTACGGCTACGATGCCGCGAGTAATCGCACTTCGATGACTGACGGTATGGGAAGCATGTCGTATCAGTACGATCAGCTCTCACGGGTAAGTTCAGAAACGCGTACCTTTGCCGACCCGGCTTCGCCTTTCCTGAGTGCGTCTTACCAGTTGAATTATCAGTACAACCTGGCCAACCAGCCAAAGAAGATCACCGATCACACCAACACGACGATCAATTACAACTACGATCAGTCAGGCAGGATCACTGCCGTCACGGGGGAGAACAACCTGTACGCCGGCGTCGCGACTTATGCTTCGCTTGCCACTTATCGTGCCTGGAATGCATTGAAAGGAGTTACCTTCGGTAACAACTACACGACCGCGGTGAAGTACAACTCGCGTTTGATGGGCACTGAGTTCGAAGTCTCCGGACGGCCGTCACAGTTTGGCCCATCAACTGTGATGAAAACGCAGTTCACCTATTATGACGACGCCAGCATGAAATTCGCTCACGACACGATCGACGAGCGCTTCGATCGCGCCTACAGTTACGACAATATCGGCCGGTTGAAAGAAGCTTACACCGGGTCGGAAGCACGTGATTACAGAGACGGCACCAACTCGGGAGGTGCGACCGGACCTTACCGGCAGAGTTACCAATACGACGTCTACGATCACATCACGCAGCGCACCAACCGCTTCTGGAGCCAGTTTGATTCCTTCAACGCCAGCTATGCCAATAATCGCAGGCAAGACCCTGCCTTCCAATACGATGCTGAAGGGAATCTGACCAAGGACAGCGATCTGCACTACACCTACGACGCGGCTGGAAGAAACATCACTACGTTCAACTTTGTGGGGACCGGCGGACGCAGCAGCACGCTGTCTTACGATGGCGACGGCCTTTCCAGCACATTGGGATCCTAAGCTTAGAATTCCACGTGGACAAGTTGTCGCG
>JADMIO010803759.1_pt1 | contig 11804 bp, 8 predicted proteins | sample 8958161 | NCBI WGS metagenome assembly JADMIO01 (sample SAMN16585339, study PRJNA669376) | soil metagenome | isolation source: Crop rotation soil | place: USA: Cullars Rotation, Alabama | collected 2011
CTTTCCCAGCGCGGCGACGCCGACCGCGACGGCGATGCAGATCACGAGCTTGGACAGCACGGTCGCCACGAGAAGCTCGAAGGTCTTCCGCAGCGCCCCTCGGGCCGCCGGCCACAGCGTCGCCGCGAACGCGAGGGGGGTGATCGCGACGAGCAGGTACACGAGCGCCGACCGGACGATCAGCTCGACCCACAGCAGGAGCGCAGCGACGATCGCGACGATGCCGAGGACGACGGCGGCGAAGCCCCCGCTCGCCTGGGTTGCCGCGGCGCCGAAGCCGGAGAGGAACTGCACCGACTGGTCGCCACTGTTGGCGAGCACCGCCGCCGACAGCGCGTCGGTGAGCTCGAGGAGCTTGGCGACGACCGCAGTCGTGAGGATCATCCCGCCGACGGCCATCGGGAGGTTGCCGGCGATCCTCCGCACCATGCCGACGCCGTCGCCGGCGAGAAGGCCCTGGATGAGGCCGACGAAGACGAACCCCGCGAGCAGCGCGGCGGCGACGTCGCGGACCGTGGCGTAGGGCGACCCCGAACCCGAGAACCACGCCGCAGTCACGTCCGGGTTGCTCGACGTCGCGAGGAAGTCGACTGATCCGGACACGAAGTACTCGACCGACGACAGGATCCACTCGGCGATGCCGTCGGCGACCTTGTCGAACGCCCAGCCCGCGGCGCCGCCGAGGGCGTCGGTGACGACCGTGACCGGGTTCGGCACGGTGGCGACGATCACCATGCGCCGCCGAAGTCGCTGAAGCCGTCCAGCTGGTCGAGCAGGTCCTCGGCAGTGGCCGGAGGGATGCTGTCGTTCAGGATCGGCGCCGGGCCGGGCACGGCGATCTCGGCCGCGACCTTCCAGCTCCCGCGCTCCCAGCGCAGGTCGACCGTCGAGATCATCCAGCCCGCTTGCGGCGGCGCGATCCCCTCGCGCGACAGCACACCGACATGCCAGATCAGGACGCGGGCCTCGTCGCCGTCGAAGACGTCGACGCGCCAGGCAAGCACGCCTTGGCGGTAGTTCGTCGGTCCGACACCCGTCGCCAGTGCCTCGCGCAGCGCATCGAGGTCGTGCAGGTGCTCGTCGACCAGGCGATCGGCCGAGGCGCTGGTGACCCGCTCGCGCAGGTAGGAGTCGACCTCGTCCGCCGACATGTCGACGAGCGCCTGTCCGTTGCAGATGAAGGCGGCGGCGGCCTTCACCGCGCCCTGCTCGGTGCGATGGGACTCGGTCGACGACGACTCGCTCTGCTCGACGGTGGTGTGGTCGTCGACGGACTCGAGCGGTGTCTCGCGTGCGGGCGTCTCCCGCGCTGCGGCGTCGCTGCCGAACGGGTTGAGCAGTGCGCCCGCGACGAACGCGGCGGCGACGACTGCGACGGATCGGAGCATGCGGGGGCTCACGCGCCCGCCGCCCGGAAGAGGAGGTTGATGCCCGTCGGCGCGAGCCCGGCGAGGATCGCACCGATCCCGCCGGCGGCCGCGAGCTGCTTGCCGCGGTACGCCCCGTTGTAGTTGCCGGTGTTCTGCGAGAGGCCGTAGACGGCGGCACCGACGAGGACGCTGGCGAGCGAGCCCCAGAGCGCGATCTGGCTGAGCCAGTCGAGCAGCTGCTGCATGAGACCGGCGCCGGGCATCCCGGCAGCGTTGGGATCGACGCTCACCTGCGCGATCACGGCGACAAGAGTCGGCACGGTTGGTTCGCCTCCTTGGACGAAGCGGGCGGGTTGCTCGCCTTCACCCGCACTACGTGCCTTGGGCACCCCCGATCGCGACATTCGAATGTCGCGATCGCGCTGGTTCATGGCACGTAGGCGCGACATGAAACGCTTCGTGGCGGCAGTCGCCGTCCTCGTCACGATGCCCGTCGGCATCGCGCTCGTCATCCCCGCGCCCATCGAGGGACAGACGGCTGCATCGTCCGTCGCCGTCAGCGAGATCCCGGTCGATCTCCTGCCCGTCTACATCGGCGCGTCGTACGAGTGCGCCGGCTTGCCGTGGCAGGTGCTCGCCGCGATCGGCTGGGTCGAGTCTCGCCACGGCAGCGGTCGAGCCGATCCCGCCACCGGTCAGGTTTCTCCACCGATCATCGGACCGGCTATCGACGGCCGGTCAGGTCTCGCGAGCATCCCCGACCCGTCGTCACCCGACGGCTGGGCCCACGCCGTCGGTCCGATGCAGTTCCTCACGACCACGTTCTCCCGGTGGGGAGTCGTCGCGCCGGACCGACCGCCGGCGGCGCGCCCCGACCCGCAGAACGCGTGGGACGCGATCTACTCCGCGGCGGCGTACCTGTGCGCCGGTCAGGCGGCCATCGACGACCTCGATGCCGCGATCCGCCGCTACAACCACTCTGACCGGTACGTCGCCGACGTCCGCGCCAAGGCCGCGGAGTACGGACACGGTCAGGGGTCGGCGCTCGGCGGGACCCTCGCCGCAGGATCAGGCGAGGCGGTCGTGGCCGCCGCGATGACGCAGCTCGGCGTCCCCTACGAGTGGGGCGGCACGACGCCCGGCGTGGGCTTCGACTGCTCCGGGCTGGTGCAGTGGGCCTTCGCCCAGGTCGGGATCACCCTGCCCCGGACGACCGGTGAGCAGGTCGCCGTCGGAATCGAGGTCTCCGTCGGCGACCTCCGGCCCGGTGATCTCGTCTTCTCGCGCAGCATCCGGCGCGGCGGGGAGATCGTCGAGCGCGGCCACGTCGCGATCTACGCCGGCGCGGGACAGGTCGTCGTCGCGCCCCGAACCGGTGACGTCATCCGTCTGCGGGCGCTCGATCCGCACGCCGTCCAGGCCGCGCGGAGAGTCGTGGGGTAGACGACGGATCAGTAGTGCTGAGCGATATAGGCCCACGCTTGGTCGAACAGGTCGCCCGTGACCGGGAGCCGGTACTTCCTAAGGCGCTTCCGGAGCTCCTGCTTCACCTCCCGCGTAATTTCGTGAGAATCAGCCCAGCCCTCGAATGTAGCGATCTCCTTGACCAACGCATCGATGTCGGCGACAACGCTCGCAACTGCGACTGGGGTGTCCGGCGGTGCGTATTCGTTGAAGATCTGAGTCAGCGCACCGATGCGTGGATCCAAGATCGCCGGCGCTGCCTCATCCAGTCTGTCCTCGGAATTGGCGCGGTCGGCCTCGACGAGCTGTCGGGCGAGCTTCAAGAGATCCTCAAGGAACTCTTGTGACTGCTTCGCCCCCGCAATCGTTCGCTTGCGGAGCGCTTCGAGACGCTCAGCGAGAGTGCGATACACGGGATGATCAGCTTCACCGAGGAGACGTTCTAGGCGTCGCTCGATGGTGTCGAGTGCCTCGGCGACTGTGAGATCGGCAGCTGGCCGAACGCCCTCCATCTCCGCCAGCGCTCGAATCGCTTCGACTGTCTCCTCGTCGAGAATCACGTCAACGCCGACGCGCGAGATCCCTTCGACTGTCGTGTGCTCGTGGACGAGGGCGAGTGTCTTCGCGCCGAGCCGTGCCCACAGAATCGCGTCCGATGCGCCAGACGGCTTGATCGACTCGTAGACGCTCACGAGCCACCGGTACTCACCGATGTGCGGCTCGATCACCTCATTCGGGAAGAGGAACTCCCACAGTGTGGTCACTCGCACCATGTCCGCCGCGAAGGACTCGCGCGCCTCGAGCGTCTGGAGACGTTCCTGAGCGTCGATGATGGTCTGGTAGCCCACGCTCTTCGGATCAAAGACGCCCGCGAACCGCGGCCACAAAGCAGATTGCATCGAGGCGACGAGCTCGGCTGCGAGTGCATCGACATCGACGTTGCGAGGGCCTCCCGTCTCAGGGTTGGCATCCTGCAACGCGCGAGCAATCTCTGCGCCTAGGTTCGAGTAGTCGACAATGAGACCGTGCGTTTTCTCCTGGCCGGAAGTCGGATGCGTAAAGCGGCGGTTCACGCGAGTCATCGTCTGTGACAGGGCATGCAGACGCAGGGGCTTGTCGAGATAGAGGACCGCCTCGACTGGAGCGTCGAAGCCAGTGAGAAGTTTCGATGTGACGACGAGGAACTTCAGGGGATCCTGCTCGTCGCGGAAGCGGTCCTTGACAGCTTCCTCCTCGGCATCGGTCAGTGCGAACGGCTTGAACTGCGGGAGTTCGCTTTTCGAATCGGCGACCGTCATCACGACCTTCGCCATGTCTCCGCCACCACGTTCCGCTAGGAGGCGCGAGAGCTCTTCGTGATACCGCACACAGAGCTCGCGGTCGTAGACAACGACTTGCGCCTTCATCCCTAGAGGATCGATCTTCTCGAAGAAGTGCTCGATGATGTCCGCACAGACGTCTCGGATTCGATCGGGGTTCTTGAGCCACGTCGCGGTCCTCGAGGCCCTTCGAACGATCAGATCCTTCTGCTCGTCAGACAGACCCTCCTCGGCGGCAAGTTCGTCGTACGCCTGGTCGAGTGCCTCTGCGTCGAGGTGCCAACTGACAAGTCGTGACTCGACATGAATGGGAACAGTCGTGCCGTCGCGCACCGACCGAGCCTGCGAGTACCGGTTCAGGACGTATCCGGCATCGTCCGGGTCTCCGAACAGCTTGAACGTATTGTGATCGGCATACGCGATGGGGGTTCCCGTAAGCCCGAAGAATCGCGCTCTCGGCAGCGACCTCCGCATGTGATCGCCGAGCAGCCCCTCCTGGGTCCGATGGGCCTCGTCGACCAGAACGATGATGTTGTCGCGCAGATTGAGGTCGCGAGGCGCATCCTTGAACCGAAAGACGGTCGTCATGACGATGCCACGTCGGTCTTCTTCTAGGAAGCGCCGGAGTTGCGCACTTGTCCCAGCGACGTGCACAGGAACGTCCGCAGGGAGAGCGCCGCGGAATTGCCTCGTGGTCTGCTCGATGAGGTCGATGCGATCGAGCACGCAAAGAATCGTCGGCGCGCCCGTTGAGGGATCATTCAGGAGGCGAAGAGCGGCGTAGGCCATCGCGAGTGTCTTGCCACTGCCCTGGTAATGCCAGATCAGACCGCCCTTGCGGTCGCGGTCGCGCACCCGATCGTGAATCGCGATGGCCGCCTCCCGCTGCGGGTACCTCGGAAGCAGCTTGACCAGCGGCGCACCATTCCGCGGTCGGTCATAGAGCGTGAAGTCGCGCACTACCTCGAGAACGGTCTCCGGGTTCAGAAGCAGCTCGACAGATCGCCTCACGTCGTCTGCTGCGGGCAACGCCAATGGATCTGTCGTATCGCCCCACTTCAGCCACTCCTCGGCCGGCTGACCGACAGCGCCGTAGTGGAAGTCCTTTCCTTCTGTGGCCCACGACAGCACGTTTGGCACGAAGAACGGTGCGGCCGCGACCTCGTAGACGTTGTGTACATCTCTCGCGCCGTTCAGCCAGGAGACTGAGCGACCAGCTGTCGGTGCCTTCGTCTCGCCGACGACGACCGGCATCCCGTTGATCCAGAGCACAACGTCGATGCGCGCGTGTCCCGGGGGATACGTGACCTCTGTTCGATGTCCGCGATGACCGAATCCCGGGCCGACCACGACGAATCGGTTCTTCGAAGGCTCATCGAAGTCGATCAGGTGAATGTTGACGTGGTCGTCGGTGCCTACGAACTTGAACGTTTCCATCCCGCGGATCCACGAGGACATCCGGCGGTTCGCTTCGACCAAACCATCAACAGCAGCGGACGTGACAACAGCCCGGATTCTCGGCAGTACCTCGTCGACGCGGTCCGGTCGTTCAGCAATGGCGGGGTTCAGCTTGATAAGTGCGCTAACGAGATCGGGCTCGTGCAGCACAGCCGAAACATCCCGGCCCATCGCATGGGCGGGAACGTGAGTCCAGCCGAGCGACGCGAGCTGTTCCACGATCGCACACTGAAGATCTTGCTCATCGACCATTACGCAGCCGCTTCACCCGTGGCCGCCGCGATCTCGTCGTACGCCGCTTCAATAGCGTGTCGTCCTGCGAGGAGGCTTGTCACGATGGTTGCTCGCGCCTCGGCGGCCTTGCGTCGTTGGGCGCCGGCAGTGTCGGCGACTGCGCGTGTCGACGCAACGATGCCGCAGAGGTGCTTTTGATCGCTGAGGCTCGGAACAGGAACGAGTATCGATGAGGCTCGGGCAAGCCCAAGGTGCGCAATGCCATGCGTCCGTCTGCCTTGTGCGGCGAATCGACCTGTCTCGTGGCACCAGCGACACAGCACCTCGACGAATTGAGCTGTCGTGACGCCGTCAATGGCACGAGCGCGGATGACGCTGTTCTGAAAGCCAACGTCGCCGTCGATCTCGGCGCGCCATGGTGCCGTCGTACCAGGCGGCGTCCCCCCTTCCTGCACGAGTACATCGCCGAAGCGGAGCCGGTACCGCTCGATCTCGTCCGGGGAGAACGGCATCTGCTTGACGTCGTCGACTCGAACGAACCCATCTTGCACGTTTGCGGCTCTGAGGTAAGGGAGAACCCGATCACCCGCCCTTCGCTCATGCGCGACTTGGCGTCCCAGGGTCAGCTCCACCACGTCGCCCAAGGGAAGGTAAGGATGGCCCGCCTCGAGCAGCCTTCGTGCAAGCGCGGTCGCAGCACTGTTGGCTTCTCGCTCGACGGCGGCGGTCGCGTCAAGAAATTGGTCGAAGGACCGGGCGAGGTCAACGATTCGGCGCTGATCATCGAGGCTCGGTACGAGGACTTCGGTGTCGAGCAGAACCTCGGCCTTGACTCGCGCCCGTCGACTCCCCAGACCTACGGCTCGCCTACGGAGGGACTCCCAGAGCGTCGGTTCCTGAACCAGAAGCGCCAGATAGTCGATCAAGAGACTGGGATCGGGCCGGAAGGTGGGGAATTCCGGCGACAGAACACAGCCATCGAATTCACGCGGGACAGGAGCAAGCGCTCCTTCCCACCCGAATAGTCGGCTCATGACCAGCTGGCCTTCATGGAGCTGGTGGAGGTACGCGTACGAGGTCTCGGAACCACGGATGGCGTCGCGATGGAAGAGCCCGCGTCCGAAGCTGTAGACGCCGGCGAACGAGTAGCGCTCGTCGGCTTCCGCCTTCACACGGTCCACGTCCAAGGAAATGACTTCGCGAAGCGGGACGCACCGCCAACCCTCACGCATAGCCCGCAGCCTTCAAGCGAGTGAGCAATGCACTGCGCGCTTCGTCGAACTGAACGAGGGCATCGTCGAGCGAGGCAAGCGCCGCCTCCGCATCGTCCTCGACGTCGTGCGCAGTTTCGATGTAGGTCCCGATGTTGAGCGTCCAGTCGTTTTTCTCGATCTCCTCGAGATCCACTCTGCGGGCGCTGACTGCGACGCCTCCCTTACCTGATCGGTACGCCGTCACGATCGCCGCAACATCGCTCGGGCGCATTTCATTGCGATTCGTGGACTTCACGAAGCCTAATGACGCGTCAAGGAACAGGACCTTGCCCTTGCGCCCACGCGGCTTGGCTCGGCGAAGGATGAGAACGCACGCAGGAATGGCGGTGTTGTAGAAGAGGTTCGGCGGAAGTCCAATGACCGCATCGAGCAGATCGCGCTCGAGTAGCCCGCGTCGGATTTCTCCCTCGCGTCCGGATCGGAAGAGAACTCCGTGGGGCATGACGACACCGACGCGACCCTTTTCGGCGCTCGCCGACGCAAGCATGTGCTGGATCCAGGCGAACTCGGGCTTCTTGGCCGGTGGTACAGCGACGATCGCACGCGAGTCCGACGTCCAGTCGCTCGCTCCCCACTCGTTCTCTCCAAAGGGTGGGTTCGCGATCACGACATCAAAGGTGCGGAGACCTCCGGACGGCGTTCGGTGTTTCGGTTCACGAAGGGTGTCGCCGCGTACGATCTTGAAATCCTCGACGTCATGGAGGAACAGATTCATCCGTGCGATCGCAGCCGTGGTGAGGTTCTGCTCCTGCCCATACAGCTTGAGACTCCGCGTCTCTCCGCCGGCTTCAGCCACCTCGGCAATGGTCTCGAGGAGCATCCCGCCGCTTCCGCAAGCAGGGTCGTAAATGGTCTCGGAGGGCTGAGGGTCGAGGACCTTCACCATCATGCGAACAACGGCTCGAGGAGTGAAGAACTCACCCGCCTTGGTTCCAGAGTCCTCCGCGAACTGACGCAGCATGTACTCGTACGCACCGCCGAGCGCGTCGTTTGGAACGACGCTCGGGTTTAGGACTACCGAGCTGAAGGCGTCGAGCAACTGACGAAGGTTGGGCTCCGGAAGGCGCTCCTTGTTTCCCCACGCCGCGTCCCCAAAAATCCCCGCCAGCTGCTCGGGGTTGGCCAGCTCGATCTTGTCGAGCACCTTCTGGATCGTCGTCCCCAGCTTCCCTGGACGAGCGCTGAGGACGTCTCGCCAGTGGCAGCCGGCGGGGATGGTGAAGCGGTGGTAGTCAGCCTCGATCTCGTCGTTGAGGTCGTCCGCCCACTCCCCCACGGCGATGTGGTGATTGAGGTCCCAGGTGTCGCTGATCCACTTAAGAAAGAGGATCGGAAAGACATACGTCTTGAAGTCAGCCGCGTCGACGGGTCCGCGAAGGGCATTCGCGGCCCTGTCCATCACCCGTTCTAGATCGCGCTGGCTGACCGTCGCCTCAACCATCTGGCTCCTCCCCGGTGCCAGTCTGGCCGAAGGAGGAGTGCTGCCTGGATCAGCCCACGGAGCCGGGCGTCCAGTAGCCGGGCGCGGCTCGGCCGGTGGCTCGCTGCGACGTCGCACCGAGATCGAGCGCGTCAGCCGGTGGCGAGACGGTCCGTGCTTCCGACAGCCAGGAGCGCGCGGGCCTCGTCGATGACCACCTCGATGCGCGACGGGAGCCCCATCTCGTAGGCCCACTCGTAGCCCTTCGTCCCCTCGAACGGCAGCCCACGGACCTCGTCGATCGCGCGGCCGAGTGCCGCGAGGTCGTCGGGTGATCCCGAGCGAGACGCTCGCACCCACGCCGCCTCGAGGATCGACCAGTCGGTGACGAGCTCCGGGCCCGGCTTGTACACGCAATCCTCGACGTATCGCACGTGCGGCTCGCCGGTGCTGTCGAGCCCGAGCGCGACCCGCGCTCGCGACACGATCTTGTTGAACGTGTTCGTGGTCGGCTCCTCGTCCATCCACAACGCCGCCTTGATCTGCCCTTCGGTCAAGCCACGCGGGTGCAGCGCGAGGAGGGTCACGAACTCCGCGGCGCGCCGCCGATCGATCTTCGTCTTGCCACCTTCGATCTCGACCCTCCCCATGATCCGGACCAGCACGCCGCTCGCCGTCTGCCCGGGCGCGGGGTCCCGCAGATCGATCACCACGTCGTCGTGTCCCTGGACGAGAAGCTCGCCGGGCTGCCCGTCGGCGGCGACCTCGATCAGGTCGTCGAGCGCGGCGAGGACGTCGTCAGGGAGCGCGGCTGGCTCGAGCACGATGTCGAGCGGCAGCAGCGCGACGTGGGCGCAACCGGGCTCGACGAGCAGTCGACGCTGCCGGTCGACGGGTGCGTCCACCGAGGAAGCGATGACGACCGCGACGCCGGCACAGCCTTCGAGCTGCCGGCTCGCAGCCAACGCTTCGCTAGCATCGACCGCTGGACCGAGCACCACGATCGTGGGCGCCCAGCCGTCGCCGAGCGATGCGATCCGCGCGGCCCACGTCGAGGATGCACCCAGCCGCGCCAGACCCTCCGCTCGTGCGCGCGCTTCGTCGGCGACGTCGAGAATCAGGGCGTCGACGCTCGCGGCGATCTCGACACGGTCGAGCGCGACCAGACCGCGGTCGTCGAGTCCGAACACCACGACGCGGACGTCGTCGGCCCATGCGTGCGTGGCGAGGTCCAGCACCATCGACCACAGGACTGCGGTCACGTCCTCCGGCACGCCGTGAACCGTGAGCGGACCCCCGGCCTCCAGGTCGACGAGGACATCCCCGGCCTCGGCGCGGCCGACGCTCACGAGGGCAGGGGCGAGGCACCCTCGATCCGCCCGCTCCGCCAGCTCACCGATCGGCGTCGAAGCCGGCAGGACCCATGCGCGAGACCCCATGCCGTGGAACGGACCACTCGTCCCGTCCGCCGGCGCGGCGAACAGCACCTCGATCTCGCCGTCCTTGACGCGCACGGCGTCAATTCGAGGTGCACTTCTGGCTTGTGACGCGAGGGCGCGCAGCGCGAGGTCGAGCCGATCGGCGCCCTCGAGGTCGGCCGCCACCCGCACGGAGCGCTCCGCCCGCAGCGTAGAGGGACCGGGAAGGCGGATCATCCTGCCGGGCTCGCGCAGGCGGCGCTGTCGACGGCGCAGTCCGGTGAGTGTCGCGACCACGCCCGCGAGGAGGAGCGTCGTCGTCGCCAGCCGCGACGGCACCGATGCCGACTCGTCGCCGTCGTCGGCGACGCGCTCGTCGTCGTTCACGCCAGCGTCCGGCGAGGAGGTCGCGGTGTTCGCGACAGGCGCCGCCGGTTCGTGCTCGACCGTGGCGATCGACGGCGGAGGCGGAGACGCTGGCTCGGACCTTGTCACCGGCTGGGACTGCGCAGTCGAACCCATTGCGATCGTCGCGCCGACGGCGTCTTCGGGCAGGAGGAGCTCCCAGCCGGGACGGATCAGGTCGGGATCCCGCAGTACCCCGCCGTCACCGAAGGTGTGGCCGCGGTTGAGCTCATAGACCTCTCGCCATCGGAATGGGTCCCCGAGGTGGCGCTCGGCGATCCGCCACAGCGAGTCGCGCGGCTGCACGGTGCACGTGGGCAGACGGTCCTCCACGTCCGCCGTCGCCACTTGCGTCGCCGCGGGCGTGGGCGTGATGGCGACCACCGGTGCCGGCGCTGCCGCGAGCGACGGCGTCGCGCTGCGGCCGACGCTCACCAACAGCGTCGCGCTCACGACGAGCCGGCGGGCGAGCAGCTGCACGGCTCCTGCGCCCGGCACGCTTCGCGCCACGCGACCTCGCGCCCACGCGACGACCTCGACGACGACGCAACCGGCGAGGAGGGCCCAGACGACCCACGAGAGGCAGGCGAGTGCGTCCAGCAGGACAGCGTCGGAGATCGTCGCCCCACCGAGCGCATCGCCGAGGCTCGCGATCGACGGGACCGACGTCGGCAACGGCCATCCCCGAGCGAGCCAGAGTCCGGCGGGCATGCCTCCCAGCAGCGCGATCAGTCCGATCAGTGCGACGATCGATCGGACGACGTCCCCCAGCATCTGCTTGCGCATCAGTCCCCTTCCGTTCGTACGGCCTGCACCGCGCGCGCCGTCCCGGTCCCCTTCACGCCGACGGGTCCGAGACCCGTGAACCCGAGAACGCTGAGCTCGCGCTGCGCAGTCACGGTCACCGTGACCCGGTCCCCCACCACGTCGACGACACCTTCGAGCCCGACCGCGCTGAGGTAGTCGGCCGCTCGCTGGCGCGCATCGGCGACGTCGAGCGTCAAGGGTCGCCCCGAGCGCAACGCGCTCTCGTCGACGGCTTGCGCTCCGGCACGAGCAGCTGCGTCGGCTGCGTTGAACGCCTGGCGACGGCTGGCGAGGATCAGGCCGCCGTCGACGACGAGACCGAAGACCGCGATCAGGGCGACTGCGAAGCAGGCGACGAATGCCGTGACGGCGCCGCGCTCGTCCCTCACGGCCGCACCCCACGTCGATCGTCGACAACCTCGGTCGCATGCGCGCCGAGCGCGTGCGACGACGCGATCCCGAGAGCGGACACCGCCGCGAGGTCGACATGACAGGTCACCGCGACGCTGACGACACCGCCCGGGCGGAACGCGGCCGTGTCCGTGGTCACCGCCGGCTCCCGGCACTGCACGCCACCCTCGCCGACGCGCTCGCGCACCATCGCCTCGGCGCGGGCGGTCGCCTCACTCGGAAAG
>JADMIO010991105.1_pt1 | contig 11804 bp, 9 predicted proteins | sample 8958161 | NCBI WGS metagenome assembly JADMIO01 (sample SAMN16585339, study PRJNA669376) | soil metagenome | isolation source: Crop rotation soil | place: USA: Cullars Rotation, Alabama | collected 2011
ACAATCCGGCGTAGTCGATCAGGTCGGAGAGCAGCGCGCGTAAAGAAGCCGGGGTCTTACTCACTTACTTCCTTTGAAGTTCTTTTTCAGTCCCTGCCAGCATTCGAAGTAATCGTGCTGAAGTTCGGCAGTATCCATGGCGTACTTCGTCGGACGGCAGATGAACCGGGTCTCAAACATGAATGCCAGCGTGTCGCCGAGAAATTGCGGTTTGAGGTCGGCAGTAGACGCCTTTTCGTACGTGGCGGCGTCAGGGCCGTGGCCGGACATGCAGTTATGCAAACTCGCGCCACCCGGGACGAAACCCTCGGCCTTCGCGTCGTACTCACCGCGAATCAAGCCCATGAATTCGTTCATGAAGTTGCGATGGAACCATGGCGGCCGGAACGTGTGCTCGGCAACCATCCAGCGTGGCGGGAAGACGACGAAGTCGCAGTTCGCTGTGCCGGGGACCTCAGACGGCGCAGTCAGCACGGTGTAGATCGACGGGTCGGGATGATCGAAGGTCACGGAGTTAATGCAATTGAAGTGCGCCAGATCATATTTATAGGGAGCGTAATTTCCATGCCATGCGACGACATTGAGCGGTGAGTGGTCGTACTGCGCCTCCCACAGCTTGCCGAGAAACTTGGCTGCGACGCGGAAGTCGGTATCGCGATCTTCATAAGCAGCATGAGGTGTCTGGAAGTCGCGCGCGTTGGCGAGACCGTTGGCACCAATGGGGCCAAGATCGGGCAGACGGAACATAGCTCCGTAGTTTTCGCAGATGTAACCGCGTGCCTGCTTCTCCATCAACTCAACACGGAATTTGATACCGCGCTGGATGACGCAAATCTCACCAGGCTTCAGATCGATGTTGCCAAACTCCGTGTGGATAAGCAGATTCCCCAGTTGCGGCACGATGAGCAGTTCGCCGTCGGCGTTGTAGAACGCGCGATCGACCATGCTCTTGTTCGCGACGTACACGTGAATCGCCACACCCGACTGCATCGATGCATCACCATTGCCGGCGATGGTGATCAGGCCGTCGACGAAGTCGGTCGGCTCTTTCGGAATCGCAATCGGATCCCAGCGTAGCTGGTTCGGCGGCGTTGCGACTTCATCGAAGGGCGTGGAACGTAGCATCTTCTGGGGCAATGGCGTGTACGGCTTATGAACCACTGAGGGCTTAATGCGATAAAGCCACGACCGTCGATTTGTCGCCCTGGGAGCCGTAAATGGGGTCCCACTGAGTTGCTCGGCATACAGTCCGTGGGGTACCTGCTGCGGCGAGTTTTGCCCGACGGGCAGGGCGTCCTGAACCGCCTCTGACGCGAACTCGTTGCCAAATCCAGAGTGGTACAGCAGAGCACCCGCCTTGGTTGAAGTGGTCGCCATCGTCACCTTTCTTACAGATTCCCGCGCTTGGCCTGTTCCAACTCTATCGCTTCGAACAACGCCTTGAAGTTTCCTTTACCGAATCCGCGGCTGCCCTTGCGTTGGATGATTTCGAAAAACACCGTCGGGCGATCTTCCACCGGCTTGGAGAATATCTGGAGCAGGTAGCCTTCTTGGTCGCGGTCAACCAGGATGCCCAACCGCTTGATCTCTTCCAGAGATTCATCGAGTTTGCCGACGCGCTCCTGCAGGACGTCGTAATACACATCCGGCACGCGCAGGAACTCCACGCCATTCTGCTGCAGGCGGTCCACGGTGTAGAGCACGTCTTTCACCTGCAAGGCCACATGTTGGACGCCAGGTCCGCAATAAGCCGAAAGATACTCGTCAATTTGCGACTTGCGTTTGCCCGGCGCAGGTTCGTTGATCGGAAACTTCACGGAGTACGAATCGTCCGACATCACGATTGACATCAGCGCCGAGTACTCAGTCGATATGTCCTTATCGTCGAAACTAATATAACGATGGAACCCGAATACCTTGTGATAGAAGTCGGCCCAGTAATTCATCTTGCCAAGTTCCACGTTGCCCACCATGTGGTCTACGCGCAGAATGCCGGTTTCGCGCTCTTCAATCCGAGCCTCCGTGAATCCGGGCAGGAACGGGCCATCGTAGTCTTTATATGAGATAAGCGAATGGATGGTGTCCCCGTATGTGTGTACTGCCGCGCGACGCACCGTTCCGTTGTCGTCGGTCACATCGTGCGGATCCTGAAAGGGTTTCGCGCCACGTCGCACTGCTTCTTCGAAGGCGAAGTCCGCATCGGCCACTTCGAGCGCGATGTCACGCACACCGTCGCCATGCTGCTTGATATGTTCGGCCGCCGGATGATCGCAAGTAAGCGGCGTGCTCAGGATGAAGTTCGTCTTATTCTGCTGCAGTACATACGACGCCAACTCGCGATTGCCGGTTTCAAGTCCGGAGTACGCCAGCTGTGAAAATCCGAAGGCCTTGCGGTAATAGAATGACGATTGCTTGGCGTTGCCCACCCAGAATTCCACGTGGTGGACGCGCTTCAGCTTAAGAGGGTTATCCATCCTGTTTGCTCCCCAGCTTCAATTCTAGAACACCCGTTCGAAGTTAGGATGCGCGATTCCGGGGAGAGTAGCCTACTACGCGCTACCGATCAGCACGCCCGTGATGAAAACCAGCACCCCGCCTACGATTACCTGGAATGCTGCCGAGAGTATCGGCGTATCCATGTAATGTTGCCGAATCCAGGTAATGGCCGCGAGTTCGAACGCCACGATCACCACTGCAGCGATGAATGCCGCATGAAAATTGGGGATCAGGAAGGGCAGCGTATGTCCGATTCCGCCCAGGGTGGTCATCAATCCGCAGACGACACCACGAATCCATGGATGCCCTCGCCCGGTGAGCGCGCCATCGTCAGAAAGCGCTTCCGCGAATCCCATGCTGATGCCGGCGCCGATGGATGCGGCGAGTCCAACGGTGAATGCATCATGGCTGCTCTTGGTGGCGAACGCAGCCGCGAAGACGGGAGCCAGCGTTGACACCGATCCGTCCATCAGCCCGGCCAGTCCCGGCTGCACGATCTGGAGCACGAAGAGCCGCCGATTCGCTTCGTCTTCTTTCGCCTTCACGTCGGGACGGAGCTGCAACTCTCCCGCGCGATCTTCGTGGGAACGCTCTTCCTGCGCAAGATCGTCGAGCAACTGGCGGATACTGGCGTCCTGGGTCTGCGCCGCGGCGCGCTCGTAGAAGCGGCGAGTCTCCACTTCCATCGCGGCCGCGTTTTTGCGCACTGTCTCCAGCCCCAGCGGACGCACCAGCCATACGGGCCGTCGCGTCAGGAACCCGCGCACGTCCTGGCGCCGAATCAGGGGAATGTGCTCGCCAAACTTTTCCCGGTACAGTTCGATCAGGCGCCGGCGATGGTTCGACTCTTCTTTCCGCATCTCCTCGAAAACCGCAGTAGATGCGGGAAAATCCTGCTTCAATCCCTCCGCAAAATCGGCGTATACGCGCTCATCTTCTTCTTCCAGCGAAATGGCGAGGGCGAGAATTTCACGTTCGGTAAGGCTGTCAAAGCTGCGCATAGTTGATGGCGCGGAGACCTCCGCGAACCCGATACCTTACACGTTTTTTGACGTTTCGTGCGAGCCGAATGCAAAATGGCGCATAATACAGGCGCTGGGGGCGCAACATGGGGACCTTAGCCGAGGTACAACCGCAGGTAGCAGCGAAAGCCGCAGTTGCAACGCGCTTGCTGTCGCTCGACGTTTTTCGCGGCATGACGATCGCCAGCATGATCCTGGTCAACGATGCCGGCGATTGGTCACACATCTATTGGCCGCTCGAACATGCCGAATGGAATGGCTGGACGCCGACCGACCTGATCTTCCCATTCTTCCTGTTCATCGTCGGCGTATCGATGGTGATGTCGAATGAGTCGCGGCGAGCGCGTGGCGAAACCACAAGTAAGCTACTGCTTCATGCTTTCAAGCGCTTCGCCATTATCTTCGGCCTGGGCTTGTTTCTCGCTGGATATCCCTCATTCAACTTGGGCGTGATCCGCATTCCGGGCGTGCTGCAAAGGATCGCCGTTGTCTACCTCATCACTTCCATCATCATCCTTTACGCAGGACGTGCCGCGCGCTGGGTGATTGCAGCCTGCTTATTAGTAGGATACTTCCTTTTGATGAAGTTCGTTCCAGTGCCGGACTACGGCGCCGGCGTGCTCACGCCCGATGGCAACCTGGCGGCTTATCTCGATCGCCTTACGATGTACAACCACCTCTACGTGAAGTACCGATATGATCCCGAGGGAATTCTGAGCACTATGCCCTCCATCGTGACTTGCCTCCTGGGTGTGTTCACAGGCGAATGGATCCGTGGCAAACAGCCGCGGCAGATCGTGCACGGCTTACTGGTCGGCGCCGCCATTGGGCTTTCGCTGGGCAAGCTCTGGTCTTTTTGGTTCCCGATCAACAAGAATCTTTGGACCAGTTCCTACGTGTTGTTCGCGGGGGGATTCGCGATGGCGGTATTTGCTGCTTGCATGTACTTAGTGGACGTACGCGGGTGGAAGAAGTGGGCCCAACCGTTCGTCTGGTTCGGTGTGAATCCCTTGGCGATTTACTTTTTGGCGTCGTTGATCGCCAAAATGATAAGTCGACACCATATCAATGGCGTGACGGTGAATAGGTTGATCTGGAACGGCATGTTCGCACACCTATTTGCAAGTCCATACATGAACTCATTGGCTTTCGCGATCAGTTACACACTGCTGTTCTGGCTCGTGGCGTACGTACTGTATCGCAGAAAGATATTTATTCGGGTCTAGTCAGTGGCGGCCTTCAGGGACGCCAGATCGATCCCGAGTTGCTGGCACTTCTTGTAGAGATGGCTGCGTTCGAGCCCAAGTTCCTTGGCCGTAGCCGTCATGTTGTAGCCATGCCGTTTTAGTTCCACGAGGATAGTCTGCTTTTCGAACGAATCTACCCTATCGGCGAGCGGCCCGGACCCTGCGGTGATTGGCTCGGATGTTCTCGCGGATTTTAATCGCGGAAGCGCCATTTCAACTGCCATCCTGTCCACCTTACCTTCGAGGGCAAGCAGCATCACGCGCTCCACCACGTTGCGCAGCTCACGCACATTTCCCGGCCACGAGTAGTGCGCTAGGGCATCCACAGCTTCGGGAAGAAATGCCATTGCTTTCCAGTCGTTCTGCGCGCATACCAACTTGGCAAAGTGGTCGATGAGCGCCGGGATGTCTTCGCGACGCTCGCGTAATGGCGGCAGCACCAGGGGAAAGACGTACACGCGGTGGAAGAGGTCTTGACGGAACTTTCCCTCGGCCACCAGTTCTTCGAGATTGCGGTGCGTGGCCACGATCACGCGGACATCAACGGTGACAGGCTTGTCTCCGCCGATTCGTTCCACTTCACCTTCTTCCAGTACGCGCAGCAGCTTGGCTTGCATAGCGAGAGGCATGTCGCCGATCTCGTCGAGGAAGAGCGTGCCGTGATGCGCCTGCTCGAACTTTCCGATGTGACGGTTAGCCGCTCCGGTGAACGATCCTTTCTCGTGTCCGAATAGTTCTGATTCGATCAACTCGGCAGGCACGGCGGCGCAGTTCAAAGTCACAAATGGCCCGTGGGCGCGCGGAGACTTCTCATGGAGCGTGCGTGCCGCGAGTTCCTTGCCTGTGCCCGTCTCGCCGTAGATGCACACCCGCGACTCGCTTGCCGCTACGCGATCGATCTGCGTCATCACCCGCTTCATGGCGTCGCCTGACCAGACGATCTGGTGCTTGCCCACGCGCTGCTTCAGTTCGCGGTTTTCGTTCTCCAGTCGCTTCAGCTTAAGTGCGTTGTCAACGGTAAGCAGCAATTTGTCGGTTGAGAGCGGCTTTTCGAGGAAGTCCAGTGCGCCCAGGCGAGTAGCCTTCACCGCCATCTCGATATGCGCCTGGCCCGACATCATCACCACCGGGGCGGAAACTCCATTCGTCTTAAGGTCTTCGAGCAGGGCGAGTCCGTCGCGGTTCGGCATCACGACGTCCGATAGGATGAGGTCAAACGGCTTCGACTTGGCAAGTTCGAGAGCTTTGGCTGCGTTGTCGCAGACAGTCGCTTCATGTCCGGCTAGCCTGAACGCGCGCGAGAGCGAGGCGAGTGTGTTAGGTTCGTCGTCCACTATAAGGATGTCAGCTTTGGTTGGCATTAGTTATCCCACCTTCGCGGTGTCGGCCTGGAGCGCGCCGGAGTGCTGCTTCGGCAAGTCGATCTTAAATGTCGTGCCATGACCCGGTTCACTTTCCACGTTGATCGTGCCGTGATGGTCGCTGATTACGGACTGCACGATCGCCAAACCAAGCCCGGTGCCGTGCTGCTTGCTTGTGTAATATGGCGTGAAAATGCGGCTGCATTCTTCGGGTGTGAGCCCGGTACCCGAGTCGGCGATCTCAATGTGAACGCTGTGATCGTTGTCGCGCGTCCGTAGGGTAATGGTGCCGCCGTTCGGCATCGCGTCCATGGCGTTGAGCACGAGGTTCGAAAAGACGCGGTGCAGCAGGTCGGGATCGGCGTCGATCTGCGGGAGTGATGACTCCAGATCGAGATTTGCCTGGATCGCCGGTTTGCCTTCGGCCTTGAACTGTGTTTCGTGCAGCGTGACGATGCGCCTGAGCAAGTCGTTGACCTGTACCCGTTGTAACTGTGGTTGCGGCATCTTCGAGAAATCGCTGAAGCGGCCTATGATCGTCTTCAGGTTTGCGATCTCGGCTAACAGTGTCGTCGTGCTTTCCTTGAAGATTTCTTCGTATTCGGCCGCTGGCAAACTGCGCGCCCGCAGCAGGTTTTCGACAGTGATCTGCAGCGGGAAGAGCGGATTTTTCAACTCGTGCGCCAGTCGCCGTGCTAACTCGCGCCACGCAGCGACGCGCTCTGCCTGCAAGAGTCGTTCGCGCTGCGTAATGATCTCGTGCGTCATCGTGTTAAACGCCTCTGCCAGTTCGCCTAGTTCGTCGGTATTAGGGATATCGACGCGCGTCTCCCAGTTACCACCCGCGACGGATCGGGCGCCTTCGGCCAGTTGTTCTACCGGTCGCGTGAAGCGCGCGGCCAACCAGATGGAAATCAAAATTGCCAGCAGGATACCTGCGCCGCCCACGGTGAAGGCCACCGTGCGGATGTCGTAGAGGAACTGGACAAGATCGCGTCGAGAGTGTGCGACCAGCAGCACGCCAAGCAGCCTTCCATCCTCGCCCTTCAGGGGAAAGGCATTCACAGTTTCGGCATCACGGAGATCGCTGGTCCAGTGCACGATCTTGGCCTGATCCTCCCCGGTCTGCTGCACTTTCTGGATCAGCGGCGATAGTTCATTCAGCCTTGTTGTGTTCGGATCAATCCCAATAAAGGATTGCGTGTTGAAGCCTCCTTCCTGCACGCGATAGAAGAATGCGCGCATACCGGAGGGGAGGGAAAGGGACGACAGGAAGTCTTTATCGAGGCGCTCGCCGCCCAGCACATAAAGGGGTTGCTCACCGGCGTGGATGGCCTTGATCGCGAACAGGCCAAGCACGTTGCCCTCCTGCAAGTCTTCACGCTTGAGGAAAGGCGCGTCGGCTTTCGCGAAAGACTGGATGGGCTCCTTGTACCCGAAGCGTGCTGGCCATTGCGCCGATGAGATGATGCTGCCGTCGCCGGAGACAAATTCGAGGAAGTCGAGTTGGTGCGCGGACGCCTGCTGTGCTGCTTCGGTCAGGTAAGCCGCCGGATCGCCGCCATGCGCGAGGTCGAGCGCCATGCGGTTGACGGAATCGTTCTCGGAGATGATCTTTACGCGCCGAAGTACATCGTCGCCATGCCGTTGGAACTCGCGGCGAAATTGCTGGACCAGCGCATCGGTGCGCTGGTTGTCAGTACGCTCGAAAACTTCGCGCGTGCGCGCTGAGATCGCCCACCCGATTGCCACCACGGTGGCAATAATGATGATGGCGAATGCACCGAGCAGGCGTCGACGGAAACTCATGACTGGCCCCCGCGAGTGATGGTGCGCGGCGAAACCCAGATCTCATCGAGATGCCAGCCCCCGAGCGGAGTGGTAGTCCAGTTGTGGATTCGGTCTTTCATGGCCGTAATGCTCGGCAGGTGCACCAGAGGAATTGCCGTGTAGATCTGCACTGCAGCACGCTCATTACTGTAAAGCGATTCGAGGTTTGTGCTGTTAACCGGCGGCATAAGGCTAAGTTGTTCAACCACGCCATTGAGGGCAGTTGCCGGATCAGTCGACGACAACGCCACGCGCTTTAGTCTTAGATCGGCACTCCCATTTCCAGCCACCGCTTGCATGTTGATCCCGGCGTCGCGCACGTTCAGAGCGATTCGTTCGGCGACCAGTCGTTCCATCGAATCGGCAATATCGTACGCAATCGTGATCGGCGGAACGGTCCCGACTTCGCTTCGCAACTGGCGCGCACGCGTGACGTCTGGCTGAGTGGGGAAGAGGAATGCGTAGCCGGTCATCCAGTTCGGAAGCAAGCCTCCAGCGATTTCGCCCTGCCGCTGGAAGATGACGTTGTGAACCGAGCCGCGATCGATAGACAGAGAAATGGCCTGCCGCAAACGAATGTCGCGCAGCTCCGGCTTCGTGGAATTCACAACCACGTAGAGGGTTTCGGCAGGACGCGACACATCGGTACGAATGTGATCCTGCTGCGCGCGGCGAAGTTGATCGTTCGAGAGTTCGATCACATCAGCGCGATCGAGAGTGAAGTCACCAAGTTGATCGCGTGAGTTGCGGCCAGTGATCAGTTCAATGGAATCTAGATACGGGCGCCCACCCCGGTAGTCATCATTCGCCTTCAGCAGGAAGCGATCGCCATCGCGCCGTTCGAGTCGGTATGGCCCAGTGCCGACCGCGTCCCCGTTCGGAGCCGTTGCGAAGATCAGGAACTGCGGCTGCGCCAGCAACGCGGGCAGGTTGGCATGAGGCGCATCACATTCCACCTGGACCAGGTTTCCGCCTTGTCGCAGTTTGCATCCGGGTATCTGTGTTTTCGCCAGTGCGTTCGCCGTTGCCAGCGGCGTCATTGCTGAACCATCATGAAACTGCACGCCCGCGCGGAGTATGAAATTCCAAGTGTAGTTCCCATTCGACGGAGACCACGAAACCGCAAGTCCCGGCGCAAGTCGGCCGTTGTCATCAACGGTGACTAACGTTTCGAATACCAGTCCGGCGAGGAGATCTGGTGCTCCCTCATAGCTCGGTGACGAAGCCTGTATTTCGGCTCGCACAGAATCGCCGTATCGTGGGCGCGTTCGCCCCTGCGCCGCTGAAAGAAGCAGCAGCGCGGCGATACTAATTGCAAGCAATCGAAACGCTGTATGCCTCATATTGTCCTGTCTGAACGTTGTGAACGATTGCCGACGCGCCGGTTGCGTCGTGCGACCACAACGCCATGATCGGGCCGGGAACGTCTGTCGAAGCACTCACCAACACCGGATCCCTGTCCGGCACTTCGTACAACCGGATCGAGTCACCAACGGTGTCATCGCCGTTCGAGGTCACCAGCAACTGCGCACCAGCCCCGCAGCCACTCTTCACGGCAGCAATATCACTGCCCCAATCAGAATTCGCCGCCGCCGGTAGCGTGCGTTCATTCACGCCATCGCTTATGCGAACACGGCCATCCACGCCGGTCGAGATCGCGAGCGTGTAGCTCTGTTTGTCCATCCACGCCATGGAGTAAAACGGACTCGTCGCCTTGTCGCTCGCCGGGACCAGTGCTCCGGTGAAGTAGTTTCGACCCGAATTAAAGAACGCTGCGCGATAACCGATTTTCCAGGCATCATCGCTCTCGCGGCAGACAATCGCATTCGCCGAGAGAGACGCGACGTCGCATACCGTGCCGGGCAGATATGCCTCGAGCGACTTATCTTTCCCAAGCACCAGCAGTCCGTGCACATCTCGCGGAAACGCCCTCGAGTGAGTGATTGGCCAGTTCTGTTCCTTCTGCCATTTGCCATCGCGCAACGCGTAGATTGCGATAGCTTCTACGTCGAGCACCACCATCTTCGGATTCGACGAACTGCCATCCACCAGTAGCATGTCCAGCATCTGCGTCGCCTGCGACCACATCAGCACCTTGCGCACGCTGACGGTGGCACCATTCTTCGGCGTCGCTGCCGAAGCGCTTCTCGGCGAACTCACCATCTCCACGCGCGTATCGTTGCCCTGCTTGATCTCGGCCACCCACACATACTCGTGCAGATTTTCGGACAGCGTCACGCGCACATCACTATTCGCATTCGCCGCCGCGCCAATGCGTACGCCCGCCGCCCGCAGTTGCGCCTCGATTGCGCGCTGAATTTCCGTGACTTGATCTTTAGGAAGGGAAGAGGCATTTACCACCGAAAGCGTGATCGTCCCAGGACCACTCGCTCCGGCGATCGCCTTCGCCAACTCGGCCGACTTCGCGCTCCAGTCCATCGCCCGCGCCGACACCGCCAAATATAAAATGAGCAGCACAACCGCCATGCCCCGGAGCCGAGAAGAAAATTTCATCGAGTGCTCCCGATTATAGTTCGCCAACGTTGCCGCCCGGCCCTGTCGCCGAACCAACTCCGTAACCAAGGTGTACCAACATCCGGGCAGCCCGACGGCGGCGGTGTCAGGCTGCCCGGAGCTCTCCGAAGGCCGCTTCCCGGACGCACTCTCGTGCGCAGGGAAAAACCCGAGAAGCCCCTCGGAATCCCAAACTAGTTGCCCGAATCCTCTTCCACCGGATCCTCGGGCTTCGCTTCCTGGTTGATCACCTGCTGCATCGCCGCCGGTTGGGGCGCTCCCATGCCGCGGAAGACATCGTTGGCAAAGAAGAATTTGCTGTCCGTCGGTACCATCATCAACTGGATCTTGTCCGACAGCTTCTCGGCGATGATCTTATTAATAAGCAGCGGGTTCTGTTTCAACGCCGCCGCCTCATACTTCATTCGCTCGGAATCGGCAGCGGCCGTTACCCGGATGCGATTCGCCTCCGCCTCAGCCAAGTATTTGCGGCGTTCGAGTTCGGCTTTCGAGTCAATAATCTTCGCCTCGGCGGCAGCTTCGGCGCCCTTGATCGTCGATTCCTTCCTCGCCTCCGCTTCCAACCGCGTCTGCTCGATTTGCTTTTCCTTCAAAGGGAGTGTGTACTGCATCGCGTCCGCCTCCCCTTTGGCCTCGAGGACCTTCACCTGTGCGTCGCCCTCGGCACCCTTCACCTGCGCGACTTTTTGCGCTTCGGCATCGAGTTCGGAAATCCTCACCTGCTTCTGGTGGATCTCCGTCTCCACGCCGAGCTGATCATTCTGCTGCTCCTTTAATAGCAGCGTTTCCAGGCCCTTCGCATACTCCGGCGGCAGTTGGATATCGCGCAGCATCACTTCTTTCACCACAATTCCATCCGCCCCGAGCTGTTGCGTAATCGACGCCGCCGCCCGCTCCCGCACCTCTTCGCGCTTAACGCTGAAGATGTCGCGGACGGTGTAGCCCGGCGCCAGCTCTCGCCATGCGCTGGCCACGATCGGCGGCACCAGCTCCGTCTCGATCGGTTGCGGCAAATGGCTCTGGATGTAATCCAGCCGCTTCGGATCCAGCCTGTACCGCACCGTGATTGCCAGCCCCAGCGTCAGGCCTTCCTTCGACTGTACCTTCAACGGCTCAACCTGACGTGTCGTTTTCAGGTCACCCAACTTAACTTCGGTTCCACCGGTGGTGAACAGCTTGTCGCGCGTGTCGAATACTTCCACGTGCTCCACCAGCGGTGTCACGGCATGTATTCCGGGATATAACGTGCCAGTTAGCGTCCCCTTTCCAGCACAGTGGGATCCGAAGCTTGGAATTCACGTGACTTGAAGTCG
>JADMIO011246984.1_pt1 | contig 11804 bp, 12 predicted proteins | sample 8958161 | NCBI WGS metagenome assembly JADMIO01 (sample SAMN16585339, study PRJNA669376) | soil metagenome | isolation source: Crop rotation soil | place: USA: Cullars Rotation, Alabama | collected 2011
CATCGCGGACGCAGGTCGGCGATCTCGCGGCGATCGTGCCGGAGATCGAAGGCTCGGCATGGATCACCGGCGAGCACACGTTCCTGGTCGACGACGACGATCCGCTGCGCGAGGGGTTCAGGCTCTGATATGCATCCTTTTCACACCATCATCGAGCCGTTCCGCATCAAGTCGGTCGAAACCTGGAAGTTCACGACGCGCGAGGAGCGCGTCGCGGCGCTCGAGCACGCGCACCACAACGTGTTCCAGCTGCCGGCCGAGGACGTGCTGATCGATCTGCTCACCGACTCGGGCACCGGCGCGATGTCGTCGGCGCAGTGGGGCGCGCTGATCAACAGCGACGAGTCGTACGCCGGCAGCCGATCGTTCTACCGCTTCGAATCGGTGGTCCGCGATCTCACCGGGTTCCGTCACATCATCCCGACGCACCAGGGCCGGGCCGCGGAGCGGATCCTCTTTCATTCGATCCTGCATCCAGGTCAAATTGTCCCCAACAACAACCATTTCGACACGACGCGCGCCAACATCGAGGTCGAGGAGGCGGAAGCCCGCGATCTGGTGATTGCGGAAGGCCGCCAGCCGTCGATCGTCCATCCGTTCAAGGGCAACATCGATCTCGCGGCCCTCGAAGAGACCTTGAAGAGGGATGGCGATCGCGTGCCGCTGGTGATGGTCACGGTGACGAACAACTCCGGCGGCGGACAGCCGGTGTCGCTGGCCAACCTGCGCGGCGTGCGCGCGCTGTGCGATCGCTACAAGAAGCCGTTCTTCCTCGACGCCTGCCGCTTCGCCGAGAACGCCTGGTTCATCAAGCAACGCGAGGAGGGTCAGGCGGACCGCTCGCCGAAAGAGATCGCGCGCGAGATGTTCAGCCTCGCCGACGGCTGCACGATGTCGGCGAAAAAAGACGGCCTCGCCAACATCGGCGGATTCCTGGCGATGAACAGCGACGCGTGGGCGGAGCAGTGCCGGAACCTGCTGATTCTCACCGAAGGGTTCCCGACCTACGGCGGGCTCGCCGGCTACGATCTCGAGGCGATCGCCCGCGGGCTCGAGGAGGTCGTGGAAGAGCCGTACCTGCGCTACAGAATCCGTTCGACGGCGTATCTCGCCGAGAAGGTCGCCGCCGCGGGGGTGCCGATCATCCAGCCTCCCGGCGGCCACGCGGTCTATCTCGATGCGCGCGCGATGCTGCCGCACATCCCGCCGCTGCAGTATCCCGGGATCGCGCTGGTCAACGCGCTCTACGTCGAGGCCGGCGTCCGCGGCGTCGAGATCGGATCGGTGATGTTCGGGAAACAGCCGGACGGATCAGAGAAGGCGCCGGCAATGGATCTGGTGCGGCTGGCGATTCCGCGGCGCGTCTACACGCAGTCGCACATCGACTATGTCGCGGAAGCGGTGATTTACGTCGCGAAGATGAAGGATCAGCTGAAGGGCTACCGCATCACGCACGCGCCGAACGTGCTGCGGCATTTCACCGCCGCGTTCGCGCCGATGGATGGCACGGCCTGAAGGCCGTGCCCTACGACCTTACCATCCCACCGCCTGGCCGTCCTTGCGATGATCCGATCCGCCGCGATAGACGCCGTTGACCGGACGGTCCTCGGTGGCCCATCGCGCGTCGAAGGTGGGTTCCGTCATCCGCGGATCGCGTGTGAACAGGATGCCCTGATACCCGCCGACCGATCCGCCGTTCACCGATCGGACCTCGTGCCCCTTCGCCTTCAGCGCCGCGCCGACGAGATCGAACAGGTTCCCCTCGAGCGACAGCACGTTCGAATTCTGGTTGTGCGTGAAGCGCGCCGCGTCGGTCGTCATCTGCACGTTCATGCCGAGGTCGATCATGTTGACCATGTGCTGCGCGTGCGTCTCGGGCTGCACGCTGCCGCCCATGTTGCCGAACGTCATCAGCGGCGCGCCGTCCTTCATCACGAAGCCGGCGATGATCGTGTGGAACGGCCGCTTGTGCGGCGCGACGATGTTCGGGCTGGCGGCGTCGAGTGAGAAGCCGTCGCCTCGGTTGTGCAGGACGAAGCCGTACGGCGGCACGGCGGCGCGGCTGCCGTAGACGCTGAAGACGCTGTGGATCAGCGACACCATGTTGCCCCAGCGATCGGCCGTCGTCAGATAAATGGTGCCGCCGTCGGTGCCGCCTTTGACGGCCGGCTTCGACGCGACGTTCGGATCGATCTTGCCGCACAGCGAGGCGGCGTGCTCTTTCGAGAGCAGCTGCTTGACTGGCACGTCGGCGAACTTCGGGTCGGCGTTCTTCGCCTGGAGATCCGAGTACGCCAGCTTCTTCGCCTCGACCAGGTAGTGCCAGTACTGCGGATCCATCGGACCAAGCGCCGCGAGGCTGGTGCCGAACTTAGGCATGCAGACCTCGAGGATGTTGAGCATCTCGAGGGCGGCGAATCCCTGCCCGGGCGGCGGCAGCTCGAAGACGTCGTAGCCGTGATAGTTGGTCGAGATCGGCTCGGTCCACTCGGACTGAAACTCCGCGAGGTCGGCCTTCGTCATCACGCCGCCGTTCGCCTGCACCTTTGCGACGATGGCGTCGGCGATCGCCCCGCGATAGAAGGCGTCGCGCCCTTCCGTCTGGATCAAGCGGAGCGCCTTGGAGAGTCCGGGATTGCGGATGATGCTGTAGAGCGCCGGCGTCTGTCCGTCGACGAGGAAGGTGTCCTTCGAGTCGGGATCGTTGCGCAGGCCGTTGGTCGCCGATTTGAGATCGTTGTGCCGCCGTTCCGCCAGGCCCCAGCCTTCGTCGGCGAGACGCGCCGCGCGCTCGAACGTGTCCTTGAACCCGAGCGTGCCGAACCGCTTGAGCAGCGCGTCGTAACCCGAGATCGCGCCCGGGACCGTCGCCGAGTTGACGCCGTTGCCGGGGATGCTTTTCACACCGAGCTTGGTCTTGAAAAATTCCGGCGTCCATCCGGCCGGCGCCCAGCCGGCGGAGTTCAGCGCGTAGAGCTTCTTGTCCTTCGCGATGTAGACCAGCGCGAACAGATCGCCGCCGATGCCGGTGTCGTTCTGCGACGTCACGTCGAGCACCGCGCCGGTCGCGACGGCGGCGTCGATCGCGTTGCCGCCGCGCCGCAGGATCTCGAGCCCGGCTTCCGCGGCCAGCGGATCGCTGGTCGCGACCATGCCGTGGCGCGCGAGGACCTCGGATCGTCCCTGCGACAGCCAGCCTTGCGCGCGCGAGCCGCGGACCGCCTTGATCGCGGTGCCGGGCTGCGGCTGATCGGCGGTCGGCACGCCGAACGGCGTCGGCGACTGCGCGGCGGCCGTCGTCAGCGCCGCGACGGCGATCAACAGCGCGGATGCGACAGCGAAGCGTTTCATCGAGCCTCCCTAAAGAAAAAACCGCCGAGATCGCCGAGAACGCTGAGAAATTTTTTTCTGCGATCTCTGCGGTCTCCCCGGTTTTTTCTTATCCGTTGCTTAGAAACTGTTGCGCGAGCCGATCGAGCAGCGCCGGCAGCGTCTCGCCGTCCAGCGCGAAGGCGCCCTGGTCCGGCGCCCACGAGAGTTTAAAGCTTCTCGACATCGCCGAGACCCAAATCTGCCGGACCGGCGCGTTGGGTGAGACGACGAACTTGGTCTCGACCGGCTCCTCGAACACGATGTTCAGCACGCCGTTCTGCAACTCGACCTCGAACCCTTCGCGGTCGGCGAGCGGCAGCAGCGCGTGGCGGGCGGCGTCCAGCGCTTCGTCGCTTTTGACGCGGAATTCCTGTTCGGAGAGGGACATATGGCCTCTATTAAACCTTTGGCGGGGGGCAGCCGTCTAACTCTCTTGAAAGGAGGTCAGAGGACAATGCGAGAAAGAATTCGTGATTGGAGCTTTTCGGCGTCGGCGGACTGGGTCGTCGGCATTTCGCTGGTCATCGCGATCATCGTCGCGTTCGTGTAATCCCGCGCAGGCCGCCAGGTCTGCGCCGCCTTACTTTCCGGTCCCCGACATCTTGTCGCCAGCAGCCAGGTAGCTTCGACGCGCTTGCGCCGTCATGCCCGGCTGCTTCATTTTCACCGCCAGCTTGTGCACCTTGTTGTCGAGGAGTGTCGGCGCGAAGCCGATCACGTACTGGCTGTGCAGCTCCTGCGCGACCTTGGTGAAGGTCGACGCCAGCTCGCTGGCGCGGGTCAGCTCGAAGTAACCGCCGCCGGTCTCGTCCGCGATCTTGCGCAGGCCGCTGTCGGGCTTGGTGCGCACTTGCCGCTGGCCGTCGAAGTAGCGGCTCTCGAGGCCGATCGCGTAAATCATCACTTCCTCAGCGCGCGCGCGATCGATGATCGTCCCCAGCCGCAGCTTGCTCTCGGTGTCGTCGCCGTCGGTGAACACCAGCACCACCTTGCGGCCGTCGATCGCTTTCAGCTCGTCGAGGCTGGCGCCGACCGCGTCCCACAGCCGCGTGCCGTTGCCGTAGTCGAGATCCTTGACGTCGGTGATCAGCTGATCGCGGTTGTTGCTCCACTTCGCGTTGATCTGGATCTTGTCGTTGAACGCGCCGACCCGGGCGCGGTCCTCGGGCAGCAGCCGGATCAGGAACTGCTCGGCCGCCTGCTTGAGCAGATCGATCGTCAGCGTCATGCTGCCGCTGGTGTCGAGCATGACGACGACGTTGATCGGGCGGATGCTGTTGTCGAAGTAGATGATCGGCTGCGGCTTCTCGTTGTCGAACACCGAGAAATCGTCCTTGGTCAGGTCCGGCACGAGCCGCTTCTGCGCGTCGGCGACGGTGACGAACAGCGACACGATCTGCGTCCCCGACTTGAACGTCGGCTGCTGCGCCGCCAGCGATATCGACAAGGCGGCGGCGAGCGCCGCGGCTATCCAGATCTGCTTCATGATTTGAGCTTACTGCAACGCCGGGTCCATCCGCCTTTGCAAAACGCTTCGGCGAGATGCCGGCTATCTCGAGCTCGAGAGCGCGGCTTTAATCGCCGGTTCCAGCGCCTCGGCCATCCGCCTGTACCCATCCGGCGACGGGTGAAGGTCGTCGGGAGAGGACAGCAGGCGATCCGGCTGGCCGGGGGCGGACACGGCCGCTCGGGTATCGCAGAACACGATCCGTTCCGGATGGCCCGCCGCGTAGCTCCGGATCCAGTCGTTGATCGCGTGCATGCGCGCGTTCTGATCCGGCGTCGCGACGTTGTAGGGGATGATGCTGCCGGCGACGACCGTGATGTGCGCGGCGCGCGCGGCGTCGTAGATCGCCTCGAGCTCGTGCTCGACCGACGCGGCGCTGCGTCCCTGATAGACGTCGTTGACGCCGGCGATGATCACGGCCACCGCCGGCTTCGCGGCGGCCACGTCGCGCGCGAACCGCGCGCGGATCTGATCGCTGCGCTCGCCATTGACACCGCGGTTCAGCACCTGCCACTCCGGATGGGCCTGCATCAACCAGTACGCATACTGGCTCTCGACGTTGCCCGAACCGTTCGGCGGCGCCTCGATCGGTGACTTGAACGCCGGAGTGCCCGCCGTCGTCGAGTCGCCGAGGGCGACGATGGTGAGGGCGGCGGCCACAATGCTCATCATAGAGGACAAGCGTATACTGCTCGCGGAACAGCCGGCCATGCGGCGAACAATTTCCGGCGGCGTCGCGATCGTCCTGCTCCTGTCGAACAGCGCACTGCGAGCGCAGCGCCAGGTGCATCCCGATGTGCAGGGGCAATGGAACGCCTCGACGATGACGCCGCTGCAGCGGCCGCCGGAGTTCAAGGACCGCGCGGTTTTCACGCCCGAGGAAGCCGCGGAGTTCCGGCGCACTGCCGCCGATCGCATCCGCAGGCGCCTGCTGACCGATGCCGATCGCGCGACCCAAATCGACGTGGACGACGACGCGGTCGAGCGGGAAGCGATGCCGTTCGATCGGCTGCGCACGTCGCTGATCGTCGAGCCGGCGGATGGTGTGTTGCCGCCGCTGCTGCCAGCGGCTGTGGCGCGTGTCGCGGCGCGGCCGAAGCGATCGTACGACGACCCCGAGCTGCTGAACCTCGGCGAACGGTGCCTGCTCGGCAACTTCGGCGCCGGCGGATCGATGGCGTCGCCGCCGATGTGGCCGAGCCCGGTGATTCCCGCCTACTACCAAATCGTCCAGACCGACGCTTACGTGGTAATCGCCGCCGAGTGGATGCACGACGCGCGGATCGTGCGCATCAACGGCACGCATCTGCCGCCGTCGATCCGATCGTGGCTTGGCGACTCCATCGGTCACTGGGACGGCGCGACGCTCGTCGTCGACACGACGAACTTCCGCGCCGATGTCCACAATCTCGACTCCAGCGAACGCATGCACGTCGTCGAGCGCTTCACGAGAGTCGACGCGACGACGCTTCGATATCGCGTCACCGTGGACGATCCCGACACGTGGGCGACGGCGTGGACCGCAGAATGGCTGTTCCAGCCGCTGACCAAGCGCATGTTTCCGGCCGAATGCCACGAGGGGAACTACGACATCGAGGGCGTGCTCAGAGGCGCGCGCGCCGACGAGCGCAAACGCGAGTGAGAGGACCATGGATCCAATCAGACGCAAGATCCTGAAAACCGGCGCCGCGGCAACCGCGGTGGCGGCCACGCCGCGCGTGCTGGCGGCGCAGGCGGGAAGGGGAACGGCGATGTCGTTTTACGAACGCGGTCCGGTGCGCATTCACTACGAGGAAACCGGATCGGGCTTTCCGCTGCTGCTGATTGCCGGCGGCGGCTTGAACTCGACGATCGCCGCGCTCAGCAACCCGTTCAATCCGATCGACGAGTTCAAGGGCGAGTACCGCTGCATCGCGTCCGATCTGCGCAACGCCAACGGCGGCCTGTCGTCCGGCCCGCTCGAGATCGATCGGCCGTGGGACGCCTACACCGACGATCACATCGGCCTGATGGATCATCTCGGCATCGACAAGTTCATGGTGATGGGCTTCTGCATCGGCGGCCCGTTCATCTGGAACCTCCTGAAGCGCGCGCCGAACCGCGTCGTCGCCGCCGTGCTCGCGCAGCCGAGCGGTTCGCGTCCCGAGGCGCGCGATCTGTTCTACGACACGAACATCAAGGGCTGGGGACCGGATCTCGTCAAGCGGCGTCCCGAGATCACGATGGAGATGGTCGACCGCTTCCTGACGAAGATGTATCGCACCAACGCCGACTTCGTGTTCACCGTGACGCGCGACTTCGTGCGCACCTGTCAGACGCCCGTACTAATCCTGCCCGACGACATCCCCGCGCATCCGTACGCGGTCGCGATGGAGGCGGCGATGCTCGCGCCCAACGCGGAAGTCAGCATGTTTCCGTGGAAAGAGCCGAAGGAGCGCATTCCTTTGGCGATCCGGCAGATCCGCTCGTTTCTCCGCGCGCATCGGCCGTAACACCATCCCCGACTTGACCGGTCGGATATGCCGCGATAGACTGGTCTCATCATCCTGAGATTCAGTCTCATTATCGGAAAATCGGGGATCGGCCGCAGTCATGCTCCAGGCGCTCGTCATCACCCTGCGTGAAGGGTTCGAAGCTTTTCTGATCGTCGCGATCAGCCTGTCGTACCTCCGCAAGTCCGGCCGCGTCGCGCTCGCCCCCGCGGTGCACTGGGGCATCGGCGTTGCCGTCGCGGTCAGCGCCCTCGGCGGCTACCTTCTGTTTCACTCACTCAATCAGGAATGGCTCGACGGCCCGCTGGCGCTCGTCGCCGCCGCGTCGGTGACCTGGATGATCGTCCACATGTGGCGCACCGGCCGCCGCATGAAGGGGGACATCGAAGGTCATCTGAAGGCGTCGACCGCGAAGCCGGGTAAGGCCGCGTTCACCGGCGTGTTCCTGTTCACGCTGCTGATGATCAGCCGCGAGGGCATGGAGACCGCGCTGCTGCTGATGCAGCTGCACACCACGACCAACCTGCTGCTCGGCGCCGCGCTCGGCAGCGTCGCCGCCGCCGGCGTCGCGTGGCTGTGGTCGCGCTTCGGCCATCGCGTCAACCTGCAGCTGTTCTTCCAGGCGACCGCGATCTTCCTGTTCGTGTTCGTCGTGCAGCTGCTCATCAAGGGCACGCACGAGATGTCGGAAGCCGGCTACCTGCCGTACAGCGAGATCATCCACAGCAGCACTGAGGCGTGGGGACCCGACAGTCTCTTCGGCCACGTGCTCACCTACTTGCTCGTCGTGCTCCCGCTCGCGTGGATCGGCTTCAAGTCGATCGTCTCGAAGAGCCCGATCTTCGCTCCCGCCGCACCCGTGACACGTTAAAAAGAAAAAACCGCGGAGACCGCGAAGATCGCAGAGAAATGTTTTCTCAGCGTTCTCTGCGATCTCCCCGGTTTTTTCCGTGTGAGCAGCTACAATTCGGTTCGTGCCTAAGCCTCCCACGGTCGTCGATCTCACCTGGCAGCACGACCTCGTGCTGTCGGGGACCAGCGGCAGCGCGTCGATCATGCTCGACAGCGCCGGCGCGGCCGGGCCGTCGCCGGTGCAGGCGCTCGCCTTCGCGCTCGCCGGCTGCATGACGATGGACGTGGGCTACATCCTGACGAAGGGGCGGCAGCCGTTCCGCGGGCTACGCTCGCACCTCGTCGCCGATCGCGCGCAGGACGAGCCGCACCGGATCGTCAAGATGCACCTGCAGGTCAGCGTCGAAGGCGACGTACCGGCCGACGCGGTGGCGCGCGCGATCGCGCTGTCCTACGAGAAGTACTGCTCGGTGTGGCACTCGATGCGGCAAGACATCGTGTTCACCACCTCGCATGACGTCCAGCCATAGACGCGCCTACGTCGACTGGGCGCGCGGCATCGCCGTCCTGGTGATGATCGAGGCGCACACCTCCGACGCGTGGACGCGGCTGAGCCCCGCGGTTCGGCGGACCGATGCCTTCCGCGACGCAACCGTGCTCGGCGGATTCGCGGCGCCGCTGTTTCTGTGGCTGGCCGGTCTCGCCGTCGTACTCGCCGCGACGCGCACCGCGGAGCGCACCGGCAGCCGCCGCGCGGCGGTCGAGATGATCTGCCGCCGCGGCCTCGAGATCTTCATCCTCGCGTTTCTGTTCCGTCTGCAGGGATTCATCATCACACCGGGCAGCCATCCGGTGACGCTATTCCGCGTCGACATTCTCAACATCATGGGCCCCTCGATCGCGCTCGCCGGCATCGTCTGGGGCCTGGCGCGCACGGCGGCGGCGCGCGTGACGTGGTATGCGGCGATCGCGGCGGCGATCGCGATGATGACGCCGATCGTGCGGGCCGCGCCGTCGGTCAACGCGCTGCCGATGTGGGTGCAGTGGTACGTGCGGCCGTTCAACGAGTTCACGATCTTCACGCTGTTTCCGTGGGCCGGGTTCGTATTCGCGGGCGGCGCGGTCGGCGCGCTGATTGCCGCTTCGTCTGACCCGCGCGGCGAGCGCCGTTTGCACGTCGTCCTCGGCACGATCGGCGCCGCGCTGATCGCGCTCGGATTCGTCACCGCGGCGCGTCCGTCGATCTATTCGTCCTCGTCGTTCTGGACCAGTTCGCCGACCTGGTTCGCGATCCGTCTGGGGATCCTGATGGTCGCGCTGACGGCGATCTATTTCGTCGAGGCGTCGGTCGCGGCCCTGAAGAGGCGCGGGACACACGTGGCGCAGGGCCTCAGCCCTGCGATCGATCCGCTTGCGAAGTTGGGCCGTAGCTCGCTGTTCGTATACTGGATCCATGTGGAGCTGGTCTACGGCTATGCGAGCTGGATGTGGCGGCACCGGCTCCCGCTGTGGGGCACGGCGATCGCCTACGTGGCGTTCTGCTACGTGATGTATCGCGCCATCGGCTGGCGCGATGCGACGGTCGCCTGGTGGCAGAACCGTCCGCGCGGCACGGCGCCCGTGTCGGGACGAACCGCCACGGCCTGATCGGGCGTAGAATCTGCGGCTGGAGGGGTTATGAATCGACGTGATTTCGCCCGGCTTCTCGCCTTCAGCGGTGCGGCTCCATTTCTCACGCCGGACGTCGCCTGGCCCCGCTCGCTCGAGCTCCCGCCGACGCCCGCGTCGCCCGACGAAAAATTCTGGACGAGCGTGCGCGATCAGTTCGTGATGCCGAAGGAGCTCACGATGCTGAACGCCGCGAACCTCTGTCCATCCTCAGGCCCGGTGCTCGAGACGATGTACCGGCTGACGAAGGACATGGATCAGGATCCGTCGCAGGACAACCGCGCCAAGCTGGGCGATGGCCGCGAGAACACGCGCAAGCTGCTCGCCGAGTTCCTCCGCGTCACGCCCGAAGAGATCGTCATCACGCGCAACACCAGCGAGTCGAACAACCTCGTCTCGACCGGCATCGACCTCAAGGCCGGCGACGAAGTGCTGCTGACCGCCGACAACCATCCGAGCAATCACACCGCGTGGCAGGAGAAGGCGAAGCGGTTCGGGTTCACCGTCAAGGACGTGCCGACGCCGAACCCGCACCCCGGCATGGAGTACTACGTCGACGCCTTCGCCAAGGCGATTACGCCGCGGACGAAAGTGATCGCGTTCACGCACCAGACCAGCACGGTCGGCGATCTCTTTCCGGCCAAGGCGCTATGCGCGCTGGCGCGCGAGCGCGGCATCCTCTCGCTGGTCGACGGCGCGCAGTCGTTCGGTCTGATGGACGTCGACCTCAGCGACATCCAGCCCGACTTCTACAGCGGCAGCTCGCACAAGTGGGCATGCGGCCCGAAGGAGAACGGCGTCCTCTACATCAACAAGAACGCGCAGTCGAAAATCTGGGCGAGCATCTTCAGCGCTTATCCCGGGCGGGTCGGCGTCTCACGCACGTTCGAAGGCTTCGGCCAGCGCGACGAGCCGACGATGATGGCGTTTGGAGAAGCGTTGACGTTCCAGACGAAGATCGGTCGCGCCCACATCGAGAAGCGCTCGCGCGAGCTGACCCAGGCATTGCTCGAGGGGCTGCGGAAGATCGACGGCGTGAAGATCTGGACCAGCCCGAAGCCCGAGCTCGGCGTCGCGGTCGTCTCGTTCCAGCCGGGGAACCTCGACATCCGCAAGCTGTCGGCGGCCCTCTATCAGAAGGATCACATCGGCTGCGCGACGCGCGGCGGCCAGGATCGCCCCGGCATCCGCCTCTCGCCGCACTTCTACAACACCCACGCCGACATCGATCGCACCGTCGCCGCAATCAAGAAATACATGGCGACGGGCGTATAAGAAAAAACCGGGGAGATCGCAAAGAACGCAGAGACGAAAGTGTTCTCAGCGATCTCTGCGTTCTCCCCGGTTTTTTCTTGTCCGCTTACTGTGCTGGCGCCGTCCCCGAAGGCTTCGGCGCCTCGGTCTTGATGTCGTTGAAGTTCAGCAGCGTGTTGAACAGCATGTTGAACTCGCCGAAGTTCTGCCAGCGGTACATCGGGTTGCCCGCGAACAGGATCACGCGCCCCTTGCCCGAGGGCTGATCGACGATTGCGGCGCGGTTGCGGATCTCGTTGGCGCCGCGCATCAGGCCGCTGAGCACGTGCTCGTCGCCGCCCGGATAGCGCATCAGCACGCCCTGCGGCGTCGGCGGCGGGGTCGCCGGCGGGCCGTCGAACGGGTTCTGGCCGGTCTGCACGCTGAGCAGCGGACCGTTGCCGTAGCGCACCGGGATCGTCTTCTTGTCGTAGCCGTAGAAGATCGGGTTCTCCGGCTGCAGGATCTCGGCGTCGATGATCGCGCCGGGTGAGTAGAAGGCGGCGGTGGTCCGCGCCGCGTCGACCTTCGGCGTCAGGCCGAATTCGGCGGGGAGGAAGCTCGAGGCGCCGAGCGTCACCAGCACGCCGCCCGCCTTGGCGAACTTGTCGAGCTCGGCG
>JADMIO011276657.1_pt1 | contig 11804 bp, 10 predicted proteins | sample 8958161 | NCBI WGS metagenome assembly JADMIO01 (sample SAMN16585339, study PRJNA669376) | soil metagenome | isolation source: Crop rotation soil | place: USA: Cullars Rotation, Alabama | collected 2011
CGCGACAACTTGTCCACGTGGAATTCTAAGCTTAGGATCCCAATGTGCTGGAAAGCAAACCTGTTTCCCAACCGCCCGCAGCGCTTCACTCCCGCGGCGGTGCGATTCCTGCGAATGCAGCGGAAAGCGGATTCCAGCAAAGCCGCGCGCGAACTTGGCTTCCGTCCCACGTCTATCGCCCAGGCCGTGCGCGAAGCTTACGAATGTTTTGCGCGGCGCGGTTTGATCGCGGGGAAGGCGTAGCTGATGGGTTACCGACAAGATGGCCAGTTCGCTGACAGTCCCCTCCTCTTAGAGGAGGGGTGGCTGCGCATCAGGAAATGTTGCGAAGCCACCGCTGAAAGCGCAGACGGGGTGGTCAAAATCCTTTCTGACCACCCCGTCCGCGCCTGTTGGCGCGTCCACCCCTCCTCTATGAGGAGGGGACTATGAGCACGGCCGCCGATACCAGGAAGACCGCGCCGGAACTTCGTGGCGGACTTCCCTATCTCGGGCACGCGCTCGAGTTTCATCGGGATCCCGCCGGTCTTCTCCAGCGTGGCCGCGAGCGCTTCGGCGAAATTTTCTCCTTCCTTCTTGCAGGCAAGATGGTGACGGTCCTTACCGGACCCGCCGCGAATGAAGCGTTCTTTCTCGCGCCGGATGATCAACTGAGCGCGAAAGAAGCCTACCAATTCACCGTACCGATCTTCGGCAAAGGCATCGCATACGACGTCAGCCCGGACGCCATGAGCGAACAGCTCGGGTTTCTATTCCCTGCTCTTCGTGACCAACGGCTCCAGTCCTACGCACAGGTCATGGCCGACGAAGCCTCCGCCTATTTCGACACGTGGGGAGAATCCGGCGAGATCGACCTGCTGCTCGCCATGAATGAGCTCACAACGTTCATCGCAAGCCGTTGCCTGATCGGCCACGAGTTCCGCGAAAACCTTTCAACCGAGTTCGCGCATCTTTATCACGACCTCGAAGGTGGCCTGAACCTCGTCGCGTTCTTCCAGCCCAACATGCCGCTGCCTTCGTTCAAGCGGCGGGATCGCGCGCGCGTGCGCATGGTGGAACTCATCTCGAAGATCATCGCGGACCGGCGCCGGAGCGGACTGGACGGCGAGGATTTTCTGCAGACGCTGATGACAGCCCAGTACAAGGACGGGCGGAAACTCACGGACGACGAAATCACGGGCCTGCTCATCACCCTGATCTTTGCGGGCCAGCACACCAGTGCTGTGCTCGCGACCTGGACGGGCGTTCTTCTTCACCAGCATCCACAATTCCTGCCGGCCATCATGAAAGAGCAGCACGATGTGTTCGGCGATGGCAGCGGCATGACACTGGACACGCTGCGCAAGCTTGGCGGGCTGGAACGGGCAATCAAAGAGGCCGAGCGAATGAGGCCACCGCTGATCATGCTGATGCGGAAACTGCTCCGCGACTTCACGTACCGCGGTTATCATGTCCCGGCTGGGGGACTTTTGATGGTTTCGCCGGCGGTATCCCACCGCGTCCCCGAAACGTTCCGGGATCCCAACACATACGATCCCGACCGCTTTGGCCCGGGCCGCGAGGAAGATCGCAAGAGTTCGTACACGTTGATCGGATTCGGCGGAGGCAGGCATCGATGCATCGGCCTGACATTCGCACAGCAGCAGGTGAAGGTAATCTGGAGCGTGCTGCTCCAGAGGTTCAGGATTGAACTGGTTCAGCAGCACCACGAGCCCGACTACTCGACGTTCGTGATCGGCCCGCGGCGTCCGTGCCTCATCCGGTATAAGAGAACATGAGCAAGGCAGCACAAGTCCCGGAGTTCAGCGAAGCCCGTAACCCGCGGCAGAAAGCCCGCGCGGCCGGACTGCATCCGGACTACTGGTATGCGGTGGAGTCCGATGCCGCGATCAAGCCGGGACAGGTTGTTGAAGTCACCTTCTGGAATCGCTCGATCGCGTTGTTCCGCGGTGAAGACGGCAAACTGCGCGCCCTGGAAAATCGGTGCGCTCACCGGCAGCTGAAGCTTTCCGTCGGCCAGGTCGACAGCTGCAACCTCGTTTGCTCCTACCACGGATGGGCTTACAACGAAGAAGGCCGCGTCGTCGACATTCCCCACGAGCTGTTCGGGCGAAGCATGCCTAACTTAAAGGTGCCCTCCTTTCCCGTGAAGGTTCGTTATGGCCTGATCTGGATTTTCCCGGGAAATCCCGCGCTGGCCGAAGAACGCGGCATCCCGGACATCCCTGAACTCGAAGGACCGAACGCGTGGGCGTACGTGCCGATTGAGTTCACGTGGCGCGCGCACCACTCGATGATCATCGACAACGTGAGCGACTTCACGCATGCCTACTTGCACAGGAAGTACCGGCCGTTCGTCGACGCGAAGCTCACGCGTTGCGAAATGCAGGGCGACAAAGTATTCGTGAGCTACAACACGAAGATCGGCACGGGAAAGTTCTCCGGGTTGTTCGTGGATCGCGAAAGTGTCGACACCGACTCGATCGACCTGTGCCATCACTATCCTTACCAGTGGTCCAACACCGGCGGAAAAATCCGGCACTGGTGCTTCGTGCTGCCGATCGACGAGAGAACGACTCGCGTGTTCTTCCTGTTTTATTTCGACGCCCTCAAGATTCCATTCACCAGGATCCGTATACCTCAATGGCTGATGAAGCCTGTCCTCAAGATTGCAAACGCGATTTCCATCAAGCCCCTGCTTCGCCAGGATGGTTTCGCTGTCGAAGCCGAACAGCAGGGCTATGAGATGCACTTCGACGCGCCGCTGGCCGAACTGAATCCCGCAGTGAATTTGTTCCAGCAGCTCACCATCCGCAAGTGGGAAGAGCACCTCGCCAGTGAACGGCGCGCTTGATCGCGGCGTACGTCATCTAGTCTCGCAGCAGCGACAGAACGGATGCTGGGAAGGCGAGATGGTGTGGTGCACGATGATCCTTTCCCAATACATCATCGTGAACTGCGTGGCGGGACGTCCGATCGACGCAAACACGCGCGAGAAGATGATCCGGTATTTCCGCGTGAGCCGTACCCCCGAAGGCGCCTGGGGACTGCACCCGGAATCGGGCGGCTACGTTTTTTTCACCACGCTGGCCTACGTGGCTCTTCGATTACTCGGCGTCGACCCGGAAGATTCGCTCACATCAACTGCCCGAAAGTGGCTGCATGCACAGAACGGTGGCGTGCTGGCCATTCCAAGCTGGGGAAAGTTCTGGCTCGCAACGCTGGGCTTGTACGGATATGAAGGCGTGAACCCGGTGCCGCCGGAGATGTTTCTCCTGCCGAAGAGTCTTCCTTTCCATCCGCATCATTATTACTGTCACACGCGGCTGATCTACCTGGGCATGTCTTACCTCTACGGGTCACGCGCGCGGGCGAATCTGGGCCCGATCACCGGCGATCTTCGCCAGGAGTTGTACGGCGTGCCTTTCGAGAGCATCGACTTTTCGAAGCATCGGCATGAACTCGCCGAGACCGATGTCTACGTTCCGCCGACGGCGGCGCTCCGCTTCGCGTATGACAATTTGCGATTGTACGAACGGTTTCACCTTCCTGGTTTTCGGAAGGACGCGCTGGATCGTTGCTTCGAATTGATCATCGCGGAGCAAAAGGCGAGCCGCTACCAGGGAATCTCGCCGGTGAACGGCTTGCTGAACTGCCTGGCGATCTGGTCGAAAGATCCGGACCATCCGGAGCTGGCACCCAGTCTTGAAGGAATGGACAAGTGGAAATGGGAAGACGAGCCGGAGGGGATACGCTTCGTCGGTGCGCGCTCGAACTCGTGGGACACAGCGTTTGCGATGCTGGCGCTGATGGAATCCCCGGATGGCGCGCGAGCCAACGCCCGCGCGTTGCGTGAGGCGTATGGTTTTCTGCGCGACGTGCAGATGACCCGTGAGATCGCGGGATACCATGAACAGGGACGCGACCCCGCAATCGGGGGATGGTGTTTTTCCGATGGAGCGCACCGCTGGCCGGTGAGCGATTGCACTGCGGAAGCGTTGTGCGCCGTGCTGAAGGCGCGGCCGCTGATTCCGGATGCGGAGCAGATTTCCGAAGAACGAATCCAGTGGGCGGCCGAGTTCGTTTTGTATCGGCAGAATGACGATGGAGGATTCGGCACGTATGAACGGCGTCGGGGTTCGGGATGGCTGGAGGCGGTGAATCCCTCGGAGATGTTCGGCCAGTGCATGACCGAGCGCTCGTATATCGAATGCACGGCGTCCTGCATCAGCGCGCTCGCGCACGTGCGGGAGACGTATCCAGGAATGCTGCGGGCGAAGATCGATGATGCGATCTCGCACGGGGTGCGATTCCTGAAGAGTTGCCAGTTGCCGGACGGATCGTATGAGGGTTTTTGGGGAATCAATTTCACGTACGCGATATTTCATGTCGTCAAGGGTCTGCGCGCCGCGGGAGTCGAGGCGAACGATCCGGCACTCACGCGGGCAGCGGAATGGCTGATTGGAAAACAGAAAGCGGACGGCGGCTGGGGCGAGCACTACACGAGTTGCCTGAAGGGTGAATACGTGGAGCATCCGCAGTCGCAGGTCGTGATGACAAGCTGGGCGTTGCTGGCGCTGTTGGAAATCGTTCCCGAAAGCGCCTCCGTGACCCGCGGCATGGACTGGCTGACCGCGCAGCAACATCCCGACGGCTCCTGGCCTTCACAGGCAGTCAACGGCGTTTTCTTCGGTTCCGCCATGCTGAATTACCGCCTGTACAAGAGCTATTTCCCAGTCTGGGCTCTCTCACGATGGCAGAGATCCAAGGGATGCTGGTAGTCCCCTCCTCATAGAGGAGGGGTGGACGCGACCTCAAGAAAATTTCGCCGAAGGCATCCTTCCTCGGGAGCGGACGGGGTGGTCAGTAAACTTTTAGAGTGTCTGACCACCCCGTCTGCGCGTTCTAACGATTTGATTCGCGCAGCCACCCCTCCTCTATGAGGAGGGGACTACTGCTGTCGTTGTATACTAGGGCCCTCATGAAATGGCGGCGGCTGCTTTACGATGCGTTGATTGTCCCGTCCGCGCATACGCGGGTGTTCGACGCGACCTTCCAGCTGGACGTCTACGAAGTCTTTCACACGCACCCGATCACCCGGTGGGCGCACCTGGTTTGCACGCCCATCGTCAACATTTCACTGCTCGCGGCAGCAACCGTATTGCCCCATGGCGCACCTCTCGCGGCACTGATCGCGCTGAGTCTCTACTGCCTTGTTCAAGGCTGGGGGGCTTTGTTGATGATTCCGGTCCTGGCAGTTTCCGTCGGCTTTGCGTACCCTCTCGCTGCATTTCTCGGCGGGAGCGTCCCCACGGCATTCGCCATCGCATACGCCGCAGCATTCGCGCAGACGCTCAGCCATGGTTTCGAACCGGTTCCTCCGCCGTGGTCTGGCAGCTACCGCTTCATCACGCTGAAAGAATTCCTGTTCCGCACGCCGCCGCTGAAACTGGCCGGCCTGGTCTTTGCGTCGGCCCTGATTTTTCCCGTCCTTGAATTCTGGGCATCGCCACGAATCTGGCCCGTGCAGATCGTTCACCTGATGATGCGGGCCGGGATGCGGCCGGCTCTCGCACGTCGAACACGCCGTCGCGTTCTCGAAATTCTCTCGGACGCGCGCAAAGGTTGGGCACTTCCTCCAATATGACGAAGCGGCATATTGTCGCGGCAATCGTCATGCTCGTCGGTCTCTATGATGTCTCCATCGGCCTGTACATGCTGTTCAGTCCTGCACCTCAGCTGGCGCACGGAACGAGCACGCTGTGGGCACACGCTGCGTCCAGCGACCCGGAAATCCAAAGAATCCTCGACAGCCTCTTCGCCAGGATGGGGGCGTTTTCATTCCATGCCGGACTGATCTCGATCGCCTGGTGCCTGGCCACATGGCAGAATCCGCCCATGATGGGCGTTCTGCTGGCAGCTTACCTCGTCACCGGCCTCGCATTCTTCTCCGCAGACGTGCGCTATTTTTCAGGCACAACCTACTTCGCCGTGAAGGAGACTCTCGGCGCACTGTGGATACTCGCCCTTGTCCTGAACTTCTGGCCGAAGCGCGCCTAGAAAATTTCTGCGGGATCCGCCGCCTTCAATCGCCGCGCAGCCAGTACTGCGGATAACGTGCACATGAAGAGCGTCAGCAGGTAGACGGCGATCGAGCGGCTCAACGTGAGTTGCAGGGGCAGGAGCGTCGCCTTTTGAGAAAACAGGTAAACGAAGTGGGAAATGAAAATTCCGGGCAGGAAACCAAAGAACGACAGGATCAGGGACTCCTGCATGACGACCATCATTAGAAATCCGTTCGGATATCCCATGGCCTTGAGGGTCGCATACTCGGGAAGGTGATCGGTCACGTCGCTGTAGAGAATCTGATAGACGATGATGCAACCGACAAAGATGCCCATCATCACGCCCAACTGGAATACAAAACCGATCGGCGTGTTCGTCACCCAGTAGGTCATTTCCATGTTGGAAAATTCTTTGTGGGTCACCACGCGGACATCAGGCGGAAGAATCTTCGCGATCGCATCCCGGACCCGCGCCACATCGGCTCCGGGTTTAAGCGTGATCAATCCCAGGTTCACGATTCCCCGGGTCCGTCCGCTATTGAGACGGAGGAATGTTTCATCACTCATGATGAGCGTGCCATCCGCCGCAAACGATGTGCCGAGCTGGATCAAGCCGACGATATCCACGCGGCGGCCGGCGACTTCAACGGTGACGGGACCTTTCTCCTGGAACAGTTCGGCAACGGGTCCGAACTCGGGGCGGCGGATCGAGTCGAATAAAATCTGGCCCTGTGTTCTCAACTTGGTGAGGTTCTCGGCAACGCCGGGCGTTTGCAGCACGGCCTTGTTGGGATTGAAACCCATCAGGAAGATATTGCGTTCGCTGTGATCGAACGGATTCTTGAATGCCAGCTGCGAGACATAAACGCCGTCTACCGCCTCAACGCCATCCACACCGAGCACCTGGTACAGGCGCCGCTCCGAAAGAGTCTTGGGCGAGATGATGTTCTGGTATTGAGGGTGGATCAGGACGAGATCGCCGATGAGGTGGTCATGAAACAGGACGACGCTGGAAAGCAGCGCATCCTGAAACCCAAGCTGCATCAGCATCAGGACTACGGCAAATGCGATTCCCGCGAGCGCGGAAAAGAAACGCCGCTTTTCACGCGTGAGCTGGAGCCATGCGAGCGGAATGCCCGTGCTCATTTAATTGATGGCTGCGCCCTGTCGGGCTTGCATTCGCATCCGCTCATGTCTATTGATGGCTGCGCCCTGTCGGGCTTGCATTCGCATCCGCTCATGTCTATTGCTGCGCCTGGATGACGACATCGACTTTCCCGTAGATCAATCCGGCTACCGGCTCGCCGTTGTCGAGTTGGATGCGCGTCTTGACGACACGCGTGTCTGCAAAGGCCGCAGGTTCGAGCGGAAGAAGCTCGCTTTTCGAAACCTGGGGATCGATGCGGACAACCGTGCCTTGGAGTTTTCCGGAAAGTAATTCACCCGAAATGACAGCCTTCTGGCCGACGTGAACGCGGCTGATGTCGGTTTCGTAAACTTCAGCCACGACGTACATTTTATCGGTCTTGCCGAGCTCGAGTATTCCCTGCGGTCCGACTTCCTCACCGGCATGCGCGCGAATTCTAAGGACGCGGCCGGCCTCGGGCGAGCGAACGTTGACGCGCTCCAGCTCCGACTTTGCCCGTTCGACACTCGCCAGCGCGGCATTCAACTGCGTCGAGAGAACCGCGACATCTTCATCACGAACGGCTTCGAGACTCTTGAGGCGTTCCTGTGCCGCTTCAAGCGCACGTCTCGCCCGCTCGGCATAAAGGCGGCGCTCATCGACAGCAGCAATGGAAGCGACCTGGTTGTCCTTGAGCAGTTCGTATCGCTTGAGGTCGCCGGCCATCATTTCGTACTCGGTCTGCCACCGGGCAATTTCGGCCTTTTGCTGATCGATATCGGCTTGTTTCGATCCCGCTTTCACTTGTGACAGCTTCGCCCGCGCAACTTCGACGTCGGCTTCACTCTGGCGAAGAGCCTTCTCGAGCGGGCCGGCGCCTTCAACAATCGCGATCAACTGTCCGCGGCGAATCCAGTCGCCTTCCTTGACCCGCAGGTCGCTGATGATTGCCGGACGCCCATTGAAGTACGGAGCGGCTACCAGAAGAACTCCATCTTCGGGTTCGATCCGGGCCCGGGCTCCAACGCCGGCCGGTTTATCGGGTACGGCAGGGGTAATCGGTCCGCTGTGTGCCTGTTCCGAAGTGCGGGGAAACATCATTGCGGCAGCTGCGACGACACCCACCACGAGCAGGATGCCCAGCCAGAGCCACTTTCTTGAAGACATAGGCGTGTACTATACGTTACCCGCCGGGAGATTTGAAGGGCCCGGCTCTCAATAAAGTCCGGGAACGATGCGCCATCGCACCTTCCGGCAGTACGCATCCCAATCGGCACCGTACTTCGCCTGGCACGCGCCATGGTCTCGCCGATCGCGGTGAACAAGCAGGATCGTGAAGTACGTGATGTAGAAATACGGAAGCGGATGTTCAAATCCCGCCGGCAGACACCACGCCAATCCCATCAACAGGTCGCCAAGATAGTTCATGTGCCGCGCGACACCCCACCATCCTGAAGTCAACAGCAGCGATCCATTCTGCGTGGTGATGTATTCCGCGGGTCTTCCCCAGACGGGCGCCACCGGGTTCTTCCGGAAGTTGTGCTTTTGTATGTTCGCGCCGCGGAAAATCACATAGCCACAAACATTCAGCGCAACGATGCCGGCAATCGCGGGCCAGGACAATTGATGCGTATGGTCGACGAGGTAGTGAGCCTGAAGCGAGAACATGAACGGCACCCACACGAGATCGCCCCAGCAAAGCATCCAGCCAAAGTTTTCGTGCTTGATGTCCCACGTGCTCAGGATGGCTTCTTCGTGGAAGAAATAGTCGGCGACGTAGAGAAACTGGAACGCATTCACAAGGATCATCGGGGCCGTCACCACGCCGTGAAGCTGGTACTGCTTGGCCGCGAAGGACAAATTCACCAGGACCCACAGGATCAGGCCGGGGCGCGCCTCGAAGAACAGCTTCAGATCGAAATCGCCGATGCGCGGATTCAGTGCAGTGCCGGTGAAATAGTCTCGCGCTGCGTTTCCGGTGCGGTCTTTACCGACGGCATAGAGGTAGAAGCTCAAGCCGAACGCGAGAAGCGTGACCGTCGTGAGCAAAGGTCCGAACTGATCGTAGAAGATCGCCGGCGAAACCCATCCGAGGCCGGCGACGATCACAGCAACCGCCATGCTGAACCAGAATGAAAACCAGCCGTTCATTTTGTATTTCAGCCGCGTCCCGTCCGCGAGGCGTGCGCCTTCGCAGATTTTCCCCGGTGCGAAGATCTGCAGCAGGATCTGGAGAAGGAGCCAGCCTGCGTAAACAATCACGGCTGTCCTGGTCGGTGCTGGAATCTGGGAGAGAAAACCGCTGCCCGGAATAAAGAACGCTCCTCCGAAGAGAGCCAGGGAAATCCAGAAATAGATCGTGAGGAGCGGAAGCAGGACCATCATCAGGAGACTGCCGACGAGGCCAACTAATCGAGGTTTCATAGTAGATAAGCCTCGCACTCGTCCGGAGTGCGATTGTCTCAACATATGAGTTAACCCCGGGTATCGCTGCGCTCAACCCGGGGCTAATATCCTGCAGCCCTCCGGGCTGCCCAGCACGCCAGCGGCGTGCAAAAACGCACCCGCGAGAGGTGCGAGGATACTACGTCAAAATGCTCCGCGAACTACCCGGAACATCGCGCGCGGCAAACCGGCGATCGCGCGGCTTGGGGTGCTCGAATAAATCAATCCGGGAAGCGCGTGGCGGCATACCTGGATATATTCGCGAACGACGGCCGATACGCGGTCATCGTGTGTCGAAAGCAGGGCCATGGTTGCAGCCCGGCCGCGCGGGCTTTGTTCCCAGTAACGGAAGAGTCCTTTGCGCAGCAGCTGCATCTCGGGCGTCGCGGCTTTCATGACCTGGTACAGGACATCGGCTCCAAGCATGCGCGTCCGCTGGGGCGCTTCGCGAAGACGGGAGTGGAGTTGAAGGGCCGCCGGAATATCGCCTTTGGTTTCACGAAGACTGTCGCGCAGCCGCACCGCATCACGCGCGCAAGCGGAGAGCCCGGTTGCGCTGACGGGATGACAGCAGCCACCGGCATCGCCGACACAGACCAGCCGGCCTTTCATTACCGCCGCGGGCGTGATCGTGTAGTTCGCCGATCTCAGCGGCGTTTGAACTTCCATTGCCTGGGTGACAGCTGCCCGCAAAGGTTCAGGTAACGCGTCGACGTGCTGCTTCAGGTCGCTGGAATGGGCGGGGACGTCAAACATGATTCGCGTTTCGGTCGCAGAAATCCCATACGCGAGCGCGGGCGCGGGCCCGTCGCCAAACACATGGCCAAAGCCCGGATGCGGCAGGACCCTCCCGGTTAAGGCGAAGCCGGTCATGTTCGAAATTTGAATCTGCTTATCGGCGATGCCCGCCATGCGGCGAACGTGCGAGTTGCGTCCATCGGCAGCAACGAGAAGATCCGCGCGGTGGGACGATTCTCGGCCATCGTGTGAAATGGTCACGGCTGCGTGATCCGGGCTGCTGACATCGACAGCGGTTACGCGCGCTCCGCGCTGCACCGTTACGCCGTGCAGCTTTTCAACAGCCTGTAACAGCGCCGACGCCATGGTTCCATGTTCAATGGCCAGACCGGCGTTCCTGAGGGCAGCCACTTCGTCGTATCGCAGGACCTGTGTGTCCCCGGCAAACACAGCGAAACCGTGAATGGGAACGGCACCGGCAGCCTGGAGGCATGCGAGCAAGCCGAGCTCGCCGAGGTCAGCCACACCGGGAGGATGGATCAACTCGCCGGCCAGCCGCCGGGTGTGGTCCAGGCCGGGCTCGACGACCAGGACGCGCCAGTTCAGCTGAGCGAAAGCGGCAGCAGCCGCAGCGCCCGAAACTCCACCGCCCGCGATGATGACGTCATGGCTCACGGCGGATCACTTCTTTTCAGTTTTGGTCAGGAGCGCACGGGCCTTCTCCTGGGCGCGACGCTCGACGAAGGCCCTTGGAGAATTGAACTCCCATTGAACGACTTCGCGAAGCTGTGCAAGTGCATCCTCTTTGCGTTTGACCTCAAGGTAGGAATTCGCGAGAGCGAGTTTCAGCTCGGGATTATGCGGCGCAACCTTGAGGCCGCGTTCAAGCGTGGCGATCGCGCGTTTGACATTGCCACCGAACAGCCCCGGCAACTGCCAGTCGATTTCTCCGAGGGCGGTATAGGCCGACGCATCCTCGTACGCATCGTTGATCCGAATGACGCTGTCCATTTCCGCCCGGACGTACTTGACGCTCCGGAAAGCGGTGAGGCCGCCCTTCTCTTCGCAATAACCGCCATAGCTCGCACCGAGCCAGAAGTGTCCTTCGACGCTCCCGGGATTCGCCGCGACGGCTCGCTTCCCGATATCGATTCCGCGCTGGTAGTACATCAGCCGTTCTTTTTGCGGAGCGCTTCTGCCCGCAAAAAAGTTCGCGCGGGACGCACGCCACAAAAGCTCGTAATCGGCGGGTGCTTCGGCAAGCGCACCTTCGACGATTTTCACCCCATCGAGTTCGCGGGCGTGATCGGCGCCGTGGGTCGCCAGGCCGTCAATTTCGGCCAGAATTGCAGGGTTAGCCAGGAGTAAGGTCAGCAAAAGCACCATGGTGTCGCAGCATCATACATCACTAAGGGATTGTCGGCGGTCAT
>JADMIO010007463.1_pt1 | contig 11803 bp, 10 predicted proteins | sample 8958161 | NCBI WGS metagenome assembly JADMIO01 (sample SAMN16585339, study PRJNA669376) | soil metagenome | isolation source: Crop rotation soil | place: USA: Cullars Rotation, Alabama | collected 2011
GCCATTTGCACCAAGGATTCTTTTTTCTTGGATTTACCCTTGGCGAGCCATTTGCCCATCTCATAGATGAACTCGCGGCTGGAATACGGGCGCGGCTCCAGGCTGTCGGCGATTTTCTTGATGGTGTGATCGCAGTTCTGCAAATCGCGCTCATCGATATAGGTGTCGTAAATGCGGTCGACGTAATTGTCGCGCAGTTGCATGTCGTCGGCGAACTGGCTGCCGCGGTAATGCTTGAAGCCCAATGCCTCGAAGAAATCCATATCCACGATGGAAGCGCCGGTGGCGACCACCGCGTCGATCATGTTGAATTTCATTAAATCGGTGTACACTTTCATGCAACCGCCGGCGCTTGTAGAGCCCGCGAGCGTCAGGAAAATAGAGCAGTCTTTATCGGCAAGCATGCGGTTATAGATGCTCGCGGCATTGCCCAGATCGCGCGAGGTGAACGACATTTTGCTCATCGCCTCCACAATCGGGCGCGCATCGAAGCTGGTGATGTCGATATGCTCGATGGTGTCTTTCAAGAAATCCGGTCTAGCGCCCAAGTCGGCCTTCTTTGCGTTCTTCTGCGCGTTTTTCATTTTCTTACTCCTTAAAAGTCATCCTGCGAGACGCGAAGCGGCTGCGCAGGATCTTTTGCATGATGATAAAGATCCTGTGCCTCGCTTACGCTCGCACAGGATGACAAATTAATTCACGCCGTCCAGACTCATAATCGGCGCGTCCAGCACTTCCACGGTTTTATCCGAGTAGAAGCCGTTGAAGCGCGTGCGCATGGTGGCGCCGTAGGAACCCAGTTGGCCGATCTCGATCCAGTCGCCCTCGTTAATATCGGCGGGCAGCAGGAACGGACCTTTCATCACGTCGAGCGAGTCGCAGGTCGGGCCGAACAGGCCGAACTCGGCGTGCTCGGTCGAAAATGCGCCTTCCATGCGGATGGCCTTGGTCGGGTAATTGAACCCGGGCGAGCCCGCGTCGAACAGCGCGCCGTACGTGCCGTCGTTGATGTAGAGCATGTTGCCCTTGCGAAGCTCCACGCGCACCACCACCGAGCCGCCTTCCGCCACCAGCGCACGCCCCGGCTCGCAGAGCACGCGGCAGTCTTGGCTGATCGGCATATCGGCAAGCGCTTTACGGATCGCGACCATGTAATCGCCCAGCGGCGGCGGCGTCATGCCCGGATAGACCGACGGGAAACCGCCGCCCACATCCAGCATGTCGAGCTTCACATCCGTCTGGACGATCAGATCGCGCACATAGCCCATGGTGACCGCATACGCGTTCGGGTCCATGCATTGCGAACCGACGTGGAAGCACAGGCCGAACTTGTTGGCGGCCTTGCGCGCCGCGCGGATCAGCGAGGTCGCATGTTCCAGATCGATGCCGAACTTGCCCGAAAGGCTGTAAGCGGCCTTGTCGTTGGGGATGCTCAGGCGCACATAGAGATTGAGGTCCTGCGCGCCACGGGTGACGTCGAGGATTTTCTGCAGCTCTTCGTGGCTGTCCAGCGAGAAATGCCGCACACCAAACCCAAAGTAAGCGCGCTCGATCGCCTCCCGGCTTTTCACCGGGTGCATGAAGAAGAGCTCCGCTTCAGGGAATTTTCCCGCCACCAGCGCCACTTCGGGGAGCGATGCCACGTCGAACGCGCGCACGCCCGCCTGCCAGACATAGTCCAGCACGCGGCTGTCCGGGTTGGTCTTCACCGCATACATCACCTCACCCGGGAAGTGGGTGGTGAACCATGCAGCCATATTCGTAATCGTGTGGGGTCGAAGCAAATGTACCGGTGTCTCGGGTTTCAGCTTCTGCACCATATGCTCAGCCGACGCAAAGACTTCCGTCTTTTTCTTGCGGGGAGCCAGGGGCCTTTGAAAGGGTAGAATGGTCGTTTTGAGTTTTACAGCACCGCCAGGGTCATTGTTCATTTCATGCAATCCGTCTCAACTGTTGTTAAACGTATTTAAGGCTCGTTGAACAGGAACGTCACGAACCTCTGTCTCAGGCTGAAGCCTTTAGCTTCAGGGAGAAAATGGATGCTCGTACTCATATAATCCACATGCGTTGTTTGCGAAGGGCTCCCTCTATATCCGAGGTTAAGGAGATAATAAAGTAAAAAGACCCCTTTTTTAAGTATTTTTTTGCCCCCAGACGTAAAAAAATCATAAACGGCTGTTTTTTGAAATAATCTTGAGCCCTCAAGGGGATGCTTGGGGGTGGACAGATGCGCTTTTTTGCCGTTAAATAGGGCTAAGTTGTTTTGCAATCACCCGTGTTAACCCCGACGGAGCCCATGTTAGAAACCGCCCTCACCTTCGATGATGTTTTACTGAAACCCCGTTATTCCGAAATTTTGCCCGCGCAGGCCGATACCCGCACCCGGCTGACCAAGTCCATCCAGCTCGGCATTCCTTTAATGTCGTCTGCTATGGATACCGTCACCGAGTCCCGCCTGGCCATCGCCATGGCGCAAGCGGGCGGCATCGGCTGCATTCACAAAAATATGACGCCGGACGAACAGGCGGCGGAAGTGCGGAAAGTCAAAAAATTCGAGTCCGGCATGGTGGTAAACCCCTTGACCATCGCCCCGGAAGCCACACTGGCTGACGCTTTGGCGCTGATGAACCGCCATTCCATCTCCGGCATTCCGGTCGTGGAAGACGGCAGCGGCAAGCTGGTGGGGATACTCACCAACCGGGACGTACGCTTCGCCTCCGACCCCAAGCAGAAGGTATTGGAGCTGATGACCAAGGAGAATTTGGTCACGGTGCGCGAGCATATCAGCCGCGACGAAGCCAAGAAAAAGCTCCACCAATACCGCATTGAAAAGCTCCTGGTGGTGGACGACGCTTACCGCTGCACCGGCCTGATCACGGTCAAGGACATCGAAAAAGCGCAAACCCACCCCAACGCCTGCAAGGATACGCTCGGGCGCCTCCGCGCCGCCGCCGCCATCGGCACCGGCCCGGAAGGCTTAAACCGGGCAGAGGCCCTCATTGCCGCAGAAGTGGACGTGCTGGTGGTAGATACCGCGCACGGGCATTCCAAGGGCGTGCTGGACGCGGTAAAAACCCTGAAAAAGAATCTCAAAGGCAATACCCAAATCATTGCCGGCAACATCGCCACCAAAGAGGCCGCCAAGGCACTGATCGACAATGGCGCGGACGGGTTAAAAGTCGGCATCGGGCCCGGCTCCATCTGCACCACCCGCATCGTCGCCGGTGTCGGCGTGCCGCAGCTTACCGCCATCATGGAAGTATCCGCCGCCGCGCATAAGGCGGGCATTCCCATCATCGCCGACGGTGGGGTGAAATTCTCCGGCGACCTGGCTAAAGCCATCGCGGCGGGCGCCGATTGCGTCATGCTCGGCTCGCTCTTCGCCGGCACGGACGAAAGCCCCGGCGAAGTCGTGCTGTTCCAGGGCCGCTCCTATAAAGCCTACCGGGGTATGGGGTCGGTCGGCGCCATGGCAAGAGGTTCGGCGGACCGGTACTTCCAGCAGGAAATCAGCGATAATTTGAAATTAGTGCCGGAAGGCGTCGAAGGCCGCGTGCCCTTCAAAGGCTCGGTCGCCGGCGTGGTGCATCAGCTGGTCGGGGGCTTGAAGGCCGCCATGGGGTACACCGGCAACGGCACCATTGAAGAAATGCAGAAAAACTGCGAATTCGTCAAAATCACCAGCGCGGGCCTGCGCGAATCGCATGCGCATGACGTCACCATCACCCAGGAAGCGCCGAATTATCGGCGGGAAGGATGACACTATCTCCTGCCGGGTGCAGGCAGCTGCTTGCTGGGAGCTGTTCGAAAAGGCAACGGCTGCGTAGCAGGCAATGTGGTTTCAGGTATCTCCACTACGGGTTCCTTCGTCTTCTCTTTGTGTTGTGCTTCCACCTTACCGCGCAATTCCTGCATGCCACCTTGCAATGCATTCAGCCATTGCGCTTTATCCTCTTCCGCAAATGCCCCGCCCGGCAGTGGCATAGGCAGCGCACGCACATCGACATCCACGATGATTTTTTCCTGATCCGGCAATCCATACTCCAGCTTAATTGTCTTTACCGCCGGATGTTCTGCAAAGGGAAATGCCACAATGCCAAGATCAGCATGCAACGGCGGGCTTTGCCCATCGTCCATTACCACCTTCATAGAGGTATAACGTGGGGTATTGCCCATTTTATGCTCGGTAAATACCAGCTTGGTTACTTCCTTGCGTAAATCACTCGCATCCAGCAACCGCACGGAAGCAATCACATCCCCTACCTGCGCCATAGTTTGCCCCAGCGCCGTATCCTTCACGTAAAACGTAGCTTCCGCACCACCTATGCCGCCAAGCTGCGCCTGTTTCGGCGGCAGCTCCTGCACAGGCACCATATTGATGATATGAACTTGCTCTCTGGGAACACCCATCTCGATGAGATATTCATTGATATCCAGAGGCTTCTCCACATGCCATCGCCCGACCACGGCGGCTACGATACCTTCAGATTGATCATAGAGTGTTTTAATTTCCCGAGCGGCGTGACGATCCATTTTTGCGGATATATCATCGCTTTCTTTTCGGTTCAGCGCACGCATCAAGCGCGCACCAAGGGAGTTCATCTCTCCCCGCACCTCCATTTGCGTGAGGAACTTATTTTCATCATCGATATCCGCAATGCGGGCCTGCTCCTTGAGCGTTCGGTTATCGACGAAAACCGTGCGGGTTTCCATTTTTTGCAATAGGCGAAATTGTTCTTTGGCCACATCGAGCAATGCATAGAAACCTGCGTCAGCCTTTCCATCCGCATCCACTTTGGCACGTATATTATCCAGCACCTTCTCAGCGGTATCCAAAGTCATCGGCAAATCAGCCGCACCGTGCTCAATGGCCGCCGCACGCGGCTTTAATCGCTTCAGCACCGCATTAATTGCCTCTTGCGTTGGATAGGAATCATGTTTGTCTAGGATAATATAAACGCCTTTTCCCTGTTGGGCTGCCATGTCTAAATAGGCGTTGAAATCTTTAATGGCCGCTCCATGGTCCGGCGGCGTTATGGTGAAAGAAGGTATGGTAACTGCACCCGGTAACGGTATTTGGGATTGCTCCCTTAAGCGCTCGAACATGGCATCAAATGCCGCCTGCGAAGGCGATTTAACACGAAGCGGATCGGGCTTTTCAGGCTCTGGCATAGACGTTTTCTCACCGTAGTTAGGGTTATTTTAACCCGAAAACCTGCTGATTTTGTGTTACATTTACAAAAAGATGCACAACATTTTGATTTATTTATATTTATAATGTAATTTTCTTTTTTTACACCTTTGAACTTGATTGTCAGCCCTATGCTCCCCGCCGCCCGCATCGCCGCCGCTATTGAGGCGCTAGACCAACTCTTCCATGCCTGGGAATCCGGCAAACGCATGGCCGCCGATCACCTATTGGAGAAGTATTTCCGCTTACGGCGCTTCATCGGCTCGAAGGACCGCGGCGCCATCGCCGAGTTGTTTTATTGGACGCTTAGGCACAAGGGCTGCCTGGAGTGGTCGTTGCAGGAAACGTCATCCTGCGAGCCCCGCAGGGGCTGCGCAGGATCTGGCGCGACGGAAGAAGATCCTGTACTGCCGCTTCGCGGCCCACAGGATGACAATTCTTATAACGCCCGCCCGCTCGTCATCGCGGCATTATACCTGCGCGGCGAGCCGGACGTACCGGCATTGTTCGGCGGCGGCACCTATGCCCCCGCCCTGCTAATGCCGGAAGAAAAAGCATTCGCCGCAAAACTTAAGGGCCAGCCCCTGCTGCACGCCGGTATGCCCGCTTACGTGCGCGGCAACGTGCCGGCATGGACATACCCCTATGTGCAACAGGCATTCGGGGAGAACACAGAGGCGGAGTTGGCCGCCATGAACGCAGAAGCGGCGGTGGATTTGCGCACCAATGCCTTAAAAATCAGCCGGGACGCCTTGCTGGAAAACCTTCGCGCCGAGGGTATGGAGGCGGAAATCATCCCGATGACCGCCCACGGTATCCGTCTGCACAAACGCGCCGCCATCTTCGCCTCGCCCTCTTTCAAGGCGGGGTATTTCGAAATGCAGGACGCCGGCTCGCAAGCCGTCGTGGAAATAACAGACGCCAAGCCCGGCCAGAAGGTCATCGATTTTTGCGCCGGGGCCGGAGGTAAAACCTTGGGGCTCGCCGCGAGCATGCAGAATAAAGGCCGCCTGCTCGCCTGGGATACCTCTGCCGCCCGCCTGGAGCAAATCCGCCCGCGGCTCAAACGTGCTGGCATAGATAATGTGCAGACGCACTTAATTACCTCCGAAACCGACGGATTCATCAAGCGCCACAAGGATAGCGCCGACCGCGTGCTGGTGGATGCCCCCTGCTCGGGCTCGGGCACCTGGCGGCGCAGCCCTGATCTTAAATGGCGCTTTACATTCAACGACTTACAGGAAGTCATCGCGGTGCAGCGCTCCCTTCTGCAGAGCGCCGCGCGCCTGGTGAAACCCGGGGGAAGGCTTATTTACGCCACCTGTTCGGTGTACTTAAGCGAAAATGAGGAACAAATCGCAAATTTCTTAACCCTTAATAACACTTTCGGGGTTGTCTCAGCCGCCAAAATATGGGATAAGACCTCCGGAGCGGGGGGAGACTTCTCCCCCTATCTTCGACTCACTCCACGCAAAGATGGAGCGGACGGTTTCTTTGTAAGCGTGCTTGAGCGCACGTCTTAAAAAAGAACTCAAAAGTTGGCGGTGCAGCTGAAACGGGCTCCTTAAACTCCCGTTTTGCGCGGCATCCTTTTGATGAAACGATAATAAAAAATCTCGGCAATATTTTTTTAATCGCCAATCAACTCGGGAGTGAAGCATGCTGTTTAAAGAGTGTATCCGGTCCTTTGCTAAAATGTCGGGCAGGTTATTTCATAAACGCAGTATTATTATTATATCCGAACACAAGACGAATCATTTTGCCATCAGCGGCCGTACCCAGCTTATAAGCACCGCATGTGCTTTTTTCTGCCTGGGCGCCGGCTCGTACTTCACCGGCAGCTACATGGCGGCACGCTCGGTACTGGCGGAGAGAGATCAGACCATTAAATCGGTCGCCACCGCCCGAGTAGAGTCCAACTTCGATTATATGGGCGCAACGCTTTCGCCGCAGAATTTCAAGCCGGTATCGCTGGCATTCACCACGCTCCCCAGCGACACCTATGTCAACGCCGCCGCCAAGGAAGAACCGGAACTGCAGGCGCGTATCGCGTTCCTGGAAACCCAGGTGCGCCAGCTGACCGATAAGAATGAGGAAATCATTCACAGGGTAAAAGAAAAAACCAACGGCAAAATCGCCGATCTGGAAAGCGTTATCCGCAAAACCGGCTTAGACCCCAAGCAGTTGCAATTGCAGCTGGAAGCCGCCGAAAAACGCAATGTCAAAGCTGAGCAGAACGTGCCGCAGGGCGGCCCCTTCGTGCCTGCTGATTTAAGCGAAAACAGCCTGCCGGAAGAATTATTCGCGCCGATTGACCGGCTAAGCACGCTTAACCGGATTATCGAGACGCTTCCGCTGGCCTCGCCCATCGACAATGCCGAAACGCACAGCCTCTTCGGCCGCCGCTTGGATCCGTTTACCGGGCGTATCGCCTATCATACCGGCCTGGACCTCTCCGGACCCGTAGGCTCCAAAGTCGCCGCCTCCAATGACGGCCGCGTGGTTTCCGCCGGCTATAACGGCGCCTACGGCAATATGATCGATGTCGATCATGGCTTCGGCATCGTCACCCGTTACGGCCATTTAAGCCAGATCAAGGTAAAGAAAGGCCAGGAAGTGCATAAAGGCCAGATCATCGGCATTCAAGGCTCCACGGGGCGCTCGACCGGCGCGCATCTGCACTACGAAGTAAGATATAATGACCGCCCGCTGAATCCGGCTAATTTCCTGAAAGCAGGCGCCTATGTTTCTCAGAACTAATAACGCCGCCGGCACGCCGGCCGATAAAAACGCTTCGAAGAAAAGTACGCCGAGCGTCATTGCTTCGGACTTCAACCTGCTTGGCAATATTATCTGCGACGGCATTGTGGATTTTGACGGCAAGATTGACGGCAATATCCGCTGCCAGTCCATCGTGGTGCGTAAAAACGGCGTGATCAACGGCGAAATCTCGGCGCAAAGCGTGCAAGTGCACGGCCGCGTGATCGGCATGATCCGCGCCGAGCATGTCTCGCTCTTTCCGTCCTGCACGGTCGAAGGTATCATCATGCACCAGACCATCTCCATCGCCGACGGCGCGGTGGTGGACGGGAAAATCAAACGCACCGAGCATCCTTCCGCCGAAGTCGACGACGGCGACAGCGGCAGTGCATCCGAGGGCGGATCGCCCCGCCTGCTGGAAGGATTCAAGCTGATTTCCGGCAGCGGGAATTCGTAAATACATGCTTCATGGGATGTAAATGCAGGCCGGAGCGGCGGGCAGAGCACAAGCACCGCCCGGGCGAATCGCTGCAGGAAGCCCGCAAGTAACGCAACATGCCGCTTTGGTCCGCAAGCAGTAGCGCGTTAGCGCGCCAGCGGCTCCGGGCCGTAGGCGTTCGAGCCCCTGGTGCCGGGCATCAGCGCCAGCAGAATCAGCAGCAGCGGCGCGCAGATGGTCAATGCCGCCAGCACAGTAAACAATGCGCCAGACCCGCCCTCGCTCAAAGACCCCAGCAGTTTCAGCGTCGGCGCCAACAGAAACAGCAACGATGCGTGCGGTGCCCGCCCGATATCGCGCAGGCGCATGGCAATGGCCGGAATAAACGCGATGATCAACGCCACATCGCTGATTTTAATCCACGGCCGCCACGGCTTTAAGTTTTCCTGCACCTCGCCCAGCAGCGCGTTCATGCGCTCTTCGAACACGGCTGGCGTAATATCTCCTTGCTTTTGCTGTATCATGAGATCCACTATCTCCTGCTGCGGCACGGTGGCGTTTTGCACCAGCAGCATCACGGTAACCGACGCGAAACTATAAAGAATAAGCGCCACCCAGAAGGCTTTTCGCCCCATGCGGCGCTCGGTCGTAAAATACTGCTTTATTCGCTCCATCGGGCTATAATAGCCCATGTCGCGCGGTCTGAATACTGAAAGATGAGCGCCAACACCCATAGTAAATACCATGAAACGGCGGCTTAAATCCCTCGCCTGGCATGGTAACGACAAGCTGATCATCGTCCCCGACAGCGGGGTATTGATGCTGCTTGCCGCCCCCATACCGGCGGATTTCTTCATTCAAGACCCGCAAAAAGCGGGTTGGCTGCCGGAGGAACGGCGCCCCAAGCATTTCTACGATATTTTACTGAACTTCCTCCCGCGCGAGAAAATCCATTTGTCCGCATTATCAAAACCGAAGAAGGCGAAGTGCTCGCCATGCAGAAAAGCCGTCTGGCCCGCTACCCTTCCGCACTGAAAGAGTGCGTTCCCGAAATCGCGTGCAAACCAATCGCTTTTCAAAAAATACAACGCCTTAGTATCTTTTATCCTATCGAACGGTCAGTTCCAGCGAGGCGCTCTATGATTCGGCGATAAGCCGGGCTTTCCCGACCCAGTTCAGCGCCGAGAGCAACCTCGATTTGCTGTACCCCAGCTTGGCAGATTTATGCTGACTTATAAATGACGCAACGTATATTGCATCGGGATTTTGTTCATACATAAATGCTATAAGCGCATCTTGTACAGGAGCACTCGATGCTGAAAAAACCGATCCTGTGCTTGTGTTAAGAAGTCAGCAGGAATTTTTCCGTTATTATTTACTGCTTCAGGCATCTTTTCCGTTTTTTTTGGTGCGGTCGAGAAGACTCGAACTTCCAAGCCTCGCGGCACAACGACCTCAACGTTGCGTGTCTACCAGTTCCACCACGACCGCACACCACTGGCACCCCTTGATAAGGGGTTTTATGCCTAGCAAACCTGGTAACTATTGGCAAGAACAATAGAAACCCGCTAAAAGAAGCGTTTTACACGCTTAGTTGGAATGCAAGCTTATGCTGCCCAATGCCGCCTATCCCGCTGAATTACCGCTCGAATGGCGCATCTCCGAGCAGCCCGTTCTCTATGAAGAAGCGCTGTCTTTCATGGAAGAGCGGGTGGCGGCGATCCACGCGCATCAGGCACCAAACCTGATTTGGCTCTTAGAGCACCCGCCGCTTTATACCGCCGGCACCAGCGCCAAAGCCGGCGATTTGTTGGAAGCGCAACGTTTCCCCGTTTATCAAGCCGGGCGCGGCGGCGAATATACCTATCACGGCCCCGGCCAGCGCGTGGCGTATGTGATGCTGGATTTAAAAGCGCTCTTCGCCCCCTCCCCGCCCGATTTGCATGCCTATATCGAGCGGCTGGAGCGCTGGATCATCGCCGCCTTAAACGAATTCGGCGTGGAAGGATTTACCCGCAAAGGCCGGGTGGGGGTATGGGTGGAAGAGAGTGCTTCGTGCCTAGTACCTAGTGCATCGTTTGAAAATGAAATATCGAAGCACGAATCTAAGATCGCCGCCATCGGCGTGCGTGTGCGCCACTGGGTATCCTTCCACGGCATCGCCATCAACGTGCACCCGGACTTATCGCATTTCCAGGGCATCGTGCCCTGCGGCATCCGCGAACACGGCGTTACGTCCTTGCACGCGCTGGGCATAAATGCATCCATGGCAGCGCTGGATGCGGCGCTACAAAGACATCACCGGGTATTATATGGATAAGAAAACCGTTATTAAAGTAATCCGTACCGCCTTTGCGCAGGTGACGCGCGGCATGATTAAGGAGCAGTGCGAGCTCTTGGTTTGGAAGTTCCGCCATGGTTGGTCGTCGGGGTCTCGACCGGTCGCGTAAACGGCTGCGCACCCATTATTTTAACCTGTTCCTCCAATAATGCCTTATCACCGCGCAATTCTTCCACTTCCTTGGTTACGCCCTCACGCATCATTTTATGGCCCAAGTAGCGCACTCCCGCAAACATTCCTATCCCCGCGATTAATCCAAGCGTCGAGGAAGTCGCCGGCAGCGCTATATCTTTTTTCTTGCGATTGAAGTCGGCCTTGTGCTCCTGCGCATACCACTTGCCGATATTGCCGTTGAGCAAATGTTCCATCCCGGCCTTATCTTCCTTGATAGACTCCAGCTTGTACTGCCACGCTTCCTGGAACGCCTTCTCCAGATTGCCGCCTTTTAAATTCTCCGGCGTCTCAAGCAGCTTGACCGATTCCGGATCGGCACTGGAGCCAAATAGACCAGCCCCGAGCATACTGGGATAACGCCATACAAGGTTGCCTATATTTTTAATGACTGCCGCCACACCGCCAAAAGGCCGGTCACGACCGTACATTTCATATTCCATATCGTTGCGCGCCTCATAGCGTCGCGACATTTCATATGCTTTTAACATGGATTCACGGCTCATCGTTTATGCTCCTCAGCTGCGTCCCAACCCGCTGCCGGTATGGCTGATAATATCCACAAAGCGCGCATTGGCCATAGCCGCATCCTGCGCCATGCCTTCTTCGGGGAATACCACGCGTGTGTCTTTAGCCTCGGCATGCGCGGCAACGCTCGCGCGCTTCCAATAGCCGCCAATATCGAAATCCATTAATTTGGCAAATCCCTCAATACGCTTCTCCGCCGCTTGTTCGCGTAACTTCCAACTGTCGTTGAACGATTTTTCTAATTCGGTTCCTTTAAATTCCGGCGGCAACTCCGGCATCGCCGGTTTAGCTTCAGGCTCGCCGTAGCCGAATACAAAGGAGCCGGGAATAATCACCAAACTTCCAAGTGCATTGCCGATGGATTTCATGGCGG
>JADMIO010839027.1_pt1 | contig 11800 bp, 10 predicted proteins | sample 8958161 | NCBI WGS metagenome assembly JADMIO01 (sample SAMN16585339, study PRJNA669376) | soil metagenome | isolation source: Crop rotation soil | place: USA: Cullars Rotation, Alabama | collected 2011
CTCCGGGGAATTTTTTTTCACGGACTCCAAAACAGCCAGGTACATTCCAAACCCTGCTGAGGCACCGATTAGCCCGGCACCGCGCACACGCATCTCGCGAATCGCGTCTGCCATTTCATCTACAGTATGCAAATCTTCCGTTACAAAATGATGCGGAAGCTGTTGTTGATCTATGATTGTGATGACTTCAGGATCTCCATCTTTCAGCCAGATGGTCCTGTAATTCCTGCCTTCCGCTTTCATTTGAAAACACGATCAGGCATTGTGGCTTTTCAGGAATTGCTTGTAAGTTACCTTCGGATCATTTGTCCATTGGTATTTTCCGTAAACCAACTCAATCATCCTCTTAGGGAATATTTTCTCAAGAGTACGGATCATAACGATATCATATTTCCTGTGGAAATTGATCCAGCACTGGTTGCACGTGTTCACATATTCCTTTTGTGTTTTACGTGAGTTTACAGAATTAAAAATTTCATCCAGGGTAGCGTCATAAACGTTTCCCAGCCTGGTATTCAGGTTCTGGCAAATAGGAACTTTGCCATCAGGATGAATTACGATTGAATCAAGAATGCTGAAGCATTTCAATTTTACTTTTTTTCTTCTCCATTCATCGTACAGCAAAAGGAAATCATAATTCTCAGTGGTGCTGCGGACGTTGTCCGGAATATTGTCCTTGAACGGTGTGCTTGACTCAAGCTTTGTAGCATCATGCTTCGCTGTCGCGATGTTTTTAGTCTGAGATTCGGTGAGCTCCTGTTCCTTGCTTGCAACGATCGCTTTCAGCGACTCTCTCACAGTCTTGTATGTAAGCACGCTCTTTTCGGTTTTCATTTTACCGATTTCAGTTTCGTGCGCTTTTTCAACTGTATCGAAAAACGCGATGTCATTGTAAACTCCTACGCGAACATCGATGTTATATTTTTTTGAAATGCTGACAACGTGATCAAGATCGATGAAGCTGTTGTAAGGAGAAAGTGTAAACATCAATGAAATCGGAACAAGATCTTTGCAGTTTTCAATTACCTTGATAACGCTTTCGTAGCCATCTTTCCCTCTCATATAGAGATAAGTTTCCTTATCGCCATCGAGAGAAATGAATAATCTCTTCGGCGGATATTTTTTTACAGCTTCAATTACATTCTCAGGTTTCAGGCAGTTTGAAAGCAAATCAAAATTCGGATGATTCTCCCTGAACCATTTCATGATTTCATGAGCTTCAGGATGCAATAAAAATTCTCCGCCTTCAAGTCCAACCTGTGTATGCTTGGTCACGCATTTACTTCCCATGATTTCGATGATCTTGGATTTCGGTAAATGAATGATTGGTCTTTTCGCCCAGATGAGGCAATGCTTACATCCTGAATCGCAGATATCCGTTCCGTAAAACATTAAAGTGGATAATGTTTTATGTCCCGGGCGGAGGATATTATTCGCAAATCTTGCCGCTCTTCTCAGGTAATCGATCTTAGTGTACATAGCTATTGTTAATTTCTTGTATTAGCGCAAAGGTAGGCTTTAATTGTTGTAAATCAGATAGGTTGGAGCCTTTTCCGTTTTCGGCCAAATTCATGAATGTGGAGAGCTCGGTGTAATAACCCATCGTGAATAATTGGTTGTTGGTCATCACAGGCATAAAATTATTCCGGTGAAACAAATGTTTGATCTCAACAGGATTCGGGCTTACCTTTTCCAAAGGAATCCCGAACATTGTCATCTGCTTTTTCTGAAACGTAACTGATTCGTGATTTTTCATCTCAAGAATCCCTGATTTCATGTTCACCAGCAACGATTCTTCAGCGCTGATCCACGAATAAGCTGTTGAAACCTCTATATTCCCGATCACATGGCCATGTTTCAGGTGAAGAAAAACAGAGCCGGATTTTTCGTTCCTGCCGCTGTTTGTGCTGGAGATTGACAATACTTTGAAATCACCAAAGAGATAGCTCACAAGGTCTATCGGGTGAATGTACATATCAAGAACGCCATCGCCTTCAGGATAGCTTCCCGTCACGAAACGATAGTTGTAAGATATAATATCATCCTTTTTCATATTCTTTTTCAGAATAGCAGTGGAAGGAGAATATCTCTTCTGCATTCCCACCAGGCAAGTTTTTGAAGTTTTCTTCTGGGCATCAATCAGCTTATCAAGCTCTTCCATCGTTGTGCATGGCGGCTTCTCTACAAAAACATTTTTATTGTTCTCAAGGGATTTCAGGGTGAGGTTGAAGTGCTGGGAAGGGTTCGCGCAGATAAAAATTCCGGTTACGTCTTTATCCCGGAGCACCATTTCAAAATCATTTGTTCCCGCGACATCATGAAGATTTTGCGCGATCATATCAGCAGTCGCTTTCGTTCTGCTTACGATGTATTTCAAAGGAACATTCAGGTACTTTAAAACAGGATACAAATTATTGATGCTGTGATTCCCGATTCCTACAAAGGCATATTTTCCCGTGTAGGATTTCTTCAGGTAATTCCTGGTTCTGAGTTTCTTATAAAGGTCAATAAATTTGTTCATGTTTTTTTGAAACACACTGATTTTAAAAGATATAAATGACGGGGACCCAACACAAAGATAGACTCATTTACGAAGCGGGCAAAATTGAGTTGCGAAGGAGGAAGAATTAAAAAAGCCTCCTGTTACGGAGGCTTTTCTCAATTTCCTTAGTTGTCCTACTAGAACGTTTGGGTTAGTTTGTAACCTTTAATTAATCAATGCTTTAGACCTTTTTCAAGTTATTCTAGGAGCAAAAAAGTATCACATGAAAAAAATAGATATAAATAATCATTGATAAATTGGGGAAGCTACTGCAGAGATGATGACAAGACGGAACAGAGAACAATTTTCTTAAGTTCTTTTGTAATGATCGGTAATTTTCTGTAAACTTCGAATCTGCAACCATTCCCTTAAATTTCTTTATTGCTCTTAGCAATGTAATAGAAAAGTTTTTTCGCGTGTCTGCATTAAACTTTATCTATGGTAACAAGAAATGGTGAGCCCATTAAAATATTATTCGCTGATGATGATCTTGACGATCAGGAATTATTTCAAGAGGCAATAACAGAAGCCAAATCAGGCATTCAGCTTACAACATTGGGAGATGGCTTGGAATTAATGGACTATCTTGCCCAGTTGGATGGAATACATCCTGATATTATCTTTCTTGATATTAATATGCCGCGCAAAGATGGAAAAGAGTGTTTGAAGGAAATCAGAAGCAATAAAAAACTTGACGAAGTTCCTGTGGTTATGTTTTCAACGTCAAGTCATCAAAAAGACATAGAAGAAACGTTTGCTAATGGCGCAAACCTGTATGTTTCCAAACCTATTTTCTTTGAGGATCAGGTTAAAATTCTGAAAAAAATATTTTCTTTAGATTGGCAAGATGAATTATTAAAACCCGATAAGAAAAGATTTGTGTTGCATGCGGGGAAACTTTAGGGAGAAGTTTCCATTGCTTTGCTTTTTCACACCGAAAAGAAATTATTTAGAGTAGATAATATCATTGTTTCCGTCTGCTCCTGACCGTGTAAATGATTTTTTCTTGTCAAGCAAAATGGAACTTTTTTATGTTCTATCCTTTTCTATTTTTCCTTTGTGAAAAATATAGAAAAGGGTAGAAGGATAAATATTTTCATTTAGGGAAACGGTGCTTGACAAGAAAAAATCATGGACGTTCTTTGCAAAAGGAAACGATAAAATAAATTTCATAACTCTTAATTTTATTAGCTATTTATTTTCGATTTAAGCACATGTGAGATTGAAGTGAAGTAAATCTAAGTCAAGCATAGCCTAGCTTAATTAAAGAGCTTTATACGCTCTTTCATGATTAGAATTTTTTAAAGATGATGTTCCGAGCATCGTAAAAATTGAAAAAAGTTAAGTCAATATTTGGCGCAAAAATGCCCACTTGCTCTTGTAACACGTGGGAATGTGTCTAAAGATGGACTGCTAATAATTCATGAATAATGAAGTGCTCTCCTGTAACACGCACGAATGTCGGCAAAGATGCCGCTGATAAAACTGAGGAAGACAAAAATTTATTTGTTGTCGTTTAGCCAACTTATTAATTCAATTTTATTGAAGTAAAGTTTCTTCCCTTTTTTAATAAATGGTATTTTATTTTGTGAAGTAAAACCATACAGTGTTTGCGGAGCAAGATTTAAAAATTCGCTCGCTTCTTTTATCGAAATCAGTTTATCTGCATCCTCTTTCGGAATTGTCAATTGTTTATTCAGAACATCACTTACACAATCTTTTATTATTTCTTTTAATTCTTCTTTTGAAACAGGAATAAGGAAAACATCTTGCATGGCTTTGGGTTTTGTAATTACGCCACAAAGCACCGAACCAAAAAAAGAAAAAGTCATTACCGTAATGATAGTGGTAATGACTTTTATTTACTCTTGTTTGTTTTTATTCTATTTCTCTTTAAATTTTATCGTATCAAATTTAGGTTTGTATGTCTTTGTATATACTTGTTCGTAGTTCGCACCTCCTTCTTTCAATATCTGCTTAATTGTTTTCGCACCTGAAAAGTAATTTTGAATTAAGTTTCCTTCAATTTCAGAAACCCATCCCTTACGTTTTAGCTCAATGAATAATTCAGCCAGTTCTTTTTGTGTTCCGTTCCATTCTATTTTGGGTAAATTATTTTCTGATAAGAGCGGAATTTCTATTTCTGAATTGAAGTCTTCAATTAGCTGTTTGATTAGTCTTTTAGCCGTACTAAAATCATTGTTGAATTGATTTTCATTTAGCATTGCTTTTGGATCGTAAGGTATTAATTCAAGAATTGCAGCTCGGAAAGTTAGTTTTTTGAATTCCTTTACTTCGATTGATGCTTCGCCGAATATTTTTACTAGTGTTCTATGAACTAGTGTTTTCCAATCAAGAAACTCTGGCTCTAAACAGTTTGTCGAATTTAAATTATTTGCTTTTTCTAATATTCGATTTAGCTTTTCAAGTTTTTGTTCCTTCGAAAGTTGTGTTGTTAGTGTTTCCATAAGAACAAAAATATCATAAATAGCTTTTCGAATTTCAGTAAAGCCTTAATTAATTTTCACCAAATGCTCTTTAACGCTTTGAGGTAAGTCATTAATGCTACATACATTTAATTTATGTTCAGGATCAATACTTGCCGAAGTTTTGGTCAATGATTCATTTATAGCTGTTGCATCCAGTTTATACATTGCTCCAGTTGCAGGATCAACGATAAGCCAGCCAATAACTCCGCCTAGTACGATATTCCCCCAATACCATCCATTCACTTTACACTCAACAGGAATATCCTTAATATCATAACCTGCTAATTGGAAATGGATTTTATACGATTCTCTTTTGAAAAATTTTGCTCCTGATTTTAACATAACGTTTGCGGGTGTTGTGCCTTTGTAAACTTCTGCACCGCTCCTGTTTGAAATAGTTATTGTCGCTCCCGAAGGATTACTATTAACCGTTAATGGCCAGCTTGAATGACTTACAATGGATGCACAGGATGAAAACAACATTATCAGTCCTGCTAAATACGTAACTAGAGTTAATTTTTTCATTGTGTTTTGTTTTAGTTTGCTTACTCTGATCGGTTTTCAGCTTGCCCGTTTTGTGAGTATGCAATACTATAAATTTTCAAGCCTATATCAAATATGATAAGTATATTTTTCTCGTAAAAGTCAATCATTGTGTATGCTTTAAAGGCAATACAATGACGAGTAAAGAGAAAGAGAGGCGGGAAAAAGAACTTTGGTTAAAATCCTTTGGTGCTCATATTAAAAAGATGAGAATCAAAAAGGGAATTTCAGGTGCTGAATTTGCACGTTTGCTTTTTATTGATCAGCCAAATGTTACTCGATTAGAAAAAGGTAGGGTTAATCCTTCATTATATCTTATTAAGCAAATATGTGATGTGCTTGAAATAAGTTTAGATGAATTTTTTAAATATTTTAAAGAAGGAAAAGTTTCTTAGTTATGTAATTGAAGGTTTATTCAAATTGAATAATAATTTTAAAAATTAATCCATAGGGATTCGTGCGTCCGTCACCATTTTCCATAACAATATTATTTATTGTAAAATAAAAAATGTTTTCCCCATCTGAGAGACCTTTCGTTATGTCATATGTTTGTATAGATTGATTGAAAGCATTCTGCCTTTTAAAAATACTCTTGTCATTTATTTTTAGAGAAAGATAATCATCTACAATAAACAGAATATTTGCTAATTTGATTTTTTTATTGTTGTAGATTAACTTGAAAGAAAATTCAAAAAGATAATCTCCACCCTTTCGAGCCTCTTCAAGAGTAATTGGGAAAAAATGCGAAATCCATTTTGCCTCAGATAAATCGGGATATCGATTCTGTAGATTTTTAAATACAGGATGGTCGAATGTAATTGCGTCATTCGATTTTAAATTTGGAAAGCTAGGAGAGCCCGTGAACTTTACCTTTTCGTCACTAATAAATTCAATTTTGTTTCTTTCAAAAGAGATTGGGCTGAATTCATTTTTTTTATATTTTCTATAAAAAGTTTTTAATTCTAAAACTTCAAAAGTCGGCTCTTGCTTTTCAATAAATTGTTCAAAATTATCAAATGATTCAAAAATGTCTTTTGTAAAAGGCTCAATATTAAAGGTTTTTCCGTCATGTGGAGTATAGAGCGGTCTAATTAAAGACTTCAAATATGAACTAGGATTTTTTTCTACAAATGATCTGATTAATTTGTGTGCATCAGGTAAAAGTTGGACCTTACTATCTGCTTCTGATATTGAATCAATACACACGTAATAAAAATCGAATAGTTCTCTAATATCATCAATTGTAATTCTCTCGCTGTTCGATTCTAGTTTGTGAATTTTGTTTCTTAAGGTACTGAGGGCAAAATTTTGCAGATTTTCTAAAGTAAAGATTGGTTTTTCATTTTTATAAATATGCCCCCTAATCATCTGTCCAATAATGTATGGAATAAATCTTGGTTGATTTTTATATTTTTTTATTTCTTGAGTGATAAAGGAAATGCAGTCATTTTCATTTTCATAAAAATTATTAATCGTCTGCCTTAGGTTTTTTCTTACTAACCTATTTAATAAATTGTCCACAAAAAAGCCTATTTCACGATGGCCTAAGTAAAAACTGCTTTTGATTATTTTTTCAAAGTCTTCCTTGTTAGCGTAGTCGTCAATTCCGATTGAATAGAATATTTCAAATAGATCACTCTTCTTTTCATCTCTTATCCATTCGTCAATTTGTTTTATAAAGTCATTGTATTCCTTTTCACGAGCTTTTCTAAACTCGATTAGAGAAATCTTGCCGTGTAAGAAATCTGTAAAATAAATGTCAAAACTTTGAATTGCTACTACTGATCGTTTGTCAAAAGAATGAGATTCTTTAAAGATTTTTTTGAGCAAGTCCAAGGCGGTATTTTGTTCATGCTCAGAAGAAGTGTATTTAGATAGGGAATTTTCTATCTGTTTTGAATCCAAAAGATACATAGTTGATTTCGCTTCTTTGCTGTAGTGTCGTTTTAAAAAAAACTTTGATTTAATTCTATCATATATCGCTAGATGTTTGAGTTTTAATATTTCTAATAATAAATAATTCTCAAAGTTTGCAAAGCCTGCTACAAAAGGATATCGATAAACAAATGAATTGCATAAACGTGTTACGTCTCTAAGTGATTTGATGTTGTTTAAGAAGATTTCTTCATTTGCCAATTCCTCGCCATCTCCTGGATTAAAAATTACATCTAGGCTAATATCAAATTCATCTTTTTTGAAAAAAGATTTTACCAAATATTGGATATCTAGATCAAGGTTTTTTAATTTTAAAATGAGAATTTCTTCAAACTTATCTCTTATAATTTCTTTTTTAATAGCGGGTAATGCTATTTCTACCTGAAAGATTTTTTCTATATAAAGTTCAGGTTTATGATTGTTTATTTTTTTAACAGCTTCAGTAACATAATTCTTGTCGTATGCCGCGAGAAAAATAACATTGTAAAAATTTGCATTGTTTCGAATAAGTTTTAGCACTTCACAAATTTCATCTTGATCTAATCGATCCAAATCATCAATTGAAACAATTATTTTTTTATTTATTTCTTTTATAGTTTTATTTAAAAGAGCGAATTCATATTCGACTGAAATTTCATCATGAAATATATTTTTTATAGTTGATAATATTTCTGTTTTATCTAACAAAAGGAGTTTTTTTATGTATCGATCAATTTGATCTTCAATCTCTCCATTATATGAAAAAAGTACGGATTTTAAATTGCTAAAAAAGTGTTCTATAATTTTTTTATTTCCTCGCCCTCGCCATGGATTGAATTTAATTATTATGAGTTCTGCATTGGATGAGTTTAAATGACTTAATATCATATCGAGAAAATATGTTTTTCCTGCTCCCCATTCTCCCACAATTCCAAATGCAAAACTTTCCTCAGAATTTAAACTCAATATTTCTTGTGCTAATTTATCGGCTGCTGTTTTTCGATATAGCAAATCAGATTTCTCATTTTTTAAATAATCTTTATCAATTGTGAACAATGAGGAATTAACTGCTTGGATTTTTAAATTCTCTTTTTTCAACTTAGAATTCTTTAAAAGCAATCTCAAATGAAAAAGCAGAATCAGAAAAGAAATGTCAAGGTAAGCTAAGCTGCTAAATACAGGCAATCTATAATAATTCCACACGTCATGATTGAATATTCTATAAAAAGCATGATAGCTAAAAGACAAAATTATAATTTTTGTGTAAAGGGATTTGGGTTGGTAATTTCTACGGTTTGCCCACCGGTAAAATAGGATGACTCCTATAGTAATGATGATTAGAATTAATGTGTTTGTAAGAGTTGATTCTGCCTTTGAAATAATAGGTTCAACAACAAACTTTTTTAATAAATCATTGAAAAGAGTGTGAAATAAAATGAAAGTTAAAATGAAAAGTGAAAGGAAAAGATTTTCTTTTACAAGAAATATTTGCTGGGTGAAAAGATCTAGTTTTTCTTTTAGTGTTAATTTGGATTTTGAATCTATATTTTTTTCTTGAGACATTAGTCAAATATAGTAATATTCAATTTGCAAATTAATTTATTCAAAGTTCCCAGTCTATCTTTAATAAGCCTTGCTTTACTAATTCCTGATTAGTGTTTATATAAACCATAGTTGTTTTAATATCCGAATGTTGCATTAAAAACATTAGCTGAGGTAAAGGAATTTTTGAAGCCATATAAGTTCCAAAACTGTGACGAGCTGTATGAAAAGTAACATTAACTGGAATGTTCGTAATCGAAGCGAGTAGTTTTAAGTGTCGGTTAATGTATTGCTCAGAAAGCTTAGGAAAAATAAACTCATTTTTTTTATCAAAATATTTTTCAAGAATCGTTTCAGGTTTTGATAATTTACTGCTTCCACTCTTAAATAAACTGTGAAGTGGAATCTCTGCTCTCTTGTTTACTTTGATGGTAACAAAATCTAATGAATACCCTTCTTTGTCTTGCTTAACATATCCTGTTTTTAAATTAGTCGCATCTGAAATTCTTAAACCTGTATAGCAAGCAAAAAGAAAAATATCTCTTACAATATTTACTTTAGGTTCGAACTTCTCTAAATCTAATTCTTCGATTTTCTTAATTTCCTCGAATGTGAGTACCTCGCGCTTTTTCTGTTGAATACGCACTTTGATTTCCTTACATGGATTTTTTTGATCGTAGTAACCCTTCTTTATTCCAAGCTCAATATATCTTTTCAAATTTTTATGGTGCTTGTGCACGGTTTGATCAGCGTAATTCTCCTTTCGCAAGAAGTTTAAGAAATCATTCACATAAGCATAAGTAAGATCATTGAAAAAAATGTTAGCGCTTTTATTAAACTCAGCTAGTTTATTCAGTAAATTATTATGGCTGATTTTAGTTTTTTCCGCTAGCGTTTGATCATTGGCAATTTCGTTTTTTACAAATTCGTAGAAGGACTGAAAAGTTTTACTCTTTTCATTTGTTATGTTTTGAATAGATAAAGTTTTTCCGCTAACCTTATGTTTAAGACGAAGGTTTTCTAAATCTCTTATCGTCTCCTTAATCCGTTCGTTTAACTCTTCAGCTTGTGGATGCTTTTTGACTTCAAGCTTTTTTTCATCCCATTGATTAGGTGTGACTGAAATTCCGAGTCCGATAAATTTTCTAATTCGGTTTTGATAAACTCTAATTTCAATCGGGGCTTTACCATCTGTGTTTAGTTGGTTTTTCCGATTAAAGACAGGTCTGAAGTTTATATTCATCTCTGAGGTATCACAGTGGGAGCAAAAAGGTAACACAAATATAAGAAAATAACCACAAAAATCAATATTTATCGAAAAGCATAAAAATAGAAAAACCCTTGATTTTCAAGGGTTTTTGTTGTCAATCTTTATTTTTGATTGGTTTTCCAGTTGTCCTACTAGGGCTCGAACCTAGACTTTCTTGAATCAAAATCAAGCGTGTTGCCAGTTACACCATAGGACAATTTTGGGATTGCAAAAGTAAAGGAAAGTTTCTTTTCTCCAAGAATAAGAGCAAATATTCCAATTATCTGTTTGCTTAGCAATTATTTGCCGGCTACCACAAAAATATCCCAGCAATTATCCAGGTCATTTTTCTGGAGGAAGAAATCTTTCAGGGTAATGTCAGTTGTAGCCGCGACTTTATCTTTCAGCTTGTTACGCATTATGCTGGTAATCCAGTTATAAGGAACCTGCAGAACTTTTCCCGGCAGAATTTTATGAATACCGAGGATGTCGAACTTTAATATGTTCCTCACAAACTTGCCGTTCTCTTCATAATATTTTTGAACGCGTTCCGTGCCATTCAGCCCAAGCAATTCCAGCTTATTGGTATAAAGCGACACCTCCTTCTGCATCTCATCAAACGTGTATTCGTGAACATGAAAAGGATTTCTTGCCAGCGATTTCTTGATGTTCGGAGTGCTGATGATCACTTTTCCTCCCGGTTTTAATACGCGCAGACAATCTTTAATAAACCCTTTGCGATCCTTTATATGCTCAATAAAGTGAAATGCTGTGATCACATCATAAGTCGCGTCAGGAAAGGGAAGCGGGGGAACGGTTCCTCTTTTAAAATCGAGATTATTAACAGTTGCCAAACGTATTCTATTTTGCTGAACAGTATCCTCATCATAATCGACACCTGTAACTTTTTTTGCTGACTGAGCCATCAATGACGCGCCATAACCGTTTCCACAGCCAATGTCAAGCACTTCTTTTCCCCTGATAATATCCTTTACATACTCATAAGCGTATTGGCAACGCTGGTAGGTTACGTTGTTCGCTTCGTCCTGTAATGCTCTTTCGTGGCTACTCATAATTTAATTGTGAATTGGTGAGTTTTGAGTTGGTGAATTGGTCTATTAGTTCATTGGTTTATTGGTCGTTAAGTCGAACATTCACTAATAAACTTATAAACCAATGAACTAATTTCCGGTTTCGGGTTGCAAAGATAAAAAACCCAATCACTTGCGTCTAAAGCCTTGTCACCCTTCTTAATAAAAAGTGAAATGAAACAATGAAAACAACCGTTTTTCCATTTATTTTTTACCTTCGCAGGCTATCTAATTTTTTAGCATACGTATGAAAAACTATCAGAGAATAAATAACATAGTCGGATGGGTTGTGTTTTTTATCGCAGCATTCGTCTACATCTCAACCATTGAGCCTACAGGAAGCTTTTGGGATTGCGGAGAGTTTATCGCCACCGCCAACAAACTCGAAGTAGGTCACCCCCCGGGAGCCCCGCTTTTCCTTATGGGAAAG
>JADMIO011421341.1_pt1 | contig 11800 bp, 6 predicted proteins | sample 8958161 | NCBI WGS metagenome assembly JADMIO01 (sample SAMN16585339, study PRJNA669376) | soil metagenome | isolation source: Crop rotation soil | place: USA: Cullars Rotation, Alabama | collected 2011
CTCACGTCAAACAGCAGCCCCGCCAGCAGCCGCACGACGCCGAGCGACGCGGCCACGCCGATCGCCGCGCCAATCGCCGCCAGCACCATGCCCTGACGCAGGACCATTGCCACGACATCGGTGCGCGTCGCGCCGAGCGCGATCCTGACGCCGATCTCGTGCGTGCGCTCCGTCACCGCGTACGCGACCAACCCGTAGATGCCGACGGCCGCGAGGGTCAGCGCGAGCGCGGCGAACAGCGCCAGCAGCGTCGCATTGAAGCGCCGGCCGATCAGCGAGCGGTCGATCCGCTCGGCCATCGTGCGCACGTCGGAAATCGGCTGGTCGGGATCGACGCGCACGACCTCGCGGCGAACGGTCGACACCAGATCGATCGGATCGCCGTCGGTGCGCACGACGACGTACATCGGGCGGACGGTCCACTGAGCAAACAGCGGCTGGCGATACGGCACGTAGAGCTCGGGGCGATCGCCGGCGTCGAGGCCGCGATGCTTGACGTTGCCGACGATGCCGACGATCTCGTACCACACCGGCGCATCGCGCTCGAAGGCCACACGCTTGCCGATCGCGGCCGAGCCGCCGAAATGCTTGCGCGCAAATGCCTCGTTGACCACCGCCACGCGCCGTCCGCGCAGTGAATCGTCGGCGGCGAATTCGCGGCCGGTGACGAGTGGAATGCCCATCACCGCGAAGTAGCCGTCGGTGACGATGCGGAGCTGCTCTTCCGTGTTGTCCTCGGGCCGCGTCGCCGGACGCCCCTCAATCTGGAAGCTGCGGCTGCCGCCGAAGCCGCTGAACGGCAGTGAATTGATCGCCGCAACGCCACGAACGCCGGGTCGCGACTGAAGGCCGGCGAACAGATCGGCGAAGAACGTGTCGCCCTTCGCAAAGGTGGTGTACCTCGACGCGGGCAGCGACACGCGCACGGTCAACAAGCGCTCCGCCGCGAAGCCGGGCTGCACATCCTGCAGCCGCGCGAAACTGCGCAGCAGCAACCCGGCCGAGACGAGCAGCACGATCGACACCGCCACTTCGGCGATGACGAGCAGCCGGCCGCCCAAACCGTGCGCGGCGGCGGTCCGTCCGCCCTCCTTGAGCGCGTCGTTCAACTCGAGCCGCGACGCCTTCATCGCCGGCGCCACGCCGAAGAGGACGCCGGTCGCGAGCGACACGATCGCCGTGAACGCCGCGACGCGTGCGTCGATGCCAACTTCGCGCAGCCGCGGGATGCTGTCGGGCGCGGCTGCGACCAGCGCGCCGATGCCCCACCACGCGAGCGTCAGGCCGAGCGCGCCGCCGACGATCGCGATGAGCACGCTCTCGGTGAGCAGCTGCCGCACCAGCCGCGCGCGGCTCGCGCCGAGCGCCGTCCGCAGCGCGATCTCCTTGCGGCGTGATGCTGCGCGTGCGAGCAGAAGGTTCGCGACGTTGGCGCAGGCGATGAGCAACACCAGGCCGACTGCGCCAAGCAGCACGAACAGCGCGCGGCCGGTGTCGCCGACGACCTCGTCCTGCAACCGTCGAACCACGGTGGAGAAGCCAGCGCGATAGTTGGCAGGAAACTGCGGGACGAACGCCGATGCAACGGTGTCGAGATCGCTCCGCGCCTGGTCGACGCTCACGCCACGTTTCAACCGGGCGACAACCGTGAAGCCGTGCGATCCACGGTTGTCGGCGCTGAGGGCATCGGCATCGAGCAGCATCGGCTTCCACATGTCGGTGGCGTCGTCGGGAAACCGGAAGCCGCGCGGCATGACGCCGACAATCGCCACCGTGCGGCCATCGATGGCGACGGTTCGGCCGACGATCGCGCGGTCCGCACCAAAGCGCCGCGTCCACAGTGCGTGGCTGATCACCGCGACGTCGTTCGCGCCGGGCCGCTCGTCGGCGCCGCGGAACGGCCGGCCGATCTCGGGCAGCACGCCTAGCGTTGCAAAAAGATCAGCCGAGACGATCGCGCCGTCCACCCGCTCGGGCTCACCCGAGCCGGTCAGGTTGAACCCGCTGGTGTCGTACGCGGCGATCGCCTCGAACGCCTGATTCCGATCCCGGTAGTCGACGTACTCGCCGGCCGAGGCGGGAATCTCCTCCACGCCGGGCCGATGCAGATTGCCCCACACGACAACGAGCCGATCGCCGTTCGGGTAGGGCAGCGGCCGGAGCACAACCGCGTTGACGACGGAAAAGATCGCCGCGTTGGCGCCGATCCCGAGCGCGAGCGTCATCAGCACGATTGCGGCGAAACCTGCGTGGCGCCGCAGCGTGCGCACCGCGAATCGCAGATCGCCGCCGACGCCGTCGAACGGTGGACGGCGCGGAGTCCAGCCACGAAGCTCCTCCCGCACGAGGCGCGCCGCTTCGTCCGCCGTCACTCCGCCCGCGATCAACTCGCGATAGCGATCGTCGAGATGCTGCTCGATCTCGTCGTCGACGTCGTATCCGGTCTCTTCTTTCCAGTTCATCGGTCACCTGTCGCAGCCAAGCCCCAAGTCCCCACTCATTCGGCGCGAAGCGTACAGACAGGATCGACGTGTGTGGCTCGGCGCGCCGGCAGATAGCTTGCGACGAACGCCACCGCCGCCAGCAGCGCGGCGATCGCGGCAAACGTCGCCGGATCGTGCGGCGACACGCCGAACAACAGGCCGCGCAGCAACTGCGTCAGACCCCACGCCGCGGCAATGCCGATCGCGATGCCGGCGACAGCGAGCGTCATCCCCTGGCCGACGACGAGCCGCAGCACGTCGGCGCGCGTCGCGCCGAGCGCCACGCGGATGCCGATTTCATGCGTCCGCTTGCCGACGATGTACGACAGCACGCCGTAGATCCCGAGGCTCGCCAGCGCGAGCGCCAGCGCCGCGAACAGGATCAGCAGCGTCATGTTCAGCCGCGGCTGCTCCGTCGCCTGGCCGACGTAGGCCGCCATCGGCTGGACGCTGAACACCGGCACGTCGGCATCGAGCGCCGCGACGACGCCCCGCACCGATTCGACGAGCCGTTCCGGAGGCAGCGGCGTCCGCGCGAACAGCGTCATGTTGGGCCGGCGCTCGCGGAAATAGATCGGCAGCTGCTCGAGCGGCGCGTAGACCTGCATGTTGTCCGGCTCGCTCGCGATGCCGTAGTGATGCACGTGCCCGACGACGCCGACGATCTCGCGCCAGATCGGCTGCGCCGTCGGACCGTGGCCGCCCGAGTACTCGAAGGCGATTCGCTTCCCGAGCGGATTGACGGCTGCGCCGAAAAACCTCTCCGCCAGCGCCTGCTCGATCACCACGACGCGCCGCGCGTCGGCCGTGTCATGAGCGTCGAACCCGCGGCCGCGCACCAGCGCGACATGCATCGCGCGGAAGTACTCGGGCGTCACCGCCTGGAACAGGCACATCGTCGCATCCTCGTGGACCGACTTCGGCAGCGGCTGGCCTTCGTAGCGCACTTCGGATTCCGCACCGCCGCCTTCGAGCGGCACGGCGCTGTTCAAACCGGCGGCTTCGACGCCGGGAATTGCGGCCGCACGCGCGGCGAGCACGCGGTGGAATGCGAGCCAGCGCGCCAGCTCCGGATAGCGCGCGTTCGGCAGCGCGACGCGCAGGGTGACGACGCGAGACGGATCGAACCCGAGATCGATCGCCGTCAGGGCAGCGAAGCTGCGGAGCGCGAGGCCGGCGCCGGCCAGGAGGACGATCGCCAGCGCGACCTCGCCGACCACCAGCAGCGATCGCAGCCGCTCGGCGGTGGCGCGCGACCCCGCGGCGTCGCGCATCGCGGCCGCGAGTTCGACGGCGGAGGCGCGCAGCGCCGGCGCGAGGCCGAACGCGATGCCGGTGCCGAGCGAGACGAGCAGCGCGAACGTCAGCACCCGCACGTCAACCCCCACCAGATCGATGCGCGGCACCGTCGACGGTCCGGATGCGACGATCGCCTTCACGCCGCACCACGCCACCAGCACGCCCAGGAGACCGCCGCCCAGCGCCATCACCACGCTCTCGGTCAGCAGCTGCTGGAACAACCGCCATCGCGTCGCGCCGAGCGCTTCGCGGATCGCCAGCTCGCGCTGACGGCCATCCGCTTTGGCGAGCATCAGGTTCGCGAGGTTGGCGCAGCCGATCAGCAGCACGAACGCGACTGCCCCCATGAGCATCAGCAGCGCCGGCCGGATGTTCTGGACGATCTGTTCGTAGTAGGGAACGACCGCCACCGTGTGCTCACTGTTGGACAGCGGATACTGCTGCTCGAGACGCCGCGCGATCGTGTCCATCTCCGCTGTTGCGTGCTGGACGCTGATCCCGGCCTTGACCTTCGCGATCGCGAACAGGCCGGGATGAGCGCCGCGGTCGGCGGGAAACGTCGGCACGAACAGGCCAAGCGGCAGCCAGACGTCGGTGAGCCGCGAGGGGAAGCGCATGCCCTCGGGCAGCACGCCGACGATCGTGTACGGTTCGCCGTTCAGGGTGAGCGACGCGCCGACGGCGTCGGCGGACGCGTTGAAATGCGAACGCCAGAAGCGTTCGCTGACCAGCGCGACGCGCGCCGCCGCGACACCGTCTTCGTCGAGGGAAAACGCGCGGCCGGCGATCGGCGGGATGCCGAGCGCACGGAACACGTCGGCGGACGCCAGGCTCGCGACGAGCCGTTCCGGTTGCGCACGGCCGGTCAGGTTGACCACCATCGGCCGGTAGATGCCGAGCGCTTCGAACACCGCGCTCTGCGCGCGCCAGTCCTGGAAGTTCTGCCACGCGATCGACATCGTCTGGCCGGTGCGGGTCGTCTCGGCAATGGCGACGATGCGATCCATGTCGGCGTAGGAGTATGGGCGCAGCATCACGGCATCGACGACGGTGAACACGGCTGTGGTCGCGCCGATGCCAAGCCCCAGCGTCAGCATCACGACCACGGTGAAACCGGGCCGCTGCGTGACCCCGCGCAGCGCGTAACGAACATCCGCGGTCAACGAGTCGATCGGCCGCGGCCGCAGCGCCGCCGCCGCCTCGACGTCGCCGGCCAGCGCTCGCATGGCTTCGTCGTGCGACACCCCGCGGCCGCGCAGCGCCGCGTACTCGTCGTCGAGATGCTGGCGCATCTCCTCGTTGATGCGTCGGGGCCATTCAGGCATGTTCGACTCCGGTGATACGGCTGATCGCGTCGACGAACTCCCGCCAGGTATGGCGCTGCGCCTCGAGCACTTTCGCGCCGGTCGGCGTGAGCCGGTAGTAGCGGCGGCGGCGCTGGCCCGCCTTCTCGATCCAGCGTCCCTGGATCCAGCCGCGCTTCTCGAGGCGGTAGAGGAGCGGATAAAGCGAGGCGACGCGGAAGGTGAGCCGGCCGCCGGACCGCGTTTCGATGAGCTTGCTGAGGTCGTAGCCGTGCCGCGGCTGATCCTCGACCAGCGACAGGATCAGCAGTTCGGCACTGCCCTTCTTCAGCTCGCGGTCGAGACCGGGCCCCGTCATATGTTGCATAGCGACATATTGGTTAAAGGTATATGACGACGTCAAGCCTCGAAAGGTTGATTCGGGCTGATCGCTCGGCTGAAGCCCTCGCGCTACACTCGATTCATGCGGGTCCTGCTGATTGGCGGCAACGGCTTCATCGGCCCACACGTGGCGGCGGCGCTCGAACGTGGCGGCCACGACGTGGTCCTGTTCCACCGCCGGCCGTCCGCGAACGCGCTCAGGCGCGAGATCGTCGGCGATCGCCAGCGCATTCACGACCATCGCGATCAACTGCGCGCGGTGGGTGCTGACGTCGTTGTCGATCTGATTCTCAGCTCCGGCCGCCAGGCGCGCGAGCTGATCGAGGTGTTTCGCGGCGCGGCACGCCGCGTGGTCGCGATCAGCAGCTGCGACGTCTACCGGGCGTGCGGGGTGCTGCACGGCTCGGAGCCCGGCCCGCTCGAACCGGTGCCGCTCACTGAGGACTCGCCGCTGCGCACGAAGCTGCAGACCTATCCGCCCGACCGGATCAAGATGCTGCAGCAGGTGTTCGGCTGGCTCGATGACGAGTACGACAAGATTCCGGTCGAGCGCGAGATCCTCGCCGACGCGCAGCTGCCCGGCACGGTGCTGCGGCTGCCGATGGTCTACGGCCCCGGCGACGCGCTCCACCGGCTGATGCCGATCGTGAAGCGGGTCGCCGACGGCCGCCGCGTGATCCTGTTCGAGGAGAAGCTCGCACGATGGCGCGCGCCGCGCGGCTACGTCGAGAACGTCGCCGCCGCAATCGCGCTCGCGGCGACCGACGATCGCGCGGCCGGACGCGTCTACAACGTCGGCGAAAAGGAGAACCTCAGCGAGCTCGAATGGGCGCAGCGCGTCGCCGCCGTCGCCGGCTGGACAGGCGAGTTCGTGCTCTTACCAGCCGACCGGATGCCGGCGCATCTGCTGATGCCCGGCAACACCGAGCAGCACTGGTCGACCGACACGACGCGGGTTCGAACGGAGCTTGGTTATCGGGAGCCGATCGCGCAGCAGGAGGCGATCCGGCGCACGATCGAGTGGGAGCGTGCGAACCCGACGTCGTCGAGCCCGCACGTCTTCGACTACCCTGCGGAAGACGCCGCGCTGGCGCACGCGATTTAACGTTCAACGCCGCACTGTAGCGCACCCCTTCAGGGTTGCGCGACCGGCGTGCGCAGGCCTGAAGGCCTGCGCTACTTCAGCGTGAACTTCATCTTGACCTCGACGCGAACGGCAACCGGCTTGCCGTCTTTCGTGCCGGGCTTGAAGGCCCACTCCTTCATCGCCTTGACGGCGTTGTCGTCGAGGCCGTAGACCGAATCCAGCGACTCCTTGACGTCGACGGCGCCGACCGACCCATCGGCCTTGACGACGACGGCGAGGAGCACGTCGCCTTCGATCATCTGCCGCATTGCTTCGGCGGTGTACTGCGCCTTGACCTGTCGCGTCGGCTGCGGCAGCGTGACGCCGGCCTCTTTCGAATCGTGGACGGCGGAATCCTGCGCAGCGGCTGACACGGCAATCAGCACTGTGAGGACGATTGCGAACAGCTTCGTCGCCATCTTGGTTCCTCCTCCTGAGCATCACGTAGCGCGCACCTCAACGTAGGCACCCCTTCAGGGTTGCCGGCGGCGATTCGGCAGGCCTAAAGGTCTGCGCTGCGAGAGGGCGCCGGTATCAAGCGGCAAGTACGAGCGCAACGGCGAGCACGACCTTCATCGTTACCTCAGCGCGGCTTCCGCGTCGGCTTTGATCGACGGCCAGTCCTTCATCAGCTGGTTGTAGCGCTCGTACGCGCTCGCCGGCACCTTTTGATCGGCCTGGCCGATCTCGCGGCTGATGTTCGACATTTGATCGATGAACATCTGATCCTCGTACGGGCCGCTCTTCGTGGTCAGACGCTCGGAGACGGCCTGCAGTCTGGCCTGGTCGCCGCGCTTCGCCTCGACAGCCTGGCGGAGCCGCTGCGCGAGCCGCCGTGCTTCGGCGAGGCTGTCGCGCACCTTGAGGGCGAACTTCGCCTGCTCGCTGAGGTCGGCAACCGTGACGCCGTCCTTCGCGATCCGCGGATCGATCTTCACCGTGAACGGCTCGGTTTTGGTCACGCCGCCGGCGGTGAGGCGCGCCCTGAACGTTCCCGGGGCGACCAGCGGACCATTGCCACCGCCGTCGCCGTCGCTGCCAGATGGGCCGCCGCCGTAGCGCAGATCCCACACGAAGCGGTTCATCCCGACCTTCGTCGGCAAGGCCGACGGCAGACCGCCGCCGCGCCGGCCGCCACGTCCCGCTGCGGCCATCGTCGTGCTCGAGTAGCTGCGCACGAGGGTGCCGGCCGCATCGAGGATCTCCAACTTCAGATCGTCCGACCGCGCCGCAAGGTAGTAGTCGATCCGCGCGCCGGCCGCCGGATACTCCGGCACTTCGGGACGACCGCCGCTCGGCTGATAGTGCACGCGGTAGGCCGGCGCCGGCGTGAAGAGGAACACGTTCGATCCGTCGAACGGTTTGATCGGCGCGCGAACCGGTGCGGCCGGACGCTTCGGCGCCGTGCGCTGCTCGAGACCCGACACGTTCCCCTGCGACGCGAGCACGACGTCGGGGGCAGCCCGGTGGAGCGCGAGGCTTTCAGCCGAGCGATCGTGGCTCGCCTGAAAGGCTCGCCCTCCGGCTTCCGGATTGTCCGTCGGCCGCGTGCGCGACGGCTTCGTCACGCTCGCCGCCAGCTGCCGCAGCGGCGCGACGTCGTCCATGATCCAGAACGATCGGCCCATCGTCGAGATGACGAGGTCGCCGTGGTGGACCTTGATGTCGGTGACCGGCGTCGCCGGCAGGTTCTGCTGCAGCGTCTGCCAGTGCTTCCCCTGATCAAACGACACGTACGCGCCTTCGAGCGTGCCGGCGTAGAGCAGCCCCTCCTGCTCCGGGTCCTCGCGCACGACGTGCATCGGCTGCGTCGACGGGATCCCGTTGTTGCCGTCGGTGAGCAGCGTCCAGTGCGCGCCGTAGTCGTTGGTCATGTACAGGTAGGGCTTGAAGTCGTTCATGTACATCCGGTAGACCGACACGTACGCCGACCCGCGGCGGTGCGGCGAATCCTCAATCGTGTGGACGCGGCCGCCGGGCGGCAGATCCGGCGGGGTCACGTTCTTCCATGTCCTGCCGTTGTCTTTCGTCACCCACACCGGACCGTCGTTCGAGCCGGTCCAGAACACGCCCGGCTCAAGGCGCGACGAGCGCATCGAATAGAGCGCCGCATACACTTCCTCGCCGGTCATGTCGCGCGTGATCGGTTCGCCGGACGTGACGTGACTCTCGGGCCCGTTCGCGGTGACGTCGGGGCTGAACTTCGTCCAGTGCAGACCGCCGTCGATCGTCTTATGCACGTACTGCGAGCCGTGGTAGACGACGTTCGGGTTGTGCGCGTCGATCTCGATCGGCGCCTGGCGGACGAAGCGGAACATCATGTCCTTCGGATTCTTGCCGTAGCGCTGCTGCGGGTTGATCCAGAACATCTGCTCCTGCCCGGTCGCCATGTTCATGCGGCCGAACTCCCCCTTGCAGTCGCCGTAGACGATCTTCCCCGACGGAATCGGCCGCACCTGCCCGCTCTCGCACCCGGGCAACGGCACCCACAACTGCAGCGGATCGTCCGGGCCCCAGGACACCGGCGGTATGTTGGGCACTGCGAGGTTGTTGCCGGTGTCCTGCTGCGGCCCGTAGATCAGATACGGGAACTGCTCATCGGCGTCGACGTGGTACATCTCCGCCGTCGGCTGATTGTTCTGCGTCGACCAGCTGCGGCCGCCATCCTGCGAGACGTTGACGCCGCCGTCGTTGGTCTCGATCATCACCTTCGGCGTGTCGGGATTGAACCAGACGATGTGGTTGTCGCCGTGCGGATCGGGCACGGTCGTGAACGTCTTGCCGCCGTCGGTCGACTTGTGCAGCCCGAGCTCGGCGACCCAGACTTCGTTCTCGTCTTTCGGGTTGACGAACACCTTGTTGAAGTAGAACGGCCGGGCGCGCAGCGCCTGGCTGCTGTTGACGACGGTCCACGACGCGCCGCTGTCGGCGCTGCGATACAGGCCGCCCTTCGCGCCCTTCGCTTCGACCTGCGCGTAGATCACGCTCGGATTCGACTGCGCGACATCGACCCAGACCTTGCCGACCAGATCGTCGGGGAAGCCGTTGCTGGTGCGCGACCAGTGGTCGCCGCCGTCGGTGGTCTTGTAGACACCGCCCTCGGCGGCGGGGCCGCCGCTGATGATCGTCCACGGCTTGCGCTGCGCGCGCCACGCGCCGGCGTAGAGCTCATTCGGGTTCTGCCAGTTGATGGCGATCGACACGGCGCCGGTCTGGTCGTTGATGAACAACACCTTCTGCCAGCTCTTGCCGCCGTCCTTCGTGCGATAGACGCCGCGATCGGGCCCCCAGCCGAACGGGTTGCCGACCGCCGCGACATACGCAATGTCAGGATTCTTCGGGTGGACCTTCAGCTGGCCGATCTGGCCGACGTCCTTCAACCCGACCGACTGCCAGGTCTTGCCGGCATCGGTCGACTTGAACACGCCGCGGCCGAGAATCACGTTCGAGCGAATCGCCTCGCTGCCGGTGCCGACGTAGACGACGTTCGGGTTCGAGTCGGACACGTCGATCGCGCCGATCGATCCGGTCGGCAGCTGGCCGTCAGTAATCGGCGACCAGGTGATGCCGTAGTTCTCGGTCTTCCACACGCCGCCGCCAGTCGTGCCCATGTAGAAGACGTTCGGCTGCGTGCGCACGCCGGCGGCCGCCGTCGACCGCCCGCCGCGGTGCGGCCCGACCGAACGCCAGCGGAGATCCTGATACGCATTGGGATTGATGACGCCGTTGGTGTTCGCCTGCGCGCTGAGCGGCGGCAGAGCGCTGTCGCGCCCGGCAACGACGAGCGACAGCGCGATGCAACTGAGCAAAATCAGCTTTCTCATGGCCCGATCTTACAGCGCGGCGCGGAGTGGGGATTGGGGATTGGGGGTTGGGGTGATCGGTGGACGGAGCGCACCAATCCCACTCACCCCAATTCCGAATCGCCAACTCCCAATCCGCAGCAGCGCACTACATAATCGACCGGTGCGGAACGTCCGGTATGCGGCGCGTGTGCTGCTCGCTCGCCCTGGCTTCTCCACCGTCGCCATCCTGACGCTCGCGCTCGGCATCGGCGCGACGACGACGATGTTTGCCGTGGTCTACGCCGCGCTGTGGCGTCCGGTGCCGTTCGCCGATCCCGATTCGCTCGCGATCCTCTACGTCACCCGCACGACGCCGCGCGATGGGTTCGCGCGGCTGCGCTGGTCGCGGCCGGTGATCGAGGAGCTCACGGGCACGGCGTCGTTCGAGGCGGTCGCGTCGTTCACGCGTCCGACGGTCGCGATCGCCGGCGGGGCCGGCGCGCCGGAGCAGATCGACGCGGAGATCGTCTCACCGCCGTACTTCCGCATCCTGCGCGCCGCGCCGAGCGTCGGCCGGACGTTTCTCGACGACGAGGACCGCGCGCCCGGCGCGCACCCGGTGGTCGTGATCTCCGACCGGTTATGGCGGCGGCGCTTCGACGCCGACCCGTCGCTCGTCGGCGGCTCGATTCGCGTCAACGACATCCCACTGACGGTCGTCGGCATCATGCCGGCCGGGTTCTTCGGCCTGAGCGGGAAGGCCGACGCCTGGATTCCGCCGGCGATGGCGCCCATCCTCACCTATGCGGACTACCTGACCACGCCGCAGCACTTCATCAGCGTCGTGGCGCGGCTGCGGGCTGGCATCGGCGTCGCGCGTGCGAACGCGGAGCTCGAGGCCCGGCGCGATCGCTTTGTGGATCCTGCAGGGCCGCCCGACGCGCAGTGGAGCGCGATCGCTGTACCGGCCAGCGAGGCGCGCGTCGATCCGACGGTGCGCCGGTCGGCGCTGATGCTCCTCGGCGCCGCCGCCTGCGTGCTGTTGATCGCATGTGTCAACGTTGCCGCCTTGATGCTCGCCCGCGGCCGCGCGCGCCGCCGCGAGATCGCCATCCGCCTCGCGATTGGATCCGGCCGGCGTCACGTGATCCGTCAGCTGCTCGCCGAAGCGGCGCTGCTCGCCGCCGTTGCCGGCGTCGCCGGCGTGTTGCTCGCCGCATGGAGCATCGACCTGCTCGCGCGCGCGCTGCCGGCGACCGTTGCGACCTTCGTGAACGACTACGGTGCGATCGCCTCTTTTGCGTCGCCGCGGCTCGACCTGCGTAGCCTCGCCTTCGGGGTCGCGATCACCGGCGCGACGACGGTGACTTTCCAGCACAGTGGGATCCGAAGCTTGGAATTCACGTGACTTGAAGTCGCGGC
>JADMIO011609122.1_pt1 | contig 11800 bp, 13 predicted proteins | sample 8958161 | NCBI WGS metagenome assembly JADMIO01 (sample SAMN16585339, study PRJNA669376) | soil metagenome | isolation source: Crop rotation soil | place: USA: Cullars Rotation, Alabama | collected 2011
TTCCAGGTAGTGCCATTTATGCTGCGCTGTACTTCAAAATTATGCGTGTTTTGTTCGCCAGCCGTGCTCCAGCTTAGCAAAGCCGAAGTGCCTTTTGCCCGCACATTAAACGAGAGCCAGGCAAGAGGTAATGAACTTGCTATATTCAGCGTGTAACTATTAATCTGGTAAGATCCATTCACTCCACCTGTGTATAATACCTTTGCTATGTACGATCCCAGCCCGGGATTATTAAAGCTAAGTGTCCCAACACCAGAATTGATGCTCGCAAGACCCGAAGTAGGATCAGCACCATTCAGGCTGATAATAGAATACGCGCCGGAAGAAAAATTTCCCGGAGGTGAATAAACAACGGGGCTATTCAACTGATTTTCTGTAGAGGGGGTGTATATAGCTGCGTTAAAAGCGGTGAGCTTGAAAGGAACGTTAGAACTCGATAAGTCAACATCTGTCCAAACAGTTCCATCTGTACCGGTTAAAACAATGGATGCATCAGCATCACTCCAGATACCTGAATAACTACTAAGACAATTAGTTACTGTACCAGTAAAGCTAGCGCCCGTTATACCTCTTGTACCCGAACTCTCAGTACCTATAGTATAGCAATTCGTTACATTTCCCGGAGACTGGAAACCAACTATACCCCCTGCACTCGAACCAGTAATATTACCTGCACTATAACAATTTGTAACGGTGCCATTAAATTTTTGAGACATTATCCCGCCACTGTTGGTACCTGCTATATTACCCGTACTATAACAATCAGTGGCTGTTGCAGGTATAATTCCAGCTCCATTATTATTTCCAGCATCACTACCCATTATCCCGCCACTACTGATGCCTGAAATATTACCTGTACTGTAACAATTAATGGCCGTACCTATACAAAAACTACCCGTTATCCCTCCGGCATTTGTACCTACAACACCGTTGCTATGACAATTAATAACCGTACCGGAAAAGAACTTACCGCATATCCCCCCTCCACCGGGAGGTATAGTACCCGCACTACTGCAGTTAGTAATCGTAGCCGGGGAAGTTCGGCCAACTATCCCACCTGCGTTAGTACCAATAGATGTTGGCCAGCTACTATGGCAATTGTCAATAATTACATTTGTTGCATTGAAGCCATACCCGTCCTGTCCAATCCATCCCATAGTGTTACTTAGGTTAGCATCAAAGTTGACCAGCACTATATTTTTTACGGTTACGTTGCTATAGCCAATAACAGGACCAGTAGAGCTTCCGTTTTTCAATAACCCAAAATAAGGATTTCCTCCGGTAGAGATGGTTACAGTATGGTTACTTCCATCAAAAGTTACGTAGTCACTCCCTATAATAAAGTAATTTGAGAAATCAGTTAGTGTGACATCTGAAGCCAGTGTTACCACAACCGGGTTGCTATTGGTGCCTCCACTAATAGTAACCGGCCAGGTTGTACCGCTTATATCGCTGGCATAGATCGTAACGGAGGAAGTAATGGGATTCGGCAATGCGTTGGGCCGTGCCACCTTATTTAATGGCGCTTTCGTGTTATTACCAGGATTGCCGGAAGAAGCAGTGGGCCGAAATGCAGATAATTGTATGCAGCATAGAATAAGTAAGAGGTAAATTAATGGGTTTTTCATGTTAGGTGGGGTTAGTAATTGCGAAATGAACTATAGAGCAATTTAACTATAATGGCTTGATTATCTTTAATTTATTCGATCGGATGATTTATTGTCGGGTACAATCAAGTAGTTTCCTGGATCTAGCATACTGACCATCATCTTGCTGTAGTTGCAGTAAATCACATCATAATGTGATTTACTATAATTACTTTCATCGAACTCCAAGATAAAAATCATAAATCATAATATAGTGTGATTTTGATACTAATGTTGAAAAAACCACGTAGTTTTGAATGGAAATCACACTATAATGGCAAAAACAACCATTGGGAAGACGATAAAAGCTCGTCGAAAGGAGCTTCGGCTACTTCAGCCCGATTTGGCAGGGATAGCCGGAATAAGCATCAACACTCTATATAAAATTGAACGGGATGCGGCCAATCCTACCCTTAACGTATTACAAAGAATCGCCGACACGCTCGGTATGGAGCTAGGGCTGACAGTAAAAATCTCGAATAAATGAGATCTGCAGCAATATACCGGAACGGAGTAAAAGCCGGGGTGCTTACCGAACAGAATGACAGGAGCTATTCTTTTCTATATGATGATGCTTATGTGCAGGATCCGGCGACAAAGCCGATAAGTCTTACCCTGCCCAAAAGTCGCCGACAATATACACATCCAACCCTTTTTCCTTTTTTTTCGAATATGCTGTCGGAGGGCGCAAATCGCAAGCTGCAAAGCCGTGCACTAAAAATTGATGAAGAAGATGAATTCGGTTTACTGATGGCCACTGCCTCCGTAGATGCTATCGGCGCCATTACTATAAAACCAATCTAATCATGTCTGTACCACCATTAAAATATTGTCCTTCATTATTAACCGGAGATGTTGATACTTACAGCCCGGTTGCACTGAAACGTTTGTTCGACGGAAAAAAAGTGAGTCATGTACTTCCCTATGATAGTCCATGGACAAATGATGAGGAAACGGAGAAATTTATAGATAATCACAAACGCATATCTATTTCCGGGGTACAGGAAAAATATTCCATTATACAAGTAGGCGATGAACTCCGGCTCACAGAAACCGGTGAACAGGGAACGCATATCCTCAAGCCGCAGCCTGTCGCATTGAAAAGACCTGGCGAAATACCTGCAAATGAACATCTCACCATGCAGATCGCTGCACAGGTATATAATATTAACACCGCCGCAAATGCGATTATATTTTTTAAAAACGGAGAGACAGCATATATCACCAAAAGATTTGATGTAAAAGGAGATAAAAGCAAAAGAGGCAAAGAAGATTTTGCCACACTTGCCGGGAGGTCGAGCGCAACAGGAAAGAATTTCAAATATGAATCTTCCTATGAAGAAATAGGCGTACTCATTAAAAATTATGTAGGCGCGGCCGCTATTGAACTGGAAAGATTTTTTTCACTTGTGTTATTTAATTATCTTTTTTCAAATGGTGATGCACATCTCAAAAACTTTGCATTACTTGAAACAGACAGTGGCGATTATTTGCTTAGCCCCGCCTATGATCTCATTAATACCAGGTTGCATATTGATGATAGCGATTTCGCATTGGAAAAAGGTTTATTTGCTGATGGATGGAAATCTGACGCTTACCAGCATTACGGACACGCTGCAAATGCAGATTTTGTAGAATTTGGAAAAAAATTAGGAATAAACGATTCAAGAGTTGAAAAAATAATGAATATTTTTTCAGTGGAACAAGCCAGGGTTGAATCGCTTGTCGACCGGTCATTCCTGGAAACTAAATCGCAAAAATTATATCTTGAATATTATCGTGACAAGTTGAAGAGCTTAAATGCAAAGAGATAAATGAATTACCGCTGGCACTGGCATATAATGTTTTTGTCTGAGGTTCTCGCTAATCGCTTCAAATCGTCCGCAAACCGGTTCGAGAATTGTCCCGGAAGGCCAACATATTAATACACATCCGATACCTGGTATGAATATATATTGATTAAAATGAAATGATCTTTCATTCAACTATTGGATGATTTATTTTCGGGAACAATCAATTAATAATTTCTCCCTTATTATTCGCGAGCTTCTCGCGCCATTGCTGCAGTTGTTCAGAAGTTATTTTCACCCAATCTTTCACCTCACCAACAATTTTCAAAGGAGACTTGGTGCGGTAAGAGCGCGTTGGATTGCCAGGAAATTTTTTATTTGTCACATTAGGATCATTTTCAAACTCTCCCGTCGGTTCAACAATATAAACGCGTTCACGCGCATCACCTTTCGCTAATGCAGCAGCCAGACCCGCACCATTCAATAACGCTGTGAAATAAATATGATTCATGGTAAGATCAACCTTATAATTAGAATCAAAACCCGCCGATAATAGTTCACCAACCTGCATATCTGCTTTTGTGCCATGATAGAATGGACCTTTGTCAGACGGTTTGTACATAACTGAATTGGCTAACTCAAAATTCTTCTTTGCATTTTCATGGTCGTTAAGTTCTTCGTAGCACTTAGCAATGCTTAAATATAACGGTGTCAATGCAGCCTTAACAGAGTCATCATCCATTTTTAATGCAAGCTGCAAAGTGGTGTTTAGCCATTTTAATTGTTCGGAAGCATCTTTCTGATGCTTCGCCACAAAGTAAGCCACCAGAAATTTTTCCAGATCGTTGGTGGCCTTGTCCCATGCATTCATAAATATGTTGTATGCTTTCTCCGCTTCACCCTTTTGCTCAAAGGCCAACCCTTCAAGGCAAAGTTTTACAATAGTATTGTTCGGATTAAACTCCATGGCGTTATCCCATTTAAATACTGTTCCGGAACAAAATTAGTGAACTTGAAAGATGATGTCGCAAACCGCCTTCTATTTTGTCATAAGCGGCCTCTAACTTAGTCCGAATTTCCCACCATCTTTGTATGGTGATTTCATCTAAAATTATAAAACATGAGCAAGATAAAAGTAGCAGGATTTTCACTTTCACTCGACGGATTTGGAGCTGGACCAGATCAGGGGTTAGACAACCCACTCGGTGTACGAGGACAAGAACTTCACCCGTGGTTGGTTACTACAAAAATGTTTCATCGTATGATCGGCAAAGACGGCGGAACTGACGGAGTGGATAACGATTTTGCTGAGAAGTCAATGGAGAATGTCGGCACATGGATCATGGGACGCAATATGTTTGGACCAATTCGCGGCCCCTGGCCGGATAATGAATGGAAAGGCTGGTGGGGAGACGAACCACCATATCATGTTCCTGTTTTTGTTTTAACCCATCATGCAAGAGAACCTCTTGAAATGAAAGGAGGAACAACATTTTATTTTATTACAGATGGCATTGAATCGGCGTTGCAAGAAGCTAAAAAATACGCAAATGGAAAAGACATCCGCATTGGTGGCGGAGTTTCAACTATTCGTCAATTCCTGCAAGCAGGCTTTGTTGATGAACTGCACCTTGCATTTTCACCGGGATTTCTTGGTAATGGGGAGCACCTGTTTTCAGGAATAGATATGCCTGCGTTAGGATTCAATCAGGTACAAAAAATAAATGGCGAAAAAGCAACGCATATTATTGTAACAAAAGATTAGCGCGGACCGCCGTATTGTTACCGTTTGATGCTAGTATCAATGGAAAATAAGTTGCCCATAACGATTTGTGGGGCAGGCATTATTTTGGTTATTTAAATGTTGTATGTTTCACTGTACATTAAACCGAATTAATGGCTAATTCTGCAGACAAATTTTTTGTTGAAATTTTCACATTACACTTCCTCCAAAATGTATTTATCCCTTCAGAAATGTCCTATTCACATCATTTGGATGTACTGATCTTTATGGGGTAGACCCGGAACCCTCAGCGGAGGCGAAAATTTATTAACAGTTCAAACGATTTGCTATAATATCCTCTCACTTCAGCCAGCAGCAGTGGCACAGCTTTTTTATTCCTTGTATCATGAGCCAGGCATTTGTTAAAGAAGAAGACGGGCAGTGGTTACACGAATTACCGCCGACCATGAGTGCATTGATCAATTACCTCACCCGGGAAAATAACGGTGTGCGGGTGTATGAAATAAAAAACTCCATTGGTAAAACCGGCAAAGCGCTGCATCACATGAGCAATGGGTTAGCTTATTTTGTGAATGATGAAAGCCAGTGGACAATCGAATGGTAAATATCGATATCAAGGGTTTCTGATCACGGCACGGAATTTTTAGATAAATAGGCCAATGGGCATTTCAGCTCAATCAATAAAAACCAGAATATGGAAGATAAAAACGAACCAAAAAGGCCCGATCAGACAGGCGGAATGGAAATCGAAAGAACCCATGAATTTTACGAAAAAGGTTATCCGGTATTGGGTACAAAAGAAGCGGGCCATGATGGCGCTCTGTATCACGGCCCTGCAAAAGACGAAGAAGTAAGTTCAGATAAGGAAAATAATGAAGAAACTGGGAATGACTCCAAACCCGATAAGCAAGGCCCGACAACGGCCCGCGGAATGGACAATTAACCACCTGGCTATTTTACAATAGAAGAGCGACGATTTTCATGTTAACTAATCTTTCTTGTCAACGTGACAAGACCTGCTATCTTGGTAAGCAACTCGATTTTATCGCCGCTTTTCCAGTTCGAATAAAATTTCTGCTAACCGAACGCGCGTTTCCCGGTAAGGAGATTTCTTCAGAAGCGGGTCAACCGCTTCGAGTAGTTGCCGGCTTTCCTGCACAAATAACTGTATTAATTCCTCTGTCTTAAGAATAGGTAAATTAAATAACATGCTGATAAGGTTTAACCGGTTTAAGGTACACCTTCAACTCCTCAGCCAGCTTTCAACGGCAACATATAGCAGAAAATTACAGACATATACTAACTCCAACTATAAGTTTACCTGTAGGTTTGTTAAAATGCATCGCGAATGATATAATGGCCCGATATTTTTATATCCTTACTTAAGGAAAGGCAACTCATCCCGCTCAATTCCTGTCTTAAAAATATGTCAAGTAAACAACCACCCTTGAAAAGTATATTCACGGCATTTATGTCGCTCACATTTCTCATTCTTTCCACTTTTGCACGGGCGCAGGCAATTGATCCGCAAAGATCGGCCAGGGCCGCGGCAACAAGTGACAACCAGTTTATTTCCAGCAGTATCGCCGATAATGAAGACGTTATGTTCCTTTCTCAACAGGCACGAGAGCATGCCACCGATGAACGGGTGAAGGAACTGGCTGAGCAAATGCAGGAAAATCATGGTGGAATGATGTATTCCCTTGAGCAATTGCAAAATGCAGGTACAGGCTCCGCGAAAAAGGGAAATACAGAGATCACACGGGAGCAGGCTGCAGCAGTGAACAAGAAACTTGCCACTGTTTCAGGCGCTGAATTCGATAGCGTGTGGGTGGCTAACCTTCTGATAATGCAACAGGCTAAGCTCGATGAATTAACCCAGGCAAAGGAAAGCGTTACGAATCCTCAGCTTAGAACAGCGATCACTGATGCTCTTCCGTTGGTACGTAAAGAGGTCAGCCAGCTTAAGTCCATCCAGAAATACCTTATCAAAATAGCGATCCAGAAAAAGAAAGAAGAAGAGGCAGCCAGAAAGGCGAGGAAATAGCAATAATACTACTAAAGCCATAGAAGATATACGACCCTTTATCCTATGAGATGCCAGAAATTACTTATTGATCACGAAGAAATTATTACTTACATAATAAATTGGCCGACTATGAGTTTAAGAAACAATCCAATCCCTATTATGAAGACTTATACCCTGGTCCGAACCTATACCCTCATGCTTGATATGATGATCCTGTCGCTTTTAGTGCTGGCAGTTTACTTCAATATCACAGAACATTCCATCACAGATTCATTTACAAGCCGAAGCGGAAATACCCGCACCCTGACAGTCACCTGGCAGAGCCTGCTGTTCGTGGCGAGCTTTTGCGTGTTCCTGCGTTATATCGCCCGGAATGTGAGGTAGGCTGGCGCGCTCCATTATCTATTAATCCATAGGACTTTCCTTATCTGCCTAAACTATCGTAAATTGATAGAGGATGGGTTAATTTTTTCTAATGAAGCGTTTACTGGCAGTTGCGTGCATTTTGTTGGGGGCTATTCCGACCCTTAAAGCCGACCATATTACCGGCGGCGAAATTTCATATGTATTTGCTGGCAAGTCGGGCGACATGTACACCTACAATGTTACCGTTAAGATGTATATGCTGTGCTCGTCGGACCGCCAGTTTAATGATCCTGCCATAGTATCCGTTTTTAATCAGGCCACCGGAGTAAGAGTACACGATTTTACTGTGCCGCTCGGAAGTACGTCTATAATGAATCTCTCGCGCGCAAACCCCTGTGTTACCAACCCTCCTACTGTCTGCTTCAGGGTAGGCACATATCAATTGCAACTCGTACTTCCCGCATCGGCAGATGGATATATCATCACTGCAAATGTTGTATTTCGTGTTGATGGAATGAGTAACCTTGTAACCGGCTATAGCCAGGTAGGTGCTACATACACCTCTGTTATTCCTTCTAACGCAGCGATAGCCAATGCTCCCGAAAACAACAGTGCAACATTCGGCGGCGACGACCTGGTAGTGATCTGTGCCGATAATTCCTTCACCTATAATTTTACAGCTTCGGATGACGATGGAGATGAACTGCGCTATTCTTTATGCAATGCTTACCAGACAGGAGGAATTACAGGGAACAATGGATTTCCCCCACCGCCGCCTCCATATGAAAGTGTTCCGTATGGCAATGGTTATAGTGGCGATGCCCCGCTCGGAAGCCGTGTGCGCATAGATGTGAACTCGGGAAAGATCACCGGTATCGCACCATCGGTGGGTATATATGTAATTACTGTTTGTGTTGAAGAGATCCGCGGAGGTGTAGTTATCGCTACTCAACGCAAAGACATGCAGATCAATGTGGCATCATGCGATATTGCTGCCGCTGCCTTACCACATGAATATATTGTTTGTGGAGCCGACAAAACGCTTACAACGAAGAATATTTCGACGAGCTCGTTGATCAAATCGTACAATTGGGAATTTGTAAATCAGTCCGGCGTCACTGTTTTCAATACAACAGATCCGATCGCTACACATACTTTTGCCGACACTGGTTTGTACACTGTTAAACTGGTTATTAATAAAGGCGGCGATTGCTCTGACTCCACCGAATCTGTTGCAAGAGTTTACCCGGGCTTTTCGCCGGATTTTAATATTTCGGGCGCATGTATAAACAATCCGATCCGTTTTAACGATGCAACTACATCTGTGTATGGCGTTGTTAATTCATGGACATGGAATTTCGGAGACAACAATAATAACACAGCATCTTCACTTCAAAATCCATCATATACTTATCCGGGTACCGGAAATAAGAATATAAGATTAATTGTTGCAGACACAAAAGGCTGCATAGATACAGTGGTAAAGGCCGCCTCAATTTTTGATAAGCCACCAATTGATTTCGCCTTTCGGGATACATTGATTTGTCCACCCGATGCACTTCAGTTACAGGCAACCGGTAACGGCAATTTCACCTGGTCGCCACAAATAAATATGACAGGTTCTTCGAGTGCCGCACCAGTTGTAAGTCCTGTTACCACAACCACTTATTATGCGGAGCTCAATGATGATGGATGTATCAACAAAGATTCTGTAATGGTGCGTGTGGTGCAACAGGTGAGCTTACAAGCCATGCCCGATACAATAATTTGTGAGGGTGATAGTGCGCAATTATCGGCGGTGTCTGATGGACTGCGTTTTTCATGGACGCCATCTTCAACATTGAACGATGCAAGTATCATTAATCCTGTTGCCGTGCCGGGCGGCACTACTGTTTATCAGATCACTGCTTCGATAAGCACGTGTACTGCAACAAAGCAGATCAATGTAAGAACAGTGCCCTACCCTGTTGCCTATGCGGGGCCTGATACAATTATATGTTACAATACCAGTACACCACTTAATGCAAGTACCGATGGCAAGTCATTTAACTGGCTGCCTGCTGCTGGCTTACAGGATAGAAATATATTGAACCCGATAGCAAGACCACCTTCATCAACAGCATATATATTTTATGCGTATGATAACAAAGGTTGCCCGAAACCGGGTATAGATACAGTAAATGTTACAGTGCTCCCGGATATCAATGCGTTTGCAGGAAATGATACAGCGGTAATTATCGGACAGCCTTTGCAGTTGCAGGCAACAGGAGGTAACAGGTACACATGGTTTCCTTCGACAGGTTTATCGGCAACTGATATTGCAAATCCTGTTGCGTTCTTTTCATTAGAATCACCGGCGAAAATGATCTATAGATTGCTTGCTTTTAATGAAGCGGGGTGTGTGGATTCGGCTTTTGTAGCAGTGAAAATATTTTCATCAGCTCCCGATATTTTTGTGCCAAATGCGTTTACTCCGAATAATGATGGACGCAATGATATTTTTGAACCGGTGGCCGCAGGAATACGACATATAGATCTGTTCCAGGTGTTCAACCGTTGGGGACAATTAATGTACACTTCAAAAAGCACACACGATCGTGGATGGGACGGAACTTTTAAAGGCGAGCCAATGCCTTCGGGTACTTTTGTGTGGGTGTTGAAAGCAATGGATTTTACAGGAAAGCCGCTTTTTAAGAAAGGCACTGTGGTGCTGATCAGGTAATATAATTTTTGCAGATGGAAAAACAGAAATTAGTGGTGCTTACAGGTGCAGGTATTAGTGCGGAAAGTGGTTTAAAAACTTTCAGAGATAGTGATGGGTTGTGGGAAGGATATGATATTGAAGATGTGGCTACGCCTCGCGCGTGGAGAAAGAACCCTCAGCTGGTGTTGGATTTTTATAATTTCAGAAGACGTGATGTGGCAAAGGCGCAGCCTAATGCTGCACATATAGGACTTGCTGAATTGGAGAACGATTTTGATGTGTATATTATAACACAGAATATCGATGATCTGCATGAACGGGCAGGTTCAAGAAATGTGTTACATCTTCATGGAGAGATATTTAAAATGTGCAGTGAGTTTGACAGGGGCTTTGTAAAAGAGATACGAGGCGATATCAGTCTTGGCGACCTTACAGAGCACGGGCATCAATATCGTCCGGATATTGTTTGGTTTGAAGAGCCGGTGCCAATGATTTCTGTGGCGGCAGGTATAGCTGCGGAAGCTGACATTTTTGTGGTCATCGGCACGTCGTTGCAGGTGTATCCTGCTGCAGGATTGGTGCAGTATGCGCCGAGGTTTTCGAGGAAATTTATTATAGATAAGAAGATCCCTTATAGTTCGATGCTGGCGGGAGTAACGGTAATTGAAAAACCTGCTACAGAGGGAGTTAGGGAGTTAAAGGAGCGATTAAAAAAATGAAGATTTCCGTGTAATTTCAATGGCAAAACTTCAGTATCTTGCGCCTGAAAACGGCAGTTTTTAGCTGTTACATTGCCCGATAGTATAACGGTAGTACCGCAGATTCTGGTTCTGCTTGTCTTGGTTCGAATCCAGGTCGGGTAACAATGCCTCGCACAAAGTGCGGGGCTGTTTTGTTTAGCGCGTTGCAAGCCTGCTTACAAAAGCTAATAAACGGTCACGTCTCGACCACAAAATATATGCAGATGCGAGTAATACGACTAAGGAGTAAATAAATAATAAGCCTCCATCCCCCATCACTTCGATGCCAATAATAAATATGTGCGTAATAATAGCTCCCACCATTAATCCTAAAGCAAGCAACGCCCCGAAAACAGAAGTGCGCGGAATTAATAATAAGATAGATGCAATTAATTCAAGAATACCTATGCCAATCCTTCCCCAGGGTTCGATATGTACCTGAGAAAAAATATAAACAGATTCAGGTGATGCAGAGAATTTAAAAAATAAAGTTTGCAACAAGATCAGCGCCGCAACAATTCGGCAGATCCACAACAAAATATTATTAATTGACATAGCAGGGTTTATTTGAACTTGGCAGCCCAATATAAACATCCTAATTAAATTCCATAATAAAAAACATTTTCTGTACTTAAACCAGAGGAAACCGGAACTTACTACCTTACATATTCAATGAATGCGTTCATCTTCTGGCAACGATGGCTTTTTTACAGCAGCATAGCGTTTGCTGCTTTCCAGCACAGTGGGATCCGAAGCTTGGAATTCACGTGACTTGAAGTCG
>JADMIO011306079.1_pt1 | contig 11799 bp, 9 predicted proteins | sample 8958161 | NCBI WGS metagenome assembly JADMIO01 (sample SAMN16585339, study PRJNA669376) | soil metagenome | isolation source: Crop rotation soil | place: USA: Cullars Rotation, Alabama | collected 2011
ACAACTTGTCCACGTGGAATTCTAAGCTTAGGATCCCAATGTGCTGGAAAGAGCTCGTGCTGGTGGCCGGCAGGCGTCGACACGCTCGATTCCGCCGAATCCGCCGCATTGGCTTCGACCTGCGAGCATGCCGGGCTTGCCAACGGTCAGGATATTCTCGAACTCGGGTGCGGCTGGGGATCGCTCACGCTGTGGATGGCCGAACGTTATCCGCGCAGCCGGATCACCGCCGTTTCCAATTCTCATTCGCAGCGCGAATATATTCAAAGCGCGGCCGCACGCCGCGAACTGCGCAACGTGCGCGTGCTGACGCGCGACATGAATACCTTCGCGATCGATGGCGCATTCGACCGCATCGTATCGGTCGAAATGTTCGAGCATCTGCGCAACTGGCCCGAGATGCTTCGCCGCATCGCGCGCTGGCTCAGGCCGGACGGACGCTTTTTCATGCACGTATTCGTCCACGCCACAACGCCTTACGCGTTCGTCGAACGCGATGCGACCGACTGGATGAGCCGGTATTTTTTCTCCGGCGGCATCATGCCAAGCGACGACCTGGCGCTCTATTTTCAGGACGACCTGCGCATCGTCAGGCGCTGGCGCTGGGACGGTACACACTATGCGCGCACCGCGAACGCCTGGCTTGCCAACATGGATGCGCGGCGCACGGCAGTGTGGCCGGTACTCGAATCGACTTACGGCAGCGATGACGCCGCGCAATGGTGGATGCGCTGGCGGATTTTCTTCATGTCGTGCGCGGAGCTCTTCGGCTACGACCGCGGGCAGCAATGGTGGGTCAGCCACTATCTGTTCGAGCGCCGCGCGTGAACACCGTCGTCTCGCGCGCGCTGCCGTCCGGCAGAGGCAGTGCGCTTCGCCTGCTGCTCAACTTCGTGGGCTTTCAATGCGGCTGGTTCGGATGCGTGCTTGGCGCCGCCCGCGGCTGGCCGGGTGCCGGCGCGGCAATGGCCGCTGCGATCGTGGCTACGCATGTCCTGCGCGCCGCGCGCCCCGGCATGGAGCTCAGGCTCATCCTGTGCGCGATCGCAATGGGCGCAGTCTGGGACAGCGCGCTCGCGGCAACCGGCTGGATGACTTTTACGTCGGGGACCCTGATCGACGGTCTTGGGCCGCCGTGGATGCTCGTCCTGTGGGCGTTGTTTGCCATCACGCTCAACGTTTCGCTAGCGTGGTTGAAAGGCCGATGGCTCGTGGCAGCACTGCTCGGCGCCGTCAGCGGCCCGCTCTCGTATTGGGCCGGCGCGCGGCTGGGCGCGCTTGCGTTCACGGAACCTGGCCCCGCGCTGATTGCGCTCTCAGCCGGCTGGGCAATCATGACGCCGTTGCTGGTGGCGGCTGCGCAGCGGTTCAATGGCGTCGACCGCGGGGCAGTCGTTGATGGCTGATCCAGCTGAAATCGTCCAGGCGGTGCTGCGAGGGGGCGCTGCCATTCTCGCGCTTGCGTTCGCGACCTGGCTCGTCAGCCTCTTGAAGCGCGACGTCAGCATCGTGGACAGCGTGTGGTCGCTGCTGATTCTGTCGGCGGGCCTGGTTTATGGTGTGTCGCTGCACGCGAGCGGTCCGCGCGCCTCGCTGGTGCTCGTGCTGTTGCTGTTGTGGGCACTGCGGCTTGCGATCTACATCACGTGGCGCAACTGGGGTGAGGCCGAAGACCATCGGTATGTCGCAATACGCGCGCGCAACCAGCCGCACTACGAATTTAAAAGCCTCTACCTCGTGTTCGGTCTGCAAGGCGGCCTCGCGGCGATCGTCTCGCTGTCCCTGCTTGCAGCTCTAGCCAGCCCGCGATCGCTAAATGCATTGGATGTGGCAGGCGTTGCGCTTTGCCTCGCGGGCATTGGATTCGAAACTATCGGCGATTGGCAACTCGCGCGTTTCAAGGCGGATGCCGCCAATCATGCACGGGTAATGGATCGCGGATTGTGGCGTTACACGCGGCATCCGAATTATTTCGGTGAGTTTTGCGTCTGGTGGGGATTTTTTCTGATTGCGTTAGCGGGCGGCGGCTGGTGGGCGATCGTGTCGCCGGCGCTGATGTCCGTGCTGCTGATGAAAGTGTCGGGCATGACACTGCTGGAAAAAGATATTGGGGAGCGCCGTCCCCAATACCGCGACTACAAAGAGCGCACCAACGCATTCTTCCCCGGCCCGCGGCGGGATTTACCGTGAGGGCCACGGTCGCAATTACAGCGCTCGTGCTTTCCGCGCTGGCGAGCGGTGCGCCCGTGCAGGCAGCGAGCGAGCCGCGGGTATGGAATTTCGGTGCATACCTGGACGATAAGCCGATCGGTTATCACCGCTTTACCCTGCGGGAAGAGGGTGACTCGCGCGAGCTCAGAAGCGAATCGCGTTTCGAAGTGAAATTGTTGTTCGTAACGGCTTACCGTTACTCGCACGACGCGACCGAGCAATGGCGCGGCAATTGTTTAGAGGGCATGACTGCCCGCACCGACGACAACGGTGAGCGACCGGCCGTCGATGCGAAGATGCAAAACGGACAACTCGCGGTCGTCAAGGACGGTGGAAATTCATCGCTCCCCGGATGTGTGATGAGTTTTGCTTACTGGAATCCGCAGATGCTGCGCCAGTCGCGCCTTCTTAATGCGCAGACCGGCGAATTCGAAGCAGTAAAGATATCGGCGCTGGGCGAGGACCACATCGTCGTGCGCGGCGCCACTGTAGCGGCAAAGCGATACCGCATCACCGGTCCTAAAAACCCCATCGATCTTTGGTACTCGCCAGGCGACGAATGGCTCGCGCTCGAGTCGACCGTAGCGGGCGGCCGCAAGCTGCGTTACCGGCTCAATTAAAAGGAATTTAACTAATGAACAAGCAGGGATTGTTGTGCCGCGCGGCGGCGTTGTTGATGCTGAGCGGATGCCAGAGTGCAGCAGCGCCGCTTGCGACTGTGCCGCAGGTCGACCTCGCGCGCTTTATGGGCGACTGGCACGTGATTGCGTGCATCCCGACCTTCATTGAAAAGGGCGCGCATAACCCGGTCGAATCGTACCGGCTCGATGCCGACGGCAGCATTGCGACCACTTTCACGTTCCGCGCCGGGAGCTTCGATGGCGAAACAAAGCGCTACACGCCGCGCGGGTTCGTGCTCGATCGCAGCTCAAACGCCGTATGGGGCATGCAGTTCATCTGGCCGATCAAGGCCGATTATCGAATCATGTATCTCGACGACGCATACAGCCAGACCGTGATCGGCCGCGAGCGGCGCGATTACGTGTGGATCATGGCGCGCAGTTCGAGCATCGCGGACGCCGATTACGAACGGCTTGTCGCATTCGCCGGCCAGCAGGGTTACGACACCCGGCAAATTCAGAAAATGCCGCAGCAATGGAAGTGAACGCCGGCCAGGTACGCGCGGGCAAGTGGCAAAGCCTCGCGCGGTGGTTCGACAACGATGCGGGCGCCGGCGAGTACTCCGGGGCTGCAGCGTCGGCGCGGCGCATCGACTGGCCGCGCGTCGTGCCGTTCCTGGCGCTGCATCTTGCGTGCGCGGCCGTCTTTATAGTCGGCACGAGCAGGGTCGCGATCGTGGTCGCGGCCGCGCTGTATGTACTGCGCATGTTCGCGATCACCGGGTTCTATCATCGCTATTTCTCGCATCGTGCGTTCCACACGTCGCGCGCGGCGCAGTTCGTGTTCGCTCTGCTCGGGGCAGCGGGCGTGCAGCGCGGTCCACTGTGGTGGGCGTCGCATCATCGCCATCATCATGCCCATTCCGATGCGCCTGACGACGTGCATTCGGCGCGCCAGCACGGGTTTTTCTGGAGCCACATGGGATGGTTCATGACGCGCGGCAACTTTGCGGTGCGCTCGCAGCTCGTTACCGACCTTGCGCGCTATCCGGAACTGCGCTTTCTCGATCGCTACGATCTGATCGTGCCGCTGGCGCTCGCGGCCGCGTTGTACGCCGGCGGCGAAGTGCTCGCGCATTTAGTACCAGGGTCCGGCACCAGCGGAGCTCAGCTCGTGGTATGGGGCTTCTGCATTTCGACGGTAGTGCTTTACCACGCGACGTTTACCACCAATTCGCTCGCTCACCGGTTCGGCGGGCGCCGTTACGCGACGAGCGACAATTCACGCAACAATCCGTGGCTCGCGGTGCTTACGCTGGGCGAAGGCTGGCACAACAATCACCATCATTATCCGGGCGCCGCCCGCCAGGGCTTTCACTGGTGGGAAATCGATCTCACCTATTACGGCCTGCGCCTACTCGCTGCCGTCGGCATCATCTGGGACTTGAAAGAGGTGCCCGCGCGAATGCTCGCCGCTCGCCTGCGCGCGCCGGGGTCCGCATGAAAATAGCGATCATTGGCAGCGGCATCGCGGGCAACGTCGTTGCGCACCGGTTGCACCGGGAGCACGACATCACGGTGTACGAGGCGGCCGCGCATATTGGCGGGCACACCCATACGCACGAGATCGTCAGCGGCCGCCAGCGGTTCGCGGTGGATACGGGGTTCATCGTATTCAACGACTGGACGTATCCCAACTTCATCGCGTTGCTCAGCGAGCACGGCGTCGAATCGCAAGCCACCGCCATGAGCTTCAGCGTGCGCAACGAAACGAGCGGGCTCGAGTACAACGGCACCACGCTCAACGCGCTGTTCGCGCAGCGGCGCAACCTGCTGCGGCCGTCTTTTTACCGCATGCTGCGCGACATCGCGCGCTTCAACCGCGAGGCGCCGGCGCTGCTCCAAGCGGCAACCGATATTGCGCTCGGCGATTACCTGGCCGCCCACCGCTATTCGCGGGAGTTCATCGCCGATTACCTCGTGCCGATGGGCGCCGCCATCTGGTCGACCGATCCTTTGCGCATGCTGGCGTTTCCCGCCCGCTTCTTCGTGCGATTCTTCAACAATCACGGGATGCTGTCGGTAAATGCGCGGCCGCAGTGGCGCGCGATCTGCGGCGGGTCAGCCCGCTACGTCGAAAAACTCGTGGCGCCATTTGCACACCGCATCCGCCTCAACACGCCGGTCGAAAGCGTGCGGCGGCTGCATAACTGCGTGCTCGTGAAGGCGCGCGGCGCAGACGCCGGGCGTTTCGACCAGGTGTTCTTCGCGTGCCATGCCGACCAGGCGCTGCGGCTGCTTGCCGACGCGTCGCCGCTCGAGCGGGAGATCCTGGGAGCGATCAAGTACCAGGAAAACGAGGCGGTACTGCATACCGACACTTCACTGTTGCCGCGCGCAAAGCGGGCTTGGGCCGCGTGGAATTATCACGTTGTGCCGGAGGCGGGCCGGGGCGTCGCATTGACGTACAACATGAATATTCTGCAGAGCCTTGATTCGCGTGAGACGTTTTGCGTGACGCTGAATCACAGCGAGCGCATTGCACCTGCAAAGGTTCTCAAGCGGATGGTCTACCACCATCCGCTTTTCACGCCGGCCGCCGTTGCCGCGCAGCAGCGCCAACATGAAATCAACGGCGTGCAGCGCAGTTATTTCTGCGGCGCTTATTGGCGGTTCGGCTTTCATGAAGACGGCGTAGTAAGCGCGCTCAAGGCAGTAGAACATTTCGGGAGAAGCGGCCGTGCACAGCGCGATCTATCACGGGTCGCTTAGGCACCGGCGGTTTGCGCCAACTGCGCACGCGTTTCGCTACCGGCTGTTCATGGTGTATCTCGACCTCGCTGAACTGGATACCGTGTTCACCAGGCGCTGGTTCTGGTCGACGCGGCGGCTTGCGCTCGCGCGATTTGACCGCGCGGATCATCTGGGCGACCCGCGCGAGCCACTGGATACATCTGTGCGTAATCTCGTAGAGGCGCGCGGCGGCCGGCGTCCTTGCGGGCCGATCCGCCTGCTGACTCACCTGCGTTACTTCGGCCACTGCTTCAACCCGGTAAGTTTTTACTATTGCTTTGACGCCGGCGGCACTCGCGTGGATACCGTCGTCGCCGAAGTCAACAATACGCCGTGGGGCGAGCAGCATTGCTACGTGCTCGACCAACCGGAGCAAGCGCACCAAAGCAGGCATCAGCGCTATCGCAGCGACAAGATATTCCACGTTTCTCCCTTCATGCCGATGGAGCTCGCGTATACATGGGGATTGAGCACGCCGTCGCGCGACCTCGCCATCCACATGGCACTCGCGCCTAAAGCGCGCGCCAGCGAGAAAATATTCGATGCGACGCTGCGGCTCGAACGCGTGCCGATCACCGGTTTGCGTCTTGCCGCCATGCTCATCCGGTTCCCGCTGATGACGTTGCAGGTAGTGGCTGCGATTCACTGGCAGGCGCTGCGATTGTGGATCAAGCGCGTGCCTGTCTACACGCACCCGGGTGCGTCCGGGTCTTCGCAGGCCGCCGCACCTGCTTCTTCATCCCCTGAAAGCGCTATCGGCGCACCACACCTATGAAAGATTCCGCCCTCGCATTGCCGTTTCAGCCGCAATTGACGCCCAAGCCGCAGTTTCTCGATGGGCTCGCGCGCCGTGCAGTGCATGGCCGGCTCAAAAATATCGAAACGGGCGCAATTGCGCTCATTGAAGGCGAGCGCACTCAAAGGTACGGTGAAAGTGCCCCGACAGCCGCGCTGAAGGCGGAAATCCGCGTGCACGATCCGCGCTTTTACACTGAAATTGCTTTTGGCGGATCGATCGGCGCCGGCGAAGCGTACATGCTCGGGTACTGGAGTGTGGACGATCTCACCGCGCTCATGCGCGTGCTGCTGCAAAACCGCGGCGTGCTCGACGGCCTGGAAGGCGGCATCGCGCGCCTCACCGCGCCGCTGCAGAAGGCGCTGCACTGGACAGCGCGCAATACGCATACAGGCAGCCGCCGCAACATCGCTGCGCACTATGATCTGGGCAACGACTTCTTTGGTTTGTTTCTCGACCCGACGATGATGTACTCGAGCGCGATCTTCGAGCGCGAAGACATGACGCTCGAAGCAGCGTCCATCGCAAAGCTCGATCGAATCTGCCGCAAGCTCGCGCTCAAGCCGTCGGACCACGTGCTCGAAATCGGCACCGGCTGGGGTGGCTTTGCGCTGCATGCCGCGCGTAACTACGGCTGCCGCGTCACGACGACGACTATTTCGCCCAGCCAATTCGCGCTCGCGCGGCAGCGCATCGATGCAGCGAACCTCGGTGCGCAGATAACGCTCGAGGCGACCGACTATCGCGACCTCACCGGCCAGTACGACAAGCTCGTGTCGATCGAAATGATCGAGGCGGTGGGCCATCAGTATTACGACACGTATTTCGCGAAGTGCAGCGAACTTCTCAAGCCCGACGGCGCGATGCTGCTGCAGGCGATCACCATCGCCGACCAGCGCTATGCCGCGGCGCTGCGATCGGTGGATTTCATCCAGCGCTACATATTTCCCGGAAGCTGCATTCCGGCGGTGAGCGTCATGAGCGATGCGATTGCACGGGTTACCGACATGAAGCTGTTTCACCTGGAAGACATCGGCCCGCACTATGCGACGACGCTTGCGAAATGGCGCGAGAATCTGTTCTCCAATCTCGACCGGGTGCGCACCGCAGGCTATCCGGACGAATTTATACGGATGTGGGAGTTTTACTTCTGTTACTGCGAGGCGGGATTTCGCGAACGCGCAATCGGCGACGTGCAAATGCTGCTCGTCAAGCCCGGCGCGCGCCCGCGCCCGCTCACGCCATCGCTCGCGTGAGCGCGTGACGCACTGTGCAGCGCCCTTGCTGCGCTGGAACGCGGCAATGGTTTGCAGTAAAGTCCGGGCTGCCCGTCGATAAATCCTTCGGCTCGCGACGTTTAAAAAAATCGCACCACTCACTGCATGAGCGCGGGAAAATCCGGAGTCTGAACGCGCGGCGCATGCCGAAACTGGAGTTTCATCGCGTTTATGGGCGGTTTCTCGCCGGAGTGGATTCTGAGGCGGGATCCACAATCACACGGAGAAGCGCATGGCAGTTGCATCGGTATTGGAAGGCGTCCGGGTTATCGACTTCGGGCAGTACATAGCAGGGCCCATGGCGGCCATGCTGCTGGGCGATCAGGGGGCGGACGTCATACGGGTCGATCCGCCCGGCGGCTCGCGCTGGAATACGCCCGCCAATGCGACCTGGAACCGCAACAAGCGCAGCATCGTGCTCGATCTCAAGCAGGAGGCCGACAAGGAAACCGCGCGCAAGCTCATCAGTACCGCAGATGTAGTGATCGAGAATTTTCGGCCGGGTGTCATGGACAGGCTCAGCCTGGGCGCCGTCGCGATGACCGCCGTGAACCCGCGACTCATTTACTGCTCGCTGCCCGGTTTCGGCGCGGACGATCCGCGCGCGCAAGTGAAAGCGTGGGAAGGCGTGATTGGCGCGGCGACCGGCGCGTATCGCGCGAGCCGCGCGACTAAAGGCCGGCCGATTTATACCGTCGTCCCCTATGGCTCGATGTACGCGGCTTTCCTGTGTGCGGTCACGGTCGCGATGGCATTGAATGCGCGTGCGCGTTGCGGCCTTGGCCAGCGCGTGGAAATTCCACTGTTCGACGCGACCTTCACCGTGGTCGGCGCGCGGGGCCTGCTGGTCAACGGCAAGCCCGAGCCGGAACCCGAATTCAACTGGAGCCGGCAACTGCCCTGCAAGGACGGGCGCTGGCTCATGTACGTGGCGAACAACAAGAAGTTCGAGACATTCATCAAGAGCATCGGCATGGACAAGTGGCGCGATGCCAAACTGCCGCCGGCCGAACTGGCGCAGAAATTCGACGACGTGATGCGTGCGCGCACCGCCAAAGAGTGGGAAGACATCATTGCGGAGATCGGTTCCGAGGGCGTGATCTGCCATACGAGCGCAGAATGGCTCAAGCATCCGCAAGCGCTGGAATCGAAAATCATCGCGGACTACAACGATCCTGAGTTCGGGCGCTTTCGCGGTCCCGGCATCAACGCGCGGCTTTCCGTGACACCGGGCGCCGTGCGCAGGCCGCGTCCAAAGACGGATGCGAATCGCGCGGAGATTCTGCAGGAACTCGCCGCGCGTAAACCGGCCTCTCCCGTCGATGCGACACCTGGCGGCGACGTGCTTCGCGCCGCCCTGCAGGGCGTGAAGGTGGTGGACTTGTGCATCGTGCTGGCCGGGCCGACGTGCGGGCGCACGCTGGCGGAGTTTGGCGCCGATGTCATCAAGATCGACAGTCCGCACACGCGCACCGTGCTGAGGCACAACGACATCAATCGCGGCAAGCGCAGTGTGCTCATCGATCTGAAAACCAGAGAAGGGCTCGAGATTTTCTGGAAGCTGGTGGATGAGGCCGACGTCGTGCTGCAGAACTTCCGCAGCGGCGTCGCGGAAAAACTCGGGATCGATTACGAACGCGTGCGCGCCCGCAGGCCCGGCATTGTTTATGGTTCCATGAATACGTTCGGGCATCTCGGTCCTTATTCGGGTCGGCCCGGGCACGAGCAAATCGGCCAGGCGGTATCCGGCATGCAGGTGCGCTACGGCTCGAACAAGCCGGCGACCGCGCCGTTCGCCGCGAACGATTACGGAACCGGGCTGATGGCCTGTTATGGCGTCGCGCTGGCTTTGCTGCATAAGCGCCGTACCGGCGAGGGACAATTCGTGGACAGCGCGCTTGCATACACCGCGACGATGCTGCAATCAGCACTGCTGCACGATTACGAAGGCAAAGAGTGGAACGAACCGCATGGTCAGGAGGCCACCGGCAACGGACCGCTCAATCGTCTTTACGAGGCTGCCGATGGCTGGCTGTTTCTCGCAGCGCCGGCCGGAGAAATTGCGCGTTGCGCGGAGTTGGCCGATCTGACTGGCCGCAGCGGCGCGGAACTCGAGCGTGAACTGGAGGAGCGCATGCGCGAGCGCAGCTTGGCTGAGTGGGTCGTTTTATTGAATAAGGCTGGCATCGGCGCTCACCGCGTCGTGCCGAGCCTCGCCGAGTTGATGACCGATCCCCTGACAGTGGCGCGGGGATTGGCGGTAACGCGCGAGCACGAAGGCTTCGGGCTGATCACGACCACCGCGCCCGGCGTCAAGCTCTCGCACACGCCGATGACCATCGGCGCACCGGCATCCAAGCCAGGCAAAGATATCGCCAGCGTCCTTGCGCAAATCGGCATGGGCGATGAACTCGAGCGCCTGATCAAAGCGCGCGTGGTGGCGGTCGAAGGCGTGAAGGCCGGGTGCTGAAACACTGCTTGCGGCCACCCAACTGCCGTTCCGCGCCTCTCTCCCCTGTCAGACTGCAACCAAAAATTCTGTAGGAAAGTACTTACATACTCGGAACGTTGTCGCCTGAGCCTTCGCCGGCGGACTTAAGCCGTTGCTTCTTCACGGTGGTAAAGCTATGTTACTCGCGCCGCCGACGTAAGGGGAGCGGCCCGATCTCGACGGCGTACGGGGGAACGAATGACAACAAAAATAATGACTGCGGCTGACGCGAGGCGCGCGGCTGGCTGCCAGTCTTCAATATCGCCCGCGGCTTCCAAGTTTTTCACCCATGCAGATTCGCCGGCCCGCGCTTTGAGCGGTTCGGCGTTCGCACTCGACTCTAAAAATCGACCAGGTCAATCATGAGCGATACCACGACTGAGATTCGTCTGAAGAACCGACCGCTACCAAAGCCCGGCAACGGCAAGGTGCGGAAGTCACCATTACCGATCCCCGGCGCCTCGAAAGAAGATTGTTCGCGCACGATTCTGGCGGCGATCGAAGCGTTTCGCGACGGCGATTTCTCGGTGCGGCTGCCTACCCACTGGGAGGGGGTCGACGCGCAAATCGCATCTGCTCTCAATACGACGATCGCCTATAAACAGCGGATCTCCGAGGAGGTGACCCGTCTTAGCGCCGCCGTGGGCAAGGAGGGCCGGTTGCGTCAGCGCATGACGCTGCCGGGAGCAATCGGGGGATGGGCCGACGAAGCGACGTCCATCAACACGCTGATCGATGATCTGGTGCGCCCGACGACGGAGATTGCGCGCACGATCGGCGCTGTGGCGAAGGGCGACCTCGCCGAATCAATGGAACTTGAAGTCGATGGCCGGCCGCTGAAGGGCGAATTTTTGCGCTCGGCGAAGCTCGTCAACACCATGATCGAACAGTTGTCGGTGTTCACCTCGGAAGTCACACGGGTTGCGCGCGAAGTCGGCACCGAAGGCAAACTCGGCGGACAGGCCCAAGTGAAAGGCGTGTCCGGGGTCTGGAAGGAATTGACCGATTCGGTCAACCAGATGGCCGGCAACCTGACTGCGCAGGTGCGCAATATCGCCGAAGTGACCATCGCGGTTGCGAACGGCGACTTGTCCAAAAAAATTACCGTCGACGTTCGCGGCGAGATTCTGCAGCTCAAGGAGGCGACCAACACGATGGTCGAGCAGTTGCGGTCGTTCGCATCCGAAGTGACTCGTGTCGCGCGCGAGGTGGGTACCGACGGCCGCCTCGGCGGCCAGGCGGTCGTGCCGGGTGTTGCGGGCACCTGGAAGGATTTGACGGACTCGGTGAACGCGATGGCGACCAACCTGACTGCCCAGGTGCGCAACATTGCCACGGTTACCACCGCCGTCGCGCGCGGCGATCTCTCGCGCAAGATTACAGTCGACGTAAAAGGAGAAATTCTTGAGCTTAAGGAGACCATCAATACGATGGTCGACCAGTTGAACTCATTCGCGTCGGAAGTCTCGCGTGTTGCGCGGGAAGTCGGTACGGAAGGCAAGCTCGGCGGGCAGGCGCAGGTGCCCGGTGTCGCGGGAACGTGGAAGGATTTGACGGACAACGTGAACTTCATGGCGTCGAACCTGACCGGCCAGGTGCGCAACATCGCCG